>WNFR01004783.1_pt1 | contig 14749 bp, 15 predicted proteins | sample 5400221 | NCBI WGS metagenome assembly WNFR01 (sample SAMN13153357, study PRJNA577476) | soil metagenome | isolation source: 40 cm soil under Madrone tree | place: USA:California | collected 2016-06-14 | reverse complement strand
GCCCCGGTGCAGGACTTCTATGACTTGTACGGAAATCTAGCTACTCCGGCAGGCGCCAGACGCGGCCCGGGGGCGGCTCGTCGCTGAGAGCGAACTGCACGAGCGCCATGTGCTCGGCGAGGTCCTGAAAGACCACGCGCACGCGCTTGCCGATGGCGACCTGCTTGTCCTCCTCGAACGTGACACCGTCCGGTTTCACGAGGTTGCCGATGATGCGCAGTCCCTCGTCCGGCGTCGGCTGGCCACGCTGCTCGTCCAGCTCCACCAGGACGACGCCGTAGGGCGTCGCGTCCTTGAAGCCGGGCTGGATCGCGTGGTGGACGATCTCGTACGAGTAGATCGTCCCGCGGCCGCTGACCTCCTTCCACGTCCAGCCGAGCACTCGCTGTCGTTGTCGGGAACGATCAGCGTCATGCCGCGATAGGTGACGGGCTGGGGCATCGCTATCTCCTCATGATCAGGGCCGAGCCCGTGGCCGGCATCGCCCAGCCCAGGTTCATCGTGATCTCCGCGTCCTTGACCTGGCGGCACTTGCCGGCCGCGTAGTCGTACGTGTGCCTGCCCTCGGCGGCGCCCGGGCACGTGTCGTCGACGGTGCCGCGCAGCTGCCGCACGTTCTCGATCACCATCGACATGCCGTGCGTGTACCCCTCGCACAGGTGGCCGCCGGAGGTGTTGTTGGGCCGCTTGCCGCCGAGCTCGATGATCCCGCTCGAGACGTACGCGCCGCCCTCGCCTTTCTTGCAGAAGCCGTACTCCTCGAGCTGGAGCATCGTCGTGAAGGTGAACGCGTCGTAGGAGCCGGTGACGTGCACGTCCTCGGGCCGGATGCCCGCCTGGCCGAAGACGATGTCCTTCGCGTAGTGCCGAGGTCACGATCACGCAGGTCGCGTTGTCGGTCTCGAGACAGCAGTCCAGCAGGTGCAGCGGCTTGACGATCCAGCGCGAGCCCACCACGTCCTGCACGGTGACGCGCTCCTTCTGGATGGCCTTGGGGTTCTGCGAGGCGTGCTTGCTGTGCGCGACCTTGACCGCCGCCACCTGCTCGGAGGTCGTCCCGTACTCGTGCATGTGACGCATGAAGGTGAACGCGAAGGTCTGGCCGGCGCTGCGCATGCCGAACGGCACCTGGGCCAGATCCATCCCGCGCACCGGCTGCGCGGCGCGGGCGCCGGTGCCGCCGATACGGAACTCGGAGTAGCCATTCATCGAGCGGTAGATCGCTACCGTGTTGCACATCCCGGTCTCGATGGCGCCCATGGCGAGACCGACGAGGGCCTCGGTGGAGGAGCCGCCGCCGACCACGTCCATGTAGAAGTTCAGCCGGATGCCGAGGTCGGGCGCGACGTGAGTGGCGAGCGTCGAGTCGCCGGACTGGTAGTCGAGCATCCCGTCGACGTCGGAGGCTCGCAGCCCGGCGTCGAGGATGGCCTTGCGCACGGCCTCGACGGCCATGGCGCGGGTCGAGCGGCCGGAGCCGCGCGAGTACTCCGTCTCGCCGACGCCGACGATGCAGTACTTGTCCTTGAGCGTTTTCATCGCCACGGGAAGGCTCCTTTGGCTGCGCGGGTCAGAGCAGGCGGCCGAGCGGGCCGAGGTCGAGATTGAGGTCTCCGGGGTCAAGGCCGAAGCGCTTGCCGATGTCGCGGATCGTGTCCTCGAGCCGCATGAGCGCGCGCCCCACGTCCTCGGTCTCCTCGGGCGTGAGGCTGCCGGCCTCCATGCGGCGGATCGCCTGGCGCTCCATCAGCTGGCGCAGGAACTCGACGAGCGTGAGCACGAGCCGCGCGACCGAGCGCTGCACGTCCTCGGGATCGGCGTTCCAGCGCGGCGGCGAGAGATCGCCCACGCGCCGCTCGAGCTCCGCGCGCAGCGACTCGAGCTCGCGGACGTGCACCGATGCGCGGCTTGATTGGCCGTCCCCGGGGGGGCGCGGCTTCATCCGAGCGCCTCGGGCGCGAACGCGTACGGCGGCCACGGCCCCGTGGCCACGATGCGCACGAGCGCGGCGCTGCCGGCGCGCTCGACGGCGCCCCGGTACACGGCGCTCGCGCCGCGATCGATCAGGTGATACACGCTCGCGAGCAGCGGCGGCGTCTCGTGGCGCGTGACGCGCTCCGCCCGCACCAGGGGCTGCAGCGCCGGCCGCAGCGGCTCGAGCTCGGGCGCCTCGTGCGCGCGCCGCCACTCGGCGCGTCGCGCGGCGAGGTAGCGGGCGCCGGGACCGAGCTCGGGATGGTCGGGCGCCGCGGCCGGCGCCGGCCGCGGCGCCGCCTCGCCCATGAGCCGCAGCGTCATCTGCTCGCGGCCGGCGACCAGCGCCAGCGCCTCCGTCAGCTCGCGACCGCGCACAGCGAGCGCGTCGGTCAGCGCCGACTCCGAGAGCAGCGAGCCGAAGCGCACGGGCAGGATCGCGTCGACGGTGTCCGCGAGCCGGCGGATCACCGCATCGTGGGCGCGCAGCGTCGCCTCGCTCACGGCGGGCCGCTCGGCCATCTCGCCGACGGCGGCCACGAGATCGCCGACGCGAACGACGCGCAGGGGCTCGGCGCAGAGGCCGGCACCCGCGTCGGGCCGCGGCGCCTCGCCGAGGAGCGCGTAGACGTAGACGCTGCTCAGGGCCGCTCTCCCGTCTCGTTCTGCGCCTCGAGCAGCTTGTCGACGGCGCAGAGCAGGACGGACAGCCGGGCGTAGACGAGGTCGACGCCCGCGATGCCGAGGACCACGTCGCCGCTGAGGACGACGCCCTTGGTCAGCAGATTGTCGATGACCTCCAGCAGCGAGGTGTCGGTGGTGGCGAAGATGGCGCGCGCCTCGTCACGGGTCAGCGGCCGCCGGCTCACGCGACGCCTCCGACGAAGTTGTAGGGCGGCCACGGCCCCGAGAGCGTCAGCTCGTAGCCGTGACGGCCGAGGCGCGTGGCGGTGGCGCGCGCGATCTTCTTGAAGCGCGCGAGGCGCCGCGGCGCGAGCAGAAAGACGGCGTCCAGCACCAGCCGCGCGGCGCCCTCGACGGAGTCCGGCGGCCGGCGCCGTGCGTCGTCGGCGACGTTGGCAAGGGACTCGAAAGCCGCGTCCACGTCCTCGCGGCCGCGCGCGAGCGCCTCGCGCACCGCCTGCTGCTGCTCCTTCTTGAGCACGAGGAAGCGCGTGCCCGAGCTGACGCCGGCCGTCACGCGCCGCGCGCGCTCGACGTGACGGCGGCGGGCGGCGACCTCGTCGAGGCGCACGCGCACACCCCACTCCTGGCGACCGGCCACGCGGTCGAGCACCCGGTCGATCGTCGGGCGCAGCCGGCGGATATGCGCGACGGCGCGCTCGTCGCCGTTGAAGAGCGTGAAGAGCTTCAGGGGGACGATGGTCGCCCCGCGCGCGGCGAACTCCACGACGGCTTCGTGGGCGGTGGCGCACGCGGCGACCCACTCGAGGTCGCGCAGGTGCGTCTCCAGCGGCGCGCTCCCGTAGCGCGACAGCGGCGCGTCGGCCACGACGAGCCAGAGGCCATCGCCGGCGTCCAGCGCGCGCGCTCGACCCGTCGCGAGCAGACCGCGGGGCGCGCGCGCGAGCACGGGTGCGCGATCCTGTCTCACCAGGCAGTACAGATACGTCGCCGTCTCGTTCCTGTCGGTCACTCGTGGCCGCCCTGCGAGCGCTCGTCCCACCGCCACCTCCGGAGCCACCGCGCGAGGCCCGCGATCCCGCCGGGCGGGGGCGCCTCGACCGGAGCCGAGATCATAGCGTACCGCCGTCCGGCGGCGGAGCGAACGACGGCGGTGAGGGCGGCGATCTCTCGCCGCTCGACGGCGGCGGCGCGCCGGCAGCGCCGGCAGCCCGGCGGCGTGACGGTGTTGACGAGCAGGGCGCCCACGGCGATGCGCAGGCGGCGGAGCCCGCGGACCAGGCGCGCCGTCTCGAGCCGGGGGAGCGCGCCGGGCCTCGTCACCGCCACCACGCGCGTGCGCGCGGGATCGCGAAGCAGGGCCGCCAGCTCGCGCAGGTCACGGGCGACGTCGAGCAGGTCCGAGGCCAGCTCGCCCAGACCGACCACGGCCCGGTACTTGAGCAGGATGGCGAGCAGCGCGTGCACCCACTCGAGCGCGGCGTCCGGCATGGCGAGCAGGCGCAGCGCGTGGCCGGTGGGCGCCGTGTCGAGCACGACGACGTCGTACGCCTGCCGCCCACGTCCGAGCACCGCATCGACGAGGGAGAGCACCCCGAACAGCTCGTCGAGCCCGGGCGGGGCAAGGTCGATCAGCTCACGAACGACGTCGCGGTCGTAGGCGATGTCGAAGCGCGAGCCGCGCAACAGCGCGTCGAAGACCTCGTCGACGGAGGCGCGATAGCGCTCGCGCCGCCGCGCGAAAGCGGCGGTGGCGTCGAGCTCGCGCGCGGCCAGCCCGGGCGGGCCGGGCACCGGCCGCTCGTCGTCGCCGAGCGGCAGCCCGAGGGCGTCGCCGAGCGAATGCGCGGGATCGGTCGACAGCACGAGGATGCGCGCGTCGGGACGGCGCTCGGCCAGCGCGAGGCCGACGGCCGCCGCCGCGGAGGTCTTGCCGACGCCGCCCTTGCCGGCGAACGCGAGCACGCGGACGCCCGGCGGCGCCAGCGCATCGAGCCAGGCCGGGACATCGCCGGTCGCGGGGCGTGCGTGCCGCTCTCCTCTTTTTGTCGGCTGACCTCGGACGGCAGGGTTCCCGCTCCGCGACGTCCGACCGCTCGCACGGCCACGGGCGAGCGCCGCGCCGACGCCGCGCAGCCCCGCCGGCCTCCGCGGCTCGCGATCGAGCGCCGGGACGAACGACAGCCGGCGGCGGGGGAAGAGCGCGGGGAACGGCGCCATCACCTCACGCTCGGCCGCGGCGCGCGCCGTGCAAAGAGGGCAGCGGCCGGACACCGGCGTGACGCGATTGACGATGATCTCGTCCACCGTGATCCCCGCCTCCTCCAGCGCGCGCACGCCGTCACGCGCCTCCGCCACGGCAAGCGGCTCGGGCAGCAGGACCCACGTGAAGCGACTGCGCGCCGGGTCGCGCAGCAGCGCGTACAGCGCCCGCGCCTCGCCCTCGAGCTCGGCGACCAGCGCGTCGGCGGCGTCGCGCCGATGCCCGCCGGCCAGGGTCTCGCCGAGGAACTGATGCTTGGCGAGCATGTCGGCGAGCACGCCGGCGATGCGCGCGAGCGTGTCGGGCATCGCGAGCAGGCGCAGCGTGTGCCCGGTGGGCGCGGTGTCGACGACGACCTCGTCGCGCGGGGCGGCGGTCGCGAGCCGGTGCAGCTCGATGAGACCGATCAGCTCGTCGACACCCGGCAGCGAGAGCGCGAGCAGGCGATCGACGTCGTCCTCGTCCAGATAGGTGCCGCGCGCGGCGATCGTGCGCAGCGGCCGCCGCCGCGCGGCCAGCCAGCGCTCCAGCGCGCGGTCGGCGTCCAGCTCGACGGCCGCCAGCGCGCCGCGGCGCGTGGCGATCCGCGCCGGGCGCGCGGAGAGCCGGCGGTCGAGGGCGTCGCCGAGCGAGTGGGCGGGATCGGTGGAGACGAGCAGGACGCGGCGGCCGCGCTCGGCCGCGGCCAGCGCGGCCGCGGCGGCGGTCGTGGTCTTGCCGACGCCGCCCTTGCCCCCGAAGAAGCGGAATCGCGCCGCCGGCGTCACCGCTCGGCGGCGGTGTCCTCGGCGTCGGCGTCGCCCGAGCCGTCGTCGAACCGCGCCTCGATCCCGACGATCCGCATCTCGCCCGGCGCCGGCGTCGACCCTCGCTGGCGCTCACGGATCTCGCGCAGGCGGGCGAGCAGGTCGGCCTCGAGGGTCGCGAACTCCTTCTCGGAGATCTCGCCCAGCTCCAGCTGCATCTGCGCGGCCAGCAGCTCCTCACGCAGCACGCCGTCGTCGTTGAGCTGGCTGTCGACGGCGTCGACGATCTTGTTGAGCACGAACTTGATGCCGCCGATGAGGAGCGTGTCGATGATGATCACGACCGGCCGCCGCCTCGACCGGCGAGCGACGCGATCGCGGCCGTGAGGTCGTCCGGCGCCACCGGCTTGGGGACGTGCATCTGAAAGCCGGCCTCGAGCGCCCGCGCGCGATCCTCCACGCGCGGATACGCGGTGAGCGCGATCGCGGGCGTGTGCCGGCCACGCCTGGCGTCCGCGGCGCGGACGCGCTGGAGCAGCGCGTAGCCGTCGGCGTCGGGGAGCCGGATGTCGGACACCAGCACGTGCGGCGTGTCGCGCTCGAACGTCTCGACCGCCTCCTGCACGGAGGTCGCCACCAGCACGACGGCGCCGAGGTGCTCGAGGCTGTCCTTGAGCCAGAGCCGCGCGTCGGCGTCGTCCTCCACCACGAGGATGCGGAGGTCGTCGAGCCGCGGCCCCTGCGCGCGCGGCGGAATCACCGGCGCGGCGACCCCGGCGGTCGCGTGCACGGGCAGGGTCACCCTGAACGTCGCGCCCAGGCCCTCTCCGGGGCTCTCGGCGCGGATCGTCCCGCCGTGCACCTCGACGAGGTGCCGCACGATCGACAGGCCGAGGCCGAGACCGGTGATCGGCCGCCGTGCGTCGGCCTGACGGAACCGGTCGAAGACGTGCGGCAGGACCGCCGCCGGAATGCCCTGGCCCGTGTCGCGCACCTGGATGACGACGTCGGTCCCCACGCGCTGCAGCGTGAGGTCCACGTGTCCCTTGTCGGGCGTGAACTTGATCGCGTTGGACAGGAGGTTCCAGAGGATCTGCTGCAGGCGGTCGGGATCCGCGAGCACGGTCCCCACCGCCGGGTCGACGCTCACGCCGAGCGCGATCGACTTGGCGGCCGCCGCGGGCCGCACGGCGTCGACGGCCGCCGCCACCACCGCCGCCGGCTCCACCGCGCGCGCCGAGATCCGCAGCTTGCCGGTGATGATGCGCGAGACGTCGAGCAGGTCCTCGACGAGCTGGGCGAGCGAGGTCGTGCTGCGCTCGATCGTCTCCAGCGCCCGCTCCTGGCGCTCCTCGTCGAGGTCGCCGCGGCGCAGCCACCAGATCCAGCCCATGAGCGCGTTGAGCGGCGTGCGCAGCTCGTGCGAGAGGGTGGTCAGGAACTCGTCCTTGGAGCGTCCGGCCGTCTCGGCGTCGGCGCGCGCGGCCTGCTCCTGGCGCACGAGGTCTTCGCGCGCCCGCGCCAGGGCCTCGGCGCGCTCGCGCGCGTCGCGCGCGCGCGTGTACAGCGAGGCGGTGAGGAGCGCGACGACGGCGAAGGCACTCGCGCGCACGATCGCGGCGGTGCCGAGCACGAGGAACGGCGGGAAGAAGACCGCTTCGGTGATGACCAGCGACAGGACGGTGGCGACGAGCCCCGGCCGGAGCCCGCCGTACCAGCAGGCGAGGACGACGGCGGCCAGGAAGAGCGGCGCCACGGCGCCCTGGAGGGCCGGGCGGAGCGCGAGGGCCACGACGGCGGCGCCGGCCACGGCGGCCACGGCGACCGCGTAGGCTCGCAGGCTGGCCCTCACGGCATCAGCTCCCCGGCGCGGCCCGCTCGAGCTTCAGCCGGATGTTGACGAAGTTGTAGGGCGGCCACGGTCCAGTGTACCGAAACGTCAGGTGCGCATACTTGCCGCCGACGGCCTTGACCTTCGCGTCGAAGGCCTGCTCGCGGTCACGGGAGACGAGGAAGGCGGCGTTCATGATCATCTTGTCGCCGATGGGCTTGTTGGCGCGCGAGGCGACGGCCACGTCGCGCAGCGACTCGAAGATCTCGCTCACGTAGCGCTCGGAGCGCGCCTGGAGCGCGCCCTCGACCAGCCGCCCGTACTGCACGCGCGCGAAGTACGTGGGACCGCTCTGCGACGAGATCTCGCCCTTGAGCTGGCGGACGTCGTCGTCCTCGCGCTCGATCTGCTTGACGACCTCGTCGCGCTCCCAGAGCACCTTGAGGCCGAACTCGACCTTGTCCTCCATCTTGAGGAGCACGTCGATGAACGCGCTGTAGGCGCCACGCAGCAGCTCGATGATGTCGTCGCGTGTCTTGAACACGGTGCCGAACGACATCGGGATGACCGTGTGGTCGCGCATGACCGCTTCGTTCACGCGCTCGTGGGCCAGCACGTTCTCGCGGGTGGCGTCGAGGACCTCGATCGGCGTGTCCGAGACCACGGCCGCGATGTCCTTGTAATGCACGGTCGAGATCTCGGCGGGAACGGTGCCGAGGCCGATGGCGCCGAAGCGCAGCGCATCTTCCGACCGGATGACGCAGTACACGTACTTGCCGCGGCTCTCCACGGGCTTCGCGCCGGCCTTCGGCACGGCCGGCACCGTCCGCGGCGACATCTCGCGGATGACCCGGGATCCGGCGCTACCGTTGCGCGGCCCGGCCTTTTCCTTCTTGTCCGCCGTCCGGGCGGGCCGGCCGCGGGAGCGGCGGGAAGGTTTCGGCTTGGGAGGCATCGCTAGGGTCCTCTCTCCGGGATGTCCGGTTAGCCTTTCAGCATCGACTTGATCTCTTCGAGCAACCGCTCGGGCAGACACGGCTTGGTGATGAAAGCGTCGCAGCCGGCGTCCATCGCGCCCTTCGAGTGGCCGGCGAGGGCGTGGCCGGTCAGGGCGATGATGGGGATGGCGCGGCTGCGGTCGTCGGCCTTGAGCCGCCGCGTGGCCTCCCAGCCGTCCAGGCCCGGCAGCGAGAGATCCATCACGATCAGGTCGGGTGCGAGCTGGAACGCCTTCTCGAGCGCCTCGTGGCCGTTCTGCGCCTCCGCCACGCGATAGCCGGAGAATGACAGGAACTGACTGTACATCTCGCGGTTGTCCGCGAAGTCGTCCACGACGAGGATCAGCGGCGCCTTCGCCGCCACGGGCGTCGCCTTGGCCGCCGCGGCCCGCCGCCGGCTCATGCGCGCTTCACCTCACGCGGTACGGAGAGCGTGAAGGTCGAGCCGCGGCCGACCTCGCTGTCGAGCGTGATGGCCCCGTCGAGCATGCCGGCCAGGCGCCGGCAGATGGCGAGCCCGAGACCGGCTCCGGTGTACTCGCGAGTGGGCGAGTTGTCGGCCTGGCGGAAATCTTCGAAGATGCGCTCGCGGTCCTCGGCAGAGATGCCGATCCCGCTATCCGCGACGGAGATCGCAATGTGGTCCGCATCCGACATGTACCCCGCGCGCACCTCGACGGATCCCTGCGGCGTGAACTTGATGGCGTTGGTCAGGAAGTTGATGACGATCTGCTTGATCTTCTGGCGGTCGGTCTTGAGCAGCGGGACGTCGCCGGCCAGGTGGCTCGTCACCGCCAGCTGGGAGCGCGAGATGATCGGCTCCACCTCGGCCAGCACCTCGGCCACGAGGTCCTTGAGGTCGAATTGCGTGAGCGTGAGCGGCATCTTGCCCGCCTCGATGCGGGAGATGTCGAGGATGTCGTTGATGATGGCCAGCAGGTGGTGCGCGTTGCTGTCCACGCGCTCGAGGTTGCGCCGCTGGTGCGGCGTGAGCTCGCCCGTCACGCCCTTGAGCAGCATGCTCGTGTAGCCGAGGATTGCGTTGAGCGGCGTGCGGAACTCGTGCGACATGTTGGCCAGGAACTGCGACTTGGCCGCCGACGCCTGCTCGATCTCGAAGTGTGAGCGGCGCAGCAGCTCGTTCTGGCGGGTCAGCTCGGCGGTGGCCTCGCGGACCTTCTGCTCCAGCTCGCTGGAGGCGCGCTTGAGCTGCTCGTACAGGCGCGCGCGCTCCAGCTCTTCGGTGCGGTCGTGCAGGATGGTCACGATGGCCGTGACCTCGCCGTGCTCCGACACGATCTTGCCGGAGATGGCCTCCACGGGCAGGGGGGCGCCCGTGCGCGGGTCCACGAGACCGATGGACCCGCTGCGCCGCATCGCGCCCGGCTCGAAGAAGAGGTTCGACACGAACGAGGAGAAGTGCGCATCGTTGGCCTGCACCGTGCGGCGCGCCTCCGCGCCGGCGGCGGGATCGGCGGTGAACAGGCGCTCGGCGGGCGCGTTCAGCATCACGATGTTGGCGTTCGGGTCGGTGACGAGGATCGGGTCGGCCACCGAGTCGATGATGAGGTCGAGGCGGTCGCGCTCGGCGCGGGCGTCCGCCTCCGCCAGCCGCAGCTTGCGATAGTTCTCCTCGATCTCCTGGGTGGCCCGGCGCAGGTCCGTGACGTTACGGAGGATGGACACGATGCCCGTGCCCTCGCGCGGGTCCACGGTGACGGTGCTGAGCAGCTCGAAGAGCAGGTCGGAGCCGTCGATCGGGTCCACGAGCAGGAGCTCGTGGCGCCACGGCTCGGCGCCCTCGATGGCGCGCCGGGTGAGGGCCGAGGAGAAGAGCATGTTGTTGAGCGCGATGGCGCGGCGCCGACCCTCGCTCTCGTCCTCGCCCGCCGAGAGCAACGCCTCGGCGCGCGCGTTGGCGACGGTGATGCGACCCTCGGTGTCCGTCAGGAGGATCGGGTCGGACACCGCGTTGATGATGTTGTAGAGCAGCGTCCGCTCGCGGAGAATGCGCCGCTCGCCCTCCAGCCGGCGCTGGGCGGCCCGCAGCGCGGTGAGGCGCGGGCCGAGCAGGCCCGCGACCCACTTCGCCTCGGCCTCGACGTCCGGGTCGCTCGGCGCGACGAGCAGCAGGCCGACCGGGTACTCCTCGAGCGTCTGACGCGCGTGGAGCGGGGCGGCGATGAAACGGCCCGACTCGAGCGGCGTCCGGGGCGCCGGGCGGCCGTTCCCGCCGAAGACGCTCGCTCCGACGCCGATGCTGGCGGCGACCAGCGGATCGTCCTGGGCTTCGAGATCGAGCGTGAACGACTGGACGCGCGGGCCGCGCACGCCGAATGTGGCGATGGGCTCGAGAACGGTGAGGGTGTCCGGCGATCCTACGAGACAGAGGCCGCGCGTGACGCCGGCCGAGCGGCCGAGCCAGTCCAGCGCGCGCTGGGCACAGGTCGCGAGATCATCGGTCCCGAGCAGCGCCTCCGCCAGTTTCAACCGATCGGAGGCGTCGACCTTGGCCCGGCGCCGCACCACGGTGCGCAGCGCGGCATTTCGGTTCACGGCCGGCGCAGTCTCCGTGCGGCGGTGCCCTCGCGGCGCGTGCCCGCGATCTGGGCCCGCAGGGCCGCATTCTCGGCGATCACCGCCTCGGTGCCCCGGCCGTCGATCGCGGGCCTCGACGCGGGCGTGAGTGAGCCGACGGCCTCGGAATACTTGAGGTAGGTTTCGATCGACGCCACGACGACCCGGGCTTCGACCGTGATCAGGTCGATGCCGACGAGCGAGACGCGGACCCAGGCGTCGATGACGATGCCCTTGTCCAGCACACGGTCGAGGACGTCGATGAGGCTTGTGCCGCCGCTTGTCCGTTCGACTGGCATCGCTCAGTCTCCTTGTCGGTTCGCATCTCGACCACCGTCGCGCCGGGTGGTGCCACCCTTGCGCGACGTGAGCGAAGCGACTTTGCGCTCGAGCAGCCGCACCTGGCGGCGCAACTCATCATTTTCCGCAGACAGACGATTGCGGTTCGGAGAGAGGTGAGCGTCGTGTTTCCACCAGTCGAGGCCGATCTCCTGCGCCTTGTCGATGGAGCAGACGATCAGACGTATCCGGATCGTGAGTAACTCGACCTCGGCGAGGGAGATCTTGACGTCCCCGGCCACGACCAGGCCCTTGTCGAGAACCCGGTCGAGGACGTCGACGAGCCCACTGGCGCGACCGTTCGAGAGCTGGAGATCCGTTCTCATTCGAAGGGTGTTCTTCCTCGGCGCCAACTTCTGCCGCAAGTCCAGATTTGTGCCGCGAGTATAGGTTCTTCCAGAACCTACTCACAACCCATGAAAACTTTTTCCCACCGGCTGCGCGGGGTCCGGCTGCAAGAACTTTACCTAGTTTCGGGGTGGCCGCGCAAGGCCCAAGAGGACCGCCGCCACCACGTTCGCCCCGGCCGCCAGCCGGAAGACCAGACCATAGCCGCCGGTGGCGTCGTAGACGAGCCCGGCCGCCAACGGGCCCCAGGCCGCGATCGAGCCGGCCAGCATGAAGAGGAAACCCACCAGGGTGCCCGCCTGGTCCGGTCCGAAGAAATCGCCGACGATCGCCGGAAACAGGGCCGAGATCGTGCCGTAGGAGAAGCCGAAGGCGGCGGCGGTGAGGACGAGGCCGTCGAGCCCCTGCACAGCCGAGAAGGCCAGGAACGCGACCGCCTGGAGGGTCGTCCCCGCCACGAGCGCCGGGCGGCGGCCCACGCGGTCCGAGACGGGGCCCATCGCGAGCCGACCGACCACTGCGCCGGCGCCCAGCGCGCTGACGAGCCACGCGCCGGTGCCGGCGGTGTAGCCGAGGTCGCGGGCGAAGGGCACGAGGTGCACGAGCGGGATGAACACGGCCAGCCAGGTCGCCGTGAAGGCCGCCGCGATCAGCCAGAAGACGCTCGTGCCCATCGCGCGGCCCAGGCTCCAGGCGCGAGCCGCTCGCGCGTCGGACCGCGCGGGCGTCACCTCCACACCGTCCGGCGAGAGGCCCATCGACCTCGGATCGCGCCGCATGACGGTGGCGGCCAGCGCCAGCGCCGCGAACACGCCGACGCCGAAGCCGACGTAGGCGATGCGCCAGCCGACGGCGGCGACGACCCAGTGCGCGAGCGGCGGCAGCGCAAACGTCCCGAGCGAGCCGCCGGTGGAGGCGACGCCGACGGCGAGGCCGCGGCGCCGCGCGAACCACTTCACCACCGTGCTGTTGCAGGGCACGTAGGCGGTGCCCATGCCGAGGGCGCCGAGGACACCGTACAGCACGTACGGCTCCCAGAGCCGGGTGACGAGCGCCATGGCCGCCAGCGCGATGCCGAGGAAGAGCGCCCCCGCGGTGATGACGACGCGCGGGCCCCAGCGGTCGGTCAGCCGGCCGGCAGGAAACCCGACGATGCAGTAGCCGAACGCGTAGAGCGAGAACACGCCGGAGAGGCCGGCACGGCTCCACCGGAACTCGTCGAGCAGCGCGGCGAAGAAGACGCCGAAGCAGTACTGAGCGCCGTAGGCGGTGAAGAGGACGACGAAGGCGGCGGCGACGATTCGCCAGCCGTAAAAGATCACTTCCGGCCGTTCTTCGGCACGCCGTTCTTGGGCAGGATCTCAGCCAGGAATTTTCCGGTGTACGAGCCCGCCGTCTGCGCGACGACCTCGGGCGGGCCCTCGGCCACGATCTCACCGCCCTCATCGCCGCCCTCGGGACCGAGGTCCACCACCCAGTCGGCGGCGCGGATGACGTCGAGATGGTGCTCGACGAGGAGGATGGTATTGCCGGCGTCCACCAGCCGGTGGAGGACCACGAGCAGCTTCTTGATGTCGTCGAGGTGCAGGCCGGTGGTCGGCTCGTCCAGCACGTAGAGCATCTCGCCGGCGGCGCGCGCGGCCAGCTCCGCGGCGATCTTCAGCCGCTGCGCTTCGCCGCCCGAGAGCGTGGTGGCGGGCTGCCCGAGCCGCAGGTAGCCGAGCCCGACGTCCTGCAGCACGCGCAGGCGGCGCGAGAGGGCCGGGGTGGCCGCGAAGAAATCCACCGCCTCGTCCACCGTGAGCGCGAGCACGTCGGCGATCGACTTGCCGCGATGCTTGACGCCGAGCACCTCGGGACGATAGCGGCGGCCCTCGCACTCCTGGCAGGACACGTACACATCCTCGAAGAAGTACATCTCGAGCTTCTGGAAGCCGTCGCCCTGGCACGACTCGCAGCGGCCGCCCGGCACGTTGAAGGAAAACGCGCCGGCGCCGAGCCCCAGCGCCTTGGCGCGCGGCAGGGCGGCGTAGAGCTTGCGGATCTCGTCGAAGGCCTTCACGTAGGTCACGGGATTGCTGCGCGGCGTGCGCCCGATCGGCTCCTGGTCGATGAGCCGCACGCCCTTCAGATACTCGATGCCCGTCACCGCGGTGTAGGCGCCCGGCGTCTGGAACTCGGTCTTGAAGGCGCGCGCGACGGCGCGATAGAGCGTGTCGTGCACGAGCGTGGACTTGCCGGAGCCCGACACGCCGGTGACGACGGTGAGGGTGCCGAGGGGCAGCCGCAGCGTGAGGTCCTTCAGGTTGTGCTCGCGCGCGCCGGTGAGGACGAGCTGGCGGCGACCCGGGCGGCGCGAGAGCGGGGCGGGGATCGACTCGCGCCCGGTGAGATAGCGCGCGGTGAGCGAGCGCGTGGTCTTGCGGAACTCGTCCTGCGAGCCGCTGAAGACCACCTCGCCGCCGCGCTCGCCCGAGCCGGGGCCGAGCTCGATCACGTGGTCGGCGGCTTCGATGAAGGCGCGGTCGTGCTCGACGACGACGACCGTGTTGCCGGCCGTGGCGAGCTCGCGGCAGAGGTCGGCCAGCCTCGCGGTGTCGCGGGCGTGGAGTCCGATCGACGGCTCGTCGAGCACGTACAGGGTTCCGACCAGCTGTGAGCCGAGCTGGTTCGCGAGGTTGATCCGCTGCGCCTCGCCGCCCGAGAGCGAGCGGGTCTGGCGGCCGAGCGTGAGGTAGCCCAGGCCGACGCGCAGCAGGAAGGTCAGCTTGGCCGCGAGCTGGCGCAGGATCTCGCGCCCGACCGCCGCCTCCCACGCCGTGAGGCTCAGGGATTCGACGGTGGCCGCCGCGCGCTCGATCGTGAGGCCCGTGAACTCCGCGATGGTCAGCCCCGCCACCTTCACGGCGAGCGCGGCCGGCTTGAGCCGCGCGCCCGCGCACACGGGGCAGGGGGACTGGGTGCGGTAGCGCGAGAGGAAGACGCGCACGTGCAGCTTGTAGCGGTAGGACTCGATCTCCTCGAAGAA
>WNFR01004243.1_pt1 | contig 14749 bp, 13 predicted proteins | sample 5400221 | NCBI WGS metagenome assembly WNFR01 (sample SAMN13153357, study PRJNA577476) | soil metagenome | isolation source: 40 cm soil under Madrone tree | place: USA:California | collected 2016-06-14 | reverse complement strand
TCCGCAGCCGCTTCAAAGATGGCACGGGCCTGCATTTCGGAAATCTCGGGAAACGTGATCCCAAGACGGCAACCGCGATGACCCAGCATCGGATTAAATTCGTGCAACTCATGCACGCGGCGCGAAATTTGTTCAACTGGCACGCCAAGTTTGGTCGCCAGTTCGTTTTGCTGGGCGTGATCGGCGGGCAGAAATTCGTGCAACGGCGGATCCAGAAAGCGGATCGTGGCAGGCAAACCATGTAGCGCAGTGAAGATACCGATGAAATCGCCGCGCTGATACGGAAGCAGTTTCGCCAGCGCGCTCGCTCGCTCGTCTTTTGTGCCTGCGAGAATCATCTGTCGCATCGCGTCGATGCGGTCGCCTTCGAAAAACATGTGCTCCGTCCGACACAATCCGATTCCTTCGGCGCCGAATGCGACAGCGTTTTTCACCTGCTCAGGCGTATCGGCATTTGCACGCACGCCGAGGCGGCGGAATTCGTCCGCCCACTTCATCAACTTCGCGTATTCCTGATAAGTGACGCTTTTCTTCGGATCGAGCGAGCCGTCTACGAGCACCTGAATAATCTCCGATGGCGCGGTGGCGACTTCCCCGGCAAAGACTTCGCCGGCAGTACCATCGATGGAAATGTAATCGCCTCGATTCAGCGTCGTGCCGTTGGCGCTAAGCGTGCCTTTCTGGTAATTGATTTGAAGCCCAGTCGCGCCGCACACGCACACTTTGCCCATTTGACGAGCAACCAGTGCCGCGTGCGAAGACACACCGCCGCGCGACGTGAGAATCCCCTCGGCTGCGATCATGCCGCGCAGATCTTCAGGCGAGGTCTCGATGCGGGCGAGCACGACCTTTTCCCCGCGATCCGCACGCACGACAGCTTCTTCCGCATTGAACACAACATGCCCGCACGCCGCGCCCGGTCCGGCGGCGAGACCGCTGCCAATTTTCTTCGCGTTCCGTACTGCCTCGCGATCAAACACTGGCGCGAGTAGATGCGAGAGCGAATCGGCCGGGACACGACTCACCGCGTCTTTCTTCGTTATCAACTTTTCGCCGACCATGTCCACGGCGATACGCACCGCCGCATGGCCGGTGCGTTTGCCGTTTCGCGTTTGCAAGATGTAAAGGCGATTATCCTCCACCGTGAATTCGAGGTCCTGCATGTCCTTGAAGTGCCGCTCAAGGGTGCTGCGAACATTCATCAGTCCCTTATGCGCGGCGGGCATTTCTTTCGCCAGATCGGCGATCGGATGTGGCGTGCGCACGCCCGCCACCACATCTTCACCCTGAGCGTTGATGAGATATTCGCCGTAGAAAACCTTTTCGCCCGTGGCCGGGTCGCGCGTGAAAGCGACTCCCGTCGCGCTAGTGTCGCCCATATTGCCGAACACCATCGTCTGAATGTTGACCGCCGTTCCCCACTCGTGGGGGATGCCGTACTTGCGCCGATAAACGATCGCGCGGTCGTTCATCCACGAACCAAATACGGCGCCGATCGCGCCCCAGAGTTGTTCGTTTGGGTCCTGGGGAAACGATTTCCCAGTGCGCCCGCTAATCAAAGTTTTGAAGCGTTGCACGAGCTCTTTGAGATCGGCGAGAGTCAATCGCACATCCGGGAAGTCGTGCTTGCCGTAGCGTTCGTCCTTCAGGCGCTCGATTGCAGTTTCGAATGGTTCGTGGTCTTCACCCGGCCGCTTTTGCACGCCCATCACTACGTCGCCATACATCTGAAGGAATCGTCGGTAAGAATCCCAGGCGAACCGTGCATTGCTCGTCTTCTTCGCCACGATCTCCACCACTTCATCATTCATGCCGAGATTGAGAATGGTATCCATCATTCCCGGCATGGAATCGCGAGCGCCGGAGCGCACCGAGACCAGCAGGGGTCGCTCTCGGTCGCCGAACTTTTCGCCGGTGGATTTTTCGACCTTGGCCATTGCTGCTGCGAGTTGCGCTTCTAACTGCTTCGGATAAGCGCGATTGTGATCGTAGAAATAACTGCAAATCTCAGTGGTAACGGTGAATCCCGGCGGCACTGGTAGTCCGATCCGTGTCATTTCATGGAGATTGGCACCTTTGCCGCCCAATAGAGCTTTCATCGCGCCTGCCCCGTCCGCATGGCCATCGCCGAAGTAATAGACGTAACGCGGCACCCTAGTTCTTTTGCGAGTGGCGACGTTGCGCGTTTTCGATCGTCGGAGTTTCCTCACGCTTTGATGTCGTTTTCCAGGACTGGATTTTCCTTTTGTGGCCATAACCTAGCAGCGGCAGCGACCGCTGGAATGATGGAGCGCCAAACTAAATTCCGGCGTTACGATGTCAACGGGTAGGGTGGGCGCGCTGCGCCGACCGAACGCCGCAGCTTGGCGTCCCTACGGATTGACGTCAGCAATTAAGCTGGCGCAGTCTCGCCGTTCGTAAGAACATCAGCTATCGTTGCCGTAAACTCCTCAACGCCGGTACTCGGCACGATGATGCTATTACGGCGACCGTGAGCTTCCTCGGTGATACGCAAGAACCTACCGCGCTCATTTTCTCGGAGCTCGACATAAAAATGCTTGCGCTCAATCTGCAGTTCTTTCGCCTCGATGATGTTATCCATTTTGCCTTGAGGCCGCGAGTTTAGGGGATGCCCGGCGGCAAATGGAAGAAAAATCGGCAGGATTTGTGCAAATTGTTTGGGCTCCGGAGTGCGGCGCGATCAAAAAAATCAATGGAGCGAGAGGATCTCAGCGGCGGATCTCGTCAAGCACTTCGCCGATTACGGCGACAAGGTCGCCCATGTCATCCTCGTTGATGCGGCCGATAGTTCCGATCCGAAAGCAGTCACCCTGGCTCAGCTTGCCGGGATAGATAAGGAAGCCGCGAGCACGGAGACGACGATAGAAATCCTCGAATCGGAAGCTCGGATCATCCGGATAACGAAACGCGGTAATGATGTTGCTCTGGCGCTCCGCGGGCAAGTACTCGGCGAAACCAAGCCTGCGCATTCCCGTTCGCAAAGTCTCGTGACTAGCGCGGTAGCGGGCGGCGCGAGCAAAGACGCCGCCTTCTTCACGGAGTTCTTCGAGCGCTCTAGCGAAGGCGAGGAGCGCGTGGGTGGGCGGCGTGAACCGGAATTGCCCATTCCTTTGCAGGCCTTCCCATTGTGCGAGCAGATCGAGACTGACGCTTCGCGCACGACCTTTGGTCGCTTCGAGCGCGGTGCGTCGCGCCAGCACGCAGGAGAAGCCGGGCACGCCTTCGAGACATTTGTTAGGGGAGGAAATTAAATAATCGATTTCCAGTTTGCTCAAATCGAGCGGTACACCGCCGAAACTGCTCATCGCGTCGACAATGAATTCGCGATCAGTGGATTTTACAATTCGCGCAATCTCGTCAATCGGATTCAAAATGCCGGTGGTAGTTTCGCAATGCACCATTGCCACGTGAGTGGCACCCGGTTCTTCCGCGAGAAGACGTTTCACGTCTGCAGGCTGCGGCGATTCGTTCTCCGGCCAACGCGCCAGCCTGGCGGAAATTCCCAATCGCTCCGCGATCGTAGCCATGCGCTCGCCATAAGCGCCGTTAGCCAGCACCACGAATCTCCCTTCCCGCGGGATCACTGACGAGATGACCGACTCGAGCCCAAACGTTCCACTTCCCTGCATGAGCACGGCGTCGTAACCCCGTTCGCGCGAGACACCCGCGATGCGAAGCAATTCCGAGCGAATGCCCGCAACCAGCTCGATGAAGTCGGCGTCGCGCGAACCAATGTCGCGCTGCATCGCGGCTTTCACAGTCGCGCTTGTGGTGATTGGTCCCGGGGTGAAGAGAAGCGGATCTTTCATTTCGCCTTCGAGCTCAGGAATTGTGAAAAGCGTTCTTTTACTTCGTGCGGTTGCGCGGTGGGACGGCCAAGCTTCTCCGGCGAACCCGGTTGTATCTTCACGTGCAACAAGGAAGGCCCCGGTCGTTGACGCAGCAGACGAACGGCCTCGCGAACCTCCTCGGCGCGATCCACTGCAAAAGCCGAACGGTAGTTAGCCGCGGCGGCGATGGCCGCGAAGCGGACAATCCCTGACGCCGTCTGCTGTCCTCCCGTTGAATCATGCGCTTGGTTATCGAGAATGATGTGAAGGAGATTCGAGGGTTGATAGAAGCCAATCGTGGCAAGGGCGCCGAGCTTCATCAAGACAGCGCCATCTCCGTCGATAACGACAACTGGTTGCCTGGGGAGCGCGTGCGCCACACCAAAACCAATTGCTGACGCAGTGCCCATGCCGCCAACGACGTAGAGGTGGTTGGCGCGATCTGAGATTGTGAACAGTTCGCGGCCCGTCTTGCCAGTCGTGGCGATGATCGCTTCATCACCAGCGAGAGCGTCGAGAATGAGCTCGATCGCGGTAGTCCGCGTCAGTTGCTCATTCTCCTTTGCCGAGAGGTTTTGTCGCAAATCGGTTTTGATCGGCTCGGGCTCGAGGCGACCTGACAGGGCGTGTGGCGCCACTGATCCTTTTTGCATAACCAACGCAAACGGCCTTTGTCGTTGCTCCATGCTCGTCTCAGCCTGCTCCATCGTTTTGGAAATTTCCGATTCGCTCGTGGGGAAAGGCAAACACGGTATTTCCAGTGTCTCCAACAAACGGTGCGTGATCTTTCCCATCTGTTCATGTTGCGGTTCGTCCTTTACTTCGGGCTGGCCGCGCCAAGTAACGATGAGCAACGTCGGAACACGAAACGGGTAGTTGAGCGAGGTCAGCGGATTCACCATGTTACCGAGTCCGGAGTTCTGACACATGGTCACCGTTTTCCGCCCGGCGAGAAACGCTCCGAACGTGATCCCGACTGCCTCGCCTTCGCTTGTTGCGCCTATGTAATCCAACGCCGGATCACCGATCACGTGGTTGATAAGAGAGGTAAAAAAGGAGCAAGGTACTCCGGCATATTGCGAATAACCAAGGCCACGCAGCTGATCGATGAACGAGAAAGCGCTGATCATGATTTCAAGACGCCGGCCTACCCGGAGCTTAGAACGCTTGGGCTCGCGCGAGATCCTCGAGGTCGTCCACGTCCAGCCATTGTCCCGTAATGTAGAGAACCTGCACGCGTTGTCCCGTGTCTACGAGATGATTGAAGAGATCATCAAAGCGCAATCGGCGAAAATCCAGGCGCTGGGATAAGACATCTAAGGCGTCGCCTATCGCCGTGGAACCGCGCGCTGTCGTTTTGATGAGCCCGATCCATTCGCCATGGATTTTCTCGGCGGAAAGGTCAGGTCCCATCTCCGCCAGAAACGCGTCCTCTTCGTCATAACGCAGCGAGTAGGGGCGCGTCGCGGTGATATAGTCGACGTATCCGTTCGCCTCACGCTCGCGTCGCCGCTCCCACATCGCATCCACGGCGATAACGATGTCGTGTTCTTCCACGAGCAGATTGTTCAGAATATGCTGGCGAAAAAGGATGTCTCCAAAAGAAATGATCGCATCGCCATCGATCCGATCGCGGGCCTGGTGCAGTGAAAGCAATTCGCCGGTGCCGTCGAAATCGTCGTTCTCCACGAATTCCACGTCAGGCGCCTGCACCTTCTCGGCAGCATAACCTCGCACCACCGTGATCGCACAGACGTCGGCCGCGCGCAACTGGGCGACGAGCTTATGCAGCAGTGGTGTGCCGGCAACGGGCACCATTGCCTTGGGGATGCCGGCCGTGACTTCTCCCAGTTCGTTGCCGCGACTCGCAGCGAGAATAATCGCGCGTGTCGGGGCCCGCCTCTTCGGCAAATAACGTTCCTCGGCAAGCAACAGTTCTTCCGAATTCTGAAGCCGGAAAACCTCTTTCACCGGAACAATTCCATCTTCGACGTTTTGGACCGAACGCTCAGTGAAAATACGGCGGGTCGTTTCCTGCATCGCGGCGATTGCGCTACGGACATTTTGATTTGCCCAGATCACGATTGCTATGCCCGCCTGTTCAAACACCTCGACCGGCGTACTGTAATAAGTGGTGGGAGCGATCACGAGCGGACACTTGTTGGCCCACGCCTTCGCAAACGCGAGCACCTGATCTGGCGTCACCTTCTTGCTGTGAATCAGAAGCGCGTCCGCCCCCGCGAGATGATAGGCTTCCGCGCGGAGGAGCATTTCATCGATCCCCCAACCCGCGATGAATCCCTCGAGCCGCGCCACCAAACAAAACTCTGGATCGCTTTGCGCATCCTTGACCGCTTTGATCTTGCCTGTGAATTCATCGATCGTTGCGAGCGGCTGACGTTCGCTCCCGATGAATGAATTGGTCTTGGGGAAAAGTTTGTCTTCGATGCAGACGGCTGCAACGCCGCGTTGCTCCAGTTTTTTCACCAGCCGCCGCATGTTGTTGAAATTTCCGTAGCCGGTATCACCATCGAGCAGGATTGGAATGTGAGTGGCGTCGCTCATGAATTCGACGACCTCCAGTACTTGCGTCCAGCTCGCTTCATTGTTGTCGCGTACGCCGAGAGCGGCGGAGATCGAAAGCCCGCTGGCCCAGATTCCGCCAAACCCGGTTTCCTCGACGATGCGGGCACTCAATGCATTGTGAGCCTCCATCAAAAACTCAAGACGTCTGGATTGCAGGAGCCGCTTGAATTGCTGCGTCTTACTGATTTCGCGAGTGCTCGAAGAGGTCATGATGCGCGACGGCCTAAAGATACAAATAATTGACTTTCTAATTGCTCAATACCAGTAATTAGTTTCTCCGCTTGCTTCTGTTTTTCGCTAAGACGTTTCCTTTCACTTCCTTTTCATTCCATGCCCGCAACTGCCACTGCAACGATCGATGAATTGATCTGCGAGTCGGTGAAACAAACAGACGAAGCGAACTTGCGAGGAAAGTATTCCGATCAGGATGAGTTCGTAATCGTGGACGAATTCCTGCCTCAGGAAGTGCTAAACCGCCGTTGCTCGGATTTCTTCGTCGCGTTGTCGGCGCCGAGATGAATGAATGTCCATCCAATGATCCTCATCGGTGCGCCCTTTATGCCTATACCGAAGAAGGCGATCACATCGGGTGGCATTACGACACGTCCTATTATAAGGGTGAGCGTTGGACTGTGCTGGTCGGTTTCAAAGATGAGTCCAGCTCACGGTTGCTTTGCCACTTGCACACGCGCAATTCGAACCGCGATGTCGTAAAGCTCGAACTTCACATCAAGCCCGGGATGCTTGTTATTTTCAACGGCGACAAAGTTTATCACGCGGTCTCGCCGCTTAAAAAAGGCGAGTCACGCTACATTGTATCGATGCAGTACGTCACGTGCTGCGAGATGAATCCTTTCATGCGCTTTATCTCCAACATGAAAGATGCGATCGCCTACTTCGGACTTCGCGGGGTGTTCGGCAAAGGCAAGGCGCCGTGAGAAGAGTCCCCGCCGTCCTCGACTGCGTCGCTGAAACGAGCAGCGTGCAGATCGCGGGACTGAGCCTGCTCGATCGCTTGATCGTGACCGCCCATCGGGCTGGTTGCGCTCCGATCTGCCTCATTGCAAAAAGCATGCCGCCGGTTCCGCGTACCCGCTCCCTGGGCATCGACATAACGCTTGCTCCAGCGATACCAGAACTCGAAGAACCCGCGCTGCTCATTGACGGAGCTGTTTTCGTCGAGACCGCGGATCTTCAGCAAGTAATCGAAGGTGGAAGACAGCTATTTTCAGCTGATGGCACTCGTCTGCCGGTTGCGATGACGGCGGGTAACGCCGCGCCAGTCAGCGCCGGGAAAGTTGCCGTACTGATCACAAGCGCGAGTTCCGTGCGCGAGGCCGAGCGCCGTCTTTGGGCGTCGCTCACCAGCAGTGCGGATGGAATCGTCGATCGCTTTCTTAATCGCCCACTCGGCCGCTACCTGTCGAAAATCCTTATCCGTGCTCCATTTTCGCCCAACCAAGTTTCGATCGTATCGGCACTCATTGGCATTTTGTCGGGGTGGTTTTTCGCTGGCGGTAATTTTATCTCTGGTGCGCTTTTGCTGCAGTTCTCCGCCATCATCGATTGCGTGGATGGCGATCTCGCGCGCGTCCTTTATAAAGAATCGCGTTTGGGCAAATGGCTCGACCTGGTGGGCGACCAGTTCGTGCATATCGCTGTTTTCGCCGGTATCAGCTTCGGCTTGGCTCGGAGCGACCCGGCATTGCCCGCGCTTGCGCTTGGAACCAGTGCTGTGCTCGGCACGATCATCTCCTTCGCCGTGATCGTGCTCTTTATGCGACGCAAGAATGGTCGCAAATCTTCTGGCGTCGAAAAATTGATCGATGCTACAACCAACCGCGATTTCTCGCTGCTGGTCCTGTTGCTGGCCATAGCCGGCAAGCTCGATCTCTTCCTCTGGATGGCCGGGTTAGGCGTGCATCTGTTCTGGATTATTGCGATTTGCTTGCAGTGGCAAGACACCGGACGCGCGCCGGCGATCTCGGAGAAATCCGCGTGAAATTAGCGTTAAGACTTATTATCGCTGGAGCAGGCTTGGCGCTGTTTGCGTGGTTCGTCCACCGAACGGGAATAGATACGATTTCACGCGTCCTCGCCACGCTCGGCTGGTCGGCTCCTCTCATTCTAGTGCCCTACGCTCTCGTTTATCTTCTCGATACTATTGGGTGGCGTTTGTCGTTCGGCCGCACACTTCCGAAAACGATCAGCTTCGGAACGCTATTCCGCATTCGCTGGGCTGGGGAATCGCTCAACAATGTTGTCCCTTCGGCTTATCTCGGGGGCGAAGCGGTGAAAGTGTATTTGCTCCATAAACGCGGCATGCCGGTTGCCGATGGAGCATCAAGCGTGGTAATCGGAAAGACAGCGCAAGTTCTGGCTGAAGTGATTTTTATCGCGTCTGGAGCGGTGGCGGGCTCTTTCATTCTGCCAGTCAATTCATCCGCTCGCGCCGGAATGTTCGCAGTTACCGGCGCGGCTACCGCACTCATCGCAATGCTCTTCTGGCTGCAACATCGAGGAATGTTCAGCACACTCCTGGCGTTGACCGGCCGATTGCGGTTGCGCATTCGCGCCCTTGCATCGCGAGCTGACAGTTTGCGCCGACTCGATTGGCGAATTTTCGATTTCTATCGCAGCGATCGTCGGCGCTTCCTCTTCATCGTGACACTTTATCTGGCGGGCTGGATCGCCGATTCACTGGAAATTTTGCTCGTCTCGCACTTGGCTGGAATGCCGATGGATTGGAATCAAGCACTGGCCTTCGAGGCATTCATCGGCGTCGCCAAGGCACTCGGAGTTTTTGCCCCTGCCGCCCTCGGAGTGCAGGAAAGTGGTGTTATTTTTCTCTTTTATCTTTTTGGTTTGCCGTCGGGGCTTGCAGCTCCCTACGCTATCACCCGCCGTGCGCGTGAACTCACATTCGTACTGATCGGTGGCTCTCTTCTCTATACCGAGGAACCTGCGCTGCGCGGCTTCGCGCAGCGCGTTGCGCGAGAAGTTGAGGCGCCGGCTTGAAAGCCATTATCTACGCAGCGGGATGTGGAACCCGATTGCAATCGGACTCGCCGAAAATCCTTCTCGAATTCGGCGGCCAAACGTTGTTGGAGTGGCACGCTTTGCGCTTGCGTGAGGCAGGCGTGCGCGAAGTCGTGCTGGTAACCGGTTATCTTCGCGAGCAGATCGCAGAATTACTTCCCGGCATTTGCGCTCGGTATGACGTGGCGGTACGCGAGATTGTGAACCCACGCTTTCATGAGGGTAGTTTGCTCAGCCTGAGAGTCTCGCTTCCGGAAATCGAAGACAGCTCCGAGCCTCTCTTGTTGATGGACGCAGATGTGCTTTATCCGACAGGAATGCTCGACCGTCTAATCGGATCAGCGCACGGCACCGCGCTGCTGCTGGATCGTGAATTCTCGACCGACGACGATGATCCCATGCTCGTGCCGGTAAAAAAAGGGCGACCGATCGACTTTCGCAAGCAATGGAGCGGTGATGCGGAGTTCGTAGGCGAGTCAATCGGTTTCTTCAAGATCGCTCCAGCTGATTTTCCGCTTCTGATCAAGGAGACACACGCGCGAAGTGGTGGCTCCAGTTGCGCCGATTCCTATGATGATGTTTTAAGGACGCTGGTGCTCGCCGGGCGATTCGGATACGAAGAAGTGACCGGACTGCCATGGATTGAGATCGACTTTCCGTCTGATCTCGTTCATGCTCAAAAACAATTGGTTCCAGCAATCATTGGCTGCGCATGATCCCGCACGACCTCCATCATTTTTTCGTCGGACAACATGTCTTCGTTACCGGTGCATCCGGGTTTATCGGCAGCCATGTGGCTTCGCTGTTGGTTAAGACGGGCGCTCATGTTCGGGCGTTCACGAGATCGACAAAAGAGCGCCGCGATAGTTCGATCGACTGGGTCGAGGGCGATCTCCTCCGTCGAGATTCGATTGATGCAGCGACGAAAGATTGCAGATACGTCTTTCACGTCGCGGGGGACTATCGATTCTGGGCACGCGATCCCCGTGAGATTTTTGCTAACAACGTGCAGGGAACCATCAATCTTTTGGAGGCGGCGAAGCGCCGCGGGGTAGAGAAAATTGTGTGCACGAGCACGACCGGAATCCTCGAACCAGGAACGCTGGACCGGCTGGCAAGTGAAGGGCGTCTCGCTTCGCCTTCTCAATTCAAAGGACCCTACAAACGCTCCAAGTTTCGGAGTTATCTCGAAGTGAAACAAAGGGCCGACGCAGGCTGGCCCATCGTTACCACGCTGCCCACCGCGCCGATTGGTCCACACGACGTGAGGCCGACGCCAACTGGAATGATCGTGGTCGCATTTTTAAACGGACGGATCCCGTTGCTTGCTCGCACGGGACTCAACTTTGTCGATGTGCGGCACTGCGCACTCGGTCATCTTCTGTCAATGGCGCGGGGCAAGTCCGGTGAGCGTTACTTGTTAGGCGGAATCAACTTGTGGTTGTGCGATTTTCTAAAATATGTCGAATCCTACGCGCGCTACCGCACACCACGCTTTTATGCGCCCCATTGGCTCAGCTTTCTCACCGCTTGCGCCAGCGAAACTGCCGCCCAGGTCTGGCCGAACTGGACTCCGTTTGTGACGCGCGAATCCGTGCAAATGTCGCGGGGTCCACATTTTTCCAGCAATGCAAAAGCGGAAAACGAACTCGGTTATCTTCCTACCTCTTCGGTCGACTGCGCCATTTATGATGCGGTGGAAGATTTCGTCGCGCGCGGCCTCGCGCCAGTTGCTGCCGGCCGATTCTGTTCGGCGCGAGGGAGGCGACGATTTTTTGGAAAGGCGAGTCGCCACCGAGCGGATCCCAAATTGGCAGCCGCTTTGAGTCGCCATAGCTGAGGTTAGGGTCGGGCGTCCGGCCGCGTCTTTGCCTCTCAGACTCGAAGGGTTGCGGTAGCGTCTGCTCAACCTACAATCTCGTCCGCCCAGCTACTTGAATGCGAGCGGCGTTGGAACTAATGCGCTGTTCTTAACAACTAGCTGGGCTCGAGGATGTCTCAGTCAATCGATCCAAGCTCTTATCGATCGCCGGACCCGCAGCGGCCTGCCGTTCCATTGCCAATCGAGAGAGAGCCACGAGCGCATGATCCGTACGCCGCGTTCCGCTTTGGAGATTTCGCGCTGTTTACCGCGGGGAATTTACTATCGATCACCGGGCGGTTGATGCTCGCGGTTGCAGTGGAATGGGAGATTTACGCGCGCACGCATTCGGCGACTGCACTAGGCCTCGTTGGTCTAGCGATTGCCGTCCCTGTGGTCACTCTTTCCTTGCCCGCCGGCCATTTGGCGGACCGGATCAGTCGAAAGCGCATCATCCTTGTCACGCAAATCTTCAGTGCGCTTACGTCGTTGGCTCTCGCTCTGGTTTCCTGGAAACATCTATCCATTCCACAGATCGAGCCGTTGCGTGTGGGCAACCGCGCCCTGGCTGCTGTTGCCGCGATATTCGAGCGCCATCATCCGATGTTCCATTTCGATGATGCTTCAGTTCCGCTGATATACCTGCTGCTGTTCATCGGAGCGTCAGCGCGCACATTCAGTTGGGCTGCGCGCAGCTCATTTTTCCCGACCTTGGTTCCGCGTGACGCATTCGCGAACGCCGTAACTTGGAATAACAGCGTATTTCAAATTGGATCTGTTGTCGGTCCAGCCCTTAGCGGATTACTCGTCGCGTACGTTGGATTTCCGTTTGTGTATCTGCTGGACGCGCTATGTGCGTTTGCCTTTTTCCTTCTGGTTTTTCCGATCAGCCGTAGCAAACAGATTCGAGATCGCACTGGGGCCAACACGTGGAAGAGTCTCGTCGCCGGGCTGCGGTTCGTGTTTGGCAGAAAGGTGATCCTGGCCACGATCACACTGGATTTGTTTGCCGTTCTGCTTGGCGGCGCGACAGCGTTGATGCCGATCTTTGCCGATCAGATCCTTCATTGCGGCCCGGTTGGTCTAGGCTGGATGCGGGCGATGCCGGCAATCGGGGCGTTCGTGGTGGCGCTCGTGATTGCGCATCTGCCGCCGATGAAACACGCCGGCAAAGCGTTGCTCTGGTGCGTCACCGGGTTCGGTTTCGCGACCATCCTGTTTGGGTTATCGAAAGTATTTTGGTTATCGCTCGGACTGCTATGTCTCGTCGGAGCGTTCGACAGCGTGAGCGTGATCATCCGCGGTTCGATCGTGCAACTGGTCACGCCAGATGAAATGCGCGGACGTGTTTCATCCGTGAATAACATTTTTATCGGTACATCGAACGAATTCGGCGCGCTGGAATCGGGACTTACCGCGGCGCTTTTTGGTCCGGTCGTTTCGATCGTTGCGGGAGGGATTGGAACGATTTTTGTGTTGCTTGGCGTTGCATGGCGCTGGCCAGAAACGCGAAAGATTGGCGCGCTGGATCGGACTCTGCGCTAGCGCCACGCCATTTTGGGCGTCTCTGTGAACCGCGACGGCGTCTGACCCAGACGCCCTACAAAAATTGGGGCGATTCTAGAACGCCCCGTGCAGCGAAATCGTTCCGTACGGGGCGCCGCCGTTCTGGTGATAGCGCACTTCGGCGCGGTAAAAATCGAAGTCTCTGTATGGCTGGTAGCCGACCTCACCGGTGAACGTGACGATCGGCGAAATCTTCCAATCAAAACCAGCACCAGTCCGAACCTCGGTGTACGTGATAACTGCGTGGTTGAGGCGCGGGATGCCGTGAGTATCTCCAAACTCATCGTCCACACGGAAAGTCGCGTCCCTGACGGTTGCCCCTGCATAAAGCGATACATCCCGGGTGAGTTCGTATTGCAGGCGCGGCGTTGGCAGGACAGCATCCAGCAACCACTGTGGCCCTATTTTCCAGCGAACACCTGCGGCAGGAATCACAGGGTACGTTCGTTCCACATCGACGCTTACGCCAAGGATAAGCTGCAGGTTAGGGCTGTAAATGTACGTGCCGCCGATGACAAAAGGCATATTGAAATTATCCCAAAACAAATGACCGAGACCGGAATTGTACAGGCCAGGCTGAGTTTCCGCTCTGATGAGAATGGAATCGGACAACTGCGTATCGAGTCCGATAATCGTGCTGAAGGACTGCAATGTATTGGGCAGGGCGGCGCCCTCTGGCAAGCCAAATGAGAACCGCTCCCATTCCGCGCCTAACCGGAGCACGCCAAGTTTGAATCGCGGCGTTAATACGACGCGGATATCCGAATCGATCTCATCAAAATCGTTGACGTGTTTTCCGCCCCGTTCGACATCACCTTCGCCAACATACGTGCCTTCGGCAGAAAACTCGCCCGTGAGTGGCCAGAACCCGTTGCTTTCCTGTGAAAGCCCCGGCCTGACAAAGAAAATCAGCGCAACTAAGATCAACACTAGCGATCGCAGCACCAACATTTTTTATCCTTTACCGGCCGCCGCTTTCTCGCCGAAAGAGGGTGACAGCTTTGGTGATATTTTTCATCATCACTGATTCGGAGCCTAACCGTTCTACGCCATGGAGTGACCCCAATTCGGCTGAAGAGATCATATCGCCGCGCCAAACCAGCGTAGAAGGTTTTCCTTCGACTGTAACCGGCCACAGCTGATAAAGCGTGAGAGCGACATAGTAACCACCGCTGGCATAGTAAAGGACGTCGGCGGATTGATAAGTGCCGCCGGCTCCGCCGCGGCTGTAAGACGCTCCCAGCGTCACTACGCCATGGTCATCCACGTCGAGAAGTTCCCAGTAAAGCTCCGCACGCAGCGAACCAGTTCCTCGTCCAATAGCTGTAGTTCCAAGCAGTCCAGAGAACTGCTGGCGAATCTTTCCTTGCTCGCGCAATAAACCATTCACTTCATCGCTCGCACGGACAGACGGACCGGCATGATCGTACGGCGGTTCTGCTGCCATTCCGCCGGACTCAAACGTTTTCGTTCGCGCGGTTAGCACATCTGTCCAGAATGCCGCGACCGCCGGAGGCATAGCGCCTCCTGCGCCGGCTGCCGCAGAAAACTTCTTCGCCTCATCCTTGCTGATTTGGAGCTCAGGACTGAGCTTTTCAGTCGCGGTGACGAGCGAACGGACCGAGGAGTTGCCAGGCGCATTTTTCAGTTTCTCGAAATTGGCCGGCGTCGGGTTCGATGGCAGGTCGGAGTGAAGGAACACCTTCAGTTCGCGATATCTTGTCGGGTCCCATCGTCGTAACGCCTCCATTTGCTGGACGGGCGATCCCGGCGCGACGTAGCAACTTTGCACAGCCAAGAATCGCGGAGTTCGCATGGGCGCTCCATGCGCAGTCTTCACGTCCCC
>WNFR01004242.1_pt1 | contig 14749 bp, 10 predicted proteins | sample 5400221 | NCBI WGS metagenome assembly WNFR01 (sample SAMN13153357, study PRJNA577476) | soil metagenome | isolation source: 40 cm soil under Madrone tree | place: USA:California | collected 2016-06-14 | reverse complement strand
AAATCCACTGACGGAGGCGAACATTGGTCGGAGCTGACGCGCAATCCCGGGCTGCCTCAGGGCGTGCTCGGTAACATCGGCCTCGCTGTCTCGCCGAGCAACTCGAACAAGGTCTGGGCGATCGTGGAAGCGGATTCGGGCGGAGTATTCCGCTCGAGCGACGGAGGCGCGACGTGGACTCGCGCCAACAGCGACCGAAGGCTGCGCCAGCGGGCGTGGTACTACACTCGCATCTTCGCGGATCCGAAGAACGACAAATCGATTTACGTGCTCAATACCGGGATGTACCGCTCGACCGACGACGGAAAGACATTCCGACCGATCCAGGTTCCCCATGGCGACAACCACGACCTCTGGATTGCGCCTAACGACGCAGACAGAATGATCGAGTCGAACGATGGCGGCGCGAATGTGTCGTTCAACGGCGGGAAATCGTGGACGGAGCAGGACCAGGCGACAGCGCAATTCTATCACGTCGTCACCACGAACCATTTCCCGTATCGGGTATGTGGCGCGCAGCAGGACAATTCGACGCTGTGCGGGCCGAGCCGTAAGAGCGGCGGAATCGACATCGGCGACTGGTACGACGTCGGCGGCGGCGAGAGCGGGTATATAGCGGTACGACCCGACACGCCCGACATCGTGTTCGCCGGATCGTACGGCGGCCTCCTCACCAGAAAGGACATCAAGACCGGCTTCGAACGCGATGTCAATCCGTGGCCGAACAACCCCATGGGCCACGACGCCGCCGATGCCAAGTATCGCTTTCAGTGGACCTATCCGATCGTGATCTCGCCGCATAATCCTGGACGCATGTACATCGGGAGCAGCGTGATTTTTCAGACCGATGACGAAGGCCAGACGTACAAACCAATTAGTCCCGATCTGACCCGGCATGATCCACGCACGCTTGGCGCGTCCGGAGGGCCGATCACAAAGGATCAGACATCGGTCGAGTACTTCGCGACCGTATTCACGATCGCTGAGTCGCCGCGCACCGCCGGCGTGATCTGGGCCGGATCAGATGACGGACTGGTTCACATCACTCGCGACGGCGGAAAGACCTGGAAGAACGTGACACCCGCCGGACTTCCGGAGTGGGCGCGCATCTCCATGATCGACGCGTCCAACTTCTCGGCTGGCACCGCGTATCTTGCTGCGAACCGGTACCAGCTCGACGACATGAAGCCGTACCTGTACAAGACCAGCGACTATGGAGCAACCTGGACACCGATCACGAACGGGATCCCCGCGACCGAATTCACTCGCGTTCTGCGCGAGGACCCCGAGCGCGCGGGACTTCTGTACGCCGGAACGGAACGCGGAGTCTGGGTATCGTTTGACGACGGCGCGAACTGGCAGTCGTTGCGGCGAAACCTGCCGATCGTTCCCATTCACGATCTCGCCGTGAAGGAAGGCGACCTGATCGCCGCAACGCACGGGCGCTCGTTCTGGATACTCGACGACCTCTCCGCACTCAGGCAGATGAGTCCGGATATCCCTCGCGCTCCCGCGCATCTCTTCAAGCCACGCAAGATTTATCGCGCCGGATTTGGCGGAGGCGGCGGAAACGGAGCGGCGGGCGGACATCCGACCGGCGGCAATCCTCCGTCTGGCGCGGTCGTCTACTACTCGCTCGCGCAGCCGCGTCAGCTAGTGACGATCGATTTTCTCGACCCGCAAGGAAAGATCATTCGCAGCTTCACCAGCCAGCAGGATCCGAAGGTCGCGGCCGATTCAATTCGTGCCGACAGCATTCGCACGGCTCGCAACGATAGCTTGAGGCGCGCCGGCGTGGCTCCTGACACGACGGCACGCGCCGAAGCGAGAGGCGAAGAGACGCCGCCGAGTGAAGAAGGTCCGGTGCGGCGGCCGCCGCCTCCCCGCGTTGCGAACAAAGCCGGGCTCAACATGTTCGCCTGGAATCTTCGCTATCCGGATCCTTCGGTTTTTGACAACATGATTCTCTGGGCCGGCAGCATCGCGGGACCGGTGGTCCTGCCGGGAACGTACACCGTTCGCCTCAACGTGAACGGTCAGAGCTATACGCAGTCTCTAACGGTCGTGAAAGACCCGCGTAGCACTGCGACGGATGCTAATCTCAAGGAGCAATTCGACTTCCTGATGCGTATTCGCGATAAGACCAGCCAGGCGAATGATGCGGTGAAAACTATCCGTAACGTAAAAGCACAGCTCGCGGATCGCGCCAAGAGAATGCCAGCCGACAAAAAGGCGGCGTTTTCCCGCGTCGCTGACGATCTCTCGAATAAGCTCTCCTCCGTCGAGGGCGAGATATATCAGGTCCGGAATCAATCGAGTCAGGACCCGCTCAACTATCCGATCAAACTCAACAACAAGATCGCGGCGCTGTCGGGTGTCGTTGGCGGGACCGATGCAAAACCGACGGCGCAGTCGTACACCGTTTTCAGCGATCTCTCGGCGCAGCTCGATCGACAGCTGTCGGCGATGCGGGCCGCGCTCATCATCCTGCCGTCAATCAACGCAACGCTGACGGCGGCCGGTCTGCCGGCAATTGTGCCGAGCACCGAGGAGATCAAGACTTCTCCGGCGGGAGCTCCTTCGGCGACCGACGCCGACGAGAACGAGGGCGAGAACTAGACTCGATGCGTGCGCGCGTCCTCTTGATCCTGATCGGCGCGGGCGCCGTTGCGCTGAGCGGAGCGTGCGACGCCGGGGGCGACAAGTCGGCCACACGCATTCGGGTGATCGATTCGACGTACACAGAGTCGTGGGCGCCGATGGAGGACACCGGCACCGTGTACCGGATTGAAGTCGTTTCTCCACGTGGCGCCGACACCATCCGGAATGTTATTCCACCGGCGCCGATTCTGGTTGGCGATAGCCTCGTCATAGGGCTCGTTCAGCTTTCTGAGGATTCATCGACGCCGCAGCGTCAGATCTTCCGACTGCGTCTCGGCCAGCACCGCATCGAAACGAGCCCGTTGCCTGACGACGTGTGGTCATCGTACCAGGATGTCCTGGTCTCGCCGAATGGGCGCTTTCTAGCGTACGTCGGCGAGGATACAACTCCGGCGTATCCGGGCACCTATGGAATCGTGCGCGACCTCAAAACCGGACAGATCGTGATCCGAGGTCCGGGAGGTGGCGGATGCGACTGCGACGAAGATTTCAACCACGCACGCTGGTTCGCGCCTGACAGCTTCGAGATCGCCGTCGCGCACACCAATACCGGCGGCGGTTGGCAGCGGCTTTCCGGCGTGGCGTCCGCGCGCCGCATTCACGTGGACACGCTCAACGACGAGCCGGACTGGCATTGAAAGATCCCAAGCGCACTTTCCTCCGGCACACGCTCGCGACCATTGCCTATCGCGCGGCCAAAGTCGAGCGCTATGCGCCGCCCGGATTCGGAACTTTTCAGCTTGGAAAGGCCGCACGCACGCCCGTACAGATCGTCGCGCACATGGCCGATCTATTCGATTGGGCGCTGCGTATGGCGCAAGGAAGCTCTGACTGGGTCCAATCCAAGCCGCAGGCGTGGAGAAAGGAAGTCGAGCGGTTCCACGCTTCGCTTCTGGAATTCGACAGGTACCTCGCCTCGGACGAGCCGCTGGGCGCGACCGCCGAGGAGTTGTTTCAGGGTCCGATTTCAGATGCGCTGACGCACATCGGCCAGATCGCAATCTTGCGGCGGCAGGACAATTCGCCCGTGCGTTCGGAGGTATACGCGCGGGCGGACATCGCACCAGGTCGTGTCGGAGCGGAGCAACCTAAGAGTCCGTTCGAGTTCGACAGTCCGACAGTACCGAAGACGGCCGACTGATGCATCTTATGTCTGAGGTGCGTGTAACCTGTTCGTCGCTGAATTCGTAGAGATTACCATGCAGACATCGCCTCAGGCGCCCCCGCGTCCGGCCGCTCCGGTAGTAGCCGGCCCCGTGATCCAGGGAACCCCGACGACAACTCCCTCGCCTATCACGATTAGTCTCGGGCCTCCGGGCTCGGAAGTGATTACGATTCCGGCGCCGCGAACCGCGAGGGACATCGATGCGCTCAAGGCTCGCCGCGATGAGCTGTCGAACCAGCTCCAGTCAGTTGATTCACGGCGCTCGAAGTTGATCAACCAGCTGAAGCAAACGTCGGATCCTACTGCGATCAAAGGATTGGAGTCCCGGCTCTCGCTACTCGATGCGCGACAACTGCAGTTGGAATCAGATATTCAGCAGACTGGGCAACAGCTTACGAGTCCCGCCGCGGGCTTATTGGCGACGACCGCAACCTCACCGGCGTTCGCTGGTCTTGGGCAGAGGGACGTAATGACGCTATCGGTGCTCTCGATCCTTTTCATTTTGTTCCCGTTAGCGTTCGGCGCCGCCCGCGCAATGTGGAAGAGGTCCAGCAGACCCGGCCCTGCGCCGGCTGTTTTTACGGAGACCGCCCAGAGGCTGGAACGGTTGGAAGCATCGGTCGATGCGATCGCAATCGAGATCGAGCGGATATCGGAGGGGCAGCGCTTCGTGACCAAGCTTCTCTCCGAAGGCCAACCGGCGCCAATGCTCAGCGCCGGCCAGCGCAGTCCGGAGACCATCCGCGGGAGCTAACCCGGGGCGGAAACGGGTTTAGGGCTGGCGTCGCTCAGCGTCTGCTGCCTAAGCGCGGCGGCGCCCATCATGCCGCCGAGTCCCATGGACTCTACCACATTACTCGGCACCACCATTAGCGCGCCCTTTTCCTTGAGTCCTTCGTACAGGATGTTCATCGCGCGCAGGTGAAGCGCCGTCGGATTATTCTCGTACGACTTCGCAGCCTCAAAGAACAGTTGCGCGATCTCCACCTCTGCCTGGCCCAGGATGATGCGAGCCGACTTTTCGCGTGACGCCTGCGCTTCGCGAGACATCGCGTCCTGGAGCGAAGTCGGGATCACAATGTCGCGCATTTCAACCGACTGTACCGTGACACCCCACGGATTTGATCTCTGATCGATCAAGGCTTGTAGCTCCGCCTCGATTCGCTCGCGCCCACGAAGTAGATCGCTGAGCGAGGTGCGACCGATGATGTCGCGCAGGCCGGTCTGGGCTGCCCAGCTGACGGCTTGAGCGTAGTCCTGAACTTCGAGCGCGGCCTTCTCGGAATCGTGGACCATCCAGAAGAGAACCGCGTCGACGTTCACCGGTACCGTGTCGGACGTGAGCGTCTCTTCGGCGGCGAAGCTCGTCGTGATCACACGCTGATCGATGTAGATCGAGATGGTCTCGACGAACGGAACGATCCAGAAGAGACCTGGGCCACGCAGTCCCGTGTACTTGCCGAGATGCAGCACAACTGCCCTCTCCCATTGCTTCGCAATCTTGGGGGATTGCGAGAGAAGAACACCGCCCACAAAGATCAGAACCCAGGCCGGATTCTGAGTCGCGGCCATCATGGGAAACGCGATAAGGATCGAGACGAGCAGAATGAAAACTGAAACCACATTGGCACGACTCTGCGACCGTGAAGCCCGCGCGGCGCGGCGTGCTGCGAGAACTTCGTCCATTGCCGGCATTTATTTTTTCTCCTCGTGTCTGAGCTGAGTGATTAGCTCGGATAAAGTGAAACCCAACAGCGCGGCATCGCCAACGAAGCGTCGGATCAGCTCGCGCAGCTCCCGCTCACGGTGCGCTCGCGCCGCCAGTGGCGACGGAGATTCCCGAACGAAAGTGCCCACTCCGCGTCGTGTTTCCAGAATTCCATCGCGCTCGAGCTGGGCGTAGACCCTGGCGACCGTGTTGGCGTTCACGGCCAGGTCCACGGCGAGCTGCCGAACGGTCGGCAACTGCGCCCCCTGTTCTAACTCCCCCGTCGCGATCGCCGCTCTGATGGACCGGTCCAGCTGAGCATAGATCGGGGTGGGGCTGGTTGAATCGACGCTGAAAGTAGGCATTGTCTGCTTGTACTATCACATTAGGACAATACGGGGGCAAGTGGGGACTGGTTTCAGGCGGGTTTCAGGGGGTTAACTACAACTGAACGGGTGCCAGAGGTCAGTGGCAGAGATGCCAGCTGATAGTTCAGTACGCCCTGACTTTCCTACCGCGCATTGAAGCACAGGCAACTGCCTAGGGTTATTAAACCTTCTGAGGTAAGTCTGGGCGTCAACTAGGCACTAGGAACTACGCTACTGACGTCTGGCACCCGTTCAGTTGCAGTTTCCAGTCTGGAACCCGTTCAGTTGCAGTTCAGTCTGGCACCCGTTCAGTTGCAGTTGCCGCTACCTACTATGAGTGTACATGAGATCAACAATCTCATCGTACATGCTGTCTGCCTGCGATCCTCCAGTCCGAATCGCCCCCGTCGCGCAGTGCTTGAGATGATTTCGCATCAACTCGCGGCCCACGCCGCGAAGCGCCTCCTGAACCGAGGAAATCTGCGTCAGGATGTCGGCGCAGTACCGGTCCTCGACAACCATCTTCTGCAGTCCCCGAATCTGCCCCTCGATACGGCGGAGCCGTTTCAGGTTTCTGGATTTCACTTCCGGATCGACGCCGATCGCTCTTCGCGAGCCCGTCGACGCTTCGCGAACGGCGCAGCCGCACTCCGCGCTGTGCGCCCCGGCGATCTTATCGACTCGCTTTGCCTTCGCGCTCATTTGATCTCCTCGTTATCTCAGGGCAGGCGGACATTGCGCAGACGCAGGCTGTTCGTGACGACGCTCACCGAGCTGAGCGCCATCGCGGCGCTGGCAATGATTGGACTCAGCATCAGACCTGTTACCGGGTAGAGCACGCCGGCGGCAATCGGTATTCCAATCACATTGTAGACGAACGCCCAGAACAGGTTCTGTTTCATCGTCACCATCGTCTGGCGCGAGAGCGAGATCGCGGTCGGAACGCCGCGCAGATCGCTGCGCATGAGAGCAATGTCACTCGCTTCGATGGCGATGTCCGTTCCCTTCGGCATCGACACACCGACGTCCGACTGAGCAAGCGCCGGCGCGTCGTTGATTCCGTCGCCGACCATCGCCACTACCCTGCCCTTCATCTGCAGGGCGCGAACTTCCTTCACCTTGTCCTGCGGGAGCACCTCTGCGACTACCCGCTCGATTCCGGCCGCCTTCGCCACTTGCTCGGCCGTCGATTTCCTGTCTCCCGTTAGCAGCAGCACATCTATTCCCATTCTCTCGAGACGTTCGACCGCTTCGCGCGATGTGGGTCGGATGGCATCAGTGACGACGATGATCGCTGCGAGCCGGCTATCAACCGCAACGAAGAGCTCGCTTACGCCAGGAATGGATCGCGCGGCTTCCGATTCTCCCGCGGCGTCCGTCACGTCGACCTTCAGCTCGCGCATCAGCTGTGCATTGCCCACCGCGACCTTGTGACCGGCAACTGATCCGGTCACTCCACTTCCCGTGTGTGATTGAAAGTCGCTGACGAGCTCGAAGCGAACATCGCGCTCCCCCGCGGCGCGCACGATCGCGGCCGCGACTGGATGCTCGGAATGCCTCTCGAGTGACGCGGCGGCGGCGAGAGCCGCGTTCTCCTTCATCGAACCGATCGCGATGACACGTCCGACAGAAGGAGTTCCCTCAGTGACGGTTCCTGTTTTGTCCAGCACCACCGTGTCAACGTCGCCAGCGCGCTGCAGGATCTCGCCACCCTTGATCAGCAGCCCAAGCTCGGCACCGCGACCAGTCGCAACCATGACCGCAGTGGGTACCGCGAGTCCCATTGCGCAGGGACACGCGATGATGAGAACGGAAACGGCAGCTGCGATCGCGCGAGGCAATGCAGCCGTGTCGGCGAGAAAATACCAGGTGAGAAACGTCACGATCGCGATTGATACGACCACCGGCACGAACACAGCGCTGACTCTGTCAGCCAGGCGCTGAATGGGAGCACGAGAGCTCTGAGCGTCCCGCATCAGCTTCACTATGCGCGCGAGAACACTGTCCGCGCCGACGCTCGTCGCCCGATACCTGAATGCACCAGTGGTGTTGAGAGTCCCGCCCACGACCTTTCCACCAATCGTCTTCGCCACAGGCAGCGGCTCGCCTGTAAGCATCGACTCGTCGACCTCGCTCGCTCCATCGATGATCGTCCCATCGACCGGGATACGCTCGCCGGGCCGAACTACGACGATTTCGCCCGACGCTACCTGCGACAGCGGCTTGTCGATCCAGGCGCTTCCCCTCTCCACTCGCGCAGTGGGCGGCAGAAGCGTGACCAGCTTCCGCAGCGAGTCTGAAGTCTTGCGCCGCGCCCGAGCTTCGATCGCTCGGCCGGCGAGGACGAGTCCGATGATGAATATCACCGCCTCGTAGTAGACGTCCGGTGCGATTCCGTTTCGGGCGAAGAGACTCGGAGCCACGGTCGCGACCAGTGAGTAGATGAAAGCGGATCCGGTGCCGAGCGCGACCAGCGTATTCATGTCAGCAGAGCGATGGCGGATGGCCCGCCAGGCGCGGCGATAAATCTCACGTCCGGCCCACACGAGAATCCAACTCGTCAGGACTAGAAGGAGGTAATTGACGATCGGGTTCCCCATCAAAAGCATGGAGAACAGCATTGCGAGCGCTCCAGCGAGAACACTGGCGGTCGCCTTGATCGCGAGCGCGCGCGCCTCGCGTACCTCAGCTTCCTCTTGCGCGGTATCTGTGCTGAGCGGACTCGATTCCGCGACTGGCAGCTCGGCATCGTAACCAGTCGCGCGCACCGCTGCGATCAGGTCCCGCGGGGTAACGGCTGCCGGGTCGTAGCGAACGGCGGCGCTCCTCGTGACCAGATTGACCGACGCGTCAATCACGCCAGGCTCGACGGAGAGCGCGCGCTGGACCCGCGCCTGGCACGCCGCGCAGGTCATCCCTGTTACGGGAAACGAGATCGAATTTTCCTTCTCAGCTACTGGCTGCGCTGTCACTTGACCACCCCCAGGATTGTCAAATCAATATACCCCCCTCCCCTATGTCAAGTTATATCACTCCGAGGCGCAGCGACCAACAAGCCGCTAAAGTCGCGATGCCGTAGCCGGGTCCAAGGCGTCGCCGATGCTAAGACGCGCTCCGACAGCTGAACCGATTTCTGAGGATGGTGGCGGCTGCGACCTTCGCCGTTCCGGTAGCGCCGCCTACCGGATGGGGCGATCGAACCGCAGGGGATTCGGCACCGCGAAACTGAAGTGCCACCATTCCTGGTCGTAGTTCACGAATCCTTCGCGTTCCATAGCTTCTTTGAGCTTCTGCCTGTTCGCCGCTGCCTCGCCCGACGCGTTCGCGGTGTGAGCCGCCGCTGAGAAAGTATCGAATGGCGTACCCATCTCGAGCTCCCGGCCGGTCGCAAGGTCGATCAGGGTAAGATCGATGGCGAGGCCGAGGTTGTGTCGCGAGCGACTCGCGATGTAGCCATCTGTGAGAAGATCCGGCCGATTCACACGCTGCGTCCACTCGACCATCGCCAGCGTAGCCCGCACGGGACGATATGCATCGAAAACTTTGAGCCCGAGGCGCCGTGCCTGAAGATCGCCTTCCACCCGGGCGAGGGCAGCCGCAGCCTCACGTCTCATGAATGCGCGGTTGGCCAGATAGCCGGGGAGCGGAGCGCCGGTGAAGTTGTTCGCCGTGGCGTAGCGAAGATCGACGACGATCTTCGGGTCAAGTGTCCGCACGTCAGTGAGAAGAGTGTCTGCGACCGCGTCTGGCGCGACGGCGGTTTCCTCGGTGTTGACGGAAGGCGATGGAGGTCGGGCGGCCGCCGGCGGGGATGGCTGGACGCACCCGCACAGGGCGAGGGATGCGATAAGCGAGCGAAGCCGCGCACTGAGCATCCATCAAGATATGATCTAAACCATTATTCTGGACCTGTTGTCAAATACCTGACGTGCTTCCTTCGCACCCGTCGCTCATGAATCTGCGCCGCATCGGCATAACGTTGGTTGTCGTTTGCGCTCGCTCGCTATTGGGGCAAGTTGATCCCACAGCGAGCCACACTGGGACAAATCGGCCTACACCCGTAGTGACGGCGGCCAGTCTGACCGGTTCCATCAAGCTCGATGGAAAGCTCGACGAGCCAGCCTGGGCGAGCGCATCACCAGTGACATCATTTACGCAGTATGATCCAACCGAAGGCGCGCCCGCGACGGAAAAGACTGAGGTCAGAGTGCTCGTCGGTGCAGATGCACTCTACATTGGCGCCAAGCTCTATGAATCCAATCCCGCGAACATTCGTCCGCGTCTCTCTCGGCGCGACGAGCCGGTCGACGGCGACGTCTTCGCGGTCACTCTCGATTCAAGGCACGACCACCTCACCGGTTACTACTTTCGTGTCACCGCCGGTGGAGCGATGCGAGACGCCGTCGCCGGGGGGCCCAACGGGCTCGATCTCTCCTGGGACGCAGTGTGGGACGCGGCGGTATTCACCGACTCGTCGGGCTGGTCAACCGAAATTCGAATTCCCTTCTCCCAGCTGCCTTATAATCGCGGAGACCGCGTGTGGGGAATCCAGTTCGAGCGATACCGGTGGAACAAGCAGGAGCAGGATTTTTTTGCGTTCACGCCGAAAAAGGAAGTTGGTGGCGTGGCGAGATATGGACATCTCATCGGACTCGGCGATCTGCCGGCTCCAAGCCGCGTAGAGCTGACTCCGTACGTAAGCACTCGTGCGGAGTTCCTCGAGGTGCCTGCCGGAAATCCGTTTCGTGATGGGAAGGATTACTTCGGTTCCACAGGTGTGGATCTCAAGTACCGGCTGACGAGCAGCATGACCGTGAGCGCGACGGTGAATCCGGATTTCGGTCAGGTCGAGGTGGATCCGGCCGTCGTCAACCTCACTGCGTTCGAGACGTTCTTCCCCGAGAAGCGCCCGTTCTTTGTCGAAGGGCAAGAGCTCTTTCGCTTCGGCGACCTCCGCACCTTCAACAGTTACGGCTCGCCGACCTACTTTTTTTCGCGGCGAATCGGACGGCAGCCGCATCGACAGATCGGCGGCCCCGGCATCGTGTTCGTCGACGCCCCTCAGCAAACCACGATCGCAACCGCGGCCAAGCTCACTGGAAAGACGCGGACCGGCTGGTCTACCGGGATTCTCAACGCCGTGACGATGCCCGAAACGGCAAACTTCACTGACCCGTCGGGCGCGCATTTACACACGGAAGTCGAGCCGCTGTCCAACTACTTCGTGGGGCGGCTCCGCCGCGAGATGCGCCAGGGGAATACCGTCGTCGGGAGCATGCTGACGGCGGTCAACCGCGATCTTCACGATCCGGCCCTGCGCAATCTTCTCCGCTCGAGTGCGTACGTGGGGGGCCTGGATCTCAATCATTCGTGGAAGAATCGAGACTGGGCGTTCGACGCCTCGCTGGCCGGAAGCGAAGTACGCGGTCTTCCGAGCGTCATCGCCGCTACACAGCAATCGAGCGCGCGTTACTTCCAGCGCCCGGATGCCAGGAGCTTCCACTTAGATCCGAACCGGACGAGCCTGTCGGGCTACGCCGGCCAGGCGGCGCTCATCAAGAGTGGCGGGCTTCACTGGGGAGGAAACCTCGCCTATCAGTTCGCTACTCCCGGGCTGGAGGTCAACGATCTCGGGTTTCAGTCACAAGCCGACCGACGCGCGTTATCGACCGACTTGCACTATCAGGAGAACAAGCCGGGTCGATTCCTGCGCAACTGGCTGGTCGCCGGATTTACGAATCAGGCGTGGAATTACGACGGTGACATCACCTTCAATAACTACGCGAGCTTCGCCCAGGGAATATTCAACAATTTTGCGGGCCTATTCGTGCGCGCTGACTACAGCGCTGAAGGCTTCGACGATCGATTGACTCGTGGAGGTCCCGTCGCCCGCCAGCCCCGATCGATCGCCACCGACATCAATTACTTCACCGACCGGCGGAAAGTGTATTCTGCATCCATCGATTGGTACAGGAGTGCTGACGTTGAGGGTCAGGTGGCGCAGAGCTACAGTCTCCAGCTGGCGGTACAGCCCAGGCCTGGCGTGAGATTCAGCTTCGAGCCGAATTTGCAAAAAGCACATTCGCTTGCTCAGTACGTAACCACCTCAAGCGATCCCCTCGCGACCCGCACGTACGACAATCGTTATGTGTTTGCGACAATCCATCAGACGACGCTCGCGCTGGTGACTCGCGCCGACTGGACATTCACTCCCAAGGCATCTCTCCAGTTATACCTGCAGCCACTGATCTCGGCCGGAGACTTTACGAGCTTCAAGGAGCTCAGGACACCGCGGACCTTCGATTTCGACGTCTACGGCCGGGATGTAGGTACGATCAGCAAGTCCGGAGGTGTCTACACCATCGACCCCGATGCAAATGGGGCGACCGCCAACTCGATTCAGGTGCCTGATCCGAATTTCAATTTCCGGTCCCTGCGTGGGAATGGAGTCTTTCGCTGGGAGTATCGCCCCGGTTCGGCACTCTTTTTTGTTTGGCAGCAGCAGCGGGTCGGCAGCGAACCCTTCGGGAACTTCGATTTCAGTCGAGATTTTCGCGGCCTTGTTCGGCGGCATCCGGACAACGTCTTCACGATCAAGGCAACGTACTACCTCGCGTACTAGAGACCGGCCGGGGGGATTCCGCATCCTGTCCCAGTCGGAGCATATTGCCGCATGACGAGCTCAGACGCGATCAGCCCTTCCTCGGTCGCTCACGCGGCCCCGCGTGGCCACCGCGCCGCTGTCCTCGCCAGCTTCCTCGGCTGGACACTCGACGCGTTCGACTTTTTCCTGGTCGTCTTCGCCCTGACCGCGATCGCCAAGGAATTTCACAAGACCGATGCACAGCTGGCACTCACGATCACGGTGACGCTGGCGTTCAGGCCAGTCGGCGCTTTCATCTTCGGGCTCATGGCCGATCGCTACGGCCGAAAGCTGCCGCTCATGATCGACCTCGTGTTCTTCTCGATCGTCGAAGTGCTCTCGGGTCTCGCACCCACGTATACGACGTTTTTCATCCTGCGCGCGCTGTTCGGAATCGGGATGGGTGGGGAGTGGGGGGTCGGCGCATCCCTGGCGATGGAGAAAGCGCCCGCCGGCCGTCGAGGCGTTTTATCGGGACTCCTTCAGGAAGGCTACGCTACCGGATACCTGCTCGCCGCGGTCTGTTATTTCTTCGTGTTTCCGCGGTGGGGCTGGCGCCCGATGTTCTTCATCGGCGGCTTGCCGGCGCTCCTCGCGCTCTTCGTCCGTTACCGGGTCGAGGAGTCGGAGGTCTGGCAGCGCACCCGTCACAAGGACTGGAGCAGCCTTGGCCGTGGAATCGTCTCTCACTGGAAGCTTTTTCTTTATATCACTCTGCTGATGGCAGGGATGAACTTCGTCTCGCACGGAACGCAGGACATGTATCCGACGTTCCTTCAGCGCGACTGGGGTTTCTCGCCGCAGAAGCGCGCCGCACTCACCGCATTCTCGATGATCGGCGGCATCATCGGCGGCGTTGCGTTCGGCTACCTGTCAGACAGGATTGGTCGCCGGCGATCGATCGTCCTCGCGCTCGTGCTCGCGATCCTCATCATTCCGGTCTGGGCGTTCTCGCCCTCGCTTACGGGTCTCGTCATTGGCGCGTTCGCAATGCAGCTCATGGTGCAGGGAGCGTGGGGAGTCATTCCGGCCCACATCACGGAGCTGTCGCCCGATTCGGTGCGAGGGTTCCTGCCGGGCTTTGCGTACCAATGCGGCGTGTTGATCGCGAGCTCAGTTGCGTACATAGAGGCGATCCTGGCGACGCATATGAGCTACGCCAAGTCGATGGCGATGGTTGCGGTCACTGTATTCTCGGCCGCCGCCATCATCGCGTGGCTGGGTCGCGAGCAGCATGCGGTGGAGTTCGGCCGCGTCGTCGAGAGTGAGCCCGATAGCATGCAATCCTTCGCCCGGTTAGGCTGATTCGATCTCTCTTGCCTTTGTACTCAATCCGTCGAGCAGCGCACGCACGTGTTCGGCGCCCGTTCTCGGATTCATCATCGTCACACGCAGCACCGGACGCCCGTCGAGCACCGTCGCCGTGATCCAGCCGCTTCCTTCCCTGTTGTAGCGCGGACGTAGCTCCCGATTGAGGTTGTCGATGCGCTGACGTTCCCCGCTGTCGGTCCCCTCGCTGCGATGCTTCTTTCCACTCGAGCCCAGGAACCGGAAGCAGAGAATGTTCGATTCGGGTTCGTGCAGATTCTCGAAATCGCCCCTCTCCTCGATCGCATCGTATAGCAGGCGCGCGGTGGCGCAGAGGTGATCGTACATCCGTCCCAGGCCTTCGGAGCCGAACCGCTGCATCACGAACCAGAGCTTGAGGACATCGGCGCGGCGGGAGCACTGAAAGCTCCGAATTCCCTGGTCGATGATGCGAGTCGATTTGCCGGCATGAAAGAGATACGGCGCCTGCTGCGCGAACGCGCGCTCAAGATCACCCTCCTCGCGTGTGAGCACCATGCCAGCCGCGAGCGGCAGCAGCATCATCTTGTGCGGATCCCACGCCAGTGAGCGGGAGTGACGCAGCCCGTTGAGCGCGCGGGGTGGGCGTGCGGAGAGCAGGGCGCTGGCGCCGTGAGCCCCATCCACATGCAGCCATAGTCCGCGTTCCTCGCACAGCGCTCCGATGGATTCCAGATCGTCGAACGAGCCGGTCGCCGTTGTGCCCGCCGTTGCTACGACCGCCATCACGCGCTTACCCTCGCTGCGCAAGCGATCGAGCGCACCAATGAGAAGATCGATATCGACCCTGTGGTTTCGCGATGGGATCGAAATTCCCCGGCGACGTCCCATTCCGAGCTGTCCAATCGCGCGCGTCA
>WNFR01004240.1_pt1 | contig 14755 bp, 9 predicted proteins | sample 5400221 | NCBI WGS metagenome assembly WNFR01 (sample SAMN13153357, study PRJNA577476) | soil metagenome | isolation source: 40 cm soil under Madrone tree | place: USA:California | collected 2016-06-14 | reverse complement strand
CCAGCGCCAGGCGATCCAGTGGATGCTGGCCGACGCGGAGGTCGAGCTGCGCGCGTGCCGGTGGCTGATCTGGGAGGGCGCGTGGAAGGCCGACCGCGGCGAGGACGCGCGCGTGGAGGCGTCGATCGCCAAGCTCTATTCCAGCGAGGTACTCGGCCGCGTGGTGGATGCCGCCGTGCAGATTCACGGGGGGTACGGCGTGTCCAAGGAGTTTCCGCTGGAGCGCTGGTACCGGGAGGCGCGTATCCGGCGCATCGGCGAGGGACCCTCGGAGGTGCACCGCATGGTCATCGCGCGCTCGCTGTTCCGATGAGCGCGATGTTGGACGGCGTTCGCGTCGTCGAGATCGGGCAGGCGCTGGCGGGACCGATGGCCGGCGAGATCCTCGCGCACCTCGGCGCCGACGTCATCAAGGTCGAGCGACCCGAGGGCGACGACGCGCGGCGCTGGGGCCCGCCGTTCTGGAAGGGCACGTCGCCGGGCTTTCTCGCCGTCAACGCCAACAAGCGCTCGATCGTCCTCGACCTGAAGGACCGCGAGGCGGTCGAGTGGCTCACGGCGCTCATCGGCGACTCCGACGTGGTGCTGCAGAATCTGCGCCCGGGGTCCATCGACGAGCTGGGACTCGGCGCCAAGACCCTGACCGCGCGGTTTCCGCGGCTCGTCTACGCCTCGGTGTGGGCGTTCGGCGCCACCGGGCCGATGCGCCTGCTGCCGGGCTACGAGCCGCTCCTCCAGGCGTATTCCGGGCTCATGATGATGAACGGCGACGAGGGCGGGCCGCCCACGCGCGTCGGCACCTCCATCCTCGACTACGGCACCGGCATGTGGGCGGCCATCGGCATCCTCGCCGCGCTGGTGCGCCGCGCGGCCACGGGCCGAGGCTGCGTGGTGGACGCCTCGCTCTACGAGACGGGCCTCGCGTGGCTCAAGGGGCATCACGCGTCGTTCAGCACCTCGGGCATCGTCCCCGAGCGCCATCGCACGGGCAGCCACCGCGTGGTGCCGTTCGAGTCGTTCGAGACCTCCACGGGCCCGATCATCGTCGCGGCCGGCAACGATCGGCTCTTCGCCAAGCTCGCGAAGGTGCTCGGCCACGCCGAGTGGGCGGCCGACCCGAAGTACGCGACCAATGCCGAGCGCGTCGCCAACAAGCCGGCGCTGCTGGCCGAGATCGCGGCGATCTTCGCCACGGCGAGCCGCGACGCGTGGATCGCGCGGCTGGAGGCCGAGGGCGTGCCGTGCGCGGTGATCAACACGCTGCCCGAGGCGGCGAGCACCAGGCAGGCGGAGGCGCTCGGCATCGTGCAGAAGCCGCCGGGCGGCGACGACTACACGCTGATCGGCCTGCCGCTGTCCTTCGACGGCGCGCGCCCGCACATCCACCGCGCGCCACCCGCGCCGGGTCAGCACACCGATGAGGTGCGCCGCGAGCGGGGCGGAGGAGGCGCGCGCCCGCGCTGAGCCCGCGCGACCTCGGCCGGGCGCTGCTCGTCGCCGTCATCTGGGGCCTCGCGTTCGTGGCGACGCGGATCGGCCTCGACGATCTCACCCCGCCGCAGCTCGCCGCGGCGCGCTTCCTGATCGCGGCGCTCCCCGTCGCCGTGCTGCCGCGGCCCCGCGTGGCGTGGCCGGCGCTGATCGCGATCGGCCTCACGCTCTTCGCCGGGCAGTTCATCCTTCAGTTCTTCGGGATCGCCGGCGGGATGCCGCCGGGGCTGGCGTCGGTCGTCGTGCAGACGCAGGCGCTGTTCACGATCCTCTTCGCGGCGCTGCTGCTGCACGAGCGGCCCACCGCGCGCCAGACGTGCGGCCTGATCCTCGGCCTCGCCGGCCTCGCCGCCATCGCGCTCACCGTCGGCGCCGACCTCACGCTCGTGGGCCTCGTGCTCACGCTGGGCTCGGCGATCTCGTGGGCGGTCGGCAATCTCCTCTTGAAGCGCCTGCCGCCGGTGCCGACACTGGACCTCATGGTGTGGCTGAGCCTGGTGCCGCCGGCGCCCGCGTTGCTTCTGGCGCTCGCCCTCGACGGGCCGGGAAGCATCGCGCAGGCGGTGACCGGCGTGACGTGGCGCGGCCTCGCCGCCATCGTCTATCTCGGCGCCGTCGCCACCGTGCTCGCGTATGCGATCTGGGGCGACCTGCTGCGGCGCTATCCGGCCGTCGCCGTCACGCCGTTCGCGCTGCTCGTGCCGTTCGTCGCCGCGGCCGGCTCGGCGCTCGTCTTCGGCGAGCGCTTCGGTCCGCTGCGGCTCGGCGGCATGGCGCTGGTGCTCCTCGGCCTGGCGGTGATCGTGCTGCCGTGGCCGCGCCAGGCGGCCGCGTGACGGGCCCGCGGCCCGCGACGGCCGCCGTCGCGCCGGAGGTCATCGAGCTCCTCGCCCGGATCTGGCGGGAATACGGCTTCATCTGGGAGCCGGAGACGGAGTTTCCGGATCTCTTCCGCTTCGATACCCACTACGCGCCGCCGCGCGGCGCGTTCTGGGTCGTGCGCGACGAGGCCGGCCGTCTCGTCGGCTCGATCGGCATCGAGCGCGTGGATGACGGGACGGCCGAGATCCATCGTCTCTATCTCGACGCGCACCTGCGCGGCCGCGGCCTGGGCAAGGCACTGGTGGAGGAGACGCTGGCCTGGTGCCGGGCCGAAGGCGTCAGCCGGCTCGTGCTGTGGTCGGACACCCGCTTCGAGCACTCGCACCGTCTCTACGACCGGATGGGCTTTGCGCGGCTCGGCGAGCGCACGGTGCCCGACGACATCAACGCCTCGCGAGAGTACCGCTTCGAGCGCGACGTGTGATGGGCGGGGTCGGATGCACCGCGCTCACCGCGACGCGGCAGCGGCGCGCGCGCCCGCCGGCCCGACGAAGCGGCGCCGCGCCGACAGCCACCAGTAGAGCGCGATCAGCCCGCCGAGCAGCAGCATCGTCCACAGCACCAGCTCGTTCGGCGGCAGCGCGAAGACGACGGTGATCACGATCACCCACAGGATGGCGACGGTGTTGATGGCGGGCCCGAAGCGGCCGAGGCTCCACGGCGCCGTGACGCGCGTGGCGTATTCTCCTCGTCGGCGTAGCCGGTTGAGCCAGTTGAGCCAGATCGGGATCACGTACGCGAGGTAGAGCGTGATCGTGCTGATCGAGGTCACCACCGAGTAGGCGGCCGCGTAGATCGTGATGAGCACGGCGAGCGCGCTCGTCACGACGATCGACCACACCGGCGTGCGCAGCGCCGGGTGCACGCGCTTGAGGAAGCGCGCGCCGGGCATGCCGTCGTCGCGGGCGAACGCGTACCACATGCGCGCCATCGAGGTGATCGAGGCCAGCCCGCACAGCCACATCGCGCCGCCGATGATCATGGCCACGACGTGGCCGAGGGCGGGCGGCAGGTTGCCGTAGGCCACCTGCAGCACCGGATACGCGTCGTTGGCGGTGGCCGCCACGTCGCCGTTCGGGATGGACCACGTCAGCACGAGCAGCAGCGCGTAGCCGACGACGGCCGAGATGGCGACGGACAGGAAGACGCCCCACGCGGAGTTGAGCCGCGCCATCACGGTCTCCTCCGCGACGTGGGCGGAGGCGTCGTAGCCGGTGTAGGTCCACTGCGCCTGGAGCAGGCCGAGCACGAACACCAGCGCGAACGGCGCCGCCGCATAGAGCGGGAGCAGCCCCGGCACCAGCGCGAAGAGCGGCGAGGGGATCTTCCAGTCCGCGACGACGAGCGCGGGCGCCTGGCGCCCGCCGCCGAGATCGGCCGACGACGCCTCGAGCGGCGAGACCGTGCTCACGTGGCGCACGAGAAAGCCCGCGTCGTTGTGGTGCGCGCCGAGGAATGCCAGCAGCAGCACGATCACCAGCACGCCACCGACGTGCCACCACACGCTGAAGTCGCTGAGCCGCGCGGTCAGCCGGATGCCGTACACGTTGATCAATACTTGAGGAATCATGATCGCGACCATCACCGCGAGCTGGAAGTACCAGTTGGTGGCCGAGCCGAACACGGGCACGGCGACGTCGGCGGGCAGGCCGGCGATGCGCGTGGCGGCACCGATCAGGTAGGTCGCGGCCGCAACGTTGATGCCGGCGGTGATCGTGACCTGGCCGATCATGTTGAGCCACGCCGTGAGCCACGCCCAGCCGCGCCCGCCGAGGCGGAACGCCCAGAAGTAGAGGCCGCCCGCCGTCGGGTACGCGGAGGCCAGCTCGGCCATCGAGGCCGCCACGCAGAGCGTGAAGAGGCTGGCCACCGGCCAGCCGAGCGTGTTGATCACCGGCCCCGCCAGCTTGAGGCCGTAGCCATAGAGCAGCACGGCGCCGGTGAGGACCGAGATGATCGAGAACGAGATGGCGAAGTTGGAGAAGCCGCCCATCTCGCGGAAGAGCTGCTGCGCGTAGCCCAGCCGCGCGAGGTCGCGGGCGTCTTGCTCCAACTGCTGCTGTCGCGTCGGCCGCGGCGCGGGCATTCTTGGCGTCCGGGGCCGAGCCTACGCTACGATGCTGGCGACCGCCATGGGCTATCGCCTCGTGCGAGGCTTCGTCCGGCTGTTGCTCTGGCTCTTCTACCGGCGCGTGGACGTCGTCGGCGCCGAGCGCATCCCGTCGCGCGGCCCGCTGATCATCGTGGCCAACCACCACAACTCGCTGGTGGATCCCATGCTGATCATGGGCATGTCCCCGCGCCGCCTCACGGCGGTCGCCAAGGCGCCGCTCTTCCGCCATCCGCTCATCGGCCCGTTCCTGCGCGCCGTCGGCGCCCTGCCCGTGCACCGGCGCGAGGAGGCGGGTGACGATCCGCGCAAGAACGAGGCGCTGTTCGCCACCGCCATCGCGCACCTGCGCGCGGGCGGCGCCGTCCTGATCTTCCCCGAGGGCCGCTCGCAGCCCGTGCCCACTCTGCTGCCGCTGCGCACCGGAGCCGCGCGGCTGCTGCTGGGCGCCGAGGCCGACGGCGGCGGCCACGGGGTGACCCTGCTGCCCGTCGGCCTCGTGTTTCAGACGCCCGGCACGTTCCGCGTGGCCTCGGCCCTCGTCGCCGTGGGCCCGCCGGTGGACGTCGACGACTGCGTGGCCGCGTACGGCGCCGAGCCCGAGGCCACCGTGCGGCGGCTCACCGAGCGACTGGCGTGGGCGATCCGCGCGCAGATCGTCGAGGCCGAGGACCAGCACACGCTCGAGCTGGCCGGCGCGCTGGAGCGCGCCTGGCGCGAGGAGCGCGGCGGCGCCGCCGACGCGGAGGCGTCGCTGGCGTGGCGGCGCGAGGTCATGCGCGCGGCGCGCGCGCTCACCGAGCGCGCGCCCGACCGCGTCGCGCAGTTCCGCCAGCGGCTCGAGGCCTATCGCGCCCGGCTGAGCGAGAGCGGGCTGTCCGACGCCCAGCTCGGCCGCCCGTACACGGCGTCGGTCGTGACGCGCTGGATCGTCGGCAACGCGGTGAAGCTCGGCGTCACGCTGCCGCTGGCGGTCTGGGGCATCGCGTCGCACGTGCTGCCGTACGCGCTGACGCGCGTCGCCGTCGCCGCCATGCGCCGCACGGAAGAGGAGGAGGCCACCGACAAGATGGCGGCCGGCCTCGTGCTCTATCCGCTCTGCTGGGCGCTCGAGGCCTGGCTCGTGAAGCGCGTCGCCGGCCTCTGGGTGCTCGTCGCTTTCCTGCTGCTGCTGGTCCCGTCGGCGCTGATCGCGCTGGCGTGGCGCGAGCGGCTGGCACGCGTCGCGCGGCAGGCGCGGGCCTTCGGCCGGTTCGTCCTCGACCGCCGGCTGCACGCCGATCTCATCGCCGAGCGCCGCGCCCTCGTGAGCGAGGCGATGACGCTCGCCGAGCTGGCGCGCACATGAGCGGCCGTGACTCGCCGCGCGCGATCCTCGCCGTCCTCACCGGACTCAACGGGCTGAACTATCTCGACCGCTACGTCGGCGCCGCCACGCTGCCGTTGATGCTCGCCTCGCTCTCGCTCTCCGACGCCGCCGGCGGCCTGCTCCAGTCGGCGTTCATCCTCACCTACGCGATCGTCTGCCCGTTCATCGGCTGGGCGGGCGACCGCGGCCCGCGCATGCGCCTGGCCGCGGCCGGCGTGTTCCTCTGGAGCGTCGCGACCGTCGCGTCGGGACTCGCGCCGACCTACGCGATGCTCCTGCTCGCGCGCGCCGTCGTCGGCGTCGGCGAGGCCTCCTACGCGGTGGTGACGCCGTCGCTGCTGTCCGACTGCTACCCGCCCGAGCGGCGCGCCCGCGTGCTCGGGATCTTCTACGCGGCCATCCCCGTCGGCAGCGCGCTCGGCTACGTCGTCGGTGGGCTGGTGGGCGAGCACTTCGGCTGGCGCGCGGCGTTCTTCGTGGCCGGGGCGCCGGGTATGGTCCTGGCGTTCGTGCTGCTGTTGCTCGCCGAGCCGCGCCGCGGCGCGTACGACACGGGCGGCGCGGGCGCCATCACGCCGCTCTCGCTCGGGGCCTCGCTGAGGGCCCTCGTCGCGCGGCGCTCGTGGATCTCCAACACGGTCGCGCAGGTGATCTACACGTTCGCCATGGGCGGGCTGGCCACGTGGATGCCGACCTACTTCGTGCGCGAGCGCGGCCTGACGCTGGCCGGCGCCGCCTCGACGTTCGGCCTGATCCTCGTGGCCGCCGGCTTCATCGGCACCCTGGCCGGCGGCCGGCTCAGCGACGCGCTCGCCCGGCGGATCCCCGGCGCGCACTTCGTGCTGTCCGGCTGGTCGCTGGTCGCCTCGCTCGCCTTCACGCTGCCGGCGGTGCTGGCGCCGTCGCCCGCGATCTTCTGGCCCGCGACGTTCCTGACGCTGCTGCTGCTCTTCATGAACATCGGGCCGCTCAACGCGGCGATGGCCAACGTGCTGCCCGCCGACCTGCGCGCGCGCGGGTTCGCGGTGACGACGGGCGTGATGCACCTGCTGGGCGACGCCGCCTCACCGTGGCTGATCGGTGTCGCCTCCGACGCCGTCGGCCTCACGCTGCCGGTGCTGGTCACCGGCGCGCTGCTCGTCGTGGCCGGCGTCGTCCTGTTGCTGGACCGCGCCTCGCTCGTGCGGGACACGCGCGCCGTGGCGGCGAGCGGCGGCGCGCCCGCCGCGGCGGGGCGGCATGGCTGACATCCACGAGTCGTTTGCCCGGCCCACCCTTCACCCGGCGCTGCGCTGGCGCCGCGAGCCGCCGCGCTGGACCGTCCGGCTGGCCGAGCGCTGCCTTCGCGTCGAGCCCGCGGCCGCGACGGACTTCTGGCAGAAGACGCACGACGGCCTCGAGGCGGACAACGGCCACTTCCTGTTCGCGGAGGTGACCGGCGATTTCGTGCTGTCGACGCGGGTTCGATTCCAGCCGGTCCACCAGTACGATCAGGCGGGCCTCATGGTCCGCGTCTCCGCCACGTGCTGGCTCAAGACCTCGGTCGAATACGAGCTGACCGGGGCGAGCCGCCTCGGCGCCGTGGTCACCAACCATGGGTACTCGGACTGGTCGACGCAGTCGGTGCCGGCCGAGACGCGCGAAATGTGGCTGCGCGTTCGTCGCGAAGGCCAGGACTACATCGTCGATGCGTCGCGGGAAGGCAGGCGCTGGGAGCAGCTTCGCATGGCGCATCTGGCCGAGGACCAGCCGCGCGCCCCGGTCGGCGCCGGGCTCTACGCCTGCAGCCCGAAGGGCGCCGGCTTCGTCGCCGAGTTCACGTACCTGAACATCGATCACGGGCGGCTGGCTCGGGAATGATCGACCGGTCAGAGACCCACCACGGCGCATTTCTGGCCAGTGTCACAGAACGTGCTGATATGCCTGAGTTTCGGGTCCGGTATCGGATTTGCCCTGTACTCCTGTCATGAAAAGCTCAGGCCCCCGCTGGCTGATCGGTCTCGCCCTCACGGCCGCAATCGCCGCCGCCACGTCCGCGGACGCCGACGTAGCCAAGCGAGCGACCCGTGACGGGGTCGCATACCGGCGGACGGCATTCACGCCGCCGGCCACCTCCGGTGTCTCGCTCCAGCTCTCGCCCGGCGATCACCGGGTGTATTCGCGGGAGATCGCCGAAGCCTCGGCGCGATACGACGTGCCGGAGCGCCTCATCCGGGCCGTCATCCGGGTGGAATCGGGATTCGACCACCGGGCCGTCTCCCGAAAGGGCGCGCGTGGCCTCATGCAGCTGATGCCGGAGACCGCCGCGCTGCTCGGCGTCCGGAACGCCTTCGACCCGAGCCAGAATATTCAGGGTGGCACCCGGCATCTCCGCGCTCTCATGGAGCGGTTCCGGCACGACCTGCGCCTCGCCGTTGCGGCATACAACGCCGGCGAGAAGGCCGTGGTGATGTTTCGCGGGATTCCGCCGTATCCAGAGACGCGAGACTACGTGACGCGGGTGCTGCGCTTCTACGACGCGACGATCGAGTGGGGGCAGTCGCAGGGAGGCGACTTCCAGCGGATCGTCGGGTCCGACGGCACGATCACCTACACGAACATGCCGTTCGGACAGTTCAACACGGTCGCCCGAGGACGGTAGCGCCTACTCGCCGCCCTGCGGCACCGGCCGCCGCGGCTTGAGCCCGAGCGCTTCCGCCACCCGGACGCGCGCGCGGCCGGCGGCCACGCGCCAGCGCTCCATATAGAGGTAGACGACCGGCGTCGTGTAGAGCGTGAGCAGCTGGCTCAGCAGGAGCCCGCCGACGATCGTGATGCCGAGCGGCCGGCGCAGCTCCGAGCCCGTCCCGATGCCGACGGCGAGCGGCATGGCGCCCAGCAGCGCGGCCAGTGTCGTCATCATGATCGGCCGGAAGCGGCGCAGGCACGCCTCGTGGACGGCCTCGCGCGGCGACTTTCCCTCGCGGCGCTCCAGCTCCAGCGCGACGTCGATGACCATGATGGCGTTCTTCTTCACGATGCCGATCAACAAGATGATGCCGATGACCGCGATGATGCTCAGCTCGATGCCGGTGGCGAGCAGCGCCAGCAGCGCGCCCACGCCCGCCGAGGGCAGCGTGGAGAGGATCGTGAAGGGGTGGACGAGGCTCTCGTAGAGGATGCCGAGCACGATGTAGACGGCCACCAGCGCGGCCAGGATCAGCAGCGGCTGGTTGGCGAGGGCGGCCTGGAAGGCCTGCGCGGTGCCGGTGAAGCTGCCGCGGATGCCCCCGGGCAGCCCCATGCGGTTGGCCTCGCCGAGGATCGCCGTCACCGCGTCGCCCAGCGCGACGTCGGGCGCCAGGTTGAAGAAGACGGTGACGGCCGGGAAGAGGCCCTGGTGGTTCACCTGGAGCGGCGCCCGGCTCGTGCCGAACTTCGTGACCGCGGTGAGCGGGATCATGTTGCCCGACGCTCCGCGCACGTAGATCTGCGACAGCGCCTCCGGGCTCTGCCAGTACTCCGGCGCCACCTCCATCACGACGTGGTACTGGTTCAGCGTCGTGTAGATCGTCGACACCTGCCGCTGGCCGAAGGCGTCGTAGAGCGTGTCGTCGATCATCTTCGTCGTCACGCCGAGCCGCGCGGCGGTCGCGCGGTCGATCTCCAGCGGGACCTGCAGCCCGCGGTCCTGCTGGTCGCTCGACACGTCGCGCAGCTCTTTCATCTTGCGCATGGTGGCCACCAGCCGCGGCGCCCACGCGTTGAGCTCCTCGAGGTTGTCGCTCACCAGCGTGTACTGGTACTGCGCCTGGCTGATGCGCCCGCCCAGGCGCACGTCCTGCGTGGCCTGCAGGAACAGCGTGGCGCCGGGCACCTGCGCCAGCTTGGGGCGCAGCCGCGCGATCACCTCGTCGGCGCTGAGCTTGCGCTGCGAGCGCGGCTTGAGCGAGATGAACATGCGCCCGGTGTTGCTGGTCGTGCCGCGGCCGCCGCCGCCGCCCGTGAAGGCGGTGGCCGCCTCGACGGCGGGGTCGGACTTCACGATGTCGACGAAGCGCGCCATCTTCTCGCGGATCGCCTGGAAGGAGACGTCCTGCGCGGCCACCAGCACGCCGGCGATGCGCCCGTTGTCCTGCTGCGGGAAGAAGCCCTTGGGGATCACCACGAAGAGGTAGACGTTGACGGCGAACGTGATCACCGCGATCAGCATCACGGTGGCGGGATGCCGCAGCGTCCAGGACAGCGTCGTGTCGTACCAGCGCACGATCCGTCCGCGTCGCTCGTCATTGGGCCCACGGCGGGCGCGCAGGAGGATCGCGCACATCATCGGCGTCGTCGTCAGCGACACGAGCAGCGAGATGATGATGGCGATCGACATCACGGCCGCGAACTCGCGAAAGAGCCGGCCGACGAGCCCGCCCATCAGGAAGATCGGGATGAACACGGCGATGAGCGAGACGCTGATGGACAGCACGGTGAAGCCGATCTCCTGCGCGCCGAGCCGGGCGGCCTGGGCCACCGGCATCCCCGCCTCGACGTGGCGGATGACGTTCTCGACCACGACGATGGCGTCGTCCACCACGAAGCCGGTGGCGATGGTGAGCGCCATCAGCGAGAGGTTGTCGATCGAGTAGCCGATGAACCACATCACGCCGAAGGTGCCGACGAGCGAGACCGGCACCACCACGCCGGGGATCAGCGTCGCGCGCCAGTCGCGCAGGAAGAGGAAGACCACCAGCACCACGAGGCCCACGGCGATGGTGAGCGCGACCTCGACGTCATGGACGGAGGCCCGGATGGTCACCGTCTGGTCGAGGGCGACCGACAGGTTGACGTCGCCGGGCACGCTCGCCGCCAGGATCGGCATCTCCTCGCGGATCCGGTCCACCGTGTCGATGACGTTGGCGCCGGGCTGGCGGAAGACGACGAGCAGGATGGCCGGTTTGCCGTTGGACAGCCCGAGCGCGCGCAGGTCCTCGACCTCGTCCCGCACGTAGCCGACGTCGCTCAGGCGGATGGCGGAGCCGTTGCGCCACGCGACGATGAGGGGCGCGTACTCGGCGGCGTAGCGGAGCTGGTCGGTGGCGCGGATCTCCCACGAGCGCTCGGGGCCGTGCAGCTGACCCTTGGGGCGGTTGACGTTGGCGTTGTCGAGCATGTTGCGCACGCCCTCGAGCCCGATGCCGTAGTGCGCGAGCGACGTCGGATTGAGCTCGACGCGCACGGAGGGCAGGGAGCCGCCGCCCACGAACACCTGGCCGACGCCCTCGAGCTGCGACAGCTTCTGCTGGAGCACGGTGGAGGCCACGTCGTACATGGCGGCGCGGCTCACCGTGTCGGAGGTGAGGGCGATGATGAGGATCGGCGCGTCGGCCGGGTTGACCTTGCGATAGGTCGGGTTGGCCGGCATGTTGGGCGGCAGCTGACCGGCGGCGGCGGCGATGGCCGCCTGCACGTCGCGCGCGGCGCCGTTGATGTCCCGCGCGAGGTCGAACTGCAGCGTGATCGTGGTGGCGCCGAGGAAGGACGTGGACGTCATCTCGGTCACGCCGGCGATGCGGCCGAACTGGCGCTCGAGCGGCGTGGCCACCGCGGAGGCCATCGTCTCGGGGCTGGCGCCGGGCAGGGCGGCGACGATCTGGATGGTCGGGAAGTCCACCTGCGGCAGCGGCGCCACCGGCAGCAGGCGGAAGCCGAGCACGCCGGCCAGCACGAGCGCCGCCGTCAGCAGCGTGGTGCCGACGGGCCGGCGGATGAACGGGCCCGAGATGCTCACTCCCGCGCCTCGTCGGGCGAATCCCGAGGCGCGCCACGGCTCCGCCGGGGCGCGTCCGAGCGCTGGCCCCCCATCCGATCGAACGCCAGGTAGATGACGGGCGTCGTGTAGAGCGTCAGCAGCTGGCTCACGATGAGGCCGCCGACGATGGCGATGCCGAGGGGCTGCCGCAGCTCGGCGCCCACGCCGCCGCCGAAGGCGAGCGGCACGCCGCCCAGCAGGGCCGCCATCGTGGTCATGAGGATCGGGCGGAAGCGGAGCCGGCACGCCTCTTCGATGGCCTCGCGCGCGGGCCGGCCTTGCGTGCGCTGCATGTCGAGCGCGAAGTCGATCATCATGATGGCGTTCTTCATCACGATGCCGATCAGCAAGATGATGCCGATCAGCGCGATCACCGACAGCTCGAGCCGGGTGAGGATCAGCGCGAGCAGCGCGCCCAGGCCCGCCGAGGGCAGGGTGGACAGGATCGTGATCGGGTGCACCCAGCTCTCGTAGAGGACGCCGAGCACGATGTAGACGGTGATGACGGCGGCCAGGATGAGGATCGGCTCGTTCGCGAGCGAGGCCTGGAAGGCGCGCGCGGCGCCGAGGAAGCCCGTCTGGATCGACGGCGGCAGGTTGATCTCGCGCGCGGCGCCGCTGATGGCGTCGACGGCGTCGCCCAGGGAGGCGCCGGGCGCCAGGTTGAACGAGATCGTCACGGCGGGGAACTGCCCCTGGTGGGCGATGACGAGCGGGGCCGCGCGCTCCTGCACGCTGGCCACGGTGGCCAGCGGCACCTGCGCCGAGCCGCCCGCGGTGGAGCTCGGCGCGCCGCCCGCGCTGGGGTTGGACCGCAGATACACGCCGCCGAGCGCCGCGGGGGCCGCGCGGAACTCCTCCTTCACCTCCAGCACCACGCGGTACTGGTTGAGCTGCGTGAACACGGTCGAGATCTGCCGCTGGCCGAACGCGTTGTAGAGCGCGTCGTCCACCATCTGCGGGGTGATGCCCAGGCGCGAGGCGGTGGCGCGGTCGATGGTGACCACCGCCTCCAGCCCGGAGTCTTGCTGATCGCTCGCCACGTCGCGCAGCATGGGCTGCTCGCGCAGGCGCGCCAGCAGCCGCGGCGCCCAGATGCGCAGCTCTTTTTCGTCGGCGTCCTCGAGGCCGTACTGGAACTGGGTGCGGCTCACGCGGTCCTCGACGGTGAGATCCTGCACCGGCTGCAGGTAGAGCGTGATGCCGGCCACGTCGGCCAGGGCCGTGCGCAGGCGGTCGATCACGTCGGTCACGCCGACGCGCTCGTTGAGGGGCTTCAGCGTGATGAGCAGTCGCCCGCTGTTGAGCGTGACGTTGGTGCCGTCCACGCCGATGAACGACGACAGGCCCGCCACCGCCGGATCCTTGAGGATCACGCGCCCCAGCGCCTGCTGGCGCGCGGCCATGGCCGAAAACGAGACGTTCTGAGGCGCCTCCGAGATGGCCAGGATCACGCCCGTGTCCTGCACGGGGAACAGGCCCTTCGGAATGAACACGTAGAGGGCGATGGTGAGGACGAGCGTGACGGCGGCGATGAGGAGCACCGTGGGCTGGTGCGCGAGAATCGCCCGCAGTGACGTCATGTAGGCGTGCACGATGCGCTCGAAGGTGCGCTCGGCCGCGCGGCCCAGGCGGCCCTCCTTGCGCTCCTCGGGCCGCTTGAGCAGCTTGGCGCACATCATCGGCGTGAGCGTGAGGGCGACGGCGGCGGAGACGAGGATGGCCGCGGCCAGCGTCAGCGCGAACTCGCGGAACAGGCGGCCCACGATGTCGCCCATGAACAGCAGCGGGATCAGCACGGCGATGAGCGACACGGTCAGCGACAGGATCGTGAACCCGATCTGCCCCGCCCCCTTGAAGGCCGCGGCCAGGGGCGCCTCGCCCGCCTCGATGTAGCGCGCGATGTTCTCGATCATCACGACCGCGTCGTCGACGACGAAGCCGGTGGCGATCGTGAGCGCCATGAGCGACAGGTTGTTGAGGGAGAAGCCCAGCGCGTACATCACCGCGAAGGTGCCCACGATCGACACGGGCACGGTCACGCCGGGGATGAAGGTGGCCGCCGCCGATCGCAGAAAGACGAAGATCACGAGCACGACGAGGATCACGGCGAGGATCAGCTCGAACTGCACGTCGTGCACCGAGGCGCGGATGGTCGTCGTGCGGTCGGTCAGGACCTCCACCTTCACGGAGGCGGGCAGGCCGGCGGACAGCGTGGGCAGAAGCCGCTTCACCCGGTCCACCACCTCGATGATGTTGGCGCCGGGCTGACGCTGGATGTTCACGACGATGGCGGGGCGATCGTTCATCCACGCCGCCTGGCGCACGTTCTCGGCGCCGTCGATCACGTCGGCGACGTCGGAGAGCTGGACGGGCGCGTTGTTGCGGTAGGCCACGACGAGCGTGCGGTACTGCACGCTCTGGTGCAGCTGGTCGTTGGCGCCGATGGTGTACGCCTGGTAGGGCCCGTCCAGGCTGCCCTTGGCCTGGTTGACGTTGGCCGCGGCCACCGCGTTGCGCACGTCGTCGAGCGTGAGGCCGTAGCCGGCCAGCAGCGTCGGGTTCACCTGGATGCGCACGGCCGGCTTCTGGCCGCCGGAGAGGGTCACGAGGCCGACGCCCGGCAGCTGCGCGATCTTCTGCACGAGCCGCGTGTCGGCCAGGTCCTGCACGGCGGTCAGCGGCAGGGCCGCCGAGGTCAGGGCGAGCGTCAGCACCGGGGCGTCGGCGGGATTCACCTTGCTGTAGACGGGCGGGTTCGGCAGGTCCTTGGGCAGGAACGACGACGCCGCGTTGATGGCTGCCTGCACCTGCTGCTCGGCGATGTCGAGCGCCAGCGCGAGGTCGAACTGCAGCGTGATGACGCTGGAGCCCGCCGAGCTGGTCGACGTCATCTGCTTGAGCCCGGGGAGCTGGCCGAACTGGCGCTCGAGGGGCGCCGTCACCGCCGAGGCCAGCACGTCCGGGCTCGCACCCGGATAGAAGGTGACGGTCTGGATGGTCGGGTAGTCGACCTGCGGGAGCGCGGAGACGGGGAGCTGCCGATACGCGATCGCACCCGCGAGCACGATCGCCGCCGTCAGCAACGACGTCGCGACGGGCCGCAGGATGAACTGCGACGAGA
>WNFR01015691.1_pt1 | contig 14764 bp, 15 predicted proteins | sample 5400221 | NCBI WGS metagenome assembly WNFR01 (sample SAMN13153357, study PRJNA577476) | soil metagenome | isolation source: 40 cm soil under Madrone tree | place: USA:California | collected 2016-06-14 | reverse complement strand
TCACGGCCTTGGTATAGCCATCGGCCGGGATCGACGACTGACCGATTCCGCGCAGGTCCGGCGCGATCACGGTGTGGGTCCTCGCGAGCTCCGTCATGAGCGGGCGCCACATGTGGCTGGTCTGGGCGTAGCCATGCAGCAGCACCACCGGGTCACCCTCGCCGACGATCAGATAGTGCAGCCGCACGCCATGCACGTCGGCGAAGCGGCTCTGCGGCGCCGCTGTCACGCGGCCGAGCGACGCCGGCGCCGACCTGCCGCCTTCGCCGGCATCTTCCGCATACCGTCCTCGCCCTTACCGTCCCGGCGCCCCCACGTCAGGCGAGTGATGCCGGTTCCCACCTGTCGCATCGGCAACGCGACGCCGCGCGAGACGTCCTTGCCGACGGTGACGAGGTCGCTCCCGATGTCTTCCGCGGCCTTGATCGAGCCGCGGGCCGCGCGAACCACCGCGGATCCCAGCTCGCTGCCGATCTCCTCGACGGCGTGCAGCGTTTCGACGAGCGTGCGGCCCGTCATCTGCACGACGCCGACCGTCAGCGCCTCGGCGGCGCCGATCGCCCCCGACACGATCTGTCCCGCGGTGCCTCTGTCCGTCGTGGCCTTGTTGCGATTCGCACGTGCCATGGCTATCCCCTTTTCCGTCTCAGCTCGCTTCGGCGTCCAGGGTGCCACGAGACTCGGGCGCACGCCCGCGCCGCGTCGTCGACCGGGTTCCACGCGGCCGCGCTTGCTGAGGCCGCGTCCTCGGGCCCGGAGCGCTCACATCCCGCACCAGCGTCCGAACTCCGGCCACCGTTCCCGACAGGGTCGCGCGCACGGCGCGGCCGGCCGTGTCGCCGATGTGATCGGCCGCCTCGACCGCGCCTTCGGCGGCGCTGCGAGCCAGCTCCACGACGTCGGCGCCGAGCTCGCGGGCAGCGGCCACCGTCCCTTCGACGGCCCGTCGCGCCGCCGTCCCGACGTCGCCGCCGACCTCGCCGGTGGCGTTGACGGCACCGCGCGCCGCCGACCTCGCCACGCCGCCGAGCTCCCCTCCGATCTCTTCGGCCGCGGTCACCGTTCCACGGATCGCCTCGCGCGCGACCGCGCCCAGATCGCCGCCGATCGCGGCGGCCGCCTTGATCGAACCGCGCACGGCCGCGACGCCGGCCACGCCCAGCGCGGCCCCGACGTCCTGCACGCCGACGAGCGCGGTGAGGATCGTGTTCTTCACGAGATTGAGGACGCCGACGGCGATGATCTCGCCGCTGTTGATCGCGTCTTCGATCGTCCGCTGAACCCGCTGGGCGTCCTGCGCGCGCCGCGCCGCCGATGCCTTCGGTTGTCGCCGTTTCGGTCCCGCTTCACGTGCCATGTCGGGTCTCCTTCATGATGCCTCCGTGAGCCAGCTCGTTGATGAGGAACGGCACGATGGCGCCTCCGGCGACGAGCGCCCAGTCGCTCGACGCCAGCGGCACCAGACCGAGGAGGCGCCGCAGGGGTGGGAACGCCATCGCCAGGACCTGGGCCGCGATGGTGCTGCCGACGACGCCCAGCAGCACCGGGCGCCCCGACGTCGCCGCCCCACGCGAGCGATAGTCCAGGGCGTGGAGCAGCTGCGCCACCGTCAGCGTCGAGAAGGCGAGCGTGGTGGCGCGCGGTCCCGCGCCATAGCGCGCCAGGGCGATCCCGTGAACCCCGAGGGTCGAGGCGGCCAGGAGCCCGGCGTCACGCGCGATCTGACCCAGCGCCGAGCGCGACAGCATCGGGGCCGCCGGATCGCGCGGCGGCCGCGCCATCGTATCGGCCTCGGCCGGCTCCATGGCCAGCGCGAGCGCCGGCGCGACGTCGGAGAGCAGGTTGATCCACAGGAACTGGATCGCCGACATCGGCCGTGGCACTCCGCCCGCGAGCGCGCCCAGCGTCACGATGATCTCGCTGAAGTTCGTGGCGAGCAGGAAGCGAAGCGACTTCCCGATGTTCGTGTGGATGGTGCGGCCCTGCTCGACGGCGGCGACGATGCCCGCGAAGTCGTCGGTGAGGAGCACGACGTCGGCGACGTCGCGGGCGACGTCGGTGCCGCGCACGCCCATGGCCACGCCGATGTCGGCGGCACGCAGCGCGGCCGCGTCGTTGATCCCGTCGCCGGTCATGGCGACCACCTCGCCGTTGCCCTGCAGGGCCCGGACGATGTGGTACTTGTCAGCCGGCGACACACGGGCGAACACGTCCACGTCGCGCACGAGTTTCTGCAACCGCTCGGGACCCATCTCGCCGACGTGCGCGCCGTCGAAGACGTGCAGCGGTCCCCCGCGCAGGTCGAGCTCGCGATAGATCGCGGCCGCCGTGCGCGCGTGGTCCCCGGTGATGAGCACGGTGCGGATCCCGGCGCCGCGGCACGCGCGGATGGCGTCGGCGACCCCGGGACGGATCGGATCCGTGAGGGCGACCAGACCCAGCCAGATCAGCCCGTCGTAGCAGCCCTCGTCGAGGGCGCCGACCTCGCCGACGGCCAGCGCGAGCACGCGCAGCCCGCGGGCCGCGATCTGATCGTTCAGCTCCAGCAGCGTCCGCCGCGTCTCCGCCGTCAGCGGCTCCGGGACGCCCTGCTGGAGCCAGCGGTCGCAGCGGACGATGACCTGCTCGGGCGCGCCCTTCATCGCGATCAGCAGGCGGCCGTCCTCGTCGTGCACGGTCGCCATCCAGTTGTCCCGCTCGCCGCGCCGACGAATGTCGCGCAGCGGATGGCGCCGCCGCTCGTCGCGATAGTCGAGACCGGCCAGGCGCGCGGCGCTGAGCAGTGCGCTCTCCGTCGAGCTGCCGCGGCCTTCGGCGCCGTCGTCGCCCAGCGTCGCCTCGTTGCAGAGGACGGCGATCTGCAGCGCCCGGGCGAGGCCGGTATCGACCTCGCGTTCAGCCGCGAGCTCCGGCCCCTGACCGTACTCCCGGCCGGCGACGCACCACGAATCGACGGTCATGCGGTTCTCGGTCAGCGTTCCCGTCTTGTCGGCGCAGATCACGGTGATCGCGCCGAGGCTCTCGACCGCCGCCAGTCGGCGCACCAGCGTGCCCCGCCGCGCCATCCGCTCGGTGCCGAGGGCCAGCGTCGTCGTCGCCACGGCCGGCAACCCCTCGGGCACGGCCGCCACCGCGAGCGAGATGGCGCTGCGCGCCATCTCCAGCAGCGGCACGCCGCGGAGCAGTCCCAGCCCGAGGACGGCCGCGCAGGCGCCGAGCGACACGCCCACCAGCCGACGTCCCACGCGGTCGAGCTGACGCTCGAGGGGCGTCGACGGCGTGGCCGTCTCCGCGACCAGCGCCCGGATCCGGCCGAGCTCGGTCCGTCGCCCCGTCGCCGTCACGACGGCCGTGCCCGTGCCCTCGGTGACGATCGTGCCCGCGTAGAGCATGTTGACGCGGTCGGCGAGGGCGCCGTTGGACCCCGCGAGTGCCGCGGCCACCTTCGCCACAGGCATGCTTTCGCCGGTCAACGCCGCCTCGTCCACGGCGAGTCCCGCGACGTCGAGCACGCGCGCGTCGGCGGGCACGTCGTGACCGACCTTCAGGACGAGGACGTCGCCGGGGACGAGGGCCGCGGCCGGGACGATCATCTCCTCACCGTCGCGTCGGACGAGCGCCTGAGGGATGGCGGCGCTTTGCAGCGACATCATGATGCGCTCGACGCGACGCTCGGTGACGTAGCCGACGGCGGCATTGGCGATCACCACGGCGAGAATGACCACCGCGTCGATCACGGCGCCGCTCGCGAGCGACAGGACGGTGGCGCCGCCCAGGAGCAGCACCGGTAACGACGTGAGGTGCCCCGCGAGGATCTCCAGCGACGATTTCGGCTGCGGCATCGGCAACTGGTTGGCCCCGAGCCTCGTCAGCCGCTGCGCCGCCTCGACCGTGGACAGTCCGCGCTGGGGCGACGTCGAGAGGCGCTCGGTGACGTCGACCGCCGGCAGGGTGTGCCAGGGTGCCGGGACCTCGTGATGACCATCGTGCCCGTTGCCGGCCGCTCGCGTGTGGCGGCGGACGGCGGCGATGATCCGGCGCGCGTCGAGACGGCTCGGGTCGAACAGCACGAGCACACTGCCGGTGACGGGATTGGTGCGCACGTCGCGGATGCCCTCGTCGCCGGACAGGCACTCTTGTAATCGGGACGCGAGGGTTCGTCGGCCGCGAAGCTCATCGACACGCAGACGGACACGCCCGCGGACACCGACGGACACGGCAAGGATCAATGGACGCGCGGTCACGGCCGCGCCACCCTAGACCCGCGTGGGCGCGCGGGCGCCCAGCTCAGCGAGCGGGCGTGTGGTTCGGGCGAGCGGCGCGCACGCCGCGCTGCTCCAGGTAGCGGCTCATCTCGGAGCCGAACGAGCGGCGCATCGTGGCGGCCGAGTCGAACACGAGGTCGGCGAGCAGGGCCATGAAGAACGATACGACCATCTTCACTGCCTCCCTTCCCGGGCCGATTCGACGACTTCTGATACCCAGGATACGGAGTCAGTGTGACAGCCGTGTGACGGGATCGGAACATTTTTCTTGCGCCTAGGGCGACTCTGCAACGGCGTTCACAGCGTCCGGCCCGTCGTCGCGCGCGCGTTCAGCATGGCGGCCGCGACCGTCGTTCCATGGGTCAGCAAGATACTCACGACGGGGCGGGCGAAGCCGAAGGAGGCCAGCCCGACCACCAGCAGATTGGCGCGGGCGGCGATGCGCAGCGTTCGCCGGACGCCCTCCATGCTGTCGCGCGCGAGATCGAGAGCCCGGACGACGCGCTCGAGGCCCCCGCTGAGGAGGACGACGTCCGCCGCCTCGGTGGCGACCTCGGCCCCGCCCGGCACCGCGATCCCGACGTGGGCCTCGTCGAGCGCGAGGGCATCGTTGACGCCGTCGCCGACCATCGCCACGATCCGTCCCTCCGCCTTCAGCTCGCCGATGAGCCGCGCCTTGTCCTCGGGCAGGAGGTCCGCGTAGTGGTGGCGGAGCCCCAGCGACTCGGCGATGACCCGGCTCGGCTCGGCGTGGTCGCCCGACAACAAGATCACGTTTCGCATACGACGAGCCCGCAGCGCCTGCACCGCTTCCGGCGCGTCATCGCGGAGTTGATCTTGCAGGACGAGCATGGCCTCCAGACGACCGTCGATGGCGACGAAGAGCGGTGAGCCGCCGATGGCGTGAGCGGCCGCCTCGTCAGCGGCCGCGGCTCGCAGCACCACCTGGCGGGACTCCATGAGGCGACGGTTGCCGATGAGCGCCCTGGCGCCATCGATCTGCACCTCGACGCCGAGACCGACCTGTTCCACGGTGGCCGTCGCCGTCGGCGCCTCGATCCCCCGCTCGGCGGCCAGGCGCGCGACGGCACGCGCCACAGGATGGCGGAACGGCCGTTCGGCGGCGGCCACCAGCCGGATGATGGCCTCCTCCGACAGCGATCCGTATCGCGCGATACGTGTCACGCGCGGCGCGCCCAGCGTCAGCGTGCCGGTCTTGTCGAAGACGACGGTATCGACGCGGGCGAGATTCTCGAGGACGCGCGGGCCCTTGATCAGGATGTCCTGGCGAAAGGCCTGGCCGATCGAGCTCACGATCGCCGCCGGAATGCCGACGCGCGCCGCCGCCCCGTAGTCGGAGACGAGAATGGCGGTGCCGGCATCGATGCTGCGCGAGAGTCCCGTCCCGAGCACCGCCAGGCCGAGGGTGCGCCCCACGTCGCGATCGGCGAGACGCTCCGCGAACGCCTGGATCTCGGACTTCTCGTCGGCCGTCGCCTCGATCGCCTGCACGATGCGGCCGACCGCGGTGTCCAGCCCGACCCGGTCGACCCGGACCACCACCTCGCCGAGCTCGACCGTGGTCGCCGCGAACACCGTGTCTCCCGAGCGGCGCTCGACCGGCAGCGCTTCACCGGTCATCGTTTGCTGATTCACCAGCGCCTCGCCGCCCACCACCGTCCCATCGACGGGAATGCGCTGACCTCCGGGCACGACCACGACGTCACCCACCCGGAGGGCGGCCACGCGCGCGGGCCGCGTCGTCTCACCCTCGACGCGGGCGACCGTCGCGTCCGGCGGAGCGACGACGTCTCGCAGCGAGCGCCGCGCCGTGACCACCGTCCGCGCCACGAAGTACTCTCCGACGGCGCGAAGCCACACGAGGAGCGCCGCCGCGGGGTAATGCCGGCGCGCCGCCAGCAGCAGCACGGTCGAGGCCTCGAGGACGTCGCCGTTCAGACGGCGCCGACCGAGCGCGGTGCCCGCGCGCAGCAGCGACGGCAGCCCGACGGCGAGTACGAGGCCGGCGGCCAGCGCGGGCGGCGCCGGCAGGCAGGCGACGGCGAGCGCCGAGGTCGCGCCGATGACGTTCAACAGCGGCGTCTTCGTCCCGACGAGGGTGGACGGCTGGGCGCCACGCCGCCTTGCCGGCGGCGGGCCGGTCAGGTGCGCGTCCAGGTGTTTCAGCTCGTCGACGAGCGACTGCTCGGCGAGGCGGAACGGGTCGTAGTCGATCCGAAGGCTGCCGGTGAGCGTGTTGCCGGCGACCGCGCGCACCCCGGTCAGGGCCCGCAGTCGCGACTCGACGGCGCCCTGGCGCGTGCGGAGCCACGGCGAGGGAACGCGCAGCCGCAGCCGCCCGCGCACGGAGTGGGCGATGTGGTAACGCATCCCTCAGTCCTGCGGCCTCTCGACGACGTAGTCACGGAACAGGCCGTGGGCGTACCAGAGAGCCGAGGTCCAGGCCAGCGGCCTGACGCGGCCGCGCACGACCTCGCCGACAGCCCAGAAGACCAGCAAGGTGGGCAGGAGTCCGCCGAGCCCCACCACGCCCCGCGTCACGCGGCGCACGCGATGATCGAGATCCCGGGCCGCGTCGCGCACGCCACGAGCCAGGGTGTCTCCGGCCTCCGCCGGCTTCGGGGCCTGCGGCGACTCACCGTCGAGAGCGATGGTGAGCGAGGTGTGGCGGGCGACGGTCTCGAGGAGGCCCGCCGCGCTCGCGCTGTCGGGTCGGTACACGACGAGCAGGCTGCGCGTCCGCGGCGACCAGGTACACGCCTGAACGCCCGGCTGCGCCGCGACGGCGTCAATCAGGCCTTCGACCGAAACGCCAACGGGGAGGCGGAGCCGAAGCCGGCCGGGGATGTCATGAGCGACGCGCAGGGCACTCATCGCTCCGTATCACGAGGCGCGACGGCGCGCGCCGTTGGTCCGCCTGCGAACTCGGCCCGTGGGCGCCGCCTCGTCCTCGACCGTGGCCTCGGCCGACGCTTCGTCCGTCGCCGTCGCATGCGTCTCGGCGTCGAGCTGCTCCCGCCGCGCCTGCGCCGTCGCCTCGACGGCCAGCGGCCGGAAGACGCGCGACAGCACGGGGACGAGGGAAGCGGCGGCAAGTCCGAGCACGAACGACAGTGGGGAGAAACGCATGATGGCCTCCGGGTCGCGACGGCGACCGAATGGATCCTACCAGCCGGACTATGACAAAACTGTTACGCCTCGACCCGGCGCTCACGTTGACACCAATGGCCGGGCAGCGCAAATGATCGCGGCGGATACCAGGCGTTCAGGCCGATCGGCGGGGGAATTTAACCGGGGCGCGTCGCTCGTGACCGCACCAACTGCGCGACGGCCGGCGATGGTGACGGAGTTCCGGCTCCCGCCACCATCGCCTCCACGATGACCGCAGCCGGCTAGCCGGCGACCTTGACGGTGGTCAGCTTCGCGAGCTGCTTGTCGGTCTTCTTGACGTCGGTCACGACGTCGCCGAGCTTCAGGCCGAGATTGCGGGCGATGGCGCCCCAGCCCTGCCCCGACTTGCGAGCCGCGAGGATCCTGTCGAGGGCCTGCTGGCGCGAGACCTTGTCGTGCTTCATCAGCTGCTGCGAGAGCGCGAGCGCGGCGGTGATCTCACCATCGGCGACCTTGCGGCCGCGCAGGTCGTTCACCAGCTTCTCCGGGACGTTGAACTGCTTGGCGATCGTCTCCGCCACGCGGCGCCGGCCGTCGGGCGTCGCCGCCTTCACCCGCCCACTGTCGGTATCGAGCTTCTTCTGCTCCACCCACAGCTCCTCGGACATCTTGCGCTCGGCGACCGTCAGCGACGTCACTGTGGCCTGCGGCTTTGGCGCCGGCTGCGGCTTCACCGCGGCCTGCGGCTTCACCGCGGCCTGCGGCTTCACCACGGCCTGGGGCTTCACCGCGGCCTGTGGCTTCCACGCAGCCTGCGTTCTTGTCGCCGCTTGCGCCTGTGCCGCCGTCTTGGGCTTTGGCGCCGGGGTCTGTACCACCACCACGGCCACCACGATCGCGCCCACCAACGCCACGGCGCCGATTGCACCGCCCCAGTAGCGAACCTGATCTTTCGTGTCCATCCCCATCCCCTCCCCCGTCCGGGCGTTGCGCGACAGCCCGGTCCGACGCCGTGGTGCACCGCCCATGCCACGGCGGCGGACGAGGGAAATCAGAGGGTTGGATCGTCTCTCGACAATGTGGCGCGCCAGACGGACTCTGGTGTCAACCGAGGCCTCCTTTGCAATAATGAGTCGCTGGAATGGATCGCTGGCAACCCCGCCAGACTCTGTGACCGAGGAGACCTCAGATGCGCAAGACGTTCGTGGCGATCACCGCGTTCGCCGTTGTCCCGCTCGGGGCCGCCGGCTGCGTCTCGAAGAGCGAGTACACGAAGACGGTGCAGACCGCCGAGGCGCGCTACAGCGCGCTCGACGCGGAGAACACGCGACTCAAGAGCGAGCTTGCCAACGCCGGCAAGCGCAACGAACAGCTGACGGCCGACCGGGCCGAGCTGGAGCGCACGCTCACGATGAAATCTGGCGAGCTCGGCAAGAGCGTCGCGGACCTGCGCCAGCGCGTCAGCGCGCTCGAGGGCGACAACGCCCGGCTCACGCAGGATCTCGCCGAGGCGCAGAAGACGCGCGAGGAGAAAGTCCGCGAGGTCAGCTCGACCTATGAGCAGCTCGTCGCGAAGATGAAGGGTGAGATCGACAAGGGACAGGTCACCATCTCCGAGCTGAAGGGCAAGCTCACCGTCAACATGGTCGAAGCGATCCTCTTCGATTCGGGCAAGGCGGAGGTGAAGCCCGAGGGGCTCGTGGTCCTCGGCAAGGTCATCGAGATCCTCAAGACGGTGAACGACAAGTCGATCCGCATCGAGGGCCACACGGACAACAAGCCCATCGTGGGCCCGCTCACGCAGCGCTATCCCACGAACTGGGAGCTCTCGGCCGCGCGCGCGATCAACGTGTCCCGCTATCTCCAGAAGCAGGGCATCGAGTCGGGCAACCTCTCGGCCGCCGCCTTCGGCGAGTTCAAGCCCGTGGCCGACAACGCGACCCTGGAAGGCCGCGCCAAGAACCGCCGCATCGAGATCGTCCTCGTACCCAAGGAGTGAACGCCGGCGCGCGGGCCCTTCGTCGGGGCCCGCGCGTCATCAGTCGTTGTCGGTCGATTCCTTGCCGCCGTACACGGCCCGGTGAGTGACAATCGCCCAACCAGCGCGGAGCCCCCGCGGCGTCACGACTGTCTTTTCACTCTTTTAGGTGAGGTCCCCGGCCTGGCATCGCCGTTGCTCCAGAGGACCACGATGACGTCCAAGCAGCCTCGCATCCTGATCGTGGATGACGAGCCCGAGATCCGTTCGTTCATGAGTGACGCGCTCGATGTCTTCGGCTACCAGGTGGGCGCCGCCAGCAATGCCGATGAGGCCTTCGCCCTCATCGCCCGCACCCGGTTCGATCTCGTGATGAGCGATCTCCGCCTGCCGGGGTTGCGCGGCTGGGACTTCGCGGCCAGGCTGCGGAGCATCGATCCGGTGCTGCCCCTGATCGTGCTGACCGGATCGGCGCCGGACGACGAGGACCTCTGTCGTGTCCGCGAGGCCGGCATCGCCGTCCTGCACAAGCCGATCCCGCTGCCACAGCTGGAGACAGCCGTCACCGCAGCGCTCGGCGGGCGGGCCGCGTGATGTTGCAGACGGCCCTCGTCGGCTTCCGCGAAGTCGACAGCCCCGACGCCTGGCGTATCGAGGTCGTCGTCGACGGCGTGGTCTGGGGCCACATCGATCGCGGCGGCGGCACGTATCGCTACTTCGAGGGCCCGCGCAACGACATCACCTGGTCGTTCGCCGACCTCGGCCTCGAGCGTCTCGAGGCGCGCATCCGGGCGACCGTGATCGCGGAAAGCCCATCGGGCCGGCCGCGAGCGCAGTTGGTGCGACAACCCGAATAGAGGCTCGGTCCATGGATGTACTGACCCTGGCCACCGTCACGAACTTGCTGAGCGTTGCGCGTCGATGCACACGCGCGCAAGCCGGGACCGTCTATCGCCGAGAAGCCGAGGGGCTCGTGTTCCTCGTCACCCAGAATGACACGCTGGCGCACTCCGTCGGCCACGCGGCCTCCGCCGACCTGTTGACGCGGATCCCACTGCGCTCGACCGAACCCAGCGTCGCCATGTATGTCGCACTCACGGGGATGACACTGGACATCCCCGACGCCTACGCCATCCCGGCCGACAAGCCGTACGCCTTCGATCCGCGCATCGATGCCCGGTCGGGCTTTCGAACTGTCTCGATGCTCGTGGTGCCGCTCCGGTCGCCGATCGACGGGGTATTGCAGCTCATCAACGCGACGAACGACCATGGCGACATCGTTCCATTTTCGTGCGACGCCGAGCCGGCGATCCAAGAACTCGTCTCCGTCGAGTCCGAAGCGTTACCACGGCTCGACGCCCCAGCATGAACGTGCCGCCGACCGTCGGAGGTGCCATAGCCGCTCGCCGGCCGGACGAGCTTGACCTCCTCGACATGCTCACCACGTACTTCCTGGGCTCCAACTATGAGGTCGACACCGCAACGAACGGGACCGATGCGCTCGCCGCCGTCGCGCGGCAGCGGCCGAACGTGGTGCTTCTGGACATCCACATGCCACGAATGAACGGTGTCGAAGCCCTGAAAGAGATCATGAAGATCGACCAATCCATCGTGGTCATCATGGTCACCGGAAACCTCGACCTGCCGGTGACGGTCGAAGCGATCCGAAACGGGGCGTTCGGGTATGTTCCCAAACCGTTCGACCTCCGCTACCTCGACCACCTCATCGCCGCCAGCCTGGGCCGGTCCCAGCGACTGCGCTGAAGCGAAGCGCGCGCCGGTCGCGCTTGACAACGCCCAGCGGCGCGCCCTAGTCTCGCGCTGCTTTCGGCCCGCACCGATTGGCCTCGCAGCGCCCCGAACAGCGAGGGGAAGAGATGCGCCGGTGTCCCCGCTCTCCAGGAGGTTTGCGATGAAGAAGCGCGCCCTTTCGTCCATCATCGCGTTCGCGGTCGTCCTGGGCCTTGCCGTGACGGCCCAGGCGCAATCGGGCTGGCCCGTGTACGGCGGCGACCCGGGCAACACGCGCTACAGCACGCTTACCCAGATCAACCCGGGCAACGTGAAGAACCTCAGGGTCGCGTGGGTGCTCCAGCTCGGCTCGCTCCGGTCCCAGGAGTCCACGCCGCTCGTGATCGGCGACACGCTCTTCGTGACGTCGTCGCACGGTCCGAAGAACGTCTTCGCCGTGGACGCCAAGACCGGCATCGTCAAGTGGCGGTACTCGCCGGAGGTCCCGGCCGGCATCGATCAGTACGCCTGCTGCGACGTCAACAACCGTGGGGTCGCCTACGCCAACGGGCGCGTCTTCGTGGGACGGCTCGACGGCGCGCTGGTCGCGCTCGACGCGGCGACCGGCAAGGAAGTGTGGAAGACGCAGGTCGTCGACCACACGCAGGGCTCGGTCATCACCTCGCCGCCGACGCTCGCCAAGAATCTCGTGGTCACCGGCTTCGGGGGCGGCGAGTATGGCGCGCGCGGATATATCGTGGCCTACAACCAGGCGGACGGGCGAGAGGTGTGGCGCTTCTACACGGTGCCCGGACCAGGTGAGCCCGGCAACGATTCGTGGAAGGGCGACTCCTGGAAGTATGGCGGCGCCGTCGCGTGGGCGATCGGGTCCTACGACCCCACCCTGAACCTCATCTATTACGGCACCAGCAATCCGGGGCCGTGGAACGCGGCCGTGCGCGGCACGGACAGCTCGAACTACGGCCAGTTCACGAATCTGTTCTCGTCGAGCACGGTGGCGATCGACGCGGACACGGGGAAGCTGGCCTGGTACTACCAGTCGACGCCGCACGACGCCTGGGACTATGACGGCGTCAACGAAAACGTGCTGGCCGACGTCGAGATCAACGGGCAGAAGACGCCCGTGCTCTTCAAGGCGGACCGCAACGGGTTCTTCTACGTCCTGAACCGGAAGACCGGCCAGCTGATCTCGGCCAAGCTCTTCGCGACCGCGAACTGGACGAGCGGAATGGACATGGCCACCGGCCGGCCGATCGAGGTGCCCGAGAAGCGCCCGCGGCTCGGCTTCCGCGCCAAGGACGTCTGCCCGTCGGCCATCGGCAACAAGAACTGGATGCCGATGAGCTACAGCCCGCAGACCGGGCTCGTGTACATGCCGACGCTGAACATCTGCATGGACATGAACCTGGCCCAGGTGGACTACAAGCGCGGCGCTTTCTATCTCGGGGCGGACTTCGAGCTCGGCAAGTGGGGGCCGGGCGGCCATCTCGGGGAAGTCATCGCCTGGGACCCGATCAAGCAGCAGAAGGTCTGGGGCAACACCGACGACCTGCCGTACCTCGGCGGCATCACCACGACGGCGAGCGGGCTCGTCTTCCACGGCGACATCCACGGCTGGTTCAAGGCGCTCGACGCCAAGACGGGACAGACGCTGTGGAAGTTCATGGCCGGCTCCGGCATCAGCGCGGCGCCGATCACGTATGCGATCGATGGCAAGCAGTACGTCGCGGTGGTTTCGGGGCGCACGTTCGCCATCCCGCCGTTCTTCGGAAAGATGGGCGAGCAGATGGTGGCGGCCAGCCCCGAGGGCGGCGCGCTCTTCGTGTTCGAGCTGCCGTCGCCGTAGCCGAGGTCTCCGGGGCGGGAGCCGTCGCGCATGATTCGCGGCCTGTTCGGCGTGCTCCTCGTCGCGGCGGCGCTCGCCGCGTCCGTCTCGGTCGCCGGCCCGCCCGCCGGCACGCTGCGGCTCTGTGCCGATCCCGACAACCTGCCCTTCAGCAGCGCGACCGGTCCCGAGCGTGGCTTCTATCTCGACGTCGGCGCGCTCCTGGCCGCCCGTCTGGGTATGACGACCGACGTGGTGTGGTGGCGCACCTTCTATGGCGCCCGCGCGGTGCGCAACACGCTCCTCGCCGATACCTGCGACGCCCACGTGGGGCTGCCGGCCGAGGCGGGGTACATGGATCGCCGAGTCAGCGTCTCTCGACCATTCCTGGACGTCGGGTACGCGATCATGGCGCCTGCGTCGCTGGCCTTCGCTCGGCTCGACGATCTGAAGCCGCATCGTCTCGCCGTGGAGTTCAGGACGCCGGCCCAGTCACTCCTCGCCTCGAAGGACGGCTTCAACGTCTCGACGTTCCGATCCGCCGAGGAAGCCGTGGAGGCGCTGGCCCGGCGCGAGGTCGATGCGGCGTTCGTGTGGGGACCTATGGCGGGGTATCTCAACGCCAGGAAATTCGCGAGCGCCTATCGCGTCGTCCCCGTCGCGGGCGAAGGCCTGCAATGGCGCGTCGGTATCGGCGTCCGCAAGGGTGACGACACCTTACTGCGTCGGATCGACGAGGCGCTCGGTCACCTCGATGCCGAGATCCGCCGTGCGGCCGAGCACTACGGGTTTCCGCTCGCCGCCGCCGTCGACGTCACCGCGGCGCCGCCGGCGGCGGCGCCGGTGTCGACGGCCGACGCCGTCGCCGCCGGCCGGACCGTGTTCAACCAGCACTGCTCGCACTGCCACTCGCCGAACGCGCACAGTCCCGAGCCGGCCCGCGATCTGCGACGCCTGCGCATCCGCTACGGCGAGCGCATGACGGCGGTGTTCTACGAGACGGTCAGCGAGGGACGGACCGCCAAGGGCATGCCTCCGTGGAAGGAGATCCTCAAGCAGGAAGACATCTCGCGGGTCCTGAGCTTCCTGGAGTCCGTTCAGTCCTCGCCCTGAGCCGCGGGGCGCGCCCAAGTGGCATGGTCGGTGCTGCTGCCTGCGTCGCAGCCGACCGACCGCATCCGACGTCATTCTCCGATGCAGTGGCGGGAAGGAGGTGGCAAGCGATGGCCGACCAGTTCAAGTGCACGAAGTGCGGAAAGACGTCACCGAAGTTCACGAATTGCTGCGGGGCACCGATGAAGAAGGCCTGATGTTGCCGCGAGAGGCCCGCCTGGACCTCCAGGCGGGCCTCTCGAAAGGCGGCCCTCGCGATGCCAGTCAGACTCTCGCCGTGCCATGGTGGTCCGAACCCGTGCCGTTCCGGCGTTCGCGACGTGGAACGCAATGCAGTGCTTGGTCCGGTGCCCGCCTCTCTCCTAGAATGCAGAAATGAACAGAACCGAATTGCCGCCGACATTTCTTCGCGCGGAGACAACATGGGCATGACGAATCGGAGCTGGGGAGCGATCGCAGCGCTGGTGCTGATGGTGTCGTTGCCGGGTTGTGCGGCGAAGATCCAGGGCAGTGTCCAGCTCGTCGACACCGGCCTGCAGCCGGTGGCGAACGAGAGCGCCCAGGGCACCGTCGTCAACATGATCAACACGACGGCGGCCGTCGAGCAGGCCTCCCATGCGGTGACGGTGGACGCCCAGGGCAAGTTCGAATCGGCCAAGGATCGGCTGCGTCCCGGGACCTATAAGGTGGAAGCGAGCC
>WNFR01004235.1_pt1 | contig 14764 bp, 11 predicted proteins | sample 5400221 | NCBI WGS metagenome assembly WNFR01 (sample SAMN13153357, study PRJNA577476) | soil metagenome | isolation source: 40 cm soil under Madrone tree | place: USA:California | collected 2016-06-14 | reverse complement strand
CGCTCTAACTACGGCTACGTCTTGAACAGAACAAAACAATACAAGAAAGCCATTCTCGTGCTTCAAGAAACTGTGCGGCTGTTTCCAAACGACGCGGTAGCCTATAACAATCTTGGGAGTGCGTACTTCTGTGCGCATCAGTACGGTCAAGCTTTCCTGGCATTACGGCGCGCCCTCGACCTCGACCCGGATTTCGTGGAAGCACACTACAACATTGCCCTCGCCTACCTGGGGACGAAGGATAGGTCCGCTGCGATGGAACAGTATGTAATCTTGAAACGCACAAGCGAAGAGGGCGCTCAAATGCTTTATGAAATAATGTTCCGCAATCAGATTTTATCTGTGAAGCCGGAATGATAAGGCAGAGGTCAGAAGGCAGAGGTTAGATGTCAGAGGTTAGAGGTTAGAGGTTAGTGAAGGCTGCGCGCTGGCGCGCGAATATTTTTAATTACAACAGGCAGGGTGGCTCGCAGTCTGAAGGGTTTGGGGCATAACCAAGAAACAGAAAGGTTCAGTTGCTGTGAGGGTGCTCTTCCAGATTGATCCAGACTTTGACAAAGGGCAACAATTTCATAGACCGGAGTTTAGGGATGAACGTTTCAATAATACCGGATGGCAATCAACTTCGCTGCCAAAGTCTACCGTCATACAGTGGCGAGTCCGCGGGACAAGGCATTTTGTTTACTGCGAACGCGCCCCAGGCTGTAACTGCTATAAAGGCATCAGTCAATCAACGCCAAGGCAGCATCCAGTCTATAACGTTTGTGGGCTTTCAGGTGAGCTCTATCTTTCCGCCCCAGCAGTTTTGGATTAGCGTGAATACACCGCGCTTACGCAATTTGGGCTTGTTGCAGTTATTCAACAGCTCGCCTCAGAACATGGACCGGGCTTTGGCGCTGCGGGATTCAGGTCATAACTCTGCTGGCGAAATAGTTACTTCCTTGACCATGAGGGTTGCGCTCCCGAATAATTGCCATGCACATGTCCGGTTGTGGGCTTCGATAAACGAGTTTCTTACACCGAGATGCAATGTAGAGTTCAGCAATTGCCCGCGTCCCCATGGCGACCCGATGCGCTTGATGCTGCATCTTGCGTACATTTGCCCGAGAATAGCAAATATTCAAGGTTCGTCGAGTTTCTGTTAGCCGTCCAATCACTGTGTTAATTCAATGGTAATTCTTAAACCAGATGCTCTGTTTAAATGGCGCGGACACCGTGTGTTGGAGTCACGTCAACTCTTAAGGTGAATGCAACTTTCTGGAAACCCCGATCGAATTGAACTCTGTCCGACTACGGATAGGCTGGAGTTGTTTAACGGCGGTGGGAAAAAGTGCTCACTTTTGTGCGCGTATCTGTCTTCTTTCCGGAAGCTATAGCATGTAACGCTCCTGCAACTCAAGAGTCTCAAAATGGGCAGTGATATATATCCGGACACATTTTAAGTCGCGTGCGGTGAGTGCTGGGATCACCCGCAATCGAGCACATTAATTTCATGCACAAGGGTGTGAGGGTGAACCCGGTCTAGTTTAATCGGGAAGTACAGTGTTGAGCAGCATTCATCCTACCCACTCAATTTCTGCTCTACTGAATCCACAACCCGTCACGAATCATGGTGCCGCAAATTATAACGCAGAGTTGAACATGTTTCATTTCCGGGAACGGAGACTAGCCCCTGTCGTGCAGGCCATCGTGCCTTGCTTTCGGAACCATGCACTGTCAGACTCCGGACCTGAGGAAGCTTGTGAGATTCGCGTTGCAGCTTTTATTAGCGTTGACATTAGCGTTAATGGGTGTAACCGGTGCCTGTTCGCGTCGCGATGCCGGCGGCCAGCATCAGATTAAGGTTGCCGCGGCGGATGATCTCGCAGAGCCGTTTAACGAGGCTGCCAGGGTATTTGAGTCTGAAACAGGTATTAAAGTTAATTGCACGTTTGGCCCTTCTTCAGAACTGGCAAAAAAGATCACTCACGGCGCTGTATTCGATCTCTTTGCCGCCGACTCCATCAACGAAATAGGTAAACTTGAAAAGGAAGAGCAAGTCGAACGAGGGACCAAAGCAATGTTTGCCCAGGGACGACTGGTTCTTTGGTTCCCATCCGGCGCCGGTGAGCGGATTGAGCGGATCGAAGACGTTGCCTGCACTGACTGCGGTCAAATTGGAATTGCAAATCCCGAGCTCTCGCTCTATGGCCGGGCGGCGATTCAGGCGCTCGACTCAATGGGCGTTCTGGAAAATGCGGCGTCAAAGATTGTCTATGCCGACAATGTCGTACAGGCGAAGCAGATGGCAGTCGAGGGAAGAGTCCAGGGGGCATTCCTGCCTCGTTCGCTGATAAAGCAGGGTGAAGGCCGTACTATCGAGGTCGACGACAAATCTCACCTGCCGATCGATAATGCCATGGCCGTGCTTAAAGCTTCGAACAAACAAGTTGCCGCAAAAAAGTTCGAAGTCTTTATCCTAAGTGATCGCGGTCAGGAACTATTGCGCCAGCATGGTTACGAGCGACCTCCGGTATTGGTGAATTGAACGCGCGTTCGCGAATTATTACCACTCCAGTCACTTTATAATTTTAAATTTAAATAGGGCGAGAGTGTCGAAGGCAAAATGCCTGCAGACACAAATCTTTCCTATTGCCTTCCCATAGAAAAGCGATTAAGATTCCTATGGCTATACAATAGGAGGCGATTTTATGGGCGATAAGGCGGATGTTTGGCAGGGGACTCTCGCATTGATGATTTTGAAGACGATCGAGGCAATGGGGCCACTTCACGGATACGGGATTGCCCGACGGATTGAACAGACGAGCGGGAATCTCTTGACGCTAAACTATGGAACGTTGTATCCCGCGTTGTTGAAGTTGGAGCAGGAAGGATCGATTAGCTCGGAATGGGGTCTGTCGGAGAACAACCGCAAAGCCAAATTCTATAAGCTGACTCGCGCCGGACGGAAGCAACTTGCCGCTGAGACGCGAAACTGGGAGCAGACAACTGCAATTCTCGCGCGGTTTCTAGCCCCGTCGGAGGATCCGGTATGAAACGAATTCGTGCGGGAATATCGCGACTGCTTGGCATGTTCCCGAGTGAGCGGCGAGAAAGGGAACTTGCGGACGAAATCGAGGCTCACCTTCAGATGCACATCGACGACAACCTTCGATCGGGGATGACACTTGATCAGGCGCGACGAAATGCTGTTATTAAGCTAGGTGGAGTGGAATCCACCAAACAGGTCTACCGCGAAAGACGAACGGTCCCCTTAATTGAAAACATAATTCAGGATGGGCGGTTTTCGATCCGCCAACTTCGGAAGAATCCTGGATTTACGTGTACCGCCATCCTGATGCTTGCGCTGGGTATGTGCGCCAGCGTAGCGATCTTCGCGTTTGTAGATGCCGCATTGATCAATCCATTGCCGTATAAGGACTCACCCAGGCTAGTTGGGATATATGAAAGTATTGTTCCAATGTGTCCGCAGTGCAACCTGTCGTATCTGGATTATTTGGACTGGAAAAAACAGAATACAGTTTTTAGTTCGATGGACGTTTATCAGCGTAACGGCTACATGCTGAACACGCCTGAGGGGGCACAATCGGCGCGTGGCGAACGTGTCAGTGACGGGTTTTTTCGAACATTGGGGGTAGTACCTGTTCTTGGACGTGATTTTTACACGGGTGAAGATGCGCCGGGTTCGCCGAGAACCGTGATTCTAAGCTATGCGGCCTGGCAGAAGCGTTACGGTGGCGCAGCGGATATTCTGGGACAGACGGTAACGCTGGACGGAGAGCCTAATACCATAATCGGCATATTGCCGAAGGATTTTCATTTCGCGCCGGCTGGGCCGGCAGAGTTTTGGACAGCGCTTCGTCCTTCTGGCTCCTGCGATTTGAGACGGAGTTGTCACAACCTTTATGGCATTGGGCGACTCAACGATGGGGCTTCGGTGGAGAGTGCATTAGCGAATACTATTTCGATTGCGCAACAACTGGAAATACAGTACCCAGATTCCAATAAGGGGCAGGGCGCGAGCGTCCTGCCCCTATCCGAAGTTATAGTAGGACAAATCCGGCCGGTATTGCTATTGCTGCTCGGAGGCGCCGGATTGCTGCTCTTGATCGCAACGGTGAATGTCTCAAGTCTGCTCCTGGTTCGCTCCGAGAGCCGAAGAAGAGAGATCGCCGTCCGCGCGGCGCTTGGCGCGTCACCGGCTCGATTGGTCCGGCTGTTCGTCACCGAGGGAGTCGTGCTGGTTATCGCGGGTGCGACGCTCGGCATGGCAGCCGCCTATTGGTTAATGCAGCTCCTCACAAAGCTGATTCCACTGGATATGATGGGTAATATGCCCTATTTGCAAAACCTGGGGATTAATACTCGAGTGGTGGCGTTTGCTGGTTTAATTGCGGTACTTGCTGCAGTGGTATTTTCGCTCACCCCAGCGCTGCACCTTTCTTTGTCGAAGATGCGAACTGGTTTGGCCGAGGGCAGCCGTGGCTCCGCGGGCACGGGTTGGCGTCGACTCGGGTCAAAACTTGTGGTGTTGGAATTGGCGATTGCGATGATTCTCCTGGTTGGCGCCGGGCTATTGGGAAAGAGTTTCTATCGATTGTTGAGTGTTGAATTGGGCGTGGAACGCGACCATCTGGCGACCATTGAGGTCATTGCGCCAAAAGCGAAATATGCAAACGACGAGCAGGCGGCGGCGCTGGGACGGGAAGTGGTAAGTCACATCGAGAATCTGCCGGGTGTGAAATCGGTAGGCATCTCGAGCCAATTGCCGATTAGCGGTAACGGTAATACTACGTGGATCAGGGTCGTAGGTCATCCCTTTAACGGCGAGCACAACGAAACAAACTTTAGAGAGGTGAGTTCCAGTTATTTTGCTACTCTGGGCGCAAAGCTGTTGCGTGGTCGCAATGTTACTGAGGCAGATAGTGCAGGCAAACAGAGTGTTGTTGTCATCAACCAGGAACTCGCCAGGCAATTCTTTCCTGGTGAAGATCCCGTTGGCAAACAGATTGGAAACACTGAACTCTCCCCAAAATCGATACAAGAGATCGTGGGCGTTGTTGAAAACATTAAGGAAGGCTCGCTGGAATCCGAAATTTGGCCGGCCATTTATATTCCGTTCAATCAAAGCCCTGAAGTCTATTTTTCTGTGGTAGTTCGCACTTCGATATCGGAGGAGACATTCCTTCCCACCCTGAGTACTTCGATCCGAGAGATCGACCGTGACCTCATCACATCAGATGGAGCAACGATGAACGATCGGATAATTAATTCTCCCTCGGCATATATGCACCGTTCCACTGCGTGGCTGGTTGGGGGATTCGCGGCGCTGGCATTGGTTTTGAGCGTCCTTGGGCTTTATGGGGTGATCGCGTATTCGGTCAGTCAAAGAACTCGCGAGATTGGCGTTCGTGTGGCACTTGGCGCACAGCGAGGTTCAGTCTATCGGCTGATACTGAGAGAGGCGGCGTGGCTGATCGGTATTGGCATTGTCATAGGGCTGGTCTGTTCAGTGATTGCGGCCACTGTCATGCGCGGGCTATTGTTTGGCGTTAACTCATGGGATGTGCCGACATTGGCCGCTGTCGCGGGAGTGCTTGGTGTTTCAGCGTTGCTGGCGAGTTTTATACCTGCGAGGAGGGCTGCATCAGTTAACCCGATCGAAGCCTTGCGTGCTGAATGAAGGACGGATCGAACCCGGTAAAGGAACTGGCATTCCATTTCCTGGGCTGGCATCCAGCCAACTTGGGGCGGGGCGGTAAACCACTCTTCCCAACTTGCAAATTTACGGTGCTTGAGTGGTGGTGAGTTTCGAGTCGGAACGTTCAGAGGGTTTCTGAAGCTCATAAAGTAACAAATGTTTGAGGAATGCGTGATGTGCCGCAAACGCCGCGATAGCGAAACCTGGAAGGCCATCTCTGAAGCCTGCTTTCAAAATAAAACTCCGAATGAAAGTTGAAGGAGCGGCCAGCGCCAGCTTAAGGAACGAAGTACGCTTGCCGGCCTCGAACATTTTCCGCGCAGCAAGTGGGGCATAGCGTTCGCCGATCATTTGATGATGGTGGGAGGCGCTGCGAACGCTGTAATGCAAAATGTCTCCCGATAAGATTTCCACCCTCGAATCCGGAGACATGGCAAACGACTCGTGAACATAAGCGCCTTTCCATGAGCCGCGAGTTTTGTTGAAGAGTCGCAACTGATAATCCGGGTACCATCCTCCAGCCTCGATCCAGCGTCCCATATAAAACGAACGTCTTGGAATTTTGTAGCCGTCGGCCACATGGGCGGAGTCTTTGGATGTTATTTCGTGAATGCTGTCGGCCAGTTTGGTTGAAACGCGCTCGTCAGCGTCGAGGCTGAAGATCCAATCATTGCGCGCCTGGTCGACGGCGAATTGCTTTTGGTCGGCAAAACCGCTCCAGACTCGAGATAGCACTCGAGCTCCGGCGTTTAATGCGATTTCGCATGTTGCGTCTGTGGAACCGGAATCTACGACAACAATCTCGTCAGCCCACGAAACTGACTGGCAAGCTGCCAGGATATTCTCCTCTTCGTTGAGCGTTATAATTGTAGCTGAGATTTTCAATGGTGGTAGCGTTGTGAATCAGTCGTTAATTATGCAAACACCCACGTTCATGGGTTAAGAATTAGAAAAGGGCCGGGTCACGAACTTTTTCGCTGTTCCAATGTTGTCGGTTCCGATTTGGTAACCACAGTTCATCGACATAAACCCTTGCCGGCGTTCAGATGTTCGCGTCCATCAGCCACCCGCTTTGCCGGATGTGACGAGGGTCGTACCCTTCAGCATAGAAGCGAAAAAGGCGGGACGTCAAACTTAGTGACGTCCCGCCTTTTTTAGTCATTGGCCTGAACAAGCTCGATCACGGAGCCACTCGGGTTTCAACGACTACGTTATTTGCTCTTAATGTGGTCGAAGTGGCTCTTTGAAGGTCCGCGAGTGCTTTGTTGTAGTCAGTTTGCGCTCGGATCTCAGCATTTCGCGCCGACGCGAGCGTGTCTTCACGTTGGAATAGAAGAAATGTCGTAGATCGTCCAACCTGGTAGAGACGCTGTTCGCCCTGGAGTTGCAGTTCTGCGTTTTCTCGAGCAGTTCTTGCAGTCAATACTCGTCGACGAGAGGTTTCGACGTTCTGTGCGGCATTGCGAACCTCGGCTTCGACGCTCTGCTCCTGAATCCGAGTACTTGCTTCGAGTTGCGTGGCTACGGATTTGGCGCCGGCGAGATTAGCCTCGGCTGTCTTATTCTTAAATGGAAACTGGATCGAAACGCCGACTACGACGTTTCGGGTGCTTCCGCCAAAAAGATTTCGAAGACCGCGGAAATACCCACCGGCAAGGTTCGAGGGTGCGTTGGAGAAGGAGGAGGTGATAATCGGCGAAACCGTTGCCGGAAGACCCAGTTGCGACCTGATCAGATTGATCTGATTTAAGAGGAAAGCCCCAGAATTCAATGTTGGATCGCCGCCTATCAGCGGTCCCGATGAATTTTGAAAAATCGCGGTACCAGAAAGACCGGTTAATGCAACTGTGGACTGTAAATCCACTCTTGGCTTTGTCTGATTCTTGAAATACTGGATGTTAATACCACTGATTTCACTCTGCAGATGGAGCCTTTGTAATTCAGGGCGATTCTTACGCGCCTCTTCCAATGCATCGTTTAAGACAACGGGCTTGCTTTCAAAAACGGGAGAATCAATCGGTGTCAGCTGAGCGGTCCAATCGTCCGAATTTCGATCCTTGATTATCAACTGCTTGAGGTTATTTTCTGCAATCGAAATGTTCTGTGAAGCCAGGAGAAGGTCTGATTCGCGGTTGGCAAGCTCGGTTTCAACCTCTGCTCGTTCGATGGGGGCAGAAGCCCCGGCTGCGATCTGTGCCTCGACCCGACGCAGGTTCTCACGTGTAAGATTCAGGTTGGAAATTCTGTTGTCCTGGTCTTTGACGGCGAACACAAGATCCCAATAAGCGCGCTGGACTTGCAGAATAATGTCGATGGTCGTTCGTCGGAAATCCGCATCCGACTGTTGCAGGGTCTTCTTCTGAATTCGAATAAGACGTCGATTGTTGTCGATCGAACGGTCACGCAACAATGGCTGGGTGAACTGGACACCCAAAGACGAGGAGTAGACCGGATTTAAAGTGTTGAACGTCGAGTCGGTGGTGCGGCGATTGTTATTGAAAAAGAAATTAAAATTTCCACCACCGGTACTGAACAACTTTTCAACGGAAGGATTTAACTGGAAGTCGGTTTGCGACACCGTCCCCGACCTGGTCGCGCCGCCAAGGGTGCTCTGTTGCGAGGACACCTGATTGTTGATCTGAGGCGTAACGGTAAAAACAGGTTCGTAAACGCCCTCGAGCGAACGAAGGTTCGACTCCTGGATCCTGACGTCATTTCTAGCAACTTCGATAGTATTGTTGTTTTCGAGGGCCCGTCTAATCGCCTCGTTCAACGACAATTGAATATTATTTCCAGAATTCACTCCGAGCCGGGTCAGATCAGGCAATGGCGGCACTGGATGAGGCTTGATGTTGGGTAAGATTGGTTCCTGTATATCCCCAAGCGGGTTTGCCTGTTGCTGGTTGCTTTCCGGGGCATTTTGCAATGGCGCGATCGTTGAAGGTTGTACAGGCGCGCCAGTCTGCGGAGCATTTGTCGTGCCCGGGGGAGCCGTTGGGGCCGTCCGATTCACCCCCGGTGGCGCCGTTGGATCCTGAGTGGTTGGGCGAGCATTCGGTGGAATTGGTTGATTATTCTGTGTTCCCGGCGGGCGGGTCGCGTCCTGTTGGGACGGACTGACCGGCGGGGTTTGGGTCGGAGGTGTCTGCGCAAGCGCCATTTGGGCGCTGATTGCGCAAACAATGCCGGACAGTGCGGATTTACGCAAAATAAGGAGTAGGTTCCTATTCATGATCAATGCCGAAGCTCCTTGAGCTGTATCTTAAGAATGTGTGACCGCTGTAGAAAAGCCGGGAATAACAAGCGGTACAGGTAACCAATATCCTACTACGAGTCATAGGCCTTCGCAGTTTCAGAAAAAGCGGAGACCAGGAGTCAGCGGATAGAGGTCAGAGGTTTGCGCCCGCGCGCTGGTTTCTGATCCGGGCTTACCCTCAATCCACAGTATTTCATTGCAAAGCCAGTCTAAGCCAGTGCTTAGCTGTCGACTGAGTCGTTTGTGCCACCGAAAAAGACCGCCGGCAGGCTTCTCGGAAAAATCCTACATATCCTACTCAAAGGAGGCATGTTGCATGCCCTTCGGGTCAATTCAGGTTTGGTAGCGACCTCTGAGGTAATGTTTCGAGAATTTGCGCCGATTCCCAAGTTCGAGAGTTTTGCACGATCGGGGCCAAAAACTCAATAGCATTTGCAGGACCCCGCGACGATAGCGGGGGCTGCAGTCGAGTGATCTATCTGGACGCGAGGGAACGGTGCAATTCGAGTTTGGGCTCCTTGACACTGCCGCATAGCGGGCATTATCTTCCCCTTTCTCAATTTAACGGAGAAACGCGGCAAATTGCGTCTGTGCCCTGAAGATAAGGGGGCGTTCTGTGGCGCTGGTCGTGGGATGCAGGAACTTGTGAAGATTGACGGACGTCAGGCGAGGAGGCCTTAAACGACGATGGCTGTAAAGGTTGGTATAAACGGTTTTGGGCGTATTGGAAGAAATGTACTACGCACTGCCCTGGGCGGCAGCGATATCGATTTCGTTGCGGTTAACGATTTGACCGACACCAAAACCCTTGCGCATTTGTTGAAGTATGACTCGGTCCTGGGAAACCTGGATGAAGAAATCTCTGCCACGGAGAACGGAATTAGAGTAGGAACCGAAGAGTTCCGAGTTTTCTCTCAGCGAGACCCCGCAGCAATCGATTGGTCCTCAGTTGGTGCTGAAATTGTTATCGAATCTACTGGAATATTTACCAAGGCCGAAGACGCAAGAAAGCATCTGAAGGGTTCGGTTAAGAAGGTAATAATTTCGGCTCCGGCAAAAAACGAAGACATCACGATCGTCCTTGGAGTTAACGAAGACAAGTATGATCCTGCGGAGCATCACATCATTTCAAACGCATCCTGCACGACGAATTGTCTTGCGCCGGTCGCAAAGGTAATACACGAGCATTTTGGAATCCGTCTGGCACAGATGACCACGATCCATTCGTATACCAATGACCAACAGTTGTTGGACCTGCCCCACAAGGACCTGCGAAGAGCTCGTGCGGCAGCGATATCGATGATTCCGACATCAACGGGAGCCGCTAAGGCCGTTGCATTGGTTTTGCCAGAGCTAAAAGGCAAATTCGATGGCATTAGCGTTCGCGTTCCGACGCCGAATGTGTCGTTGGTGGACGTGGTGATGGAAGTTGAAAAGGCGACCACAACGGAAGATGTTAACCAGGCGCTGAAAAATGCGGCGAATGGGGAGCTGAAGGGAATTCTCGCATTCTCGGAAGAGCCGCTTGTTTCAGTGGATTATCGCAAGAACTCTAATTCGTCAATTGTTGACGCTGAATACACAAAGGTAATTGGCGGAACGCTGGTAAAAGTACTTTCGTGGTACGACAACGAATGGGGCTATTCCTGCCGAGTGCGGGACCTGATCAAATATATCGCCGAGAAGGGTCTCTAACGAGTGACAGGTAAACGGTGACAGGTGACGGGATAAACCCATATTCATGGGTTAAGAATTGGAATTTCGGTGCAAAACAATGAGTAAGCTTTCGGTTAAAGACCTTGACCTTAAAGGTCGGCGTGTGTTTGTGCGGGTCGATTTCAATGTGCCGGTGAAGGAAGGAAAAGTTACCGACGATACTCGAATCCGAGCTGCTGTTCCGACGATTAACTACATTTCCGAACACGGCGGCAGGGTGATTCTGGCATCACATCTTGGGCGACCAAAAGGCGAGAAAGTGGAGAAGTATAGCCTTGCACCAGTCGCTGTATACCTGGCGAAAGTTTTAGGCAGGCATATTCTCTTCGTCGACGATTGTGTTGGAGAAGCGGTTAAAGCGAAGATCAGCGAGATGAAAGACGGAGATATCGCCCTTCTTGAAAACCTGAGGTTTCATCCTGAGGAGGAGAAGAACGATGACGAATTTTCCAGGCAGCTAGCCGATTTGTGCGACGTTTACGTCAATGATGCATTTGGAGCGGCGCATAGGGCGCATGCGTCGACGGTGGGAATTACAAAGTACGTGAAACAGGCAGCAGCCGGGTTGCTGATGGAAAAAGAACTGGCTTACCTCGGCAAGGTAATAAATGATCCGGAGCACCCATTTGTAGCGATCCTGGGTGGGGCAAAAGTATCGGACAAGATTGCCGTGATCGAGGCCCTGATTGACCGAAAAGTCGATCGGCTATTAATCGGCGGAGCGATGGCATATACCTTCTTCAAGGCTGAGGGTTTTACGGTTGGCAAGTCTCTGGTTGAGGATGACAAACTCGATGTCGCCAGGGAAATAATGAAGAAGGCAGAAGCTGCCGGCGTGCAATTACTTCTTCCGACCGACCATCAGGTGGTGGACAGTTACGACCCGCTGAACAGCAGAAAAACGATCCCGATCGAGTTTACCAATGCCGGCCTGGTTGGGCTGGATATTGGTATCGAGACAATAGCGTTGTTTAGCGATTCGTTAAAGGACGCCAAAACGGTGATTTGGAATGGTCCGATGGGTGTTTTTGAGGAAAAACCGTTTGATGAAGGAACGGTAGGGATCGCAAAGGCCGTGGCAGAGGCGGCGGACCGAGGGACGACGGTTATTGTTGGTGGAGGCGATTCTGTGGCGGCTGTTGTGGCGGCCGGAGTAGCGGACCACATAACGCATATTTCAACCGGGGGCGGTGCAACGCTTGAGTTTCTGGCCGGGGATAAACTGCCAGGGGTCGAAGCCCTAAATGACAAGTAGATAGTCGTAAACCTTAACTTTATCTCAATTTTACGAGAGAACTTTTTGATCAACATTATGAGAAAACCCGTCATCGCCGGCAATTGGAAGATGTTCAAGACCATTTCTGAATCTGTTCAGACGGTCCTGGATTTAAAGCCTCTGGTTGCGAACGCTAGTCACTGTGAAATCGTAGTTGCGCCAGTTTTTACCTCGATCAAATCAGTTGCCGATCGGCTGGAGGGTTCCAATATTCAAGTTGCAGGGCAGAATTGCGCGACCGAGATCAAGCAGGGCGCATTTACCGGCGAGGTGTCAGCGGAATTACTGAAGGACGCAGGGGCGACGTTTGTAATCATCGGACATTCCGAACGCCGGCAGTATTATTATGAAACGGATTCGACGGTTAATCGCAAAACCCAGGCGGCGCTGGCGAGTGGTTTAAAGCCCATAGTCTGCGTTGGAGAAATGCTACCGCAACGCGAGCAGGGAATTGCCGAAAGTGTTGTCGCAGGACAGCTTGAGGGCGGTCTTGTAGGGTTGACAGCCAACGACCTCGAAAGTATCATCATCGCTTATGAACCTGTGTGGGCAATCGGCACAGGGGTAACTGCAACGCCGGAACAAGCGCAGGAAATGCACGCGTTTATCCGGCGTGTTTTAGCGGAAAGACATTCGGAACGGGCGGCGCTGGAGACGCGGGTGTTGTACGGCGGGTCCGTTAAGCCAGAGAATATTTCTCAGTTGATGGCGCTTCCGGATGTGGACGGTGCGTTGGTGGGCGGCGCGAGCCTTGACGCTGGAAGTTTCGCCCGAATCGTAAATTACAATCGTTAGAAGGGACCTGAATTGTTAAGTTATCTACTTTACGGATTGTTTATTCTGTCGTGCGTCGTGCTGGTGGTGACGGTATTGCTCCAGCCTGGCAAGGCGGATGCGGGTGCGTTGTTCTCAAGCGGGATTTCGAGCACTGCGTTTGGTCCGCGCGGTACTCAAACTATCCTGGCGAGGATCACTATTGGCGCTGCGGTTGCGTACATGCTGTTTGCGTTGACACTTGGGTTGCCGGTGATAACCGGTGCGAAATCAGTTTTAGCGGGTGCTGAGGAACCGGCGCCGGTCGCGTCACCGTCGCCCGTGGCTTCGCCGAATGCTTCACCCGCTGCTTCGGAAGCGGCACCAGCTTCACAGCCGAGTTCGGCGGATACTGCTACTCCTGCCGCTTCGACAACAAGCAGTCCTGCGGCAAAGACGACGCCATCGCCGAAAAAGTAGTTTTTTGAAAGTTTTAGGATTGCCGAAGTGGCGGAATTGGTAGACGCGCACGTTTGAGGGGCGTGTGAGGTAACTCGTGGGGGTTCGAGTCCCCCCTTCGGCACCAATGCCTACCTTAAGTTTTTGTTTGCAATAACTTAGCTCTTATAATATCTTCCTGGTGACTATCAAAACGACAAAATAGACACCGGGGAGGCAGTCGTGTACTCGTGTTTTACCAGCAAGTTAGAGCCGTCTTTCACACTCCAGCCTTCCGCTTCGCGATCCCTCAAGAAGCAGGTTCGCATCACAAAAAAGATTCTCACAGCCCATGGCGTTTGGCAGTTCATCACTATGCAACGCGTGAACAATCGCTATGTCAGTGACAAGCGTAAGGATCATTACTACATCGAATGGCGGGAAGGCCAAAGGCGTTGCCTTCAACTGGCGGGACGGACACCAACTCAAGCAACCGAAGCTCAACGACTATTCGCGGGTGTGGATCTGAATGGTACCGCGATCACTCCGGATAACAATCTGAACGGAGCCATATACGGGATGAAAGCAAAGGACGTTTTAAGTGGAGCGGTAGTTAGCATCCTTCTGGTGTGAGCTGCGAGCGACCCGCCTTCCTGGACAATTGGTACCGATCACAGGAAAAAGCTGTCAAAAATCAACCACGGGATTGCAGGTGGTCTAATGTTCAATACAAACTGCGAAGTGATCGCGATTGCCAAGGACCACCATTCAGAAATGAATATTCCCCTCGACTGAGTCATTTGTCGGGAACGCGTATGATAATCGCCGCTCATCTCAGTCTACCTTTATTTGTTGCTCTAGCACTGTCCACCCCAATAATCTTCTTCGCCGAAATTGTGCTGATGCTGGTCGTTGGCAGGTTGTTGGGCGAGTTGATGCTGCGAATCAGACAGCCAGAGGTCCTGGGTCAGTTGATTGCAGGTATATTGATCGGCCCAACCGTGCTCGGGAATATATGGCCTGGCGCCCACGATCTGATCTTTCCGAACACTCCTGAACAAAAGAGGATGATTGTCGGCCTCTCGCAACTGGGCATCCTCATGTTGCTGCTCCTGGCCGGGATGGAGACTGACTTTGCTATCGTGCGGCGCCAAAAACGCATGGCCTTTTTCTCTTCTATTTCCGGAATAATTGTACCTTTCGCCTGTGGATTAGTCTTAGGCGAACTGCTGCCTGACTCATTACTGCCGGCCCCTGACAAACGGTTGATAACTGCGCTATTTCTAGCCACTGCGCTTTCTATCTCATCCATAAAGATTGTAGCCATGGTGATCATGGAAGTGGGCTTCATGCGTCGCAACATCGGCCAGTTGATTATGGCATCGGCTATCATTGACGACACAATTGGATGGATCATCGTCGCCGTCATTTCAGGCATTGCGGCTAAAGGCGCGCTCAATCTGAAAGGCGCTGGCTTTACCGTCGCAAGCACGCTGATATTTCTTGCTCTATGCTTCACATTTGGACGCGCAAGCATGGCGCACATCATTCGTTGGACCAATGACAACCTGCATCTCGAGTTCTCCGTTCTTTCAGCGATCCTCATTCTGATGTGCCTGATGGC
>WNFR01017665.1_pt1 | contig 14765 bp, 14 predicted proteins | sample 5400221 | NCBI WGS metagenome assembly WNFR01 (sample SAMN13153357, study PRJNA577476) | soil metagenome | isolation source: 40 cm soil under Madrone tree | place: USA:California | collected 2016-06-14 | reverse complement strand
GGCCGCCAGACCATCGAGACCGTCCGCGCCGGCTTGTCCTACAAGTTCACGCCGTAGCGGCGCTGATGGGGTCCGATGATGTGCGGCCGCAGCACCGGAAATACCGGTCTGATCGGAGATCAGCGTTGCGCATCATCGGAGACCTATCGTGAAGATCGTCGATCTCAGCCGTGAACTCTATCACCGAACCCCGAGCTATTCGGGCCATCCTCCCGTCATCCACGGCATCTGGAAGACCCACGAGGAATCGTTCGCCGAATCCGGCAACGTGCACGGGCTTTCCTCGATGTTCATCTCAATGCCCGACCACGCCGGCACCCACATCGACGCGCCCAGGCACTTCAGCAGAGGCGCCGGACGTTCCAGTAAAACTCGCGTGGATGCGCGGCGAGATCGCGAAGCTGTGTCTGTTTGAATGCGCTGTTTGAAAATTGAATCCGTGGCTCCTTAGCCCGAGCAAGGCCGTAGCCCGGATCGAGCCAACGGGGCTACAAGCTCGACTGTCTATTCACCCGGCCTCATCAGCACCGCCGACTTCCGCTCAAACACCTGCCGTCCGTTCTTGAATCCCATCAATACATCCGGCAGTTCCGCGATCGCATTTCGGCCGCTCATGGTGTCGAGCACGATGATGTCGGCGGGGTTGCCCGGCGCGATGCCGTAATCCCGCAAGTTCATGAGGCGCGCAGGCAGTTGCGTCACCAGATCGAGGCAGGCGTCGAATTCGCTGACAGCAGCGTGCGCCACATTGGCGTAGAAATTTGCCATGCGCAGCAGCGAGGCGTCGCCGAACGGCGTGAAGGGATTGAGCACATTGTTGGTCGCCACCGAACAGAGCACGCCTTTTTCGACGAGCTTGTGCGCCGCCGTCAGCCCGCGCGGCGAATTGTAGGTGGCGTCGCGCCCCATCAGATAAAGGTCGGTGGCGGGGAGAACCGTGACGGCGACGCCGGCACGCGCCAGCCGTGCCGCCGCAGCATCGAATTCGCTTGGCGGCAGCGCAGATAATTTGGTGGCATGCCCGATGGCGACGCGTCCGTGATAGTTGCGGCGCTCGGTTTGCCGGCAAACCTCGTCAAGGTGCCACCAGGAAGGATCGAGATCGAAATCGAGATGAAGATCGACATCGACATCGAAGGCTTGCGCGAGATCGAACAGCTTCTCGATCTGCGCCGTGGGATCGGTGTCCATATAGGGGCAGCCGCCGATCAGATCGCCGCCGTCGCGCAACGCCGCGACCAGCAGCTCTTCAGTACCGGGATCGTTGGTCAGCCCTTCCTGTGGAAAGACACAGATCTTCAGATCGATGGCCCAGGCGTAGTCGCGCTTGAGCGCCTTGATGGCCTGAAAGCCGCGCAGTCCGATGCGCGGGTCGATCTCGACATGGGTCCGCATCCGCGTGGTGCCGGCAACGATGGCGCGCTCGATCACGCGGGCGCCGCGCGCATAGACATCCTCGACCGTGAAGTCGCGCTTCATGGCCGCGACGGCGCGAATGGCTTCGCTGACGCTGCCGTGATTATGCCCGCAGCGGCCGAGCAGGCAGGCCTTGTCGAGGTGAATGTGGGTATCGACAAAGCCGGGAAGCACGAGCTTGCCGTCGACATTGATCTCGGAGCTTTCCGAATCCAGACGGGGCGCGATCGCGGCAATCCGGCCATCGGATACACCGATATCGACGGGAATGGCCGACGACGGCGTCACGGCACGGCGAAAGATCAGGTCGAAGGCGGTTTTCGTGGTCATTGGGCGTGCGAATTGGGGATGGGAGAGCGAAGCTATCGGAAGCGAGGCTGAAGGGCAGCTCCAGATTGTGTGCAGGTTTGAGCATGAATTGTTTAAAATATGTGCATGCAAGTCGAGTGCCGAATTGTAGTATTTTTGCAGTCTTTGTTTTCACGCGTTTTCTTCACGCGAACCGGTACCCACTTCGCTCGAAAACGCTTCCGCGAGGTCGCCGATGTCCGTAGCCGTGAAAGCCGAAACCAAACTCTCAGACGCCGAAGTCGTCGAGGCCTATCTGACGGCATCGATGGTGCCGGATCCGGATCGCGCCGCCGCCTACATGAAGCCCGGCACGGTGATCACGTTCACCGGCGGGCGCGAATTCGATCATCCGCGAGGACCGACCGGCTTCAACGCGCGGCGCTATCGCTGGGTGAAAAAGAAGATGGACCGGTTCGACGTTTGCCCGGGCGCGGGCGAGACCGTGGTCTACAGCATCGGGACGCTCTACGGCGAATGGATCGACGGCACGCCGTTCGAGGGCAATCGCTATGTCGATCGTTTCGTGGTGCAGGACGGCCAAATCGTGAAGATGGATGTCTGGAACGACAGCGCCGAACGTATTCTGGTTCAGCGCGGCATCGAGGCCTGACGGCAGGTCCTGGCGCGCGCGGGCGAGTTTCGGCATCTTGACGACGCGCGCGCTGCCGTCTTCCGCGGCGTAGGGCGCGTTTTTTGCGGATTTCCCCGATGAAACAGACGGGTTTTGCTGGCATCGCGCTTGCATGCACTTTCCCGGCATGATGCGTATGCAACCAAATCCGGCATTTTCCGGCTCCCCAATTCCATCCGATAGCGGCAGCAAAGGCGCTCCGGTCGCGATCGAACTGTCGGAGGTCTCGGTCACGTTTGGACGCGGCGAGCGGGCGGTGCCGGCCCTGTCAAAAACCACGCTTCGCATCGCCGATGGCGAATTCGTCGCGCTGGTCGGGCCTTCGGGCTGCGGCAAGTCCACCATTTTGCGGCTGGTCGCCGGCCTGGTTCAGCCGACGACAGGCGTCGTCATTCTCGGCGGCCGCGAGGTGGCGGCCAAAGCCTTGCGTATCGGCATGGCGTTCCAGAATCCCACGATGCTGCCCTGGATGACGATCGAGCAGAACATCATGCTGCCGCTCAAGATCGTCGAGCCGTATCGATCGCAATTTCGCAAGCTTCGCCGCACGGCCTTTCGCGACAAGGCGAATGCGCTGCTCGAGCAAGTCGGCCTCAAGGGCTTCGCCCGCCGCTTCCCGTGGCAGCTTTCGGGCGGAATGCTTCAGCGCGCCAATCTTTGCCGCGCGCTGATCCACGAGCCGCGGATGTTGCTGCTCGATGAACCGTTCGGCGCGCTGGACCAGTTTACACGTGAAGAGCTGTGGTCGATCCTGCAGGAGCTCTGGATCTTGCACCAGCCGACCGTGCTGCTCGTGACCCACGACCTGCGTGAGGCCGGCTTTCTGGCAAGCCGCATCTGCGTGATGAGCGCGCGGCCCGGCCGCATTCTCGACGACCGCCGGGTCACGTTCAGCCGGCCGCGTACGGTGGCCATGACGTTCGAGCCGGATTTCGTGGCGCTCAATCAGCGGCTGCGAGAATTTATCGTCGACGCACGAACCACGCCAGCAGAGGGAGCGGCTTAGCCATGCCTGAAGTCGACTTGCGTCAAAAAGCCTGGTCGGCCGGGCTGATCGTGCTGTTCTTCGTCGGCTGGGAACTGTTTTGCCTGATCACCGGCATGTCCGATCTGGTGCTGCCGCGTCCGTCGCAGATCTTCGTGACGCTGGTCACAAAATTTCCGGTGCTGTGGCCGCATATCATCCAGACGCTGGCGACCACCATGGCCGGTTTTGTCCTTGGCGTCGCCCTGGGAGTAGTGCTCGGCGCTTTCATCGGCGTTTCCAAGACCGCTTATGACACCGCCTATCCGCTGCTGATCGGGTTTTCGTCCATCCCCAAGGTCGCCGTGGTGCCGATCTTCGTGCTCTGGTTTGGCTCCGGCTCGGTGCCGGCGGTGCTGACGGCGCTCTCGATCTGCTTCTTTCCCATCGTCGTCAACATCGCGACGGGGCTGGCAACAACCGAACCCGAACTCGAAGACGTGCTCAAGGCGCTTGGCGCCAGCAAGTTCGACATCCTCTGGAACGTCGGCCTGCCGAGGACGATGCCGTTCTTCTTCGCATCGCTGAAAGTCGCGATCAGCTACGCCTTTGTCGGCGCCGTGCTGTCCGAGACGGTCGCGTCCAACCGCGGCATCGGCAACGTCATGATGACCGCGTCCTCGAATTTCAATGTACCGCTGGTGTTCGCCGGGTTGTTTGTTCTCGCCGGGCTCGGCGTCGCACTTTATGCCGTGTTCTCGATGATCGAGCGACGCGTCACCGGCTGGGCCACCCGCAAGAACGATCTGATCACCACGTGAGAAGCAAAAGAGTTTCGCTCACCGCCATCTAACTTTGTTGAGGAGGTCACCATGTTAGCTAGATCAAGTGCTGCGCTGTTGGGAATGATTCTGTTCGCGGGCGCCGCCGCGGCGGAGGACACCACGATCAAATTCTCCCTGGGGTGGAAAACGCAGGGCAGCGACGCCGCGTTCTTCTACGCAAAGGACAACGGCTTCTTCAAGGACGAAGGCCTGAACGTCGTCATCGACCAGGGCGAAGGCTCCGGCGCGACGGTGACGCGCGTGATGTCCGGCGCTTACGACGCGGGATTCGGCGATATCAACGCGATCATCCAGAACGCATCGACCCGGCCGCAGGACGCGCCGGTCATGGTCTACATGATATGGAACCAGCCGCCGTTTGCGATCGTCGCGAAGAAAACCAGCGGCATCGACACCATCAAGGATTTCGAGGGCCATACGCTGGGCGGTGCGCAGGGTACGCCGACCACACGGCTGTTGCCGGTGTTCGTGCAGAAGAACGGACTGGAGGGCGAGAAGATCAAGGTGTCCAACATGGCGCCGAACCTTCAGGAGCCGATGCTGATCAAGGGCGATATCGATGCCGCGCTGGTGTTCAATATCACCAGCTACTTCAACCTGGTCCTGAACCGTCAGGATCCCGACAAGGACTTCAAGTGGTTCTCGTTCGGCGACTACGGACTCGATCTCTACTCGAACGGCATAATGGTATCACGCAAGCTGCTGGCGTCGAATCCGAAAGCCGTCGCGGGCCTCGTCCGCGCTATCAACAAAGGCGTCATTGCCGTCGGCAAGGATCAAAACGCCGGCATGAAGGCGACGGTCAACTACGACAATCTGATCGACGCCGAAGTCGAGAAGCGCCGTCTGCAATACTCCTTTGAGAAACTGATCGTCTCGCCGGAGATGAAGGAGATCGGCGTCGGCGACGTCAGGGATGACCGGATGGCGCGCGCCATCGGCATCGTCGTCGAAGGTTATCAGCTCGCCCGCGCGCCGGCCCCGTCGGAAGTCTTCTCGCGCGAATTCCTGCCGCCGCGCGCCGAACGTGAACTGGTCTACACCGCGAACTGACGCAAAGAAACGTCGGTTCTGATTAGATCAGAACCGACGCTCTACCTTTTGTTTGACGCGTTTTCTTCACGCGAACCGGCATCCGCTTCGCTCGAAAACGCTTTGGAGACACGATCGCGGTCATGTCCACGGAAGTCCCGGCTAGCAGGCTGTTCTGTGGTCCTGACCGCGGCCTGCTTGAGAATGTCGTGCTGCGGCACGACAACGGTATCATCACCTCCATTTCCGAGGGTGTCGCGCTGCCGTCGGCGCGGCGGTCGTTCGTCATTCCAGCCTTCGTCAATGCCCACGATCATGCGCGGCCGACGGCATCATCATTCGGCGCCGTCAATATGCCGCTCGAGAGCTGGATCATCCGATCCGCTTTCGGCGCGCCGCCTGATCCCTATCTGGCCGCGGCTTCCTCGTTGGCGCGTTCAGCGCGGGCGGGGTGCGCCTCGATGATGATCCACTATACGCGACCGAGCGGAACCATGACCCTGGTCGAGGAGGCGAAGGCGATCGCGCGGGCGGCTGATGATGTCGGCATTCGCATGGCGTTTGCGCTGGCCGTACGCGACCAGAATCCGATTGTTTACGGCGACAGCGCTGCCATCCTGTCCAGCCTGTCGACTGAGGACCGAAAAACCGTCGAGGACCTGTTCGTCAAGCCGGCGATGTCGCCGCGTGACTACATCGAGCTGACCGAAGCGATCGCGTCAGCGATTGCCGGACCGAAGATCGACGTGCAATTCGGGCCTGCCGGGGTGCAATGGTGTTCGCGTCCGCTTCTTGAAGCGATTGCTGAAAATTCGGCGCAGACCGGCCGTCGCATTCACATGCATCTGTTGGAGACCGTCTATCAGCGCGGCTGGGCCGACCAGCATTTTCCCGATGGCATCGTCCACTACCTCAGGGACATCGGCTTGCTGTCCAGGCGGCTGACACTCGCACACTGCATCCACGCCCGGCCCGACGAGCTTGAGATCATCGCGGCGTCCGGCGCGCGCATCGTCACGAATTTCAGTTCCAATCTGCATTTGCACTCCGGCCTCGCGCCGATTGCCGCCGCGCACCAATGCGGATGTGCCATCGCGGTTGGCGTCGACGGGCTGGCGCTCGATGAAGATGACGATGTGATCCGGGAAATGCGGCTGGTGCAAATGGCCCATGGCGGCCTCGGTTTCAAGCGAACCTGGACGCGGCCCGAGTTTTTCGGCCTCGCCATCCGCAACGGCCGCGAGGCAGCAGGCGCACCCGGAACCGGCGTGCTTGTTCCGGGGTCTGCGGCGGACTTTGTTGTGATCGATCTCGATCGCCTCGACCGCGACTGCATCATGCCTGTCGACCCGCTGGAGCTTTTGTTCGCGAGAGGCAACGCATCCCTGGTGCGCGATGTCGTCGTCGATGGGCGTACCGTCGTCAGCGAAGGGAAACCCACCGGCGTCGATCTGCCGGCCATCGAGCAAGAGTTGCGTGGCTTGTATCGTCATAACGTCAGGCAATTCGGCCGGCTCAATTGGGGTGCTGGTGAGCAGAGCGAACTTCCCCGTCGCCGACGTTTGACATGTCGCCAAAGCCACATCAAACCGGTCTGGTCGGGATCAACATTGCGAGCACCGGAGACCTATCGTGAAGATCGTCGATCTCAGTCGTGAGCTCTACCACCGCACCCCGAGCTATCCGGGCCATCCTCCCGTTATCCACGGCGTCTGGAAGACCCACGAGGAATCGTTCGCCGAATCCGGCAACGTATACGGGCTTTCCTCGATGTTCATCTCAATGCCCGACCACGCCGGCACCCACATCGACGCGCCCAGGCACTTCAGCAGAGGCGGCCAGCCGATCAATGAATACCCGCTGGAGAACTGCATCGTGCCGGGCATCTGCCTCGATCTGCGCCACATCGCAGCCCGTGCCGAGATCACGCCCTCCGATCTCGAGGCGGCGGTGACGCAAGCCGGCGCGACGGTGCCGAAGGGCGGCACTGTTCTGCTTTGCACCGGCCACCACCAGCGCACCTTTCCGCGCAAGGAATATGCCAGCGACAATTCCGGCGTGAATGTCGCCGCCACCGAGTGGCTGGCCAGGCAAGGCATCGTGCATTTCGGCATCGACTCGATGCGGCCCGGGCCGGAAGGCAAGGTGAATTCGCTGGTTCACAAGGCGTGCTTCGAGCTCAACATCACCCACATCGAGAGCCTGTGCAATCTGGAAGCGCTGCTGGGCCAGGGCCCCTTCACTTTTATCGGCCTGCCGATGAAGTGGCGCGACGGCACGGGATCACCGATCCGCGCCGTCGCCGTGTTCGATCTGTGAGGTCAATTGTTGGACGCAGAATGGGGACTACTCGACGACACGCGCCAAACAGTGTTTGCAAGATCGTCGGCGATCAGCAATCCACCTGAATGGTCGACCGCCAAACCAACCGGCCTTCCGCGCGCCTGGTCTTTCGCATCGAGGAAGCCGGTGACGACGTCCTGCGCCGGGCCGCTGGGCTTTCCGCCGCTAAACGGCACGAACACCACCTTGTAGCCGTTAAGAGGGCTTCGATCCCAGCTTCCGTGTTCGCTTACGAACGCGCCGCCGCGGTAGTTTGCCGGAAGCCCGGTGCCTTCGTACATCGCGACACCCAACGGCGCCACGTGAGAGCTCAAGGCGTAGTCCGGCACAATCGCTTTAGCCACCAGATCGGGACGCTGCGGCTGGACCCGCGGGTCGATGTGCTGGCCGTAATAGCTGTAGGGCCAGCCATAAAAACCGCCGTCCTGCACCGAGGTCAGATAGTCCGGAACCAGATCGGGCCCGATCTCATCGCGTTCGTTGGCGATGGCCCAGAGTTTGTGGGTCTCTGGCTCCCACGCCAGCCCGGTGGGATTGCGCACGCCGCTGGCGAAGATGCGATGGGCGCCCGATGCGCGGTCGACCTCCCAGATCGCGGCGCGTTCATATTCCGCCCCGATTCCATTTTCGGTGATGTTGCTGTTCGAGCCGACCCCGACATAGAGCTTGGAGCCATCGGGGCTCGCCAGCAAAGCCTTGGTCCAGTGATGATCGATCGGTCCGCCAGGAAGGTCGGTGAGCTTGGTGCCGGGGGCAGTGATGCTGGTTTGCCCTTCCTGATAGGGATAGCGGACGATGGCGTCGGTGTTCGCCACGTAAAGATCATTGCCGACCAGGGCGACGCCGAACGGCGAATTGAGGTGGTCCAGGAAGACGCTTCGCACCTCGGGAACGCCATCACCTTTGGTGTCGCGCAGCAGCGTGATGCGGTTTCCGCCGGTGCCTTTGGCGCCGGCGTACCACTGCACCCAGCCGGTGATCAGGTCCTTGGGCCGGTGGATCGGCGCTTTCGGACCATTGCTCTCGACCACCAGCACGTCGCCGTTGGGAAGGACGTAGAGCTGCCTTGGATGCTCAAAGCCGGTGGCCAATGCATGGACCTGCAATCCCTGCGGCACCGTCGGAGCATCGTTTCCCCATGCGGCCACTTTCGCGATCCGAATCGGCGGGACCAAATACTGCTGCAGCGCGGGCAGCACGGGGTTGGCGCCGATCTGAACCTTCGGGTCGCCGCCCTCATAATTGCAGCCGGCGAGTCCCAAGGCGGCGGTGGCGACAAGGAGAAGGGCCAGACGCGAGCGCTTCGGCGAATGTACGATCTTAAAGGCGCGCATCATAGGGTCCCTCCAATGCGATCGCGGTTGACCAGGGCCGAGCCCGCCCAGCCCGTGACCAGCAGAATGACCACGACGAGCGCGGAAAGCGTCAGGCCCGTTGGTACTATTGCGGTGTAACCGTCGCGGCTGTGAACGAAGGCATTTAACAGCGAGAGCAAAACGGCGAGGACGTAGCCAACCGCGTGAGGCCAGGCCAGCGTACGGATCTGTTTGCCGCCGACGAGGTCGATCAGGAAAGCTATGATCGCAAGGCCTGCCATGATCATGCCGGCGGTTATCAACCAGTCGGAGAACGTCTCCCACATCACATCGGCGCTCCGCCAATAGACGATATCGGTGACAAGTGCGCCGGCGAAACAGGCGATGGGAAACGGCACCAGCATGGGAGCAATAGCTCGTCCACGAGGCCTGGTCGTTGACCCCGGACCGGCGTCGCGTATGAAACTCGTCTCCGTCATCGTAACGTGCTGCATGTCTCAATCCTCATAACCCGCGCCTCCGCGCTTCAAGAGCCACCGGATCACCTGATGGCCCTGATGCGCGGCGCAACCAATTTCGTGCCGACCATCGAATAATGGTTCGGCTTCGAACATGGGTCTGCTAAATTCGAGTTTATAAATTCGAGTTTAGTATTCTAAGACCAGCGCTGACGCTTCGCGCGGACGCCAGGCAGCGATGGCGCCGCGAGCAGGCTTGCTCCTCGCGCCAACCTCTACAGCCAACCTCTACAGCAATGAGGGTTTCCCTTACCTCGCGCCGAACCGGGTCGCGCCGAACAGCGCCTTCTGCGTGGAAGGTTGCGAGCGCCAGTATTGCGGCGGCGCATCGACATGGCCGCCGAGTTCGGCCGCCGCGTGCCAGCCCCAGCGCGGGTCGTAGAGCACGCCGCGCGCCAGCGCGACCATGTCGGCCTTGCCGGATGCCACGATGTCCTCGGCCTGCCGCGCCTCGGTGATGAGGCCGACCGCGATGGTGTTGACGCCGGCGGCCTGCTTGATGGCCTGTGCGAACGGCACCTGATAGCCGGGGCCGAGCGGAATCTTTTGCAGCGGCGACACCCCGCCCGAGGACGCGTCGATCCAGTCGACGCCGCGCTTTTTCAGCTCACGCGCAAATTCGATTGACTGCGCGAGGTCCCAGCCGCCCTCGACCCAGTCGGTCGCCGAAACCTTGACGCCGATGGGCTTGTTATCCGGAAACGCCGCGCGCACCGCATCGAACAGCTCCAGCGGATAGCGCATGCGATTTTGCAAGCTCCCGCCATATTGGTCGGTGCGCTTGTTGGAAATCGGCGACAGAAACTGATGCAGGAGATAGCCGTGGGCGCAGTGCAGCTCGAGGCCGTCGATGCCGAGCCGCGCGGCGCGTTTCGCCGCCGCGACGAAAGCGTCGCGCACGCGCGCGAGACCCGGCGTATCGAGCGCCAGCGGCGCGGCCTCGCCCTCCTTGTGCGGCACCGCGGAGGGCGCTTCCGCCAGCCAGCCGCCTTCGGAGAGGGGGATCTGCTGCCCGCCGTCCCACGGCACATGGCTCGACGCCTTGCGGCCGGCATGCGCGAGCTGCATCATGACCGCAATTTTCGAGCGCTTGCGGACCGAAGCCATGATCGGCTTCAGCGCCGCCTCGGTGGCATCGTTCCACAGGCCGAGGCACCCCGGCGTGATGCGGCCGATGGCCTCCACCGCGGTCGCCTCGATGCAGAAGATCGCAGCGCCGGACAGCGCCAGGCCGCCGATATGCACGAAATGCCAGTCGTTGGCCTCGCCGTTTTCGGCTGAGTACTGGCACATCGGCGCCACCATGATGCGATTGGGAAGCGCTAGGCCGCGTAGCTGAAACGGAGAAAACAGGGCGCTCATGGGAATGTCCGGTGAGAGGAAACAACCATCGTCGCCCCTCTATCTAACGAGACGCCGCACTTTCCTCAACTGCCTGAGACTACTGCTTGATCCCTGCGGCCTTGATCACTTCCATGTTGGCCGCCGTCTCCCGCATAACGAGATCATCCATCTCGGCTGGTTTCATCGGCAGAGCTTCGACGCCGAACTTCTTCAGGCTGTCCTGCATCGCAGGCTCGCTCAGCACCTTCATGCCGGCGGAGTGAAATTTCTCGATGATGTCGCCCGGCGTCTTCGAGGGCATGAACACACCGAACCAGATCGCGCTGTCGGCGTTCTTCAATCCGGCCTCAAGCGGCGTCGGCACGTCAGGCAGATCGGCCACGCGCCTGGGCGTCGACACCAGCAGCGCGCGCACCTGACCTTCGCGGATCAGGGGGAGTGCGGTCGCGAGCGGGCAGAAATAGAAATCGATTCTAGCCCCGAGGATGTCGGTGATGACTTCGGCGCCGCCGCGATAGGGCACGTGGGTTGCCTCGATCCCGGCGGCAAGACGGAATTTCTCGGCGCTGATATGCACCGCGCTGCCGATGCCGACGGAGCCGAACGAAATCGACCCGGGCTTCGCTTTTGCCTCGGCGATGAAGTCCTTCACGGTTTTCCATGGCCGCGAGACCGGCACGATCATCACATTGGCGCTGGAGCCGATCATCAGCACTGACGAGAGGTCGCGGGTGACGTCGAAGGTCAGGCCGGGAAAAATCGCGGGCGCAATCGTCAGCGCCGACGAAGTGGCGAGAATGCCGTAACCGTCGGGATCGGCCTTGGCCACCACGGCGGTGCCGAGGGTGCCGCCGGCGCCGGCGCGATTCTCGATCACGATGGGCTGGCCCAATTCAGCCGCGAGACGATCGAACACCAGGCGCGGCACCACATCGGCCGCGCTGCCGGCGCCGAACGGAATGGTCGCCTTGATCAGCCGCGACGGCCAGTTCTCCGCGTGCACCGTGGCGGTCACCAAAAAACTCGAGAGAACAACCATCAATCGGAAGGACTTGAATCGAATAGATTTGTTGAATCGAATAAACTTGCGCATCGACGCTCCAGTTTCATTGGCCGCCGCGATGGGTATCCATTCACTTAAGGGCCAGCGGCGGCAGCATTGCAAGAACCGTTCCGGTTGATCGTACCAAAACTCACGTCGTCCCCGCGAAAGCGGGGATCCATAACCACCGCCGGGTTCGGCCAGAGGATCGCCGGGCCCCGGTTGCGGGCCGGGTCAGCGCGAGACCGGCGGGTAATACTGAGGCGCCTCGCGCCGGTCGAACATGCCGTAATCCCGCTCGACCTCGCACAGACGGACACTCGTCGTTTCCGGACCCGCGGCGCCCGACATCGGGCTGGCGAGCGATTCGAGCAGCGACGCGGCGGTATCGAAGTCGCCGGCGTCGTACAGCGATAGAAACTCGTTCGGACGATTCAGGCTCTCGAACCTGTCCGATGCTTCGCCGGCGCATGGGGTTCCGCGCGACGTTGCAATCACGACATGGCGTGGCGGACGGGCAGCCGGTTCGTTATATGACGATGGGCGTGACGGCCGCCAGTCGCTCGCGTTTGGCGTTCGCGCGAGGACAATATCGGCAATCCGCAGCCTGTAGTCGGCGAAGACCTGCTCGCGGCCGACAACCTGAGCATGGTGGTGCGACTCGAAGGTGCGCCAGGCGGCCATGGACGCCTCATCTCGCCAAAGAGAATGGGATAGAATCGTAGTTGTCGCGCTTCGGAGTGACTTCGAACAGAAGGGCGAGCATGCGAGTTCCCTGGACGGGTCGAATGAATCGTTCGAGGCCGCCATCTACCCCGGCGCCGAGACCATGTCTAGAACGGCGTTGCTAAGCCCGTGAACGTCCGTTTGCGGGCTACGCTATTCCATCAGCGTGAATTGCAGCAGCAGCGTGCGCTGGATCATCGAAAAATTGTCGTCGGAGATCATGGTCAAAACAGTGTCGCCCTCCGGAGTAACGTGGGCGTCGATCCCCTCCATGTTGTCGATCTCGTGGCCTAAATCTGCGTCGAAGATGCTGGGGCCATTGACTACGGCGCCCGGCGCCACCGATTTGAGCGCAATGCGCCGGATCCGGATGCCGACGCCTGCGAGCCACGAAAATTTCCGCTCCAGCACCAGAAGTTGACCCGACGGCAGCAGCACCGCGTCGCTGACATCGAAATTATCGGTGCGGCGAACGCTGAACCGCCCCGGCGTCGGGCCGCCGATCAGAAATGCGATCAAGTTGCCGTCGCGATCGAGGCCGCGCTCGGAGATCGCGATCAGCGTGCCGGCAAGCGGCACGCCTCTCGGCACCATCACCAGCGCTTCCAGCCCCTTGTTGTAAGGCAGGCTGCGCGCCGCCGGCGGCAGCGGCACCAGCTCGCCGCGCGAGCGCGTAAAGCCCTTGCTGAAATCAAAACGAAGCACCCGGTTGACGCGTTCGAGGCCGATGTAAACAAAAGGACCGTCGAGCGCGATCGACTCCGAATCGAACCAGCCGCGCGCGGTGATCGGCCGACCGTCGGGCCCTAGCATCGGCGCGGCCTCGACGTCGTCAAGCCCGGCCATCTCGCGGCCCTTATAGACGATGCGGCCGGTGAACCAGCTTCCCTTGTCGCTGATGGAAATGAAGCGCTCGCCCTTTGCGTCGAGCCGCAATCCCGACAGCCCGCCAAAGCCGCGAAACCGCGAAGTCAGGATCAGCCCGCTGCGATATTCCAGCGAGCCGAAGCGGACACGCGAGTGATCGCGGGTATCGAAGCAGGCAATCGGCCGGGCGTTGACCTCGATCGAGACCGGTGCGGTGACCGAGAATTCGTCAGGCGTGACGTGCTTCGGTGGCGGCTGCGTTGCCAGTTGCGCCCGCGCGACGTCAGGCATCGCAATCGCCGAAAGCCCCGCCGCCGTCGATTTCAGGAAGCGGCGGCGGCTGATGGGTGCGCGCATATTGTCAGGAGTGCAATCGGCGCCGGTGGCCGATCGCGGCGGGCGCAGCCCCATGGGTCTCGCTGAACAACTCGGCGAGCTTTTCGGTAATGGCGCCGCCGAGTTCCTCGGCATCGACGATGGTGACGGCGCGACGATAATAGCGCGTGACGTCGTGACCGATGCCGATCGCGATCAGTTCGACCGGCGAGCGGGTCTCGATTTCCTCGATGATATGGCGCAGATGGCGTTCCAGGTAATTGCCGGGATTGACCGACAACGTCGAGTCATCGACCGGCGCGCCGTCGGAAATCATCATCAGGATCTTGCGCTGCTCGGAGCGGCCCAATAGCCGCTTGTGCGCCCAGTCCAGCGCCTCGCCGTCGATGTTTTCCTTGAGCAGGCCCTCGCGCATCATCAGCCCGAGATTCTTTCGCGCCCGCCGCCACGGCGCATCGGCGGATTTGTAGATGATGTGCCTGAGATCGTTGAGGCGGCCTGGATTGGGCGGCTTGCCGGCGGCAAGCCACGCTTCGCGCGACTGCCCGCCCTTCCACGCCCGGGTGGTGAAGCCTAAAATTTCCACCTTGACGCCGCAACGCTCCAGCGTCCGCGCCAGAATATCGGCGCAGGTCGCCGCCACCGTGATCGGGCGGCCGCGCATCGAGCCGGAATTGTCCAAGAGCAGCGTCACCACGGTGTCGCGGAAGGTCGCTTCCTTCTCGTGCATGAACGACAGCGGATGATAGGGATCGGTGACCACGCGCGACAGCCGCGCCGGATCCAGTACGCCCTCCTCGAGGTCGAACTCCCAGGCGCGGTTCTGCTGCGCCATCAGGCGGCGCTGCAGCCGGTTGGCCAGCCGTGCGACGATGCCCTGAAGATGCGCGAGCTGCTTGTCGAGATAACTGCGCAGGCGTTCCAGCTCATCGTCATCGCAGAGGTCTTCGGCCGCGATCACCTCGTCGAATTTCGGCGCGAAGGCATGATATTCCGGTCCGCGTGGCTCGTTGGCGCCGCGCGAATTCGGCCGC
>WNFR01004233.1_pt1 | contig 14766 bp, 11 predicted proteins | sample 5400221 | NCBI WGS metagenome assembly WNFR01 (sample SAMN13153357, study PRJNA577476) | soil metagenome | isolation source: 40 cm soil under Madrone tree | place: USA:California | collected 2016-06-14 | reverse complement strand
TTTCCTCATTGTATTCGGTGAGCGTGGTCGTGAAATGCTGCCAGGTGCCGAGCAAATCCGTGAACTTGAAGTCGATCAACTTCACGTTGCTGTCTTTGATTATTTTGCTGACGTCGGATGGAGTTTTGTCTTTGGCCATGGTTCCTTGAAGGGTTGAAGCGTTGCAGTGTTAAAAAATTACATCGTTAGATCGTTCAACTTTCGAACCGCTTCAACGTTTTAACGTTTCAACGGTTCAACGAGTGGCGGTGGGACGCCGTCACACCGCCTTTTCGCCGATCTCTTCCGTGCGGATGCGCACCGCGTGTTCCACTGGGAGAACGAAAACTTTTCCATCCCCGATCTTGCCGGTCTTGGCCGCGGCCACCACCACGCTGACCGCCTTCTCTACCATGTCGTCGGCGAGCACGACTTCAACCTTTACTTTGGGCAGGAAATCCACGGTATATTCACTGCCGCGATAAATCTCGGTGTGGCCCTTTTGCCGGCCGAACCCTTTTACTTCCGTCACCGTCATTCCTTCGATCCCAAGCTCTGCCAGCGCTTCTTTGACCTCTTCGAGCTTGAAGGGTTTGATGATCGCTTCCAGTTTTTTCATGTCGGTGTAAACTCGGCATCGCGCGTCGCTTTGCAATCGAAAGCTGAGCGCAGCACGCGCTCTCTTAGCAATGCCGCGACGCGAATGCAATCAGGATTTTTATGCGCAACAAGCAGCGGCTGTCATTTCGCGAATTCTTGCGAGCTCTCTTGCTCCGTTAGGGATGACATGCTTGGTGAATTTGCCAAATTCTTTTGACGCTTATACTGAACGCTAATGCCCCGCGATTCTTTCGTTCATCTGCATCTGCATACCGAATACTCGCTGCTCGACGGTGCAATCCGGATGAAAGAGCTGATGAAAAAAGCGGTTGAATTCAAGATGCCGGCAGTCGCGATCACCGATCACGGCAATTTATTTGGCGCGATTGAATTTTACCAGGAAGCGACCCGTGCCGGGGTCAAGCCGATTATCGGTTGCGAAGCCTACATTGCCCACGGATCGCATAAAGACCGGCCGAGTTCGCGCCGTGCCGCGGCGTATCACTTCACTCTTTTAGCTCAAAATGAGGCCGGTTATCGCAATCTCGTGAAGCTGGTGACCGCGGCGCATCTCGATGGCTTCCATTACGTACCCAGGATCGACAAGGAACTTCTGGCGGCGCATGCCGCAGGACTGATTGGGCTGAGCGGCTGTCTGGCGGGCGAAATTAACAGTGCGATTCAAGCAAACAACATCGAGAAGGCGAAAGCGAGCGCGGCGGAGTATCGCGATATTCTCGGCACGGAAAATTTCTTCATGGAACTGCACGATCACGGCATGGAAGCGCAACACAAATGCAATCGCGCGCTGCCGCAGATCGCGCGGGATCTCGGGATTGGATTGGTTGCCGCAAACGACGTTCACTTTTTACGTCGAAGCGATCACGAAGCCCACGACGTCATGCTTTGCATCGGCACCGGCAAAATGGTGCAGGACGAAAACAGGATGCGTTACATGCCCGAGCTATATTTCAAATCGCCAGCCGAAATGCGCGAAGTATTTCGCGATTTTCCCGAAGCGATAACAAACACGCTGGAAATCGGCGAACGCTGTCGTGTCGATCTTGAATTTGGGCGTTCGAAGTATCCCGAGTATCCGGCGCCGGCTGGAAAAACACGCGAAAGTTATTTGCGCGAGCTCTGTTATCAGGGACTGCGCGAGCGCTACGGCGAACGGGCGGCGACCGATTCGGATTTCGTTAAGCGGCTCGATTATGAGCTCGGCGTTCTCGAGAAGACAGGGTTCGTCAGTTATTTGCTTATCGTTTGGGATTTCATTCATTTTGCCAAAGGGAAAGGCATTCCGGTCGGGCCAGGACGCGGCTCGGCCGCAGGCTCGATGATCGCGTACGTTCTTGGAATTACCGACATCGATCCGCTGCAATACGGGTTGATCTTTGAACGCTTTTTGAATCCGGACCGCGTTTCACCGCCGGATATCGATGTCGATTTTTGCGAGGCGCGCCGCGGCGAAGTGCTCGAATACGTGCGACAGAAATATGGCGGGCGCCGCGTCGCGCAGATCATCACTTTTGGCAAACTCAAGGCAAAAAGCGTGGTCCGCGATGTTGGTCGCGTCATGGGCTTGAGCTATCGCGACGCCGATCGCATCGCCAAGATGATTCCAAACGAGCTGAATATTACTCTCGATTCAGCTGTGGAGAAAAATCCCGAATTGAAAAGAGCGGTCGCGACGGAACCGGCAACCCGCCAGCTTTTTGATTACGCGAAAATTTTAGAGGGTTTGTCACGCAATGCAGGCGTGCATGCCGCCGGAGTGGTCATCGCCGATCGCGATTTATCGGACTACATCCCGCTCTGTCGCGACGTGAAAGGCAACGATGTCATCAGCCAGTATCCGATGGGGCCGCTTAACGATCTCGGGCTCCTCAAAATGGATTTCCTCGGGCTGAAAACGCTTACCGTGATCGAGGACACGCTGACGCTCATTCATAAACGGGAGCCGAATTTTTCGCTGAAGAACATTCCACTGGATGATGCGGAAGCGTTCGCCCTTTATAACCGTGGAGAAACCGTCGGCCTCTTCCAAATGGAATCGGGCGGGATGACGAGCACGGCCAGGCAGTTCGACGTGCGGAAGATCGACGACATCATCGCCTTGATCGCGCTTTATCGGCCCGGCCCGATGGATCTCATCGGCGACTATATCAAACGAAAAAAAGGACTGACCAAAATCAGATATGAGCATCCGCTGCTCGAAGAAATCTGCGCCGATACCTATGGCGTGATGATTTATCAGGAGCAGGTAATGGCTGCCGCGAGCAAACTGGCCGGCTATTCACTCGCGCAGGCCGATCTTCTCCGGCGCGCCATGGGGAAAAAGGACAAAGAAAAGATGGCGAAGGAAAGAGAGAACTTCATCGAAGGTTGCGCGCGGACGAACAAAATTCCGGAAAAAAAAGCGAACGCTGTCTTCGATTTGCTCGAGAAATTTGCAGGCTACGGATTCAACAAGAGCCATAGCGCGGCTTACGGGCTCATCAGTTATCAGACCGCTTATCTGAAAGCGCATTACCCAGTTGAATTCATGGCTGGCCTGCTCAGCAACGAAATTAATAACACCGACAAGATTTCGGTCTTCGTTGGCGAATGCAAACGCATGGGTATCTCCATTTTGCCACCGGATATCAATAAGAGCGGATTAAAATTCACGCCTGAAGCTGTAGCCGGCGTCGTTGACGCCGGTAGCGCGACCCATCCACAAGCGATCGGGGTCACCGACCCCGGCTACAGGGCCATCCGCTACGGACTGGCTGCGATCAAACACGTGGGCGAAAGCGCGATGGAATCTGCAATTCGCGAGCGAGAGCAGCGAGGTAATTTCACTTCGCTGGAGGATTTCTGCGGCCGGCTCGATTCACGGGTCGCTAATCGCAAAATATTGGAAAGCCTGATGAAAACCGGCGCGTTTGATTTTCTTGGTCGCGACCGCGCGGAGCTTTTTGCCTGCATTGACGAAGCCCTGAGTTCATCGGCTGCGGCGCATCGGGACCGCATTGCCGGTCAGGTTTCGCTTTTCGACGAAACAACTGCACCGACAACATCAAGGAAGAAGCCGCTCGTTCCATGGAGCGAACATGAAAAGCTGTCCTACGAAAAAGAGCTGCTCGGTTTCTATGTCAGCGGGCATCCACTCGATGCGTATGTCGATTTTTTCACGGCAAAAAAATATCGATCGATTGCATCACTAAGCGAACTCGATGATCGCGCGCCGTTCAAAATCGCCGGCGCCATTGTGGAGGTCGAGAAAAAGTTTACAAGGCGAGAGGGCAAGGCGTTCGCGGTAGTTTGGATTGAAGACTTGACCAGCATGCTTGAGCTGGTCGTCTGGAATGAGGTTTATCTGAAGATTTCAGACGCGCTCGTGGCCGGGCGTGTCGTTGAAATAAGAGGAACGCTGGATAAACGCGAGGACGCTGTTCGTGCCGTCGCCCAGGACATCAAGATACTTACGCCGCAGAAAACGAATGCCGGGTATGAAAAATCGACGCATGCGCTACAGGAACCGGCCGTGCTTCTGCGATTTTCTGCTGCGACCACAACCGACGAATTACGCGAAGTGCGCGGGATTCTCGCCAGCTCGCCGGGACGATGCCCGGTGCAGTTGTTGTTTGATCGCGGAAACGGCAACGCGTTGCGCCTGGATGCCGGCGCGGAGTTTCACGTCGATCTTACTCGCGACCTCGAGGAAAAACTGTCGCGTTGGCTTGTGACCGCGAAAGCGTAGACGCCAACAAGCTAGCGTCGCTTTGCTCGTCTTTTTGGGGGAACCGTTTCGCGATGCGCTTCCGGGCGCGGAGGTGTGCCGAGCAATAATGTTCCTTCGTCAACACTCGAGCGCGAAAGACAGAAGGGAAATTTTCGGGGTGTTTCCTCGAGATTCACAGCGGCGGAGGATTGAGAGCTTATTCGCTCCTTTAAACTGATCGTCCAGTTGGATTGAAAGAGCCCGCCACGAAGCTCCAACTCTGCAACAGCGGGCGCGAGCGTTGCCGCGACAGAGCCAATTTCGATCTTGCTCACGCAACCGATCGGGTGCGTCGTTAGATCGAAGGTCGGTGTCACTCCGATTATCTTGATCGCGAGATCGTTTGTGTCGTGGAAATCGATTTCTCCACGGACTGAAAGATCGACATCTGTCGTTGCGACATTCATAAAATCCAGTGAGGCGTGATTGCCGGCAAAAGTAACGCGACCATTCGCTTCCGTGAGATTGCAGGGCGCGTTCTGTAATTTGCCGTCCACTAACTGCACATCCCCAGTAATCCGCGGATGTTGCAATGCTCCGGAAAGGGCAAGGTTTCCGCTTAGAATACCGTCGCGAAAAACTTCCGGATGAAAAAATTGGGGCACGTTTGCGAGAAAGATTGAAGGAAAATCGCACGTCACATTGAGGGGCGATGCGAGAAAAACATTCCAGTCTGTTCCGATCGGCAAAAGGAAATCGCCCGTGAAATTGAGCGAACCCGACCCGGGAAAACCGATCCCACCGTGCACAGTCCACCTGTTGGACTCAATCGCTATCTGAATATTTGCTGGTGTTTTCTTCGAGTTGTCTTCGGCTGGACCCCGGAAGATCGACCAGTACTCCGTCAGACTGTCGACCTTGGCATTGATCGCCCCCGAGTAGTTGTGCTGGTGCGACATGTCGATCTCGCCTTGCGCAGTGAGGACATCGTTCTTGCGCCTCAAATCGAACTGTTCGATCTCCAATTCGGTCGCTCTCAGATTCAGCTTCGCGCTCAACTTGTCGATTGCGGTTTTGAAAAGGGTCAGCGCTGCGCCGTCGAGTGTAAGATGTCCGCCGATTTTGCGATCGCGTGCATTCATCGTTCCCTCAACCACGATTTTTCCGGCAAAATCGCCGGGGTTTGCGCCAAAGAGCGCGACGAAATCGCCGAGTTGGTTGATCGCTGCCGAGATGTCCCCACGAAAATCGGGACTGAGCCAGTCGGATGAATTGGATGGGAACGAGGCTTCGCCGCTCAAAGTGAGTTGGTTTGTTTTTTGTTTGATGTAGAGCTGCTGAAGCTGGACCTGGCGATTGTAAAGCGCAGCGCCAAACATGATCGCTTCGGCCGTGCGATTGCGCCAGCTGAGCCCGGTCAGTTCCGTCCAGAGCGATGCCGTCGCGCGGCCCGGGTCGGCCAGATTTCCACGAAAGGTGAAATTGCAGGCGTGGAGCAACCCGTCGACTCGATCGGTGAATCCGAGTGCTTCCGACGTTTGTGCGAGAGAAATATCGGAGGCCGAACCGGCAAGCTTCCAGTTAGAGCGCTCAGAACGCCACTGATGCGATATCCTTGCGCGAATTTTTCCGCCAAACGCGTCTGCATCAAATTCCAACCCGATGCGCTGTTCACCAAGATGCGACAGGTCGGCTGTGATGGCTTGAAGATCGAGACCACGCGTGAGCGCCAAGCCGGCGAGCGTCAGGCGATTATCCTGCCAATTGGTCGCCCCGCGCAGATTTGAAAACGTTTGTCGAAACCACGGCGATGCAATTATGGCTTCCGCTGCGGTAAAGCGACCAGCTTCTGTTTCGCTTGCGGACAGCAAAGTATTTCGCAGCAAAATAACGGTTGGGCCGTTTTCAAGGCGTACGTCCGAGCTGGCAATGCTGAGATTTTGCGGGAGCAATTTTTGCAGTGTTGTCCAGCCGCGCTGCGTGATCGCGTGCCCGGGTGGGTTGCTGTGGCGCAATTCGCCACGCAACCCCTGAATCGAAAGAGTGCGAATCGCATGGCCTCGCGTGTGCAGCAAAATGCGTTTGAAATTCAAGTCGAGCGTCGCTTGCGTTACAATGAGATCGATGCGGAAGGCGTTCCTCGGAAGGCTCGCCACGCGAAAGCCGCGAATCACGACCGGCCGCAGAAAGGGAGCGTCGATTTTGTCGATGGTAACAACGAGCCCTTCCTGGCTGGCTTTCCACCAGGCCCACCACCGAACGCCGTTGGAAACGGCAGTTGGTGAAAACCACATCGCCAGCAGCGCGGCCAGAACAATCAGCAAAGCGGCCAGCAAAAATCGTGTTTTCAATGACATCGGTTGGCAAAAGCGCGAATCGTGATCAGCGAACGCTGATCGGTTAAACCGGCTCGGCGATCAATCGCTTTTACTATTCACTTTTCTTTTCATCCTTGAAGATCAAGCGCAGTGGCTGGTGCGTGTGAATGCGCTCATCGAGTTGCCGCTGCAAGGCGTGCTCGGCTTCAGCAGGCAAGCCGCTTTCCGCCGCTTTTTCGCGGGCGAGTTGAGGCAAGATCGACAATTCACTCTGCGCATCCTCTCCGGAGATGCGATTCCAAAGTCCATTTTCAAAGGCGAGAACGTCCACCTGATTCTGCTCGATACCGAGAATTTGCGCGTGCGGGAGCTGAATGATGATCTCGCCCGGTCGAATATCGACTGACAAATTCTGCCGCAAATCGAACCCGGCTTTGACGGTGAATGTGGCATGCAGCTTTACCCGCTTCGAGCTCCCGATCCAGGTATGCAAGAATTCGTGTTCCACTTCGATGCGTCGCGACAACACGACCAGCTCGCTCACCGGCGTGGTTTGCTCCATATAGACGCGGTTGTTGATCGTGATGCGCGGCTGCAAGTGCGCGATATCGATGAAAGCGGCGCGCAGATCCTTGCCTAACTTCTCGAGCTCGGCGGTGCTTTGCCGTGCCGTCCGGGCCGGCCAGGTTTCCAGACGCACAAAGATGATCACGACAACAACCGCGATGATGAGCGCCATCAGCGCGGACGCAGTTGGCCAGGAGATTCGTCCCGAGAGTGCTGATTTGGACATTGAGCGTTAGACGTTGGGCGTTCGGGGTTTCCCTTCCCTTGTTCGAGCATTCATCGAGAAAGAGCAAGATTGGAGAGGCGGACTTTCGTCCGCAAAAAAGTACCGCCCCCCACGCCCGATGGACGTGAAGGGCGGCTGTTCCCCCCAGAACAATCGTGGAAAACTTCGACGCTAGTAAACGAGGTTGCGGCTGGTGGCAACAAATTTTTCCGGGAATTTATGCGACGTGTTGCCGGGTTTGCAAAGGAGATGTCGATCTTTCGCGTTCACCGATTGGATCTCGGCGCATCATATGGTCAAACATAATGCAGCACTTGCGCGTCCCGGATGGGAGGGTTCTAGTTTTCCATGCGTAATCTGGATGGCGAAACGCCGGTGAATCTCGCCGGTTCATTGCTTGTCGCTCACCCGAACATGCTTGATCCGAATTTTCGGCGCACCGTGCTCTTCATTTCCGCGCATGACCCGAACGACGGCGCACTCGGTGTCATTATTAATCGCCCGCTCGAAAAACAAGTGGCCGACCTCGTGACGGAAGTGCCGCCTGAAGGATTGGCGGACGTGCCCGTTTTTCTGGGTGGGCCGGTTGGCAAGAACCAACTGATATTTGCAGCCTTTGAATGGCAGAAAGGCGCAGGACTTAAACTCAATCACAATATTGCTTTGGAGAAGGCGAAGGAAGGGGCCGATCAGAAATCGAGTTCGATCTGCGCATTTGTGGGCTACGCGGGTTGGGGGGCGGGCCAACTTGAGACTGAAATGAAACAGAAGGCTTGGATCGTGCAGAAGCCCAGTCGCGCCGTCCTCAAACTCGACCGCCTGCCGAAACTTTGGTTCGACATCATGCGCGGGCTGGGACCGTGGTATAAAATGCTTGCGGCGGCGCCGGATGATCCGTCTCTGAATTAGTGAATAGTGACAACTGAACAGAAAATTCAGCTAATCGTGTCACTGGATTTCTCTTTACCGCAATTCGCTGATCACTTATCACCATTCACTCTCTTAGATGATTATCGGCGTCCCGAAAGAAATTAAAGAACAGGAGCAGCGCGTCGCCTTGCTGCCTTCGGCCGTAAATCAGCTCACACGGCACAGTCATTCGGTGCTGGTGGAAAAAAACGCTGGCGCTGGCTCCGGTTATCCAGATGAGACATATGCTAAGGCTGGTGCAGAGATCGTCGATCAGGCGAAAGACGTTTTTGCGCGCGCGGACATGATTGTGAAAGTGAAGGAGCCGTTGGAAGCGGAATTTCCGCTGTTGCGCAAAGGACAGATTCTTTTCACCTATTTGCATTTGGCCGCCAGCAAACCGCTCACAGAGGCATTGCTGAAATCGGGCGTGACTGGGGTTGCCTACGAAACCATCCAGGTCAATGACCGATTGCCCCTGCTCGAGCCGATGAGTGAAATCGCCGGTCGAATGTCGGTGGTGATGGGCGCATATTTCCTGGCGAAACACAACGGAGGCAGTGGCGTACTACTAGGCGGCGTGCCCGGGGTTTTGCCTGGGCACGTTGTTGTGCTTGGCGGTGGAACCTCTGGTGTTAACGCGGCGCGGATGGCGACTGGTCTCGGCGCAGATGTAAAGATCATGGATGTCGATCTCGATCGAATGCGCTTTCTCGATATGACAATGAAAAATGCGCGCACGTTTTATTCCAGCGAAGCAAATCTGCACGATCTGATGCCGGGGTGCGATTTGTTGATTGGCGCCGTGCTATTGCCCGGAGCAAAAGCTCCGAAGTTAATTACGCGCGCGATGTTGAGAAAAATGAAACCCGGGAGCGTGCTTGTGGACATCTCGATTGATCAAGGCGGTTGTGCTGAAACATCGCGACCAACGACGCATTTTAATCCGGTTTATGTTGAGGAAGGTGTTACGCACTACTGCGTGGCGAACATGCCCGCCGCGTACGCGCGCACCGCCACGCAGGCGCTGACTAACGTCACCTACCGCTACGTGGAATTGCTCGCGGATTTCGGCCTGGAGGGCGCATGCAAAAAACAACCTGCCCTGGTTGGCGGCATCAACACACGCGATGGACGGCTTACTTGTCGGGCAGTGGCGGATGCGCACGGCCTCAAATATGAGTCCCCACTTTAACCGGCGATTATCAAGTATTTGCTGCTGAAGAAGAAATTCCGATAGGGCCAAAAAGTGCCTTGCTCCGATTAATCAATTAAAGCAATATACCCTTTCCAACTACCAATATGAAAAAATACATCTGCATTCTGGCCAGTGCCGCCCTTCTCGCGGCGTGTGAGCAAAAGACCGAAACAACCGAGCCGGCGGCGGCAAGTCCAACAGCTACGGCTTCGTCCGAAACAACGACAACAACTACCACTGCGAGCCCGACGGACACAGCTTCGCCGGCGGCCACTCCGTAAACCACAGCTGGCATCGTTCGGAAATTCGATTTGTACGTATGAAGAAATACATTTATCTGCTCGTCGGATTAGCGTTGCTGTCGGCTTGCGAGCAAAAGGAGACGACTGTGACTAATCCCCCCGCCGAGAAAAAGGAAAGCAATACGACCGTGGTGAATCCATCTCCGGCTACTTCGAGCAAAACCGAGACGGACACGACGATCAATACGTCTTCGCCCAGTAGCGAGACAAAGACGGAATCCAGCACAACGACGACTTCTTCGCCGACTCCCTAAGTTTCCCGGGGGCGCTTCATTTTCGAAAGTTTTCTCCCGAATTCGTTTCGGGGGCGAACCGGGTGCTTTGTCTATGAAGAAATACATACCCATCGTCGTCGGTGCTGCATTGCTTGTGAGTTGTGAACAAAAACAAACCACGGTCAATCCGCGTGCCCAAGGACAGGAATCGAATACGACCGTAGTGAATCCAACTCCAGCTACGTCGAGCGAAACCGAGACCGGCCCAACGATTGCTGCGACGCCTTCACCCAGCGGCGAGACGGAGACGGACACGACGATTGCTCCGACGCCTTCACCCAGCGGCGAGACGGAACCGGACACGGCGATTGATGCGACCTCTTCACCCAGTGGCGAGGCGGAACCGGACACGACGATTGATGCGACCTCTTCACCCAGTGGCGAGGCGGAACCGGACACGACGATTGATGCGACCTCTTCACCCAGCAGCGAGACGCAAATGGAGTCCAGCACGATTACTTCGTCGCCGAGTCCGTAAGGTTGAGGCGGTTATTTGCTTTTGCTGTAGATGGAACATCACGGCGAAAAGGCGCGCCCGAAATATGTGATAGAGCTTCCGCAGGGTTCTAGTGGCGCGCTCGAAGCAAACTAGCGATACATCAGGCGCATGTCGGTAAGAAGTCTTTCTTTCCCGAAAAGCCGGCTATTAACGTGCGCGTCGGAATTCGAGCGCGTGAAACAAAAAGGCTACGCAAAGCGTGGAAAATTGATGACGCTTGGTGTGCTCGCTGTGCAAAATGCCGGTTCGTCACGGGTCGGATTTGTTACCACGCGAAGCGTCGGCGGCGCAACGGTTCGCAATCGTCTTCGACGCCGTCTGCGGGAGATCGTGCGTGCCCATCAACACGATCTTCGACAAGATTTTTGGATTGTGCTCGTCGCCAGACGCGATGGTGCGAATGCCAGTTATGGCGCCCTTGAAGATGAGTGGTTGCGTCTGGCAAAGCGCGCTTTTATTCTAGCGCTCTGATGCTCGGTTTGGTTCGTCTTTTCATTCGCATTTATCAATGCACGCTCTCGCCGCTTCTTTGTTTGCTCGGCGGTCCCGGCTCGGGCTGTCGATTTACGCCGTCGTGTTCGGCGTATTTTTTGGAAGCCGTGGAGACGCATGGCCTCACGCGTGGAAGCTGGCTGGGATTGAAACGATTGGCGAGATGCCAACCTTGGGGCGGGGCAGGGGAAGACCCCGTTCCGCAACCTGCGCGCAGCCGCGAGCTTGTTTGTGAATAGCCGCTTCGGCATGATTTCTTATGGATCGAACTGCGTGGATTGTCGTTGTTCTTTGCGTGCTTGGGCTCGTGCTCTGGGAAGTCTATCTGGCAAAGCAGACGCCGCCGAGGCCTGCGCCAGTCAGTATTACGCCGGGGCAGGCTTCTCCCACGGCAACTCCGACAGTTTTCGGCGCTTCCCCAACGCCGCCTGCCTCTCCTGAGGTTGCGCCGAAATCTGTCGAATCAGTTTGGAGTTCTCCCGAGAAAATAGAAACGCTTCGCAATTCGGACGTCGAGCTGCGCCTGACAAATCGCGGCGGTGGCATCAAAGAAGCAGTCTTACTCAGGCAGGTCGCCGAAAAAGGGCAGCGCGTCGCTTTGAATTCGGCAGAAAACGCGCCGATCGGTGCTCTCATCGAGCAGCCGTCCGCGTTTAGGCTTTCCGAATTCACTGCATCTGCCGAGTCGGATTCTGCGGTGCAATTCGAGCGCACGACCGCCGAGCAGGTTACCATCCGCAAGAAATTCTTCTTCCAACAATCGCCGGAGAAGAAAGACAACTTTGTTGTCGAAATGGATGTCGATCTTGAGAATCGCGGCGCGAAACCCTATCAAAATGCGGGTTACTTTGTTGCGCTCGGATCCGCCGCGCCAATTCACTTCAAGGATTATCCCTCTTACACGCGGCTCGTCTGGTGCATCGATGGAAAGGCCAAAGGCATCGACGTCGGCTGGTTTGGCGGAGGCGGTGGATTTCTCGGGATGGGCCAGCGCGCCGCGCGGCCTTTTTATCAGGAAAATATTGCGGGCGCGGAATGGGTTGCGGTGAGCGATCAATTTTTCACGACATTGATGGCGCCTCTTAGTGCTAAGGCCAATCAAGTTTGGGGCCGGCGTTTCGATATTAATCGCGCGCCTGACCAAAAAGTGCTCGGAATCGAAGGAGCGCTCGGTATGCCGGGCTTTGCGTTGCAGCCCGGGCAAAGTTATAGCGCGCGTTTCGAAATCTACGCCGGCCCGAAGCTTTACCATCGTCTCGCGCAACTTCCGCATAATGAAGCCGAGATCATGGACTTCGGGATGTTCAAACTGGTGTGCCAGTTTCTCCTCAACTTCATGAACCTGCTGCACAGTTGGCTGCATGACTATGGCCTCGCTATCCTGGCGCTCACCACCATCATCAAGCTCACGCTCTGGCCGATTCAAAACAGAGCGAACCGCTCCATGCGCCAGATGGCGGCGCTCTCGCCGAAAATGCAGGAGTTGAAGGAAAAATACAAAGATGATCCTACCAGGATGAATCAGGAGGTGATGAAGCTTTACAAGCAGTACGGGATCAATCCAGTCGGTGGCTGTCTGCCGATGATGATTCAGATCCCGATCTTTTTCGGTCTCTTCAAAATGCTCGGCCAGGCGGTGGAATTGCGAAACGCAAAGTTTCTCTGGGTGAAAGATCTTTCGCAGCCAGACACGGTGGCCCATTTGCCGTTACTCGGCTGGCCGATCAATATTATCCCGCTCTGCATGGCCGCGACGCAGATCTGGCTCATGGCAATGACGCCAAAAACCGGCGACGCAACACAACGCCGGGTGATGATGTTCACGCCGCTGATCTTTTTATTTATCTGCTACAATTTTGCGGCAGCTCTGGCATTGTATTACACCGCTCAGAATCTTTTCAGTATCTTGCAATTTTATCAGAACAAGAATCAGCCCATGCCGAAGCTTGAAAAAGTTACCTCGAAAACACTCGGGGCCGGAAAACGCAAACGATGATGACGCCGAAAGAACTGCTCGACATCATGCTCGGTTACCTCGGTTTCGTCGTGCAAATCGAGGAGACCAGGAACGAGGGCGGTAATCTGACACTGCAAATTTACACCGAGGAAAGCCGGCGCCTGATCGGGCGCGATGGCGCAACGCTCGATGCCATCCAGTTTTTACTCAATCGGCTGTTGCAAGCCAAAGACCAAAATGCTGAAAAAGTGATCGTCGATTGCGAACACTATCGCTCCATGCGCGAAGATCGTATCGTGCAGCGTGTGCGAGAATTGGCGGATCGTGTGCGCATCACCGGCCGGTCGCTTCAGCTCGAGCCGATGAATTCGTACGAGCGGCGTCTCATTCACAACGCTTTTAAAGACGATCCTGACGTGGCCACCTGGAGCCCGTCCGATTCCGCGCGCATCAAGCAGATTACCCTGCTAAAACGGCAGCCTAAGAAAGAACCCGCTTCGCAAGGGAAGGGGCTATAGACGTTTTGCTCCGCGAAACGCGGCGCTGACGTCTTTAACACTATGGCGCCGCGCCGCCCAGAGATCGGCGGCTACACCTCCGGATTAAACCGCGCGGCTTCTTTTTGTTCTCCCGCGCGCACATCCGGCCGCCAGCGAAACTTTTGCAGAAGCGGGTTGGATTTCCCTTCGACAGCATCCGCAATGATTTCTCCCAGGACCGGCGCGAACTTGAATCCGTGTCCGCTATCGCCGGTGGCGACAATCAACCCGCGACGCTCGGGGTCGGGGGCAATCCAAAAATGTCCATCATCCGTGTCGCAATACATGCAGACGCGCGAGTAAACGATTGGCGCGTCCGCCAGTGCTGGAAAAGTCGATGATAAAAACTCGCGCAGATTCTTTTCTTCCTCAGAAGTAACGACGCGCTCCGTAGATTCGGGAGACATCTCACGGCCCGGACCGTGGTTCGCGATTTTCACCACGCCCTCGCGGCTCACCGGGAAACCGTAATAGCCGGTCGTCGAAATATCCGCGCCGAAAACTGGGAATCGTTGAGACGCGAAGAGATCGGGTTGCCGAGGTTTCAGGTGAAAGACCGGTTGTCCGGTCGCACGGAAAAACTTCTGTGTGAATGGTAACACGTACGGCGTCCATGCGCCGACAGCCATTACGACGACATCGCCTGAAATTCGCTGCCCGTCGTCAAGCACAATTCCCTTCACGCGATCGTCGCCTTCATCCAATTCAGAGAATTTGGCGCCTTCGCGTAGTCCGACGCCGACTGACTTAGCGCGCTCACTGAGGATACCGACGACGCGACTGCTTTCGACATGGCCCGCCGCCAACTCAAGAATGCCATCCCGATAAAGTTCCGGATTCCAGGCCGGAAAACGCTTCCACAGTCGCGCCGAATTCATGCGCTCGATCTTGTGTCCGCGCCTCTCCAATATTTTGAAGCTTTCATATTCGAAATCGGCCGGCTTCATTTCCCGCCGACGCACGAACATCACTCCAACTTCGTGATAGAGCTCGACGCCAAACTCTTTATTCCAGTCGCGCCAGAGTCTGATCGAGCGTTCGGCCAGTAACGTGTAATCTTCGTCCGTCCCATACGCTGCGCGGACCGCTTTGCTGATATCCGTGGAAGCAGCCAGCGGGTGCGGCAGCGGTCCCGGGTCGACAAGAACAACTGTGTGGCCGCGCTTTTTTAATTCGATCGCGGCCGTAACGCCGTT
>WNFR01004231.1_pt1 | contig 14777 bp, 12 predicted proteins | sample 5400221 | NCBI WGS metagenome assembly WNFR01 (sample SAMN13153357, study PRJNA577476) | soil metagenome | isolation source: 40 cm soil under Madrone tree | place: USA:California | collected 2016-06-14 | reverse complement strand
CAGCGTGGATCGACGCCGGCGCGGCAAACGACCAGCCTTCGACGCCGTCACTCTCCACGATTTTGGCAATCTGATCGGCGAGCTGTTTATGAATGCGGCGATCGGTTTCGGTTTCAAGCTGTGTCCGTTCCGCGATCGAATTTGCATGCCGTCCGCCCGCGCCATCGCTCACCGGAAATCGCCCGGCCAAATCAGTTACCTTATCAACGAGCCTCCCGTGCGCGTCGGTGACGTTGAATGCCTGCACTAGTTTCAGGCTCGGCCCACGCGTGGGCGTCTCATCCACTCGATATGCTTTTAAACTGCCGCGATCGGTGACGATGATGAGAGAACTCGGTGTCATGGCGAATCAGGGACCAGGATTGGTCGCGCATGAAAAGCGCACATTTCTATATAACTAATTCGTGTCTGGCGACAAGATCGCGCTGAATTTTCATGTCGAGCGCACGTGCGCGCCTTATTTTCCGCGAGCGCGTTCTTCTTCGGCGCTGAGCGCCGGAAATTCGACCTGGCGTTTCTTCCACGATTCCTCCCGAGCTTGAGCATGCGCGCCAGTGACCAGTTGAAGCAAACAGGCACAGCGGCCGCCAAGATCGACATCGTCGCCCGATGCGAATTTCCTCGGTTCCGTCAAAAAACCCGCTGCGCCCGTGGTGTCGAGAATGAGTTGCCATTCGATATGTTCCCGACCCGGCAGGACAAATGGGATCGGTTCATAATGCGCGTTGATCAGCAACAAAAATGTGTCATCGCGGATTGGCTCACCCTCGAAATTGAACACGTCCATCGTGTCGCCGGTTAAAAGCATGCCGAGACAACGAACGAACGGGTGCGCCCACTCTCCTTCGCTCATTTCGTTACCGCCTGGGTTAAACCACATCACATCCCTGATTTCCGAACCACGAATTCGCCGGCCTTGGAAAAATTTCGGACGGCGAAAGACCGGATGATCTTTCCGGAGCTGAATCAACTGTCGCGTAAACCCAAGCAATTGATTCTGTTTTTCATCGCGCTCCCAATTAAACCAGCTGATCTCATTGTCCTGGCAGTAAGCGTTATTGTTTCCGTTTTGCGTTCTGCCCCATTCGTCACCGCCGCAGAGCATCGGCACGCCTTGCGAAAGAAAAAGGGTCGCCAGAAAATTCCGGCGCTGACGTTCGCGCAGTTTGTTGATCTCCGGGTCATCGGTTGGACCTTCCACGCCGCAGTTCCAGGATTGATTGTTATTGTCGCCGTCAGTGTTGTTGTCCCCGTTCAATTCGTTGTGCTTCTCATTGTAGCTGACCAGGTCGGTCAACGTGAAACCGTCGTGCGCAGTGACGAAATTGATGCTGGCATAAGGGCGGCGCCCGCTATGCTGATAAAGATCGGGACTGCCGGCAAGCCGGTAGGCCATTTCGCCGATGCGACCCTCGTCGCCTTTCCAAAAACTGCGCATGGTATCGCGATATTTGCCGTTCCATTCCGCCCAGAGCACAGGAAAATTTCCGACTTGATAGCCGCCTTCCCCCACATCCCACGGTTCTGCGATTAGCTTGACCTGCGAGAGCACTGGATCCTGATGAATGATTTCGAAGAAGGCGTGCAGTTTGTTCACGCCTTCGTGATCACGCGCCAGGGTCGAAGCCAGATCGAATCGAAATCCGTCGACATGCATCTCGAGAACCCAATAGCGCAAGCTGTCCATCACCAGTTGCAACGCGCGTGGATGCAGCAGGTTAAAGGTGTTGCCCGTGCCGGTGAAATCCAGATAGAAACGCGGATCATCGGGCTGCAATCTGTAATAAGCGGGATTATCGATGCCGCGGAAGCACAGCGTCGGCCCGAGTTGATTCCCTTCCGCGGTGTGATTGTAAACCACGTCGAGAATTACTTCGATACCGGCGGCATGGAGGCTGCGCACCATCGATTTGAACTCCGAGACTTGTTCACCCATTTGCCCACTGCTCGAATACGCCGCGTGTGGCGCGAAAAATCCGATCGTGTTGTAACCCCAGTAATTCTTTAGGCCGCGATCAACCAAAACTTTATCGTCGATGTGCGCGTGCACTGGCAATAGCTCGACTGCCGTCACGCCGAGTTTCGCCAAGTAATCGATCGCCGCCGCGCTGCCGAGCCCCGCGTAAGTGCCGCGCAATTCTTCAGGCCCGTTCGGCCAGAGCCTGCTGAAGCCTTTGACATGCACCTCATAGATCACAGAGCTGTGCAATGGGATGCCAGGTTTCCTGTCGCCCTTCCAATCGAAAGCGTTGTCGATCACGACCGACTTTGGAACGCCCCACGCGTCATCGCGGAAATCCTGGGTCAAATCTTCGTCTTCGCCGCCGACGACATAGCCAAACATTTCGTCCGCCCAATTCACTTCCCCCGCAATTGCTTTCGCGTACGGATCGAGAAGGAGTTTGGAACTGTTGAATCGCAAACCGCGTTCCGGATCGTACGGGCCTGAAACGCGAAAACCGTACAATTGACCCGGTCGCACATCGGGCAAGAACACATGCCAGACCTGATCGGTATGTTCAGTCACTGGAATGCGAACATTTTCCTGGCGCGCATCGATATTATCGAAGAGACAAAGATCAACCGATGTGGCCGCTTCCGAAAAAAGCGCAAAGTTCACGCCGTTGCCGAGCCACGTCGCGCCGAGTGGATACGGAAAACCGAGCCAAGTCTTTACCGGAGTCATAAGCGCGCCGCGTTCCTATCGGATATCGAACAGGTTGGCAATTATTAAGGTAGGCCGGTTCGCCCCGAGCCGCCTCGTTTCTGAGCTCGATCGCTTGTGTAATACAGCCATCCCTGGCTACCGTTCGTGCTGGAGATCCTGCCCGCATAAACGCGACGCCTGCTGGAAGCTCACTCCACCAGAGAGGCAGGATACTCATGTTACGCGCGCTGGAGTTTGTATATTTAGCCAATCAGAAACGGAAGATGCGCTTAAAATTCACCCTTTTAGCTGGCGTAATATTTGGCGTTGGCGTCGCCAGTGGGATCTATTTCTGCGCTCATCACAATTGGAATCCGTTGCCTCCAAACACGATGATCGACCGCATCGTCGTCGAAAAATCGGCAAGGAAATTGTCGATTTTCCGTGGCGGCGAAAAACTTAAAACATATAGAGTTGCGTTAGGCCGCAATCCGACCGGTGCGAAACAGCAAGAAGGGGACGAGAAAACCCCGGAAGGCATCTACAAGATCGACAATCGCAATCCACATAGCAATTTTCATCTTGCGCTGCACATCTCCTATCCGTCCGCTGAAGACACTGCGCGTGCCGCGGCGCGTGGACTCTCTGTTGGCTACGACATTATGATTCACGGGCTTCCGAACGGTCGCGGTTGGCTCGGCGCGTTTCATCGGCGAAAAGATTGGACGGCTGGTTGTATCGCGCTTACCGACGAAGAAATCGAAGAGCTTTGGCGGGTGACGCCCGACGAGAGTCCAATTGAAATCTTTCCATGAGTTGGACGCGCGCTTTCAGCTTGTCGATATACGGCCTGAGCCGCAGAATATGCGAAGGATGAAGAGTTTACTTCATAATTGTTACTCAAACTTAGTCGGTCTTTTCCGTTTGTAAGAAACCACGATGCGATTGCCTAATCCATTGGTCCTGGCAGCGATCTACGGGCTTTCGGAGCTCTATCTCGCTCTAACTCGGCGCTCCCAAACGCAAGCTGTTTCCCGGGACCGCCGCTCTCTTATTCTGCTTTGGACAATCATCGTTGTGAGCCTTTGGTTTGGGATCCAAATGGTCTGGCTTTTCCCGGGCGCAACCGTGCCGTATCTGCGCGGGTTTTATCTCTTCGGCTTCTTGCTGTTTCTCGGCGGCCTGATTCTACGTTGGTACTCGATCGGATATCTCGGTCGCTATTTTACAGTTGATGTGTCGATCTCGGCCGAACACAAACTGATTGACTCCGGTCCCTACCACTGTATTCGGCATCCCACATACACGGGCGCACTTCTGGCCTTCCTCGGCTTGGGCTTCTGTTTCGGAAATTGGCTGTCGATCTTGTTTCTGACGGTACCGATTATCGCTGCATTTCTCTGGCGCATTTGGATCGAGGAACGCGCGCTCACTGACGCGCTCGGCGAGAATTACCGCGCCTATGTAGAGCGGACGAAACGTTTAATTCCGTTCGTTTACTAGCGCGAAGGTCTAACGCACATTACAAATCGCGCAGCGCACTCTGCGCTTTTTCGACATCTGATAGGCGCAGAATGATCAGTCCTTTTGCTGCCTTGGGGCCGGCTGCAAGATAAGCGTATTCAATATTCACTTCGGCCTTCGCGAGTCGTTCAGCAATCGTTGCGAGCACTCCTGGTTTATTCTCGGTCTCGATCGTAAGCACATCAGATTCGAGCGCGAGCACGCCAGCCTCGCCCAAAAGCATGAGCGCTTTAGTCGGATCGCTCACCACCATGCGCACGACGGAATGATCGACCGTGTCGGAAGTAGTCAGCGCGTGAATATTAATTTCGGCCTGGGCTAGCGCTTCACACACGCGGGCAAGCGCGCCGGGACGATTCGCTAGAAAGACCGCGAGTTGGGTCGCCGATTCCATAGAGAGCGTGGGGTGTAGGCTCATGGCGCTTTTAAGGTGACGCCGGGAATAGCTTCTGACAACTCATCAAAATCTGAATATGTGACTCGGTGCTCATTTTAAAGCAGGAAGGAACTGCAACAGCCACGCGAGTCCGTTCGCGAATGATTCACTCGAATGCAATTGTCGATCTAACCATGACCAGTGTCGCTGAACGTCATTCGTTGAAAGGGCCAACACCGCCGCGCACGATTGGTTTCATCACGGCCAGCGCCATTGTCATTGCCAATATCATCGGCACCGGCATCTTCACGAGTCTCGGCTTTCAATTGGCGGACATTCAATCCGGGTTCGCGCTCCTGATGCTCTGGATTGTGGGCGGGATCACGGCGCTGTGTGGCGCGATTTGCTATGGCGAGCTCAGCGCCACCCTACCGCGCTCCGGTGGCGAATATCATTTTCTTTCCGAGATTTATCACCCAGCCGTCGGTTTCATGGCTGGTTTCGTTTCCGCCACCGTGGGCTTCGCCGCACCCATTGCGCTCGCTGCCATGGCGTTCGGAAAATATTTCCGCGGCGTATTCGACTTCGGTTCACCAGTTGTCCTTTCATTCGTGCTCGTTTGGGTCGTGGCGCTTTTCCATTTTGGTAACCTGCGCCTTGGCAGCGCCTTTCAAAATCTTTGGACAATCGTGAAGCTGCTTTTAATTAGCGTGCTCATCGGAGCTGGATTTCTCGTCGAACAAAAACAGGCGATCACTTTTTTGCCGCGGCCCGGTGACACGATGTCGATCTTCAGCGGTGCCTTCGCGGTCGCCCTCGTTTATGTCATGTATTCGTACTCGGGCTGGAATGCCTCGACCTACATCATCGGCGAAGTAAAGGATCCGGAGCGGAATGTGCCGCGCTCGCTTTTTGCCGGCACTATCGTTGTGATCGCGGCTTACGTCCTTCTCAACGCCGTCTTCCTCATGACTACACCGATGCCGGAAATGCGCGGTCGAATCGAGATTGGCTTGATTGCGGGCAAACACATTTTCGGCACCGACGGTGGGCGAATTGTTGGTGCGCTGATTTGTCTAGGCCTCGTTTCGACGATCAGTTCGATGACGTGGATCGGGCCGCGCGTCACGATGTCGATGGGCGAAGATCATTGGTTGCTGCGATTGCTCGGACAAAAAAACAGCCAAGGGGTTCCAACGAACGCTATGATTGTGCAATTGCTCATCGTTAGTTTGCTTTTGTTGACGCGAAGTTTTGAAAGCGTGGTCCAGTATACTCAGTTCAGTCTATTGATTTGCTCGCTTCTCGCTGTCCTCGGCGTAGTTGTGTTGCGGGTAAAGCGTCCTGAAATTGTGCGGCCTTATCGCGTGTGGCTCTATCCCCTGCCACCACTTGTTTTCGCGACGATCACGTTTTGGATGATGATTTATCTTTTGTGCTCGAAGACCATGGAATCACTGGCCGGGCTCGGGACGGCAGTCGTCGGCTTTGCTCTTTACTTTTGCGCGGGAAAATCTCTCCGCCGCTCCGCATGAATAACACCTCGGTGATGAGGACGGTTGCGAAGGTCGTATTGTCGATCTTTGCAATCGCGCTCCCCATTTACGCACAGCAAAATCCGGAAGTCATCGCCCGCGCGGTCCCAGGGCCTAACGACATTGCGCGGTTCCTCGCTGGAATGCCGGTGCCGCCCGATTCGCCGCTTGCGCCGCTCACACGCGATCCGGCATGGCAGGAGCACTCCGCATTTTTTGAAAAGGAGTTTACGAAACTCAATCTGCGCCAACTCCAAAAGCTACATGCGTGGGAGGACACCTATCTTCAGGAAGCTACACAGCCGATTCCGGTCGCCTTCTACATGTTCAGCGGTCCCGATTTTCTGTATCTCGATCAATTTTTCCCCAACGCATCCGTGTATGTCCTTTGCGGGAAGGAATCAATGGGGCCACCCCCGGATCCACTGCGCATCGCCAATCTTCGCGGCGCGCTGCAAAATCTCGAAAACGCGATGAACTCCGCGCTTAGTTACAGCTTTTTCATCACGAAAGACATGAAAGTTGATTTGGAATCGCAAGAGCTCAAGGGCACGCTGCCGATCCTTTACGTTTTCATCGCGCGTGCGGATAAATCGATCACGCATGTGACGTTCGGTTCGCTCAATGGAAGCGGCGCATTTCAAGAGTACGCGCCGGGAAAAACAGGCGGCGGCAGTCCCGGTGTGCGCATCAACTATACGGACAACCAATCGGGCAATTCACAGACGTTGTATTATTTCACCACCGATATTTCCGACGGCGGCATCCATTCGAACCCCGGTTTTCTGAAATTCTGTCAGCATTTTGGCGTCGGCTCGAGCCTGCTCAAATCGTCTTCCTATCTCCTGTTCGAAAGCGGCTTCGCCACGATCCGTAATTTTATTCTCGATCACAGCAGGCTAATTGTGCAGGACGACGCCGGGATTCCGCTCGATTATTTTAGCCGCGACAAATGGAACATTCGGCTCTTCGGCAATTACATTGGTCCGATCGAGATCTTTAAACAACATTACCAGCCGAAACTGCAAGAGCTCTATGCCCAAAGCAATCCGCCGCCACTGGAATTCAATTTTGGCTATCGCTGGAACTACAAAGAAAGCAATTTAATGGTGATCCAGCGCAATTAATGTTGAAGCGTTTCAAAGGCATAGGTGGGGCGGATCCAGCGAACGGCTTGGGGTGGTCTGCCTGATCGTCAAAATCTTCGGAACCACGAATATGGAAAGACGTCCCCAGGGCAATCGGTCGCCCAGCGCGGCGGATTCATCTCGCGATGTGGCCGGACAACGATCTCGTGTCCGGCGGTTTTGCCGCAGCGCTGCCGTAAATAACGAATTAGTTCTTCGCACGATTCGAGCTGCGCCCGTGTTGGTTGGTCGCGATTGAAATCGCCCACCAGACAGATGCCGAGCGAGATATTGTTCAGATAGTCGCTGTGGACATGGCCGCCGTTGATCTGGCGGCGCCAGCGGTCTCCCACTTCAATCTGGCCGTTGCCAGTCGAAGTTCCATTGCCAATCACGAAATGATACGCGAGCCCATTTTGCATCCGCCGGACATGTCGATGGTAATAATCGAACACCCGCGCGTTACCCTGCCGCGTGCCGCTATTATGGACGACAATAAATTGCCACCGACGCCGTTGCACGGGCGCGCGGCGGATTTGTTCGATGACCGAACGCGTAAGATAGCGATAACTTTCGCTTGATCGCGACCGCGACCACGGCCAAAAACCAAATCTGCGCGGTGGCGGCGTCGGAGGAGGCTCAAGACCCTGCTCTTCCTCAAAGCCGGATTTCTCGATTACGACTTGCGCTCGGTCGTCCGCCGGAACGGTGCGCGAAACGTTTGTTTGCGGCGTCGGCGTTGGTACAGCAATCGCGTGCGGAGGCGGCGGGGTCGGGTTTTCCGATGGAACGCGAGACTCTTCTGGAACTGGCCTAGGACTCTTTTCAGGCCTTGGCGTTTCGGTTCTTCCCGAGGACGCTTTCGCCTTGCCCTTCTTACCTTTTTTTGGGGTTGGAGATGCTTTCTTCTTGGTTGATTTTTTCTTTCCGGCTTGTGCCTTTGGCGTCGCGCTCGGTGATTTCTTCGGTCTTGCTGACGCAACAGTTGGTTCAGGCGTTTCGCTCGGTTTTGACTTTGGGACTGTTTCTTCTTCGCCAGATTTTTTCGCCGCTTTCGCTTTCGCAATCGGGCTGGGCGATTCCTCCGGTGCCGGCGACGGGCCAGTTTCCTTTTTCGACTTGTTTGAGACCGGTTTTGCCTTGGCGATCGGGCTCGGTGACTTCTCTGGCGCTGGCGAGGAGGTGTGCGCCTTGTGGTGTTTTTTTACCGATTGCTCGCCCTTGGGCGTTTCCTCATCGCTAACCTGCGCGCGGAGGACACTTCCGATGATGGCGCCGAGCGCGAACGCAATTGCAAGCCAGAGGCGAAAGCGCACCACTGCAGCGGAGCGTAGCAGAGCAGGCCGAGCGATCAAGCTGAGTGCGCGGCCGGTGCAGTTCCGCGCTGCGTTGTTTCGCGTGCGCGTTCGCGGCGGAGGATCGCGTTTAATTTCCCGCCGACAAGCAGCAGCAAACAGGTCAAATACATCCAGGTGAGTAGCACGATAATTGACGCCAACGCGAGGTAAGTCGGGTTGTAACGATCATATCTTGTCACGTAAAGCTGAAAGAGCTTGGTCGCGATAATCCAGCCGACGGAGAAAAAGATCGCACCCGGCAATGCCTGGCGAAGCGTGAGATAATTCTCCGGCGTCAGGAGATAAAGCAGCAGCGCCAGAATGATCAGTGCCACTGCCGTAAACGGTAAATTTAACGCAGCAACCCATTCCTGCAGTGGGATCTTAAGTTGGAAATTAACTTCCGCAATTCCGGCGAGCGTTTCGCCAAAGACCATCGCGTTAAAACAAAAAAGGATGATGATGCCGAACCAAAAGAGCAGCAGGAACGAGATGATATACTTTGACCACCAGTGGGGATCTTCGCGGACGCCATGCGTTTGCGTCAGTGATCGAGAAATGGTGGCGATGAAAACGGTACCGAAATAAATCCCAACGACAATCCCGGCATTGGCTAGCAGGCCGCTGGATCCTGTGACTACCACACTGGCAACTGCCGTATCGAGAATGTCCTGCACTTTTGGATCTGGCGGCATGAAGCTTTGCAAGAGAAGGAACATTTGGTGGAGCTTCGCTGGATCGGTGCCGAACAGACCGAGTAGATGCCATAGGAAGAGCAGACCGGGCGCGAGAGCGAAAAGGAGTAGATACGCCATCTGCGCAGCCAGACCGGCGGTGGTATCGGTCGCTGTTTCCCAAACCAAACGGCGCAAGACTCGCCAGACAAATCCGAGATATTTCATCTCCGTCCGGGAGTTTACTTTGCCGAACATAAATATCCATTAAACTTCCGTCCGCTGTGTCCGTTTCATTTTTGTCCGCCTCGCCTAACGAATCGTGAAAAAGATACTGATCCTCACCGCCAGTTTTGGAGAGGGTCACAATAGCGCCGCGCGAGGAGTTCGCGATGGGTTGGCCCGTGTCGCTCCAACAGCCGATGTCGAATTGCGTGATCTGTTTGCAGAGACCTACGGATCAGCGAATGAGTTTGTGCGAAGGGCGTATCTCGCGGTGATCAACCGCTGGCCGCGCTCTTGGGGATATGTTTATCGCTGGCTCGATCACAAAAAAGATTTCGATAAGAGTTTCCGGCGATTTTCTCGGCTCAAGAATCATTTCGCCACCCTGCTCGATCGTTTTCAACCAGACGTGGTCGTTTCAACTTTTCCGCCCTTTCCCTATTTACTGCGGCAAATTTTAGGGCCGAGCGGACGCTGCAAAAACGTGGTCGTCGTCACCGACTCGATCACGGTGAATGCCATCTGGTATCGTTGCGTTGCCGATTACTTCTTCGTTCCAAACGAGCCGAGCGCCGGGGTACTGCGCGCCGGTGGAATCTCGCCACAAATCATCAAAACGTTCGGATTTCCTGTGAGTCCGAAATTTGCTGACCTGATGCGAGATCGCCCATCGCCTCCGAATAGCGATCGGCGAGTCCTTTATGTGGTGAACCCGCCTACTATGAGGGCACCCGAACTCGTGCGACGACTTATCGATCTCGATATTCATCTGACCGTCACCGTCGGTCATGCCGACAAACTTCGCCCAGCAATCGAAGCGGCGGCAGGTCGTGGCAAGATCGAGATCATCGGTTGGACCGAAGAGCTTCCGCGCATGCTTGGAGCGAGCCATTTACTCATCGGAAAAGCCGGGGGTGCGACGGTGCAGGAAACGATCGCTGCCGGTTGCCCGATGATCATTAATCACGTCGTCTCTGGTCAGGAGGAAGGCAATGCCCGACTGATCGTCGAAACGAATTCGGGCGCGGTGGCGCTTTCGCCTGCTGAGGTCGTCGTGCAAGTCCGGCGCGCGTTTGCCGACGGCGCAAAACAATGGCGCGAATGGGCAACGAATATCAGGCGTTTGAGCAAGCCGCGGGCAGGGCTCGAAATCGCGGAGTTCTTATCGTCAATCTAACGGGAGAAGATTTCTTCGCCGCCGACAAACGTTCGCAACACTTCCAACTCCGGAGAGAGAACAATCAAGTCCGCGTCTGTTCCAATTGCCAATCGGCCTTTCGTTGCGAGACCAATCGCGCGCGCGGGATTTTCCGTCGCCATTGCAAGCGCTTCATGCAGGGGTACCTCAACATCGTTCACCATCGTCCGGACAAGATCGATCATCCGCGCCGCGCTGCCCGCCAGCGCCGAGCGATCAGCCAGCAGACAAACGCCTCCTTCGACGATGCAATCATTACTGGAAAGCGAAAACCGGGATCCATCCGGCAAGCCCGCGCCAGCAGTTGCGTCAGTCACAAGACAAATTCCAGCACCGCGTTTTGCGCGGTACAACATTTTCATCAACGTTGTCGAAACATGATGACCGTCCGCAATCAATTCGCAGAGGACGGTTGGCTCACCCAACGCAAACTCAAGCAAACCTGCGACACGATGAATGCCACGCCGGCGCGCCAATGACATGCAATTAAATGTATGGGTCACGCTACACATTCCTTGCGCCAAAGCAGCCTGTGCTTCGTCATCCCACGCGTTGCTGTGGCCACCGCTCACACTGATCTGGCGGGCGTGAAATCTTTCGATCGCTTCCAGCGCCCCACGCAATTCCGGAGCGATCGTGATACGTTTGATCACGTCAGCATGTCCAAGCAATCGCTGCACCGCGACCGGTGATGGATTCTGAATGAACTCGGCGCGCTGCGCGCCGCGCTTTATTTTAGAAATAAACGGGCCTTCGACGTGAACGCCGACGATTTGTTTGACCGAAGATCGGCAATTACGAACCGCCTTTATTACATCGACAATTGCGTCGAGCGGCGCCGTCGCGGTGGTCAGTAGGAGGGAAGTCGTTCCGCCGCTTGCATGGAAATCGCAGATAGCCCGAAACGCCTCCTCTGAGGCTTCCATCGTGTCGCGCCCGACCGCGCCGTGCACATGAAGATCGACAAAACCAGGTACGACGTAATTTCCGTCAAGATTGACAACATTTGCGGGAACGTTGGTTTGTTGCCGGATCTTCGCAATTTTCCCTTGTTGCGCAACGATTTCCAGGCCTTCACGAATTCCATCCGAGAAAATCAAGCGAGCATTTCGAAAGATCATTGATTGTAGGGCCAGCCTCCGTCGAGCCGACGAAATCCGCCAGGAAATTCGAGGCTAAGTAAACTGTTCCTTGCCGGAACTGATTGCTTTCACGACCCGCAAAGTCCATTTTCTGGATTACCATGCAGGTCGAATACGATGTCGTGATCATCGGCGGCGCGTTTTCCGGCGCCGCAACCGCGCTCATGCTCAAGCGGAAACGGCCCGAAGCGCGCGTCCTCGTCATCGAAAAAGCGGCCGAGTTCGATCGCAAAGTCGGTGAATCGACTACCGAAGTGAGCAGTTGTTATATGACCCGAATTTTGGGCCTGACCCACTATCTCGGTCATCATCAGCTCGCAAAACAGGGCTTGCGCCTATGGTTTTCGAATCGCCCGGACCAGTCGTTCGATGATTGCGTCGAAGTTGGCTCACGTTATCAGAGCCGTTTGCCCGGCTTTCAAGTTGATCGCGCGAAACTTGATTCGCACATGCTCAAGCTCGCGGTGGAAGCCGGCTGCGACCTCTGGCGCCCAGCCAAGGTAACGAAGTGCGAATTGAATAACAGGGATGGACAGACTGTGAATGCAGTTGTCGACCATAGTGAACGCAGCGTCGCTTGCAGTTGGGTTGTCGATGCCACAGGACGCGCAGCCATGCTGGCACGGAAGCTGGAACATTTTCGCCAAAACGAGGAACACCCGATCAATGCAGTCTGGGCGCGGTTCAGGGACGTCAAACAGTGGGACAGCTACGAATGGCGAGAACGCTTTCCCGAATACGCCAACCGTCTTCACACCAGCCGTGAATGGGCCACCAATCACTTGTTCGGACGCGGTTGGTGGGTCTGGATCATTCCCCTGCAGGGAGGCGACGTCAGTGCAGGCATTGTTTATGACAATCGTATTTTCAAGCTTCCAGAAGGACCAAGCCTGGGTCAACGGCTGCATGCGCACATTCTCAGCAATCCTGTAGGTCGCGAAATCTTCGGCCGCGCGCGCGTGATCGATGGGGACGTGCATGCCTTGTCGATGTTGCCATATCACAGTGAAAAGGTTTGCGATCACGGCTGGGCGGCGGTAGGTGACGCGGCCGGCTTTATCGATCCTCTTTACAGTCCGGGTCTCGATTTTTGCTCTTACACATCTTACTACGTGGCCGATTTGCTGGCACGCAGTTTAGCGGGCGAAGAGGTCGCGGATCAGATCCGTTATTATAACCAGCAATATCCGATCACCTATCGTTTCTGGTTCGAGAGTTTATATAAAGACAAGTACTACTACATGGGCGATGCCGATCTGATGTCGGCCGCACTCTTGCTCGATGTCAGCAGCTATTATCTCAGCCTGGTCAGGACTGCTTACCGCGATCCCGAGCATGAATTTCTTAACCTTCCATTTGGCGGCCTCGGCGGCCGATTCGCCGCCGGCATGATGAAGTTTTACAATCGCCGTCTAGTAGCGCTTGCGCAGCGACGATGGGCAACCGGGTACTATGGCAGACGAAACTCTGGATGGCGGGAGCTTTACGATGGATTTGTTCCGGATGCCCGCATTCGGAAGCAAATCTGGCGAGGCTTGCGGCGTTGGTGGAAGTGTGAGCTCATTAATCTGAGATTGATGTTGACTGTACGAGCGCCCGTTCCAGCCAGCGAAGTTTCGGCAACGGCGCGAACTGAAATCTTCGAAGCGGGAACATAGACTTCCAGTCTGTGCGGACAGCGAAGCTTTGCTCCGCTGAAAACTAACAAATGCGGAGAACATCTTTGCAGGCCGCACATGTCACGGACCCGTATATTCCGGGTCACTGCGGGTTGACGAAGCCGAAATACCAACGCAAAAACGCGTCGCCGAAAAAGAGCCAGCTTAGCGCGCCAAACGCCAGGTAAGGCCCGAACGGCAACTTCGCCGACCAGACGCGCTTCCCGACAACGAGCGTGATCAATCCGACAATTGAACCGAGCAGGGACCCGGCAAAAAGACTAAACAACACCGCGCGCCATCCCAAAAATGCGCCAATCGCGGCGAGAAATTTCAGATCGCCGCGACCCATCGCCTCGCGCGGAATCTGGAGCTCACGCACGACGCCCGAAATCTCGGCGACATTGTCGAGCATAAATTCATGACCTTCGACCGCGACGCGATCGTGGTGAAAGTCCAGTGTCGCATTTCCAAAAGCGTGATTGTCGATCCTAGCCTCGTCGCACGAGAGCAATAATCGATCTTTCTCACGGGCGAAATGGTCGCTCCACAAACTTTGTTCGCTGCCGACCACAAAATCGGCGTCGTCACCCTGTTTCTTCCAGGTAAACGGCGTGGGTGCGTCGAAACGAATTCTTTTTTTCCCAAAGGCGATCTTGCCCGCTTCCAGAACGAGCAGAAGAATCAGATAGCCCAGGGCCGCCGCGAGCGCGGAGCGAATGCCCGCAGCGATCCGTGAATCCGTATCCATCAACACCGGTACTGCTATGCTGGCAACGAATCCCGCGATGATTCCGCCGATCGTCACCCGATCTGGAATGATGAAATGTTCGAAATCGATAAATGTCCCAATGATCAGGAACGAAATAAAAATCCAGTAGGCGATCGCCATCGGCCACGAAAAACTTTGCCAGATCGCGAGGAAAAGAAGAGCGGTGAGGAATTCCACGGCAAAATAGCGAAAGTCGATCTTGCTCCCGCAATTTGCGCAGCGGCCCTCGAGCATGAGCCAGCTGATCAACGGCAGATTTAGATGCCACGGAATTGGCCTCTTGCACGCTGGACAAAAAGAGCGGCGTGGCTCGTTTACCGAAAGATCGAGAGGCAAGCGATAGATGCAGACGTTCAGAAACGAGCCGACCGCGGCGCCGAGAACGAACGCAAATGCGCTGAAGAGAAATTGGTAAATCGGATTGTCCACGTAATTAGCCGGCGATCGATCTCGATCTACGGCGCTCCATGATCCAGGCAATCCAGATGCAGCTTTCATAAAGCAGACACATCGGGAGTCCCATCGCGATCAACGTCAGGATATCCGGCGTCGGCGTAATGAT
>WNFR01004230.1_pt1 | contig 14780 bp, 12 predicted proteins | sample 5400221 | NCBI WGS metagenome assembly WNFR01 (sample SAMN13153357, study PRJNA577476) | soil metagenome | isolation source: 40 cm soil under Madrone tree | place: USA:California | collected 2016-06-14 | reverse complement strand
TTTATCGGCACCCCACGGTGCCCGTTCGGCTGGTTCGACCCGCAGTTTCGCTGGTTGTTGCGATGTCGCGCGCGGGCCGCCCTTTCCAATGATCAAGAACCTCCAGGCCATTCATCGATATCTCGACGTGTCGCGAGCGCGGGACGCTGTCATGCTTTTCGACGATTACAGTTTCCCGACCTGCCCGGGCGCGCGCAAAGCTGTGGACGAATTCTTTTCCGACAAGCCCGAGGTTCCCTTCGACCTACCGACTGGCCAGTGCCTGGTCGTGCGAAAATGAGAACACTTTACCAAGATTCTGAACGAGATTCTTGAAACCATCGCTAGGACGCAAGTGACCCTGAACCTCTTCACCGTCTTTCACCTAAATTTGGCCTACTCCTCCATTGACGAGGAGCGGAGGCCGGAGGTGGTCCGCAATTGCTATTGGCCATTGCTGCGGCTCGCCCGGCGGCACGGGCTGCCTTTTGGAATTGAGGCGTCCGGCTACACGTTGGAGTCAGTTGCGGAAATCGATCGTGGCTGGGTTGACGAACTGCGGGCACTGACTACGGAAGGCCCATGCGAATTCGTCGGCAGCGGGTATGCACAGATGATCGGACCACTGGTGCCGGCCGAAGTCAATGCTCAGAATCTTCGACTGGGAAATGAGGCTTATCAGGAACTACTCGGGTTTCGTCCCACCATTGCTCTGGTCAACGAGCAGGCCTACTCGGCCGGTCTTTTGCAGCACTACAAAGATGCCGGATACAAGGCAATTGTCATGGAATGGGACAATCCGGCTCGCTGGCATCCTGATTGGAATCCGGAATGGCGGTACCTTCCGCAAGTTGCTTGCGGGCAACACGGAGAGGAATTGCCGATCATCTGGAACAAGTCAATCGCGTTCCAAAAATTTCAGAGGTATGCACATAGCGAGATGGACCTGGCGGAGTATCTCGACTACCTGGCTAATCATGTTGGGCAAGAGAATCGCGCATTTCCCCTTTACGGTAACGACGTCGAAGTGTTCGACTTCCGGCCCGGACGTTATCAAACCGAACCTGGTCTGAAGGCGGAGAGCGAGTGGCAACGGATAGACGCACTGCTGCAGCAGTTGCTCGCAGATAAACGCTATCGCTGGATCCAACCTGGGCAGGTTCTCGCACTCATGGGATCGCCAAACGCGGCCCAGCGACTTCATTTGGAGACCCCGCAGGATCCGGTGCCCGTGAAGAAACAGGAGAAGTACAACCTGAACCGATGGGCGGTAACCGGACGCAATGATCTGGCCATCAATACGGCATGCCGCCGAATCTACGAGGTGCTAAGGAAGGACCCACGAACCGAGGATAGCTTCTGGCGCGAGCTGTGCTACCTCTGGAGCAGCGATTTTCGCACTCACATCACCGAGAAGCGCTGGATTGCATATCGTGACCGTCTACGGAGTTTTGAAGACCGGCTGGGCATCCATGCATCAGACAGTCACGGCTCAGGCCGGCAAGGCACAGAACAACCCCACGCGAAGGAACCGGTCTTTGAACGGGATTCCGAACGGGATTCCGAACGGGGTGCCGAGCAGGTTGCCGGGTTCGATATAAGGAGGGAGAGCCGCTGGCTGTCGGCAGAAACGGATGCCATGAAAGTGGTATTTAACTGTCGGCGCGGCCTAGCCATAGATTCCCTTACCTCAAGGCGTGTCTCTGAACTACCCTTGCTCGGCACGATTCCGCATGGCTACTACCAGGACATTGCGCTGGGCGCCGATTTCTACTCCGGTCACCTTGTCCTGGAAACGCCTGGCCGTCCAAAAGTGACCGATTTGGAGCCGGTAGAACCGGAGATCGGTGCGGGTGACCAGCCTGGGATCATTATGCTGCGAGGCTGCGTTAATACGTCGTTGGGTCCGGTCGTAAAAACGATTTGGGTGACACGAGAAGGTCAGATACGGCTCCGTTTCGAGTTGCAATGGGAGCAACTTCCGGTGGGTTCCCTGCGGCTGGGGCATATCACGATCCATCCAGAGGCCTTCGATCCCGAAAGTCTTTTCTTTGAGACGCACAACGGAGGAGTTCTTCCCGAGCGATTCGTTCTCGAAAGAAAAAGTATAGAGCATGGGCGTTCGGTGTCTTTCCTGGTGTCGTCGAGCAGTTCGCTGGGGATTACCGACGGAGTGCTGAAAATGGGTGATCGCGAGCGCGCCATCGTCCTCGAGACGCCCCTCGATCAAGCTTGCGTCGTCGCGCAGATAACATATGTGCCCGTGCAGGGTTCGTTTTTTTACCGGGCAAGCTTTTCAGCCGCAGAACTGGATGATACCTGCCGGGACCGCCCGCGTACGGACTTCCCCCGGATCCTGGAATTTACAATCACCGCGAATGTACATCGGTCCGCTGGCAAGACCGCGGCCTTTGCTTCGAATACCTGAAGAGAGGAAAGAAGTTGAATAGCGAATGCGCGTTCTCCTAGTCCATCCGGAAGATTCACCAACTGCTGGCGAATGGAGTGGCTCTCGTTGGGACCTTGTTGTGGATCTGGGATGGGCGGGAACATCCCAGTATGCGATTTGGAGCGAGAAGCTCGGCTGTCCGACCCGCGGCCTGTACAGTTTTTCCGAATGGCACGAAGGCGTACGCCGAATTCGGGAGATTTCTCACGCGGGAAGCGATTGTTTAGAGGATGCGGAAGGGATTGACTGGTGGGAACTGTTTGCGCCCACGTGTTTCCAGGGAATCTACGAGTTCCTCCTTCTGTTGAAGATCGCAGGCGAGATCCAGTCGCCGCCTGAGGTCCGCGTCACTCGCCCGCACGGCCTGGCGGATACGCTTGGCAAACTGCTGGGTGTCAAGGTAGTCCCGTTCGTCAAGCAAACACCGCCTGTTTCCGCCTGGGTCAGCCGTTACACCAAAGCCCTCCGAACGTTAACGAATGCGCAAGTTGCCGGGATTGCGTTCGACAAGTGGGACATGGACTATCGATTCCGGCGTCTTCTCCGCGGGCGGAGCCGAAGTTCGAGTTTGGAGCAGAGAGTTTTGCTGCCTTCTGCGTACAGGAATGTCTCACGAGCGTTGGCCGCATACGCCAGCCTGCTTCCTGACCGATGCTTCCTGCTGGTGACGACCCGCGCTGATGGTGCGATTCGAGACCTTCCTCGCAATGTGGACTCCGTACCTTTGGCGGCTTACACTCCCGTGCCGCGAAACAAAGCTTCCGAGCGCGAGATTGCTGGACTGACCGAGCAATGGTCCGCACTGCGGAGGAGACTTCAGCACTCGAAGGACCCGGTTATTTCTTATGCCGCGGGTCTGTTTCCAGATTTTGCTCGCACCCTGCGAGTGGGGATGAGAATCCGTGATGCCTGGCGAGAAGTGTTGGATAGAGAGCGGATCGGTTCCGTTTTGTGCGGGGATGAAAATAATCCATACACTCGCTTACCCGTTTTGCTTGCGCGGAGCAGAGGAGTGCGAACCGTCAACTGCAGCCACGGCGCGTTGGATGTCAACTTATTGCTTCGCGGAGTCTGTTCCGATACGTATCTGGCGAAGGGCGAAATGGAGAAGGATTACATGATCCGGCAATGTGGAGTGCCGGAAGAGCGGATCGCGGTCGGCGCGCCGCCGGTGGAGCATTCTCTCGCCAGGGAAAAATCACGCGCACCCGGTGACCAAGTTGTATTTTTTTCGGAGCCTTACGAACTCTATTCGGGTCGCACTGAAACACTGTATCGGGAACTGCTCCCAGGCCTTTGTGCGATTGCGCGCCAGTACGACCGGAAGGTGGTCCTAAAGTTGCATCCCTTCGAGAGTGTGAGCGCTCGTTCCCGGCTGGTTGACCGGATTCTGACTGGGGATGACCGGCAGTTGGTGGAAATCTCCACGGCGGCCATTTCGGAGCAGCTTCTGCGTCGCATCTGGTTTGCCTTGACTGTGGAATCGAGCGTTGCCGTGGAGTGTGCTCTCGCAGGGATCCCTTGTTTTCTGTGCGGCTGGTTTGATCTCGGCATGCACTGCTACGGCAGGCAGTATGAGAAGTTTGGCGCCGCGCGAGTCTTAAAGAGCCCGAGTGCAATAGCGCGTATCCCGGAGATGCTGGATTTGCAGCGCCCGGGTGCGGATTTTCCGAATCGCTTCTACCAGCCGATAACGCAAATAGAGCTTGACGGAATTTTGCAATCCGCGCGAGTTGCACAAGCCAAGAATGCGCGGCCGGAAGGTTAGACCGGCTTCTTGGACACATGTTAGACTCGGAAAATTCGTGGTGAGCACAGCCCAAAGAGTTCTTCTGACCGGTGGGGCGGGATTTATCGGTTCGCATCTGGCGGAAGCCCTGCTTCGTAGAGGTTCCCAGCTAGCGATTGTTGACGAGCTCAATGATTTTTACTCGCCGCAGCGCAAGGAAGAAAACCTAGCCGAGGTGCGGCGTTCTGGCGGCTTCGAGTTTGTCCAACAGGACATTTGCGACAAGCCGGGATTACATGCCATCTTCGAGCGTTTCCGGCCAGACGTCGTCGTTCATCTCGCGGCTCGCGCCGGAGTGCGGCCTTCTCTCGACGATCCGGCACTCTATGAGCGCGTGAATATTGCGGGCACTCTGAATCTGCTCGACCTAAGTCGGGAGTTTAACGTGCCCAAATTCATCTTCGGCTCCTCCAGTTCGGTCTATGGAATTGCCGAGCGCGTTCCGTTCGCCGAGTCCAACACTGAATTGCGTCCCATTTCGCCTTATGCCGCGACGAAACTTTCCGGGGAAATGTTGTGTTTCACCTATGCGTATCTTTATGGGGTGACCGCAGTTTGCTTACGTTTCTTCACGGTGTACGGCCCGCGACAGCGGCCGGACCTGGCGATCCACAAATTTACTAGACTGCTTGAAACCGAGCGCCCGTTGCCGATCTTCGGGGATGGTTTGTCGGGAAGAGATTACACGTATGTGGAAGATATCGTTGCGGGGGTTCTGGCATCGATCGAGTACGTGCCCGCTTTGGGGTCGGGAAACAGCCGATTCGAGATATTCAATCTGGGGAATTCGCATCCTGTCCGGTTGGGAGAACTGGTCGAATTGCTGGAGAAAGCCACCGGCCGCAGAGCCGTCCGTCAGCAACTTCCTGAACAGCCGGGCGACGTCCCAATCACTTGGGCGGATATTTCCAAGGCCAAGCGGCTGCTTGGGTACAATCCTCAGACACCGATTCAAAAAGGGCTCGAGCAGTTCGTATCCTGGTACCGAAGAGCGCGGATTACTGCCTGAAGGCTGTTTGAAGCCTAGTGATGAATTCTGCCTTAGAAAAGAACTCGACCGGCGAGCCGCGACCCCGGGCCATCAGAATTCTCTTTAACGTCTGTGCGGATGCGGACAACTACAATGCGCAGAGCCTGAACGCCAGGGAGATCGCGCTGCGGCTCGATGCCGCGCACTTTGAGTCCACTTTGTTCTTCGAGCGGTCCCCGGACACTCGGCTCTTGCGCGCCGGCATCAGAACGGTGAAATTACCTGAACGCCGAAAGACGATCCGCATCCTTCGAGAAATGATGGGGCGCTACGATTTCATCGTATACATCGATTTAAGTCCGGCTTCCTACATTTATCTCCATCTGCCGCGGTTGCTCCGCCGAGCCACGAAGAGTGTGCTGTGCATGGAAGGACCCAGGGGGAATCTCGACGGGGTCTCGGCAACGGTGCGCAAGTACGCCGATTATGCGGTTTGCCACGCAGATCTGAGGACTGCCGTCAGCGAGTTTGTGGCGCAGGATGCCAGCGATTTGTACGGCATAAAGCCCGCCATGATTAGGCCTGTGGGAGTCGATACGCGAGTTTTCTCTCCGCCACCCGCCCGAGACCATCCGGTCGCGACAGTATTGTTCGTTGGCCATTTGATCGAGCGAAAGGGAGCACATCTCGTTTACGACGCAGCGAAGCGGTTGCCCCAAGCCCAATTTCGTCTGATTGGGAATGCTCGCGATGGGTTCGGACGGGAGTTATTGAACGAGCATGAGAAGGCAAAGCTATCGAATGTCAGCATCGAGAAGCCGGTTCCTCAAGCTCAGCTTGCGGAAGCCATGCGAGACAGTGACATTTTCATTCTGCCGTCACGCATCGAAGGAATGCCTAAAGTTACGCTGGAAGCGGCCGCGACGGGTTTGCCTTGCATTGTTTTCAGCGACTATAAGACTCCCTCAGTGGCCGACGGTGTGACCGGATTCCAAGTGGAGACGTTTGAACAGATGCTGGATCGTCTGCAGTTGCTGATTCAAGATTCGGATTTGAGGCGCAGAATGAGCGCGGCGGCAACAAGCTATGCCAAACAATTTGATTGGGACCACATAGCGGCTCAGTGGGAGGCCACTTTCGCTGAAGTTCTGTGCCAACCGCAGGCCAGCGGTTTGAGATAATCTTTAACAGCGATTCGTCAGCAAGCGCAAACAGGCATATTTTGAACATCCCCGATACAACCATCGAGTCCTCGCAGTCGTCGCCAGCAACCAGTCATGAAGCGCGGTTTCGCAGCGAGATGGGACAGATTTCGCGGCATTCTGGTGTGTTTTTCATAGGCACGATGTTTACGGCCGTAGTGGGCTACTTTTTTCGTATCTACCTGGCGCGCGTGCTGGGCCCGGAGTCACTCGGCGTCTATGCGCTCGGCATGACGGTGGTCGGCCTGCTGGGGGTCGTCGGCGGTCTCGGGCTTTCGTGGGCGGCGGCTCGCTTCGTTTCGGTTTACAGGGCGCAATGTAAATCGAAGGAATCCTGGAGCTTGTTCTCGTACGGAGGCCTGGCTCTGCTCCTGATGAATGGATGTCTAGGTGCCGCGATGATTGCGGCCAGAAAGCAGATTGCCGCTTTCTACCATTCGTCGGCACTCGGCGACTCTATCTTCTACTTCGCCGTGCTTCTGCTTACTGGCGCTCTAGGCAACTTTTTTGGGCAGATTCTGAACGGCCACAAAGAAGTAGCAAGGCGAACGGTGCTCTCCAGTTTTGTGACGGGGCCGGTCACGATGCTGCTGACGATCGCCTTTCTGGCGAGGCGACCGGGTCTTCACGAATATCTCTCTGCACAAACATTCGGCGCTGTGTTTGGGGTCCTGCTCATGGGATGGGCCGGCTGGAGTTTGACGCGCAAGCAGGGAGCGTTTGCCCTGACGTCACCCTCGGTGCTCAGCCGAGCCATCATTTCGTTTTCCCTGGCCACATTTGCGATGGACCTGCTCGGATTCGTCACCGGGCAGATTGATAAGGTGCTCCTCGGAAACATTCTCGGCGCACGGGAGGTGGGAGTTTATGCCACGGCGGCCACGTTCGTCGCGTTCATCCCCATACTGCTGCAGTCCGTGAACCAGATTTTTGCTCCCGCAATTGCGGAATTGCACACGCAGGGGCGACATGAGGTTCTTGAGAGACTGTTCCAGACCCTCACCAAGTGGGTTCTCGGGTTGACACTTCCGCTGGCTTTCATCCTGATCGTTTGTGCCCGACCCGTGATGCGGATCTTCGGTCCGGACTTCGAAAGCGGGTGGACGGTGTTGACAATTGGTACGCTGGGGCAGGTCGTGAATTGCGCTTCCGGATCGGTCGGCTATTTGCTGCTGATGTCGGGAAACGAGCGGAGATTAATCCGGGTTCAGGTGGGCATGGCAGTCGTCATGGTGGTACTGACCCTTAGTCTGGTGCCCTATTGGGGCATGACCGGCGCCGCTTTCTCGGCTGCGGCAGTGAACGTCGGGGTGAATGTTTGGGGCCTTTACGAAGTGAAGGCCAGCCTGAGGATGACACCTTACAATGCGACCTATTGGCGTCTGCTGCCCGCCCTGTTGGTCATGGGCGTGGTCTCGATCATGATCCTGAAAGTGTGCCGGGGTTGGCGGTTCGAATGGGCGGGCATTGGCCTTGGTTTGCTGGGAGCCTATGTGGCTTTCGTGGCTGTTGCCCTCTTGACCGGCTTGGATTCTGACGACAAGTCGGTGGTAGCGGCCGTGTGGTACCGACTGAAAGGGGCTTCCGTGAGGTTTGGATTGTGAGTGGCAAGAAGCGTGCGGTGGAGCTTCCGGAAGATCTGTGTGCTCGACTGGAAAAACTTTTCGGCAAACCCTTCGCGACTCTCGAAGATCTCTTGGCCTATGTGATGCAGAAGTTAGCGCAGGAGCAGGCCGCCCAGATGGATGAGGCAGAACAAAAGATCCTGGAGCAGAGACTTCGCGATCTTGGCTACCTGTAGCCAACGAGGAAATGACCCGGCATGGAGACAAGGGAAGAACTGCTGAAGGTGGCCAATGGCCGCCTGCACCCGTCACTTACACATCACAGCTATCTTGTCCTGCGGCGGCGCAGTGAACTCATTCGAGGTTGGCTCGAACGAGTGGAGGGCAATACCTTGCGTATTCTTGAAGTCGGTGGCCGCTATCAACCCTACCGGCCATTGGTGCAGCACCGCGCTTGCCAGTATGTAGCCTTAGACATCCTGCAGAGTCCGCTGGTGGACGTGGTTGGGAACGGCGAAAGTCTTCCCTTTCGGTCCGGAACTTTCGATCTGGTGATTGCGACAGGGGTGCTGGAATATTTTCCAGAACCGAAAAGGCCGCTGCAGGAAATTCATTCCGTGCTGAAGCCCGGTGGTTTTGTGATTGCGTCGGTGGCTGCTATTGCCCCGCGTGCTGTTGACGAAGAACATTGGCGGTTTCTTCCCGCAGGGTTGCGATACGTTTTTTCCGATTTTGCCGAGGTTGAGATCGTTCCGGAAGCATCCAGCGTGGCCAGTTTTTTCCGCTATCTGAACTGGAGTCTCAGTATTTTCTGCCGCTATGAACCGGTTCGGCGGGTTTTCCACTATACCGCAGTGCCTTGTATCAACCTTCTTGGCTTGGGGCTTGAACGTCTTGCAAAAAGCCACAACGACAACGTGACCGGAAACTACTCCGTGATCGCCCGAAAAGCGATTGTCTGAGCCGATGTTCGACTGAAACTATGCTGAATGCTCTGCGAAGACTAAGAAGAGGCGTCGACCGGCCATCAGAGCTGCACTTCGATCGCCCGCTGGTTTTGTTCCAGAGCGATGATTGGGGCCGCGCTGGGGTGCGGGACCGTGAGGGATGGGAAGAGCTCCTTGCAGCCGGATTGAATCTGGGCGAGAAGCCGTACGATTTCTACAGCCTTGAAACCGCCGAGGATCTGCACGCGCTGGGAGAAGTTTTGAGAAAGCATCGGGACTCGACTGGGCGCAGGCCGTCGATGGTCATGAATTTCATCATGGCCAATGTGGATTTTGATCGCTGCTTCGAGCCCGGTCAGAAGCGAATTCCGCTGCGGCCGCTGACCGAAGGCTTGCCGGGGACGTGGCGTCGTCCTCAGTTGTTGGAGGCGTATCAGCAGGGCATTCGCGAGCGCCTGTTCTATCCCGCTCTGCATGGGCTGACTCACTTTTGCGAGCGGGCGATGGCGCGAGAACTGGACGCCGGTGGGGAGCGGTCTCAACTAGTCAAGAAATTGTGGCGTGCACAGACTCCATACATTCACTGGCGAATGCCGTGGATCGGGTATGAGTATTGGGACCCGGAGATGCGGCCCGTACGCCGATTTTTGCCGGTGGACGACCAGCGGGCTGCGATCCAGCGCGCAGCGGGAATTTTTCGGGAATTGTTTGCTGCGAGTCCATTCAGTGCCTGTGCGCCGGGCTATCGTGCAAATGCAGATTCGAGAACGGCCTGGTTCGAAACTGGAGTGCGCGTAATGCAGAATGGTCCCGGCGAGCGAAGAAGTCCGTATCTAGATGGAAACGGAATGCTTTCGACTTTTCGGACGGTTGAAATGGAGCCTGCTATCGAGCCGTGCGATGTGGAGAGACTAGTGGCGCAGGTGGAGCAGTGTTTCGCGGCCGGTCTGCCGGCGGTGATCTCGATTCATTCGATTAATTTTCACTCGACCATTCAGGACTTCCGCACGCCGACCTTAAAGCTCATGGATGAATTCCTTAGCGCGATTGAAAAAAAGTGGCCGGACTTGCTCTACGTCCACGATGCGGATCTATTCTCAATTGCAACCGAAGGCGCGTATGCGGGAGAAAACGGGAGAGTGAAGGTGAGCGCAACGACGGGAGCGGACAGGTAGCGTGGCTCAGGGCAAGCGATCGCTGGTGCTGGTCACGGTGGACTGCCTGCGGGCGGATCACTGCGGATTGTACGGATACTCGCGTACCACGACTCCTTTCCTGGACGCGCTGGCGTGCGAATCTTTCGTGGTGCCGGCGGCCATCGTTGCCGGTGCGCCTACGTATTATTCGTTTCCGGCGATTCTTGCCTCGCGTATGCCGCTGGCGCTGGGCCGGGATGTGGTCGGCCTTGCTCCCGGCGAAACCACGCTCGCAACTGTACTGCGTGAATCTGGTTATGCCACGGGCGCGTTCTCCGCGGGCAATCCATACATTTCGCCGCGCTTCGGCTACGACCAGGGATTCGAGGTCTTCCGCGATTTTCTTGACTTCGAGGCGCAGCCAACCCAAGAGACCGTCAGTGCGGGAACCCCGCCCGGCGATTCGGATCGTGGGCAGCTGAATCGATCGATAAAAAGTTTTGCGGGAGCGCTCGGACTCAGCAGGCTTTACAACGAACTGTACTTTCAGTACTGCATGAAGATTGCACCTGCGGCCGAGAGCGTCGAGGGTCTCAGGAAATTTCCCTCTGCGGACATTTTGGTGGATCAGGCGCAGTCCTGGCTGGCATCGGTCGGGCAGCGTCCATTTTTTCTCTGGCTTCATCTGATGGATCCGCATTCGCCCTACTATCCGCCGAATGAGGCGTATCGCGAACTGGCAGGAAGAGATATCGAGCCGGGCCGCGCTCGCTACCTGAACGAATACTGGAACCGTTCGGATCTGACGCCTTCTGCCTTGAGCGGAAAACGGGATGAGGTTGTCCAGTTGTACGACGCGGGCATTCGGTGGGCGGACCGTCAGATCGCCCGACTGGTGGACAGTCTGAGGCAATCGTATGTTTGGGACGATTGTGTGTTTGCGCTGACCGCAGATCACGGTGAGGAGTTCCTCGAACACGGCGGGCGCTATCACTCGCCGGTGCGGCTGAGTGAGGAAATTGTTCGTGTCCCGCTCCTGATCCGTGTTCCAGGAGAGCGAGCGGTGAAAGTTCCAGCTTCTCCGATGAGTCATCTGCACCTGGCGCCCACTCTGCTTGAGATCATGGGCGTGCAGTCTCCGTCCGCGTTCCAGGGGCGGAGTTTGTGGACAAATTTGCAGCGAGAGATGGCCTGGGACGATCCCGCGATCGCCGCTCCTGCGATCGTCGGTCCTGAGATCATCGGTCCTGCGATCATTGAGTGCGCCTACGGTTGTACGAATCCCTTCCGGGCAGAAAGCCGGAGCGCATCGAGGCTCCTGGCGGTTCGCGATGCCCGCTTCAAGTTGGTCATGCGGATTGAGCCCGGAGCGATTGAGGAAGTGTACGACCTGGAAGCGGACCCAGCGGAGATGCGTCCCAGCACCGATGGGCCTGCACTCGAAACTCGAAAGCGGCTGTTGCAAGCCGCCTGTGAGCATCTGGAGAGAACGGTTTCAACCCGAGATCCCGTGATGCGCCTGCGAGCCCGGTTGCGAGATCTTCGCTGCGAGATCTTCGGCTAGAATGGAGGTCCGACGATTCCGGATATACCCGTTGCCGTTCGTTTCAAGCTTTTGCCAACCGCATGATTAAGGTCTTCATGCCCTCTTTCGCCGATCAGAGTAATACCGATGCCCAGAACCTGGAGGTGAAGGAAGGTGTGGCGCGCATGGATCCATTGCGTTTTCGTGTGGAAGTGAGTCTCGCGAATTGCATGAAGCGGGATTGGCGTTCATTCAGGAATTCATACTAATGGCGGGCATGACACACCGGATCGCGATCGTGACCGAGATCATTGCTCCCTACCGCATCCCGGTCTTCAATGCGCTTGCGAAACACGAGGCGATCGATCTGAACGTAATCTTTCTTTCGGAAACGGACCCTACGCTAAGGCAATGGCGCGTGTACAAAGACGAAATTTGTTTTTCTTACGAAATTCTATCCTCTTGGCGGTTTCGCGCTGGGCATACGCACGTTCTGCTGAATGCCGGACTTTCGGCGTCTTTGAAGAAGTTTTCCCCAGAGGCGCTCATTTGCGGTGGATACAACTACATTGCGTCATGGCAAGCGCTGAGGTGGGCACGACGCCGCGGGGTCCGGTTCGCCTTGTGGTCGGAGAGCAACGCGCAAGACGCACGCACCTTCCGCAAGCCTGTAGAGTCCTTGAAAACCCGTTTTGTGAGGCGCTGCGATGGGTTTGTGGTACCGGGCAAATCGGCCTTCGAATACCTGCGTTTGCTGGGAGCGCCGGCAGAGAGGATCTCTATCGCGCCCAACGCGGTCGATAACACCTTCTTTGCGATGCAGGCGGAGAAAGTAAAGCGCAATCCGGCTCCATTTCAGGAAAAGTTCGGGCTTCCGCGGCGGTTCATCCTGTTTGTGGGAAGGTTGGTGCCAGAAAAAGGTGTCTTTGATCTCCTCCAGGCCTATGCCAAACTAGAGAGGGACCTACGATCCGAGATGGGTTTGGTGTTTGCGGGCGATGGTGTCTCCAGAGAAGAACTGGCACAACATGCGAAACGGATCAGCCTGGGGACGGTTTGTTTTCCGGGATTCGCGCAGCGGGAAGATTTGGCTGGTCTATATGCGCTCGCGGAAGCCTTGGTTCTACCGACACACAGCGACCCATGGGGTTTGGTGGTGAATGAAGCGATGGCGTGCAGACTTCCGATCATCGTGAGCAGTATGGCGGGGTGTTCAGCCGACCTGGTCGAAGATGGGTGGAACGGTTACATCGTACCTCCCCGCGATGCGGAGAGACTCAGCGCGGCGATCAATTCTCTGGTGCGGCAACCGGAGCTTATGCAGCGGATGAGCACGCATAGCGCGGAACGAATTCGAACGTACTCACCGGAAGCATGTGCCGATGGTCTGGCCGCAGCCGCGATCTCTGCCGGTAAGGGGGCGCGATGAATTCCGTGAAACCGCTGCAGTGGGCTGGCATCGTGCTGGGCTTGGGCCTGGTACTGTACTTGATTTATTCCCACTTACAGTACTTCCGCGACGTTTCTCTTCTGGGCGGGATCTTGCTGTTGGAGATAATCATCGCCAGCCTCTGGAACTATGGGCAGCGTTTTTTTGTGCTGCTGATGATCACCTTTGTTTGGGCGGGCATGCATGTTCCCCTACAAAGCGCCTGGACTGGCGGACGCTGGGTGGTGCTGTCCGCGGGGGCGGTCGTTGGTTACATTGTTTGGACGAACAATCCTCGCAGGCGTTTCGGATCATTACATCTGATCGCTTTCTTTTGCATCTGCGCCGCATTTGTTTCCGCCACGGTGTCACCGTTTATACAGATGGCATCCTTCAAGGCCTTGAGCTTGTTCCTGCTGTTTTTATACTGTGCTTCGGGAGCTCGGCTGGCCGTTCTCGGACGGGAGGACCGTTTTTTTCGTGGCCTACTCTGGGGAAGTGAAATAACGGTCTATGCCACAGCAATCTGTTATCTCGGCCTGGGTCAAAGTATTTGGGGTAATCCTAACTCCCTGGGTGCGGCGATGAGCATCGGATTGTTCCCCGTCCTTTTGTGGGGATGGCTCACCAGCGATGGGTCTGCTGTGAGGCTTCGCAGACTGGCCGCGCTGCTTCTTTGCACGTATCTTGTTCAATTCAGCATGGCGCGTGCTGCGATGGTTTCGGTGGTGGTCGTCACGTTTGTTTTCTGTGTCAGCTTGCGCCAATACAAGTTGCTGGCGAAGGTAGTAGCAATGGTTCTGTTCCTGGTGGCGGTCGCTGGGATGTTCGATCCGGGAGCCTTAAACAAGTCGCTGGGGGACCTGAAGGATGCTGTGCTCTATAAGGGGCACAAGCAAGAAGGCGTGATGGGTTCACGGCGGACACCTTGGGAAAAGTCGATCGCCTCGATCAAAGAGCATCCATTGTTCGGAACGGGATATGGCACGAGCCCAACGGGTGAAAGTCCCGGATTGGGGTTCGGCAGGTTTGCTTCAAGCGCCGAGACGGAACGCGAGCACGGCAGCAGCTACATGGCAATCGCAGAGTGGGTGGGTCTGTTGGGTGTGGTGCCCTTCGTTGCGCTACTGGTGGTAACGGTATCGAACATATGGAGAGTCTGCGCGTGGATGAGGCGAACTAGCGACCCACGCCACTACTCAATTCCCATGGCCATGGTGGTGTTGTCCGGACTGGTCCACGGCCTCTTCGAGGATTCGCTTTTTGCCGTGGGTTCCTATGTCAGCGTATATTTTTGGGTATTCGCATTTCTACTCGCGGATCTTATTCCTGTCGCCGTTGTGGTCCCAGTGGCCGTTGTTTCCCGAGCCCCCCGTCCGTCGCCAGCCAACTTTGGAGCCGTCGTGCCCAACCGATGATCAGATTGTTTATCAATGGCCTTGCCGCGAGTGCGGGTGGAGGCCTTACTTATCTGCGCAACGTGATTCCGCATCTGGCGCGGAGAGTGGATGCGGAGACTACGGTGCTTGTGAATCCGGCGATTCGCCGGGAATTTGGAGAGCTTCCAAACATTTCCTTTGTCGAAACCGCAGAAACCTCCGGAGTGTTCCGTCGTGTCGTTCGTGAGCAGACGATGCTGCCGAAACTGATCCGGCGCAGCGGCGCGCAGGTGCTGATTTCCGCGGGCAACTTTGCGCTTTGGAACTCTCCCGTCCCGCAGATACTTCTGTCTCGTAACTCGCTTTATATCTCCAGAGATTTTCTCCGCGATGTTCGTGCTCGCGGAGAC
>WNFR01007969.1_pt1 | contig 14789 bp, 14 predicted proteins | sample 5400221 | NCBI WGS metagenome assembly WNFR01 (sample SAMN13153357, study PRJNA577476) | soil metagenome | isolation source: 40 cm soil under Madrone tree | place: USA:California | collected 2016-06-14 | reverse complement strand
TTCGCCTTAGCCATTTCTTGATTCCTCCATCATTGAATACGCCCGATCCCGACACCTCTTCCGAAAGCCCAGGAGCGGTATCGAACCGCCGACCTCGTCCTTACCAAGGACGTGCTCTACCAACTGAGCTACCTGGGCACGTTGAGCCCGCTCCTGTCCGTGGCCTGTATCAAAAGGTTGCGAGCCGCCCGGGCGGTTCGCACCATTCGCAAGCGGCGCGTCAGCGCCGCGAGCCAATGCCGGCATAGAATGGACCGCCGACGGCCGAGACGTGCCCAGCTGCAAGGCGCGAGGGCGCAAGCGCGGAGGCGTAGCGGGAGCTACGCCGCACAAGCGAGCAACCGAGCAACGCAGCAGATGGGCGCGTATCGGCCGTCGGCCGCAGAGCGGGAAACGGGATTCGAACCCGCGACCCTCAGCTTGGAAGGCTGATGCTCTAGCCATCTGAGCTATTCCCGCGAGCACGTCTCGTGGATGGAGAGGGGAGGATTCGAACCTCCGTAGGCTGACGCCGGCAGATTTACAGTCTGCTCCCTTTGGCCGCTCGGGTACCTCTCCGCTGGCGCGGCGTGAATGCCCGGACGTATGCGTGAAGCTGGCGATAGGAATCGAACCTACAACCGCCTGATTACAAATCAGGTGCTCTACCCTTGAGCTACGCCAGCGTGTGGCTCGAGAAGGACGCAACAGTTCCGCCGTCTGCTGCATCACGTCTGCCTCCAGACCCACTCCAGCCAGCTTTGAGCTCTTCGTATGCGCGGTTCGACGATCTCCGGTCAGTCGTGCCCTTCGACGGTCACCACTTCGGTCCGCAAACCGGTAGGCGCAAGCGTCGTGCGGCTTGTCCTGTGGTTACGGGAAACGGCTGACGTGCGAACCTCCCTTCATAGCTATCGCTTGGAAAAGTGTCAATGAGACCAGTCGCTCACGAGCTCACGGGTGTTGCCGGCCCGCCGCTGCCCGGCGGCTTCGACGCGCGTACGAGTCGCTCGCGCAGGCCGTAGATCCCGATCGCCGCCGCAACCGACGCGTTCAACGACTCGACGCGGCCGCGCTGGGGAATCCGCACCAGGAAATCGCAGGTCTCCCGCACCAGGGAACGCGCGCCTTTGTCCTCGCTGCCGACGACCAGGACGGCCCGCTCGAGCGCTGGAAGCTCTTGAAATTCCGACGATCCTGCCGGCGCCAGGCCCACGATCCAGTATCCCCGCTCCTTCGCCTCTCCGAGCGCGCGGGTCAGGTTCACGACCTGCACGATCGGCAAATGAGCGGTCGCGCCCGCCGAGGCGCGGATAGCCGCCGGCGTGACCGGGGCGCTGCGGTCACGCGGCAGGATGAGGGCGCCGGCGCCGAGGACCTCCGCCGAGCGCGCGATCGCGCCGAGGTTCTGCGGATCGGTGATGCCGTCGAGGGCCACGACGAGCGCGGGGCCGCGCGCCAGCACGTCGTCGAGATCGGCGTAGGCGAAGGGCCGCGCGCGTGCCGCGACGTTTTGATGACGGCCGCCGCTCGTCATGCGGTCGAGCGTCGCGCGATCGGTCGTCTCGACGGCAACGCCGGCGCGTGCGGCTTCGCCGCGGACGCGAGCGGCCTCGGTTCCCTCCCCGACCCACACGCGCTCGATCGATTCCGGTGCGGCGCGCAGGAGCTCGGTCACCGGATGCACGCCGAAGATCAGCGACGGTGAATTCGCAGCCGCGGAGCGCTGTGGGCGACGGCGCATGCTGAGCGCTCAGCGCACGGATCGGGGCGTCGACACGGCGTTTACAAGGCGATCCCGACTCGGTAAGTTTCGCGCTTCATCATGGGCCCGACGCTGCGGCGATACTTCCTGTGGGAAGTCACGGTGCCCTTCCTCTTCGGCATCGGCGTCTTCACGTTCATCCTGCTCATCGCGAGGATGCTGAAGCTCGTGGAGCTCGTCGTCAATCGCGGCGTGCCGATCCTCGAGATCGGCAAGCTCTTCGCGTACACCTTGCCGACGTTCCTCGAGGTCACGGTGCCGATGGCCTTGCTGCTCGCCGTCCTGCTCGCGGTCGGACGCCTCTCGGCGGACAGTGAGATCGTGGCGCTCCGCACCTCCGGCATCAGCCTCTACCAAATGACGGTGCCGCTCGCGCTGTTCACGCTCGTCGTCTACGGGCTGAACATGTTTCTCGCCATCTACGCCCGCCCATGGGGAAACGCGCATTTGAAAGCGGGGCTCTACGAGATCGCGAAGACGCGCGCCAGCGCCGGGCTCCGCGAGCACGTGTTCAACGACGACTTTTCGGGTCTCGTGATCTACGTGGAGCACATTCAGCCGCCGGGGGATCGGCTCGGCGCCGTGCTCATCGCCGATAGTCGCGATCCGAATCAGCGCAACACCGTGCTCGCCAAGCGCGGGTTCATCGTGAGCAACGAGGAGACGCACACGGTCACGCTGCGCTTGCTCGACGGCTCGATCCACACGTTCATGCCCGGCGAGACGAGCTACCACAAGACGGACTTCACGGTGTACGACGTCACGCTCAATCTCGCGGCGGCGCTCGCCAAGTTCTCGCAACGCGAGAAGGAGCCCGAGGAGATGACGATACCCGAGCTGCGCGCCGCGATCGCCGAGCGCCAGCGCGCCGGCAAGAGCGCGAGCGGCGAGCTCCTCGAGCTGCATCGCAAGTTCTCGGTGCCGTTCGCGTGTCTCGTGTTCGGGCTCGTCGGCATCCCCCTCGGGATTCGGCCGGCGCGGGCGGTGCGCTCGCGCGGCTTCTCGATCAGCTTGATCGTCATCTTCCTCTACTACCTGCTGCTCACGACGGGCGAGACGCTGGCGCAGAAGACCGACGTGCCGCCGCTCGCCGCATTGTGGACGCCGAACGTGGTGTTCCTGCTCTTCGGCATCGGCCTCTTTCTCGTCGCCGCACGCGAGCGTCCGCTCGCGATCCGCACCCGCCTCGAGCACGGACTCGCGGCGCTCCGTTTCCGCTCCGCGTCCGCAGCGCCGCGATGATCACCGCGTTTCCGCCGACGGTCCCCCTGCTCCCGCGCTACCTCCTGCGCGAGTTCCTGCGGCTGTTCGCGCTCTGCATGCTCGGGTTCATTCTCGTGTACGTGCTGGTCGATTTCTTCGATCGCTTCGGCACCTACTTGAAATACCGGCCGCCGGTTCGGCTCATCCTCAGCTACTTCCTCTTCAAGATCCCGTTGATTCTGACGCAGCTCGTGCCGGTGGCGACGCTCGGCGGCGCGCTGATGGCGCTCGGGGTCATGGCGCGCCACAACGAGCTGACCGCGATGCGCGCCTCGGGCGTGAGCACGTTGCAGATCGCACGGCCGCTGCTCGTCGTCGGCGTCGCGCTGTCGATCGCGATCTTCGCGTGGGACGAGTCGGTGGTGCCGTATTGCTCCGAGCGCTACCGGCACATCGACAACGTCGAGATCCGCAACAAGCCGCAGAAGGCGCTCCTCGACGACCAGGGCATCTGGTTCCACGGCAAAGCCGGCATCTACAACATCGAGCAGTTCGACGCGCGCAAGCAGACGATTCTCGGTCTCACCGTCTACGACTTCTCGCCCGGATTCGAGCTGCAGCGCCTCATCGAGATCCCGAGCGCGCACTGGGAGGGGAACGCGTGGGCGCTGGAGACGCCGATCGAGCGGCGGTTCGAGGGCACGAACGTCGTGACGCGCGCGCTGCAACCCGCCGACTTCGTTCTTCCGGACGCGCCGCAGGACCTGCAGGTCGTGCAGAAGGAGCCCGACGAGCTCAACTTCGCGAAGCTCCGCCGCCATATCCGCGAGCTCACCCGCAAAGGCATCGACGCGAGGGAGTACCTCGTCGACCTGCATCTGAAGCTGGCGGTGCCGTTCGTGCCGCTGGTGATGGTGCTCGTCGCGGTACCGCTCTCGACACGCAATCCGCGCCAGCGGCCGCTCGCGACGAGCATCGGCATCGGCCTCGCAGTCGGCTTCAGCTACTGGGTGCTCTTGGCACTCAGCGTGTCGCTCGGCCACGGCGGGGCGATTCCGCCGCTCGTCGCCGCCTGGACGGCGAACGCGGTCTTCGCGGTGCTGCGTCAGGGAACGACGGCGAGCTGATCCAGGCCCGTTGGCTCGGCGAATCCGGCCATCGCGTTGAAGTTCTGGATCGCTTGGCCGGCTGCGCCTTTGCCGAGATTGTCGATGACGGAGATCAGCACCAGCTGACCACTCCGCGGGTCCAGGGTCCAGCCGAGCGCGCAGTCGTTCGTGCCGACGACATCGCGGATCTCGGGCGCACGCGTCGGCGAGAGCACGACGAAGCGCTCGCCTGCATACCGCTCCTGGAACGCTCGCGTGATTGCGTCGGCGCCGACCCCGGCGCGCGGTCGTACGTAGATCGTCGACAGAATGCCGCGGCGGATGGGCAAGAGGTGGGGCACGAAGATGATCGAGAGCCCCGAGCCGGCGTGCGGCCGCAGCTGCTGCTCGATCTCCGGCGTGTGACGGTGGACGCCGATCTTGTACGCACGCAGATTGTCGTCGACCTCGGCGAAGAGGTACTCGGCGGCGACGTTCTTCCCCGCCCCGGTGACGCCGGACTTGGCGTCGATGACGATCCCCTGCGCTTCGATCAGACCGCGCTCGAGGAGCGGCAGGAGCGCGAGGAGCGCCGCCGTCGGGTAGCATCCTGGATTGGCGACGAGTCGCGCCGCGCGCAGCTGTGGCCGGCAGAACTCGGTGAGCCCGTAAACCGCCTCCGCCAGGAGGTGCGGCGCCGGATGCGGCACGTACCAGCGCGCGTACTCCTGCGGATCGCGTAACCGGAAGTCGGCGCCGAGGTCGACGACGCGCACGCCACGCTCGAGGAGCGTGGCGACGCCGGGGGCGGAGGTCGCGAGCGGCAGCGCCGTGAATGCGACGTCCGCCTCGCCGGCGATCCGCGCCGGGTCGAACGTGGCGAGACGCAGGTCGACCTTGCCGCGCGCCGACGGCATCACGTCGGCGAGCGCCTTCCCGGCGCTTTGCTCGGAGGTCACCGCGGTCAGACGGACGTGCGGATGCCGGGCGAGCCAACGAATCAGCTCGGCGCCGGCGTATCCGGTCGCGCCGACGACGGCGACCCGGATGGGCTCCGGCGTAGGCACGACGTCAGCGCTTCGAGTATTGCGGGCGCTTACGGGCCTTGTGGCGGCCGTATTTCTTGCGCTCGACCTCGCGGGGATCGCGGGTGATGAACCCGGCGCGCTTCAAGGCGGGCCGGAACTCGGGATTCGCGAGCAGGAGGGCGCGCGTGATGCCGTGGCGAATCGCCGTCGCCTGCGCCGCGACGCCGCCGCCGCCGACTTTGACCGACGTGTCGTACTGGCCGCGCGTCTCGGTGACGTCGAACGGCTGATTGACGATCATCCGCGACGTCTCGCGTCCGAAGTAATCGTCGAGCGCCCGCGTGTTGACCGTGATCTTGCCGTCGCCCAGAAGCAGGCGCACCCGCGCGACCGCGCTCTTGCGCTTGCCGGTCGCCACATGTGCCTCGCGTCGTTCCGCCATTGCCTGCTCCTTACAGTGCCAACGTCTCGGGCTGCTGCGCGGCGTGCGGATGCTCGGCGCCGCGGTAGATCTTGAGCTTGGTCGCCAGTCGCCGGCCGAGCCGGTTCTTCGGCAGCATACCGACGACGGCCGACCGCAGCACGCGCTCGGGCCGCTCCCGCATCACGCGACCGGCAGTCGCGCGACGCACACCGCCCGGCCACCCGCTGTGCCGGATGTAGAGCTTGTCCTCGAGCTTGCGCCCCGAGAGCCGCACCTTCGCCGCGTTCAGCACGACGACGAAGTCGCCGCAATCGACATGCGGCGTGAAGGACGGCTTGTGCTTGCCGCGGAGAACGTTCGCGATCTGCGTCGCCAGCCGGCCGACGACCCGCCCCTCGGCGTCGACGACGAACCACTTCCGCGCCGCCAGCGCGTCCTCGCGAGTGCTGATGTAGGTGTACTTTTTCAGGGGTGTCCCTCGCTTCAACGGGGCCGACGAGACTCGAACTCGCGACCTCCTGCGTGACAGGCAGGCGTTCTAACCAGCTGAACTACGACCCCGAGGTCAAGTCGGACTCTACTATCAACGCCTCGGGGCGAGTTCAAGGCGACGGGCGCTTCTCACGCCGCGGTGCGCCTGACGAGCCACCGCGCCGTCTGTCGCGCGATGCGCCGCGCGGCGAGAATCGCGCCGCGCGCCTTCAGGTAGACGGTTGCTGGGAGCGCCGACCTGAGTTGCACCCGCGGGTCCGATGCGACGTCGTAGCCGAGGCGCGCGGCGAGATCCCGGATAGGTGCCCGTTGCAGCGCCCGACACTCCTCCACTCCCAACACTGGTTGCCCCTGGAATCCGCGCACGCGCCGGCTGAGCGGCGAAGGATCGAGGTCCTGGACGGGAATGTCGACGTGGCGCGCGATCCGTTCGAGCTCACCATGGGGATCGTGGACGAGCGACTCGTAGCGGACGACGAGCAGGCGCGCGTCGCGCCACTCCAACATGGATTCGCTGTTCCGTCGCCAGGTGTCGAGGACGCCGTGTGCGCGTCCCTCGGTGCTGTACCACGACATGGTCGACATCGAGGCAACGACCTCAACTGGATTGCGAAGCAAGAACACGATCCGTGATCCGGGAAACAGCTCGGCGAGGAACGCCGCCGTACGGACGCCGTGCCGGACCTCTTTGAATCCCCACCGCTTCTTTCCGAGCTGCTCTGCCGCGCGCGCGAAGTAATCGAAGTAGAACCCGCGCAGCGCCTCGCGCAGCGCGCCCGGAAACGGCGGCGGATTGAGGCAGGCGATCCAGGCGTCGGTTCCGTGCTCCCGGAACCCCTTCCACTCGCGTGCGGAGCGGTCGGACAAGCCGGCGAGGCGATCGTCAATCTCCTGGAGCAGCGAACTCATTCCCGCGTTCTCGCCCCAGACGAAGAGATCGGAGCTGGAGGAGAGTACACGCTGCAGCAACGTGCTGCCGCACCGCCAGGCACATCCGAGGACGAACACCGGTCGCTCCCGGGGAGAAAGCCCCCCGGGCTCGGTTGGATTTGCCATGGTCTCAGTGCCCGATTTGAGCATGGATTGCGACGTCCACTTTTCCGCGTGTACGATGGTGAGTGTCATCGCGACCGCGAGAGAGCAAGACCGAGGTTGCGGTGGAGGTATCGGTCATCGTTCCGGCGCGCGACGAGGCGTCCGTGATCGGCGCCTGTCTGGACGCGCTTGCAGCTCAGAGCCTTGGCGCGCCCGCATTGGAGGTAATCGTCGTCGCCGCCGGCGAGGATGACACCGCTGGCGCCGCCGCGCTTGCGGCCGCTCGCGCACGATTCGGGCGGTTTGACGTCGTGCGGCTCGCGCACGGGAACAAGAATGCGGCGCTGCAAGTCGGGTGCGCGCGCGCGGCCGCACCGATCGTCGTCCTACTCGACGCGGACACCGTGCTCGGAACCGATACCGTGGAGGAACTTGCGTCTGCCTTGCGCGACGGTCCCGAGCGCGCCCTCCACGGCGCCGCGTTGCCGCGGTTCGACACCTGGGTTTCACGTTATTGGGAACTCAACCGCATGCTCGTGAAGGAGCTGCGCTTCGACGGCCAGCTCAGCGGAGAACTGATCGCGTTGCGGCGCGCGACCCTTGCCGCCCATGACTTGGCGGCACTCTTCCCCGAGGCCATCGGGGCCAAGGACGACCTCTATCTCGGACGCGCGCTCGCAGAGCGGGGATGCGCGATCGGCTATCTCCCGACCGCGCGCGCCACGACATTGGTGCCATGGACGCTCGCTGGGCTCGCGGCCACGATGCTGCGCAGCCGCCGCGGCGCTATGGGACTCCTCCCGCTACGCACGGCGTCGCTGCAAGCGACGGTGTCGGCAGTACTCGTCGGCAGCGCGCCTGCGGCGCTGATCGCGTCGCATTGGTCGTTGATTCTCGCCGCCGTTTGTCTCGCGCCGCTGGTGAGTCATATTGCCGTGCTGGCGTCGCGTCTGGCGACACTTCGGCGTCGCGGGCTCGGCGATCATCGCTGCGAGCTGCCGCGCTTGCTCGCCCTCGATTTACTCGGGCGTGCGCTCAAAGTCCTCGCATTCGTCGAGCGCATCACCGGACGCGACCCGCCGCATACGTTCCGCGGCCAGCGTCCGGTGCGCTGAGTATGGATTCCCTCGCTCACGAATGGGCGGTGCTGGGATCGAACCAGCGACCCCCGGCTTGTAAGGCCGATGCTCTCCCGCTGAGCTAACCGCCCGCGATGGCGCGCCGCGCACCGTCGCGCTGGCGACGGTGGAGGAGAAGGTTCAGTTCAGCGAGTCTTTGAGCGACTTCCCCGGCTTGAACTTCGCCGAGCGCGACGCGGCGATCTGGATCGCCTCGCCGGTCTTGGGGTTGCGACCGGTGCGCGCCTTCCGATCCGAGACCTGGAACGTGCCGAAGCCGGAGATGTTGACCTTGTCGCCGTTCTTCAAGGCCGCGACGATGTCGTCGAAGATCGTGTTGACGATGCGCTCCGCGGTGCTCTTCTGGAGGTCGATCTTCGACGAGATGGATTCGATCAACTCGGCCTTGGTCATGCAGACTCCCTTCCTCGCCGGAAACTCGGGGCGCTGAATACCAGTCGCGTTCCACGCAGTCAATTCGGAGTGTTAGTAGATCGCTACGCGTCGCGTATCGTCACGAGCTACGCCCGTCCATGTGGTGCCGCACATACCCGTTGCCGTGAGCGCCGAGCGTGCGTCGCGGACGACGCGTGGAACGCGTCGTCCGTAGGGACTAGTGGGTCACGATGTCCGGCGGCGTCGCCGGCGTCGCCGGGAACGGCGGCGGTGGCGGCGGCGCGTGCGCGACGTCCGGCTTGCGGAGGAACTGGTCGGGATCGTCGAGGACGAGCGCCTTCCGCAGCACGTCGTCCATGTGGTCGACGAGCTCGAGACGAATCGATTTCAGGATCGTCGCCGGAATCTCCCTGATGTCCTTGGCGTTCTCCTCCGGCAGCAGGACGCGCTTGATGCCACCGCGATGCGCCGCGAGCACCTTCTCTTTCAAGCCGCCGATCGGCAGCACGCGGCCGCGGAGCGTGATCTCGCCGGTCATCGCGACGTCGTGGCGCACCGGGATGCGCGTCAGCGCCGATGTGAGCGCGGTCGCCATCGTGATGCCCGCCGACGGTCCGTCCTTCGGGATCGCGCCCTCGGGGACGTGAATGTGGATGTCGACTTTCTGGTAGAAGTCGCGCTCGAGGCCGAGGGCGTCGGCGCGTGAGCGGACGTAGCTCATTGCCGCGTGCGCCGACTCCTGCATCACGTCGCCGAGCTTGCCGGTGATGATGAGCTTACCCTTGCCGGGCATGACCGTGACCTCGGTGCCGAGGAGCTCGCCGCCGAGATCGGTCCACGCGAGGCCGGTCGTGACACCGATCTTCTGTTCGTCGTCGACCTTGCCGTAGCGGTAGCGCGGCGGCCCGAGGAGCTTGGTGAGCGCCTTGTTCGTCACGCGGATCTTCGCGTCGCGGTTCTTCTTCACCACCTCGATCGCCGCCTTGCGGCAGACCGACGCGATCTCGCGCTCGAGGTTCCGGACGCCCGCTTCCTTCGTGTAGTGGCGGATGATCCCGAGCAGCGCCGAGTCGGCGAACTCGATGTTCTGCTCGGTCAGCCCGTTCGCCTCGCGCTGCTTCTTGACGAGGTAGCGCTTGGCGATGTTGAGCTTCTCCATCTCGGTGTAGCCGGCGATGCGGATGATCTCCATGCGGTCTTGCAGCGGCCGCGGGATGCGCTCGAGCGCGTTCGCGGTCGTGATGAACATGACCTTGGAGAGATCGTAGTCGACGTCGAGGTAGTGGTCGTTGAAGGTCGAGTTCTGCTCGGGGTCGAGCACCTCGAGCAGCGCCGACGACGGATCGCCGCGGAAGTCGGTCGACATCTTGTCGACCTCGTCGAGCAGGAAGACCGGGTTCCCTGACCCCGCCTTCTTCATCGACTGGATGATCTTTCCGGGGAGCGCGCCGATGTAGGTGCGGCGGTGGCCGCGGACCTCGGCCTCGTCACGCACGCCGCCGAGCGACACGCGGACGAACTTCCGACCGGTCGCACGCGCGATCGACTTGCCGAGCGACGTCTTGCCGACACCAGGAGGTCCGACGAGACACAGAATTGGTCCCTTCAGCTGCCCGACGAGGCTCTGCACCGCGAGGTACTCGAGGATGCGCTGCTTCACTTTCTCGAGCCCGTAGTGGTCCTCTTCCAGCACCTTCTCGGCGTCGTTGATGTCGAGCTTGTCCTCCGTGTACTCGGCCCACGGTAGGCTGATGATCCAGTCGATGTAGTTGCGAACGACGGTCGCCTCGGCGGACATCGGCGACATCATCTTCAGCTTCTTCAGCTCCTTCTCGACCTTGTCTTTGGCCTCCGCCGTCATCTTCTTCGACTTGATCTTCTCTTCCAGCTCCTGGACCTCGTTCTTGAACTCGTCCTTCTCGCCGAGCTCCTTCTGGATCGCGCGCATCTGCTCGTTGAGGTAGTACTCCTTCTGGGTCTTCTCCATTTGCTTCTTGACCCGAGTACGGATGCGCTTCTCGACCTCGAGGATCTCGATCTCCGACCGCATGTAGCCGAGCACCTTCTCGAGGCGCTCCGCCGGATTGAGCAGCTCGAGCAAGGTCTGCTTGTCCTCGAGCTTGATGCCGAGATGGGCGACGATGGTGTCCGCCAACCGCGCGGCGTCGTCGATCGACGCCACCGACATGATCATCTCGGGCGGGATCTTCTTGTTGAGCTTGACGTAGTTCTCGAACGTGGAATTGACGCTGCGGATCAGCGCCTCGAGCTCGGTCGTCTTGTCGCACTCCTCCTCGATCTCCTCCGCCTCGACGAGGAAGAAGTCGGGGTGATCGAGATACTGGGTGACGCGCGCGCGCTTCTTGCCTTCGATCAGCACCTTCACGGTGCCGTCGGGAAGGCGCAGCAGCTGCACGACGCTGCCGAGCGTGCCGACGCGGTAGATGTCCTCTTCAGTCGGGTCGTTGGTCTTCGCTTCCTTCTGCGCCGCGAGCAGGATGAACTTCTGCTTGTTCATCGCCTCTTCGAGGGCGCGGATGGAGCGCTGACGGCCGACGAAGAGCGGCACCACCATGTGCGGGAACACGATGATGTCGCGCAGCGGCAACAGCGGCACGCGGACGGCGCCGGGCCGGGATGGATCCTTCGACTTCTCGTTCCGAAACAGCATGCGGACGGGCCCCTTCCCTACGCGGTCTCGGCGGTCTTCTGGTAGAGCATGATCGGTTGCTCCTTGTGGGTGACCACCTCTTCCGAGATCAGCACCTCCTTGATGTTGGCTTGGGAGGGGATCTCGTACATCACGTCGAGCATGATGTTTTCCATGATCGCGCGGAGTCCGCGGGCGCCCGACTTGCGGGTCAGCGCCTCGCGGGCGATCGCGGTCAGCGCGCCCTCGGTGAACTTGAGGTGCACGCTCTCCATGTCGAAGAGCTTCTGATACTGGCGCGTGAGCGCGTTCTTCGGCTCCTTGAGGATGCGCACCAGCGACTGCTCGTTCAGCTCTTCGAGCGTCGCGATCACCGGCAGACGCCCGACGAACTCGGGAATGAGGCCGAACTTGAGGAGATCTTCGGTCTGCACCTCGTGGAGCAGATCAGAGACCGTACGCTCGTCACGACGGCGGATGTCGGCGCCGAAGCCCATGCCCTTCATGCCGATCCGCCGCCGGATGATGTCGTCCAACCCGACGAACGCCCCGCCGCAGATGAAGAGGATGTTCGTCGTGTCGACCTGGAGGAACTCCTGCTGCGGGTGCTTGCGACCGCCCTTCGGCGGCACGCTCGCGGTCGTTCCTTCGATGATCTTCAAGAGCGCCTGCTGCACGCCCTCGCCGGAGACATCGCGCGTGATCGACGGGTTGTCGCCCTTGCGCGCGATCTTGTCGATCTCGTCGATGTAGACGATGCCGCGCTGGCACTTCTCGACGTCGTAGTCGGCGTTCTGCAGCAGCGAGAGGATGATGTTTTCGACGTCTTCGCCGACGTAGCCGGCCTCGGTGAGGCTCGTGGCGTCGGCGATCGCGAACGGCACCTGGAGGAAGCGCGCCAGGGTCTGCGCGAGCAGCGTCTTGCCGGAGCCCGTCGGGCCGACGAGCAGGATGTTCGACTTCTGCAGCTCGACATCGCCGCTCACCAGCTGCGAGTCGATGCGCTTGTAATGGTTGTGGACGGCGACCGCGAGGATCTTCTTCGCGCGCTCCTGGCCGATGACGTACTGGTCGAGGACCTTCTTGATCTCCGCCGGCTTCGGCACGGCCGAGGTGGAGGTGAGGCCCTCCTCCTGATCGCACTCCTCGGCGATGATGTCGTTGCAGAGATCGATGCACTCGTCACAGATGTAGACCGTCGGGCCGGCGATCAGCTTCCGGACCTCGTCCTGGCTCTTTCCGCAGAAAGAGCAGACGAGATTTCCGGTGCGCTCGTCTCCGTGCTTCGCCATGGTGTCTCCCTATGGGCGCTTCGCGGGCCGGTTGACGATCACTTCGTCGACCAGTCCGTACTCGACCGCTTGCTTGCCGGTCATGAACATGTCGCGGTCGGTATCTTTCTCGATCTTCTTGATGCTCTGACCGGTGTGCTTGACGAGCACGTTGTTCAGCTGTTCGCGGATACGCAGGATCTCCCGCGCCTGGATGTCGATGTCCGTCGCCTGCCCCTGCACGCCGCCGAGCGGCTGGTGGATCATGATGCGGGCGTGCGGCAGGGCAAAGCGCTTGCCCTTCGCGCCGGCGGCGAGCAACCACGCCGCCATGCTCGCCGCCTGCCCGAGGCAGAGCGTCGAGACGTCGGACTTGATGTACTGCATGGTGTCGTAGATCGCGAGGCCGGCCGTCACCGATCCGCCAGGCGAGTTGACGTAGAAGTGGATGTCCTTCTCGGGATCTTCGGATTCGAGGAAGAGGAACTGCGCGGTGATGAGGTTCGCGACGTCGTCGTCGACGGCGGACCCGAGGAAGACGATGCGGTCCTTCAATAGGCGCGAGTAGATGTCGTAGGCGCGTTCCCCACGACCAGTCTGCTCCACCACCATCGGAATCAGGTTTGCTCTGGGCATCTCGTGATTTACCTTAAACTTTTTTCCCCCCGTCGGCAATCAATTTTGCGCATCGGAGGTAACGCGGGCGTGCCCCGCGATCCAGTCGAGCGCTTTCTCCTGCGCGATGCGCTCGCGCACCTCCCGACGCGCTTCGGGTGTCCGATAGATCTCGGCAAGGCGCTCGCGCTCACGCGCCGCGCCGCGCAGCGCCTGCGCCACGCGTTCGTCGATCTCCGCGTCCGTCACTTCCAGATGCTCCTGCGCGGCGACGCGTTCCAGCACGAGCGCCGACTGCACCGACTCGCGTGCGCGCTGGCGGAGCTCGGCGCGCAGCGCGTCGAGCTGTGCCGCGCGCTCGGGGTCGGCATCGCCCGGGGGCGTCTCGGGAAGGCCGAGGTCGTGCAGCATTGCATCGAACCGTCGCTCGACGAGCGCGTCGGGCACGGCGATCGGATTGCGCTCCAGCAGTGTGCGAACGAGCGCCGCGCGCATCGCGTCGTCGGCCTCGCGCGCGGCCGCGCTCTCGAGCGCGCCGCGCACCTTGCCGCGCAGCTCGGCGAGCGAGCCGCACTCGCCGTGATCTTTGGCGAACTCGTCGTCGAGCGCCGGTAGCTCCTTGCGGCCGATCTCCTTCACCTCGACGCGAAACGTGACGCGCTTGCCCGCGATCTCGCGCGCGTGATGCTGCACGGGATACGCGACCTCGATGTGCGTGCTGTCGCCGCGCTTCAAGCCGACGAGCTTCTCGTCGAACGGCGGCGGGAACGTCCCGGCGCCGACCTCGACGACGCGGCTCTGCGCTGACGCGCCCGCCACCGCGCGTCCGTCGACGACGCCGGTGTAGCCGATCTCGACGAGATCACCGTGCTCGACGACGTCGCGGTCCTCGCGCCGCGCGAATTGTGCGAGCGACTGCCGGAAGCGTTCGATCTGCGCGTCGATCGCCTCCTCCGAGACCGGTGCGACCTTGCGCTCGACCTCGAGGTCGTCGTAGCTCGTCACGTCGAACGTCGGCTTGATCTCGATCGTCGCCGAGTAGCGCAGGCCGGCCTCGGGCTTCACCTCGTCGGCGACGATCTCCGGCCGCGCGACGGCGTGCAGATGATGCTCCTCGAGCGCGCGCAGGTAGGAGTCTTGGATGAGCTTGCCGATGACCTCGCTGCGCACCTGCTCGCCGTAGTAGCGCTCGAGGACGGCGCGCGGCACCCGGCCCGGTCGGAAGCCCTTGATGCGCGCGCGCTGCTGCAGGCCGCGGTACGCTTGCTCGATCTCGGCGCGGACCTCCTCGGGCGGAAGCTCGACGCCGATCTTCTTCTTGATCGGGCTCAGGTCCTCGACGGTGATCTGCACGGCCACACCACCTTCGCCCCGTACCTTACGGGAGCCCACCTCCTCTGACAAGAATGCGAGAGGGGGGACTCGAACCCCCAACCGCGGTGAGCGGGCTAGATCCTAAGTCTAGTGCGTCTACCAGTTCCGCCACTCTCGCACGCGCGCGACACGCGCCGCGGATACTTCGGTGCTACACCAAAGCGAGCGACACGCGCAAAGCCGAATCCGCGCGGCGCCGTCGTGCGTCACGCGAGGACAGACGTCGGCGGCGGCGGGAGGCGGCGGTCGGTTCCGCACCCGACGTGCGCAAGAGGGTAGGTTTGCGCACAACGAGTGCTGCCACCGACCGCCGCCTCCCGCCGCCGCCGACGTCTGTCCTCGCGCGACGCA
>WNFR01006399.1_pt1 | contig 14792 bp, 13 predicted proteins | sample 5400221 | NCBI WGS metagenome assembly WNFR01 (sample SAMN13153357, study PRJNA577476) | soil metagenome | isolation source: 40 cm soil under Madrone tree | place: USA:California | collected 2016-06-14 | reverse complement strand
TGGGCAATTTGATAATCCCGCTAATCCTGAGTATCACTATCAGACCACGGCCGAAGAACTTTACGACCAGATGCAAGGCAAGATTGACGCAATTGTGATCGGCTCGGGCACGGCAGGCACCTTCACCGGCCTGGCTCGTTTCTTAAAGAAGAAGTTGCCGCGCGTGCTGGCAATCGCAGTCGAGACCCAGGGTTCGATTTTGGGCGGAGGGCCACCGGGTAAGCACAAGGTTGAAGGCATTGGCGCAAGCTTCATTCCTGGGAATTTCGATCGTTCTGTGTGCGATGAAATTCTCATGGTCAGCGATAAGGATGCGTTCGACACGGTAAAAGAACTGGCCGCGAAGGAAGGCGTGCTGTCGGGATCAAGCGGGGGTGCGAATGTGTTCGCCGCTTTGCAGGTGGCTCGAAAACTAGGGGCAGGGAAGCGCGTGGTCACCATGATTCCCGATTCCGCAGAACGATATTTGTCGAAGAAAATTTTCGAAGGTGGAATTTAAGAGCCGCTGCTGGTCGCACGTCGTAGGTCAAAACTGCTTTTGGAGGCGCGAGTGTCCTCGCCCATGCAATCAGTGAAGCGAGCATAGATGGAACGCCAAGTGACAGTCGCGAATTCCCTAACCGGACGGTTTCGCTATGGCGTCCTTTTCTTGTGGGTGCTGGCATGTGCCGTTATAGGATGGGTCAGCCTGACCGAACATCGTCTCTTCGAGCGAATTTTTTGGGGTGCTTTCTCAATCATTGCCTCAGCGCTGCTCCTTTTCTTCATCAGTGAGGAATCTGCTCTTGTGTCAAACCACACGGTCGCATATGGAGACGTTATCTCGTATCGGCCACGGCGAGGTAAATGGACCGGCGGTGAGGAGATTCGGTATCGCTTCACAGCTCTCGACGGTCGCGTTTACGAAGCCACTTCGGGCGGCAAAGGCCGGCCAGGAGAGCGAATTCCAGTCCTGTACAACCCATTGAGGCCAGCGAAGAATAAGCCCCTCGCATCATTCATGCTCTATCGCTTCAACCTTCCCGAGGCCTTATCGTGAAAACGAAATCAAGCCAACGACTAACGACCAACGACCAACGACCGGGTTTCTCTACTCGCGCCATCCACGACGGCCAGGAGCCCGATCCTTTGACAGGCGCGGTCAACGTTCCCATTTACGCCAGCTCCACCTACGTTCAAGACGAACTCGGGAAGCACAAAGGATACGAATATGCCCGCGTCTCCAATCCCACGCGCGATCGGCTGGAACAAAACCTCGCTTCCCTCGAAGGTGGAGTCGCCTCTCGCGTCTTCGCAAGCGGCATGGCCGCAATCAATGCGATCTGCGCGATGTACAAGTCCGGCGACCACGTTGTCTGCGGCAACAATTTGTACGGTGGCGTTCCGCGACTGTTTGATCAGGTGCTGTCCGGCTACGGTTTCGAGTTTACGTACGTGGATACATCAGACCCAAAAAACGTCGAGCGCGCCATCCGCAAGAACACGCGCATGGTGTACGTCGAGACGCCAACCAATCCGCTGATGGCCTTGAGCGACCTTGAAGCCATCTCTGGTATCTGCCGACGGAAAAAGGTCGAGCTGGTCGTCGACAACACTTTCATGTCGCCATACTTTCAGCAGCCGATTGCGCTCGGCGCGGACATGGTCGTCCACTCCACCACAAAATTTCTAAACGGTCACAGCGATGGACTGGGCGGAGTCGTAGTCTGCACTCGGCCGGAGCAGGCAGAGCAACTCGGATTTGTTCAGAAGGCGGCGGGAGCCATTCTTTCACCCTTCGAATGCTGGCTGGTGCTTCGCGGCACCAAGACCCTTGCTGTCCGCATGCTGCAGCACGACTGCAATGGCCGCAAAGTCGCCGAATTTCTGGCGAATCACGAAAAGGTGAAAAAAGTTTTTTACCCCGGACTAAAGGACCATCCGCAGTACGAACTGGCCTGCCGCCAGATGACGGGCTTCGGTTCCATGATTACGTTTGAAACCGGTTCGCTGGCCAACGCGGCTAAGATGCTCAAACGGGTGCGAGTCTGTTCTTTGGGCGAGTCGCTAGGCGGAGTCGAAACCTTGATCTCGCATCCTGCCACCATGACTCACGCGGCGCTTGGAGAGAAGGGAAGATCCGCAATTGGAATTACCGACGGCATGGTCCGCATCTCGGTCGGCATCGAAGATGTGGAAGACATCATTCGCGACCTCGACCAAGCTTTGAGTTAGGCGGCCTCTGCAGTTGTAGAATTCCATCCGGCAATCCGCTTCAAATCTCGTAACGTTCTGGAGGTCTCGCGCATGTCACGGCTTCGGTTGTTTGCAATTGCGACGCTTGTTGTCGCTGGAGTTCAAGCCCAGACAGCCGCCTCGCGCTGGAGTGAGGCCAAGGCCAACGACTGGTATCAACGTCAACCTTGGCTCGTCGGAAGCAATTTTCTTCCAGCTGACGCGATCAACCAACTCGAGATGTGGCAGGCCGATACCTTTGATACACAGGAGATCGACAACGAGTTAGGGTGGGCCCAAGGCTTGGGCATGAACACCATGCGGGTTTTCTTGCACGATCTCCTGTGGCAGCAGGATTCGGCGGGCTTCAAAAAGAGGATCGACACTTTTCTGACCATCGCCGCGAAACACCGCATTCGTCCTCTCTTTGTTCTGTTTGATTCCTGTTGGGACCCATTTCCAAAACTAGGGCCGCAACATCCGCCAATTCCCGGCGTGCATAACTCAGGATGGGTGCAGAGCCCCGGCGCGCAGGCGCTAATGGGCGCGTTCGGTAAATCCATCGCAACCACTGACTAGTGGTTTATGGGAAGGTGATTGGTCGTCGCCAGAAAAGCTCGATCCGATCGCGCGCATTCAGTTCGAGCAATCAGACGTGATCTCATTCCACAACTACAGTTGGCCGGACGACTTCGAGCAGCATGTGCGTTGGCTGGAGAACTATCATCGGCCAATTCTCTGTACAGAGTTCATGGCCCGCCCGGTTGGCAGTACGTTCGACACGATTCTACCAATTGCGAAGAAGCACCATGTCGCTGCGATCAACTGGGGCTTCGTAGCCGGGAAATCGCAAACCTACTTTCCATGGGACTCATGGGAGAAACCATACGTGCTGCAACCGCCACCAGTCTGGTTCCACGACGTGCTTCATCCAGATGGGCACCCGTATCGCGAACGCGAGGCGCAGATCATCCGCGAACTGAGTGGAGCAGCGTCAACGCCATAGTTAACTGCCGGCCCATCTCTTACCTCTTGTCATTCCGAGGCGTCGAGCGAAAGCGAGACCACGAGGAACCTGCTGTTCTGCCATAGCGGGCAGAGTCTTCATGGCACCACTCAGGCAACAGTTATTTGCCCGCCTTTGCGCGTTCCGCCTTAGCATCCTGTTTTCGGCCAAGGCGATCATAGGTGTCCGCCAGCGATGCATGCGCAGGAACAAATGAAGGCAGCCGGCTGGAAGCGATCTCCAGATGTACAGCCGCAGTCTTAAAATCGCCAGTCTTCATGAGAGCCAGTCCCATTTCGTACTGCGCCAAAGCGGAATCGGGACGGAGTTCGATCGCCTGATGTAGATGTTGGGTCGCTTCTTTGTATTGCTGCCGCCGGGCCAGGGCAACTCCCAACCCATAATGAGCCATATATGCATCGGGTTCTGCACTGAGCAGCTGGCGAAACGCAGTTATTGCGTTCTCCAACTTGCCGTCATCGAGTGCACGCATTGCGCTCAGGGTCTTGTTGGCGTCTGCGATCACATCCTTCGGATCGGCCCCAGACACTGCCGCAGCTCCGCTGGGAGCAGTCTTTTGCAGTCCGACATAGCCGAGCGATGCAAGTTTCTGCATTTCGCTGGAAGTCAGCCCGGTTCCGCTGTCCTTCGACGTACCTTCGAAGTGACTGTCAAACGCGGCAAGCTGCGAGGCGATGGTGTCGAAGGTGGCTTTCGAACTCTGGGCGAGGTTATGGGTCGCATTCGGATCGCTCGACAAGTCGTAGAGTTCAGGCTTCGGCGCGCGGATGTACAGATATTTTCCTGTTCGCCACGACTCCAGTGAACTCCATCCGAAGGCTTCATGCGGGAAATCAGTGCGCGCGTACACCGGTTGCCCGGCATCGCCGCTGGCCTTTGCGATACGCAGGAGTGACTGACCTTGCATCTGCGAAGGAACCGGAATGCCGGCAATTTCCAAAATTGTTGACGCGACGTCGACCAATCTCGCCAATCCTTTCACTCGTTTTCCCGCAAGTTGGTTCTCTGGAAGTTTAACCAACAGAGGCACGTGTGTGGTCTCGTCGTAAAGAAAAATTCCGTGGCTGTCTTCGCCGTGTGTGCCCAGACCTTCTCCGTGATCGGCAGTCACAACTACGATCGAATCATCCAACAGCTTCTGGGCGCGCAGTGCCGAGACTAGCCCGCTTAGCGCCGTGTCGTTTGCGTTCACGCCGCGATCGTAAGAGGCGACAGTCGAAACCAGCGGTGAATTTAAATTTATCCATAAAAAGAACGGGGCCTGCGGTCGCGCCTTCAGCCACGCCGCAGCACCTGCGATAACTTGTGCTGGGCTACTTCCCGACCCGGTAGTCCCCGCTTTTCCTCCCTGCGCTTGTCGAGAGCCCGCATCATACGTGTCGAAGCCGCGATCGAATCCTGACGCCAATCCATTCCTCGGATCGAGTTCAGTCGATCCCACAAATGCCGCCGTTCGATATCCACGCGAATGAAGTAAATCGGGAAGATAGGGCAGGGACGGCGCCAGGGAAGCACCAAGTTCGCTTGCGTGATGCGTCTGCGGGTACGTGCCGGATAGTATTGTGGCATGTGAAACTATCGTGAGCGGGGCCTGTGCGCAGGCACGTTCAAAGATGATGCTTTGCTTCGCGAGCGCGTCCAGGGCGGGAGTAGGATTTTTTGATCCCAGAAATCCCACGCGGTCGGCGCGAGTCCCATCCAGGGTGATCAGGATTACGTTTGGCTTTGGTGCGGACGCGGAAAATGCCGGCACAGAAAACGCGAACACGCCGCTAAAAACCAAAGCGAGCCGTAAGACGCGACCTCTTATCGCGGAGAGTGCCATTCAGAGTCGTGTTTAGCCAGTATAGTTCAGCCCCTCAGATCGAATTTGCCTGCAGCGGCCCTCGTCGTGTGCGAATTCATTACAATTGAGGCACGGCTTGCCGGGTTCTAGTCTGCCTTCGTCGGATTCTATGCAACAGCTCTGCGAGTTTTCTGGCAAAGGGTTTGATCGCCACACCGCACATTGAATGCGAATACTGCTGAAGAAAATTAGGTTCTTTATCGTCGCGTCGCTGCTTCTTGCCAGCGCGCTGTCCCTGCTCTCCTGTCAGCGAGCCAGCCGTTGGCGCGGCCACAATAAGCTCATCGTCCTCGGCATCGACGGCATGGATCCGCAACTGCTGAAGCGCTTCATCCAGGAAGGCAAGATGCCGAATTTTGCTACGCTCATGCGGCAAGGGGCGTTCCGGGAGCTTACGACAAGCGTCCCGCCGCAAAGTCCCGTGGCGTGGTCGAACTTGATTACGGGAATGAACGCCGGCGGCCATGGCATCTTCGACTTCATTCATCGCGATCCCAAGACGATGGAACTTTATTTTTCCGCTTCGCGAGTCGAGCCTCCCAGGCATGCCATTCATCTTGGCAGTTGGGTCATTCCTCTCGGCAGCGGCAACGCCGATCAATTACGCAAAGGCAAAGCGTTTTGGCAAATTCTCGACGAGCATGACGTGCCCAATTCCATTTTTCGTATCCCATCGAATTTCCCTCCGGTTCCCGCCAAAGGGAAGACGCTTTCCGGCATGGGAACTCCCGACCTTCGCGGCACGTACGGAACATTTTCTTTCTATACCGACGATCCCACGGCCGCCCCTGGAGCAGTCGAGGGTGGGCAGGTGATCCCTGTGCAGGTTGAGAACTCTCAAGTCACAGCCAACTTGATTGGTCCTGACAACACTTTCAGGAGAGGTTCGCCCGCAGCGACTGAGCAATTCAGGGTCGCTGTCGATCCCATGGAACCAGTGGCGCGAGTTGCGGTCCAGCAACACGAATTCGTACTTAAAGAAGGAGAATGGAGCGGCTGGACACCCGTCGAATTCCACCTAGTTCCTTTCTTCACCAGCGTGAAAGGAATGTGCCGCTTCTATCTGAAGCAGGCCCATCCTCGTTTCCAGCTGTACGTCTCTCCCATGAATATCGATCCGGCAGATCCCGCGTTGCCGATTTCGACTCCATCAACTTACTCACGAATGTTGACTGACGAAGCGGGAGAATTTCATACCCAAGGCATCGCCGAGGACACGAAAGCGCTTTCGGACGGCGTGCTCGATGACAAGGAATATCTGGAGCAAGCGCGCACCGTGCTTGCGGAACATCGCCGGATTTTTGATTCCGAGTTCCCCAAGTTTCATGAGGGAGTGTTCTTCTTCTATTTCTCCAGCCTCGATCTCAATTCGCATATGATGTGGCGTCTTATGGATCCCAAGCATCCGGGCTACGATGCAGCGCTAGCGGCGCAGAACGGTTCCGCGATAGCCGAGTTTTATCAGCAACTGGACCAGGTTCTCGGGGAAGTGCTACCCAAGCTGGATGATCACACAACGTTGCTCGTTCTTTCCGACCACGGCTTCGCACCTTTTTATCGCTCCTTCAATTTGAATACCTGGCTCCGGAACAATGGCTATATAAAAATGAAGCCCGAGACCGTAGCCGATTCTGGTGAGCCCCTGGCTGGTGTGGATTGGACGCAGACGCGAGTGTACGGGCTTGGCCTAAACGGTCTCTATGTCAATTTGCGCGGACGAGAGCGCAACGGTGCGGTCCAGCCCGGCAGCGAGGCAGATGCCTTGATCAAGGAAATCAAAGAGAGACTTCTAACCGTCACCGATCCAAAGTCTGGTCAGCGCGTAATCACCCGTGTGGATATCGCCACGGAGGTTTACCAGGGACCATACTCACAATCCGGCCCAGATCTTCTGGTCGGATACAACCGAGGCTACCGCGCAGGTTGGAAAACAATTCTCGGAGGCTTTCCGCCGGATGTTCTCGAGGACAACACGAACGCCTGGAGCGGCGACCACTGCATTGACTACACGCTCGTACCCGGTGTGCTGCTGAGCAACCGGAAAATCGCCGCCGAAAGTCCGGCCCTTAGCGATATAGCTGCTACCATTCTGGGAGAGTTTGGAATCGCGAAATCAGGGCCTATGATGGGCCGGTCGGTTTTCACATCAGACCAAGCAGTGCACCACGAACCGGGCGCAGGAGGAAATTGATGTTTGGGTCGTACAAGGTGAAACTCGAAGGCGAGCTGTTGGAAAAAATAAAAAAGTGTGTGGAAGCGGGCGGATATGAGTCGGTCGACGAGTTTGTAGTGCGCGTGCTGGAAAAAGAAATTCAGAAGGTGCTTCCTCCCAATGAAGGCGATGCGGCCACAAAGGAACTCGTGAAGAAGAGGCTGCAGGGCCTTGGATACATCGAATAGTGCCGCGATCTCATGATCCTATCTAGCCAGGTTCTTCCAAAATCGTGACAGAGTTTTTTGGAGTCAATCTCCCTCTTCTGATCGTTGTACTCCTGTCCCTTGCAACGGGATTGGTCATGGTGGTGGTGTTCGGTTATACCTCCGACCAGAAAGCCATTCGTTCCGCTAAGGACAAACTCAAGGCTCATCTGCTGGCAGTGCGGCTCTTTCAGGACCAACTTCCAGTTGTGTTGCGCTCGTACGGCCGCATTCTTCGCGGAACAGTGACCTATTTGCGCTTGGCATTCAAGCCGCTGCTGTTCGTGATCATCCCCATAACTCTTCTAATTGTGCAGCTTGATCGCTACTTAGGGCTGGTTCCATTTCGCGCTGGGGAAGCGTTTTTGGTCACGGCGCAGATGTCGAATGCGAACTCCCTCGATGAAGTTTCAATAAAGTTGCCCTCGAAAATTGCCCCCTCGGCGCCAGCGGTGCATGTGCCGGCGAGTAATCAGGTCGTGTGGCGAGTTGTCGCCGAAAAAGATGGACGTTACGATATTGATATCGGGATCTCAGGTCAGACTTTCTCGAAGAGAATTGTTGTCTCGTCAGGAGTCGCGAGGCTTTCGCCAATCCGCCTGCGCGGACGGTTTTGGGAGGGTTTTTTTGTTTCCGCCGAGCCTGCGCTGCCGGAAAGCAGTTCGGTCGAATCGATCGCGGTGAACTATAGCGACCGCAGCATTCATTTCGCCTGGCTGGACTGGAACTGGATTTGGTTGTTCTTTGTTTTGTCGCTGGTAGCTGGATTTCTCTTCAAAGAGATCTTGGGAATCGAAATATGAAGTTTGTGAGTCGACCTTTCTCGGTCTGGCGCAACCTTTCGAAGCGCGCGCCTATATTTGTTTTGATCCTTGCATTAGTTGTGCTCTTTCCCGCTCGCAGCGAAGCTTACGCCGGCCCCGGAGCAGGTTTCGCCGTACTCTCGTCCTTCTGGACGATCTTTGTCGCGTTCCTATACTCCCTGTATGCATTCTTCACCTGGCCGTTCCGGCACTTGCTCCGATTGTTTCGACGTCGAAAAAAATATGGCAAACAGCAGATCAAGCGTGCAGTAATTGTCGGTTTTGACGGCATGGATCCCGAACTTGCGGAGCGTTTCATCAATGAAGGCAAGCTGCCGAACCTGGCAAAGCTCCGCGAGAGCGGGACCTTCAAGAAGCTGCGCACGACGTTTCCCGCGATTTCACCCGTGGCCTGGTCCACCTTCATGACGGGCGTCAATCCCGGCAAGCACAATATTTACGATTTTCTCGGACGCGACCTGAACAGCTATCTTCCATTTCTTTCTTCGGCAGAAATTCGCGGCCCCAAGCGCAGCCTGAAAATTGGCAAGTACGTCATTCCTCTCGGCAAACCGACAGTGAAAGGCATGCGTCATGGAACGCCCTTCTGGCATTGGCTGGGGAAAGCCGGGATTTTCTGCTCGGTAATCCGAGTGCCGGTGACTTTTCCTCCGGAAAAATTTGACGGCGTGCTGCTCTCGGGCATGTGCGTGCCCGACTTAAAGGGAAGCCAGGGAACGTTTTGCTTATGCACCACGCGCAAAATCGAGGGCAAATTTCGGGAAGGCGGAGTCCATGTTCCCATCGCGCGCAATGGAGCAGGCTGGCACTCATACATCCCCGGCCCCGAAGATCCTTTGCAGAGCGGTTCTGGCGCCGAGCTTCGCGCCGATTTTACGATAAAAACCGAAGGCGAGAACCGGGCACGAATCTCTTTGGATTCGGAAAGTGTCAGTCTCAAAGTAGGGGAATATTCCGGATGGATTCCGGTCAAATTCAAAGCCGGCTTGGGCTTCAACGCTCGCGGAATTTGCCGGTTCTATCTGAAGGAGTTGTCTCCCGAGGTTGAAGTTTACGTTACACCGGTAAATATCGACCCCGGCCGTCCCGATCTCCCCATATCGCATCCGGTGACCTACTCCATATATCTATCCAAGCTTTTTGGCCCATACGCCACGCTCGGCCTCGCCGAGGATACCTGGGCCCTCAACGAGAAGGTGCTCGACGACCAGGCGTTTCTCGATCAGTGCTATTCCAATCACGAAGATCGCGAGCGGATGTTTTTCGATGCTTTGGAAAAAACTCGCGACGGTCTTTGCGCATGCGTCTTCGATACCACCGACCGCATCCAGCACATGTTCTGGCGCTATTTGGAAGACGACCATCCGGCGGCGCGGGGAGTTCCTAAGGAACAACGGCCAAATGTGATTGAAGATCTCTATACCCGCATGGACACTTTGATCGGACGAGTGAGGGAGCAGATCCACGATGCCACCTTGCTGCTAGTGATCTCTGATCACGGTTTCAAATCATTCGCGCGCGGCGTCAACCTGAATGCGTGGCTGCATCAAAACGGATATTTGGCCCTCAAACCAGGCAAGACCGAAAGCGGCGACTGGTTTGAAGATGTGGACTGGTCTCGCACCCGCGCCTATACCATGGGCCTGAATGGACTTTATTTGAACATCAAAGGCCGTGAGCGCGAGGGTATTGTTTCGCCCGGAGCAGAAACAGACGCGCTAAAAGACGAGCTGCGCCGGAAATTGGATGGTCTAGTCGATCCGGACTCAGGACGCGCTGGTATCACAGGAGTCTTTGACTGCGACAGCACATACGCGGGGCCCTACGTAGACAACGCTCCCGACCTGATCATTGGCTACGGCGACGGCTTCCGCGCTTCGTGGGACTCAGTGATGGGCAAAGTCACCAGCCGGATCTTCGAAGACAACGTCAAAGCCTGGAGCGGCGACCATTGCGTTGACCCACGGCTTGTTCCCGGAGTGCTGTTCTCCAATCACAAAATTGGCGACGAGAAGCCAGCGATTGTGGACGTCGCTCCGACGATGTTGAAGTTGTTTGGTCTGCGAATTCCCGCCCACATCGACGGTAAGCCCTGGGCTGTGGCCGTAGGGGCTGCGCAATAAATCCTCATCGCTACAGGTAATCGCGAAAGGAAATGATGATCACCATTGTTTCGGGCCTGCCGCGCTCTGGCACATCGCTCATGATGCAAATGCTGCGGGCCGGCGGAATGACATTGCTCACTGATTTTGAACGCAAAGCTGATGAGGACAATCCACGTGGCTATTGTGAGTGGGAACCTGCAAAGCTGCTGCCCAAGCAGCCTGAACGAATTGATGAAGCCGAAGGAAAAGCGGTTAAAATCATCTCGCAGCTCTTGATGTCGATTCCGCCGGAGCGCGATTACAAATTGATCTTCATGGAGCGTCCGCTGCCGGAGGTGTTGGCCTCCCAGGATGAAATGCTTCGTCGCCGGGGCACATCGGATGCTGTAAGCCATGATGTGATGACCCGCGCGTTCAAAAAACATTTGTCCGAAGTTGCCGCCTGGCTTGAGAAGCGGACGGACATCCCAATCTGCCGCGTTGGGTATAGAAAAGTCCTCAACGATCCTGTCTCGATTTCAGAAGAGATGCGTGCTTTTTTGGGGATTGATTTAGATCTGAACGCCATGGTTCGCGAAATCGATCCATCTCTGTACCGCAATCGACGGCCATGAATCAACATCACGCTGAAAGTTACTGATCTCTATGCGAGGCTGAGACTGAAGCAACCCTCGCAGGCAATCTTCAATTTTTTGCTCAAGCTGTGGTTCTGGCAGCAGAAATTCCAAGCCGGTGCGGCCCGGACTGGCATACCGCACTGTTGCCAATGTTTCGACGCTCACATCCAAAAACCGCAATTTCACTCCAACCATCTCGCCAGCTTGCGGAGGTCCGCAGAGGACAGCTGATGCTCCGCCTTTACTGACATCCAGCGTCAGCCCACGCGCGGTTTCCGCGTCCGGGCCGAGAAAGCGTTGCACCATCACAGGAACACTCAAGAAATAACGAGGATAGCGGCGCCGAATAACGTGCTTGTCCGCTATTCTTATCGGACTTTCGACATACATACTCTGCTCCACAAGTGTTGTGCTGCAGCAGACGCAATCGCGCATGGCTCTTGTGAGACACGAAAGCGCCTTTGGGGTGCGCCGTGACAGTGCGCCACCCGGCTGAATAGAAGCTAAGCGCCAAAAGCTAAAAGCTAAAACTACGACGGTAAACTCGCCCCCCAAGCCGACGCCGATCGCAGACTGGCGCGAATCACCTCGAGTAACTCATTGTTGTCCGCTGGCTTTTGAAAAAACGCTGCGGCGCCTGCATCCAGGCTGCGAGCTTCATTTCCCGCTGGATCGCGTGCGGTCAGCACGATCACAGGGATATTTGAAAGCGCATCGCTCTCCTGAAGCCGTTTGAGCACGGAGTAGCCGTTTCCCGCCGGCAGCCCCAAGTCGAGAATAATCAGATTCGGACGCTCCTTCTGTGCCAGAGCAATGGCAGAATAACCATCGCAAGCGCTCACCGTCTCATATTGGTTGGCCCGCAATCGCAGCTTCAACGCCATTCGCAGCTCCGGATCATCGTCAACAATCAGAATTTTTGCCCGGCTTAGGTTTAGGACAGTTTCATTTTGTTCGACTTGCATCTTGTTTGTTCTCCCTTCCGAGAAATTCCTGTTCACCAGCTATGTCCGCAACGATCATTTCAGTCACCTTGTCGGCGACACTCTGCACCCCCTGCTCCAGCGACTTTTCTTCCCCTGCGAAAGCAAGCACGATGGGCTTTGCCTCCGCACGGATCGTTCCAGTGCTCTTCAAATGTGGGAGCGCTCCCAGTTGTTCGGCAACGCGGTTCATCATGATGTTCACGCGTTCCATGTCCGTAGAGGCCACGACGTAACAGATTTCCTTGGGACCGTTGCTCCCCACTGCTGGAAGCACCAAGTCCTTGTCTATGTAAACGCAACGTCGAAGAAGGTCGAGGCATTCGCGGCAAGTTTCCCTCCAGTTTCCTCTCGCCAGATTCGAAAAGGGTGTGAGATCGATGCGCAGAAGAACAAGCGAATCCCGCAGTCGTCCTTCATGAATGATCACTGGAGTGAGGAGCTTTGCGAGCGAATACACTGGCAGCGTGAATGAGAACGTGCTGCCCTCTCCAGCCTGGCTTGCAACCCACATGCGGCCACCGTGGAGGTTAACCAACTCCTTTGCTATAAAGAGTCCCAGGCCAAGGCCCGAGCGGTTTCCGTCTATCGAGTCGGGGTCTTGGTACAGGCGTTCAAAGAGGAGGGGGAGGGCCTCTGCCTTGATTCCGCATCCGGTGTCGGTCACAGAGATGTAGGCGAAGTCTGTGTCGGTTTCAAGCACACTGGCTTTCACAACGATCGATCCTTCTTCAGGAGTGAACTTGATCGCGTTGTCGATCAAGTTAATCAATACTTCCAGGATGCGATCAGGATCGGCGTAAATCAGGGGAATGCCAGCGCCGGCGTCCAACTCCACGCGAATCCGCTTGTCCAGGGCCAGCGGTTGCATCATTGCAATTGCCTGCCGGAGTAGATCGACGAGGGCGAGGCAACGGGGTTCGACGCGCAGCTTACCCGATTCGGCGCGCGTCGCCTCCAGCAGGTCGCGGATCATAGCGTGGAGTTGGTTGACGCTCTTCAAAACTGTTTGCAGGTGGTCGCGTTGTTCCGGGGCAACCGGGCCGGCTAGGCCGTCGAACAGCAGCGAAACGTACTGGTGAATACAGGTGAGGGGCGTGCGTAATTCGTGCGAAACGTGGGAGAGAAATTGGTTTTTGAATTCGATCTGCTGCTTGCGGCTGATCTCGAGCGACCGCAGCAGCGCCTGACGCTCTACGGCGTAGCGCATCGAGCGCTCCAGGTTTCGGCTGGTCATGTGCCCTTTCACCAGATAGTCCTGCACGCCTTGGTGAATGGCCTTCATGGCTAGCTGTTCGTCTTCCTGCCCGGAGAGAATGACGATGGGAACATCAGGAGCTTGCTCCATTACTTTGCGAAAAGTTTCGCTCCCGTGACTGTCGGGAAGGTTCAGATCAAGCAGCACGACGGAAGGCGGCCTCGCGGCCAAACTGGCCAGTCCATCGGAGAGGCGGTTTGCGCAACTGACGTCTACCGGAGCGCTGCCTTCGACTAGACGCAACCGGATCAGGTCGGCGTCCCCAGGATTGTCTTCGATCAGGAGTACTTGAGTTGGCTGATTGCCCATTATTCTTGTTCTTCCTAATCAGGCAGGCTGGCGAATCCGAACCAGAAAGTTTCGATCGAACGGACAGCCGAGAAAAATTGACCCAGGTTTCCGGGTTTGCTGACGTAACAGTTCGCTCCCAATTCGTAGCATCGCGCAATGTCACGGCCGGAGCGCGATGTTGTAAAAACCACCACCGGGATTTCATTAAGTTCAGGGTCGGCCTTAACTTCAGCCAGCACTGCCCGCCCATCTTTTCGCGGTAGATTCAGGTCGAGAATCAACAAGTCAGGCCTGGCAGCTTCGTCGTATTTTCCCGTCCGATGCAAGAATGCCAAGGCTTCTTCGCCATCCGCTACTGTCACAATGTGGCTCTGGCGTTCGCTGGTCGCGAGCACTTCACAGGTCAAATTGGCATCGGCTGGATTGTCATCTACTAATAAGATCTCGGGTGTCGGTTTCATGGCCAAGTTCTTTATCGGCAGGACCCGCAGCTAACGTGAATCGAAAGGTGGAACCCTGTCCCGCTTCGGAATCGACCCAAATCCGTCCGCCATGCTGCTCCACAATTTTCCTGCAGATAGCCAGCCCGATGCCATTACCTGAATATTCCGACCTCGTATGCAGGCGCTGGAAGATCTTGAAAATGAATTCCTTGTGTTCGGGGGCTATGCCAATCCCGTTGTCGGCCACGGTAAACAGCCATTCCGAGCCATTTTTCTCCGCGGAAATCTTGACCACGGGCGGCTCCCGGCCGCGGAACTTAATCGCGTTTCCAATCAGGTTTTGAAATAAGTGGACCAGATGAACCTGGTCTGCAACCAGTATGGGCAGCGGGCTGCGAGTAACGGTTACTCCGCTTTCCTGGACAGCCGCTGTCAGATTCTTGATTGCTTCGTCCACAGCTGAATCGCAGTCGGTGGCTTGGTGCTCGTGGCCATTGCGTCCAACACGAGAAAATGCCAGCACATCTTCGATAAGCGCCTGCATGCGCACTGCACCTTCTACTGCATAGCCGATGTATTTGTCAGCATTATCGTCCAGCTTGCCGCGATACCTTTCCGCCAGCAATTGGGTATAAGCGGCGACCATGCGCAGTGGCTCCTGCAAATCGTGAGAGGCCACGTAAGCGAACTGCTCCAGGTCCTCGTTGGATCGCGCAAGTTCATCGACCTTACGGGCCAGTTCGTCTTGTGCCCGTTTGCGTTCGAC
>WNFR01004227.1_pt1 | contig 14792 bp, 10 predicted proteins | sample 5400221 | NCBI WGS metagenome assembly WNFR01 (sample SAMN13153357, study PRJNA577476) | soil metagenome | isolation source: 40 cm soil under Madrone tree | place: USA:California | collected 2016-06-14 | reverse complement strand
GGTCGTGCTGGCCGACACCGCCGACTTCGAGCGGCTGCACAGCCAGCATCTCACCCGATTGCCCAATGTGGCCCGGGTGCATTCCAGCTTTGCGCTGCGCACGGTGCAAAAATCGCGCGAGTTGCCCGTGCGCGACGCGCCGGATCACTAGCGCGCAGTTCACCACAGGCTCCGCGTGCAGACTGCACTCGCTCGAGTTCAACAAGACAGCGGAGCGCCGCTCGTGTTCAAAAACTTGACCATCGATGTTCTGGCGCTGCACGCTGGCCGCGTGCGCCGCATTCAAGGTCCGTCACGCCGCCCCGGCGCTTCCAGGAGAATCGGCGTCCCCTCGGGTGCGGTCAATACTGCGGTGGACATTTGCCGCTGGGGCGACGCGGCTTCCCCCGCCGGCGAGATGCCGATGTCGGCGAGGCGCGCCAATGTTTCGCCCACGTCGTCGGTTTCGAACCGCAGGGTCGGGCGCCGCATGTGCGCGGGGTCATACAGCCCCAGATCGACGTAGTCGCTGGTACAGGAGATGTGCGGCATCCGGTCATCCGGCTCGTCCATGCCGACGAAGCCGAATTGCTCCCAATAAGCTTTCGACGCCTCGAGGTTCGGAGTCGGCAGCGCGATTTCCAGAAAATAGCCGCATTGCGACGTGTCGGTCGCGATTCGCTTGCTCGGCGAGAAAGTGCGGGCCTCGATGAGTCTCACCAGCTGACCGGTGGGATCGAGCCAGCCGACTTCGTTGAACACGTCATTGCCCAGATGGCGGAACTCGAATTCCAGGCCCAACTCTTCGAGGGCCTCCAGATGTTTGAGCAAATCGGGTTTGACGAAGGTCAGCGAGGGCGCCGCGATCTCCGCCTGATGCAGTCCGAGGCAAATCCTGCCGTCCGTCACGACGGCGTATGGATGCGACCATGCCTCTCCGACCTCCGCCTGGGAGAATCCGAGCCGGGTGTAGAAATCCAAGGAAGCCCGAATATCCGGTGCCGCCAGCGAGAACTCCAGGAACCGTCCCAGCACCGGCCTCTAACTCACTCCGCCGACGCACACGTACTTCATCTCGGTGTAGTCGAGAATTCCGTACTTGGAGCCTTCGCGTCCGATCCCCGATTCCTTGACGCCCCCGAACGGCGCGACTTCGGTGGATATGATTCCCGTATTCAGTCCGACGATGCCGTACTCGATCGCCTCGGACACCCGCCAGCTTCGCGCCAGATCGCGGGTGTACAAATAGGCGGCCAGGCCGAACTCGGTGTCGTTGGCCATCGCGATGGCCTCGGCCTCGGTTTGAAATTTGAACAGCGGCGCCACGGGGCCGAAGGTTTCCTCGCGGGCCACCAGCATCTTCGGCGTCACCTGGGTCAGGATGGTGGGTTCGAAGAACGTTCCTCCCAGAGCATGCCGCTTGCCGCCGAGTTTCACCGTCGCGCCCTTCGCCACGGCATCCGCGATGTGTTCTTCGATCTTGGCCACTGCTTTGGCATCGATCAGAGGCCCTTGGTCGGTGACGCCGGCGAGCCCGTCGCCCACGCGCAATTTTCCGACGGCTTCGCTGAGCTTGCGGGCAAATTCATCGTACACGCCGGCCTGCACCAAGAGACGGTTGGCGCACACACAGGTCTGGCCCGTGTTCCGGTACTTGCTGGCGATGGCTCCCTGAACCGCCGCGTCCAAATCGGCATCGTCGAAGACCATGAACGGCGCGTTGCCGCCGAGCTCCAGCGAGATCTTCTTCACCGTGCCGGCGCATTGCACCATCAGCTTCTTGCCGATTTCGGTGGACCCGGTGAAAGTCAACTTGCGCACCGTGGGGTTCGACGTCATCTCCCCGCCGATCGCGGCGGCGGACCCCGTGATGACGTTGAACACGCCCTTCGGGATTCCGGCGCGATCGGCGAGCTCCGCGAGCGCGAGCGCGGAATACGGGGTCTGGGTCGCCGGCTTGCAAACCAGCGTGCACCCGGCAGCCAGCGCGGGGCCGGCCTTGCGCGTAATCATCGCCGCCGGAAAGTTCCATGGCGTGATGGCCGCGACCACGCCCACGGGTTGCCGCAGCACCAGAATTCGCTTGTCGGCTTGATGCCCGGGGATGACATCGCCGTACATGCGCTTGGCTTCCTCCGCAAACCATTCGATGAAGGAAGCGGCGTAGGCGATTTCCCCCATGGACTCGGCCAGCGGCTTGCCCTGTTCCGCCGTCATCAGCATGGCGAGGTCGTCTTGATGCGCAAGCATCAGATCGAACCAGCGCCGCAGCACGGTGGCACGATCCTTGGCGGTCCGCGCCGCCCATGCCGGCAGTGCCGCGGCGGCGGATGAAATCGCGCGGCGGCATTCGGCGGCGCCCATGTTGGGTATGACCCCGAGCTTGTCGCGAGTGGCCGGGTTGTGCACGTCCAAGGTGCCGCCGTTGTCGGCGGGCGCCCAGGCGCCGTCGATGAAGCATAGTTGGCGCAACAGTAGAGGATCTTTGAGTTCCATGGGCCTGCTCAGCTTAGGTGGGGCGAAAAGGATAGCGCGTTCATGGACACAGTCAACGCTCGAGAATGGCCGTAACACCCATGCCGCCGGCGGTGCAGATCGAGATCAGTCCGCGCCTGGCCCGGGATTCATCGAGAATTTTCGCAAGCGTGGCGACGATGCGCGTGCCGGTCGCGGCGAAAGGGTGACCGATCGCAAGGCTGCCTCCCTTCACGTTGAGTTTGGACCGGTCGATGGTGCCGAGGGTTCCCGGCAGTCCCAGCTTGTCGCGGCAGAATGCGGGATCGGCCCAGGCCTTGAGCGTGCACAATACCTGCCCTGCGAAAGCCTCGTGGATCTCGTAGAAATCGAAATCCTGGAGCGCAAGGTGCGCGTCACTCAGCATTCGGGGCACAGCGTACGCCGGCGCCATGAGCAAGCCCTCCTTCTTGTCGATGTAATCCACGGCGGCCACCTTGCCGTAGCTCAAGTAGGCCAGGACCGGCAGGCCGCGTTCGCGCGCCCAAGGTTCGGACGCGAGCAGCACCGCCGACGCACCATCCGTCATGGGGGTCGAATTCCCCGCAGTCAAGGTACCGGCTCCCGACGTGTCGAACACCGGCTTGAGCTTGGCCAGCTTTTCCAGAGTCGTGTCATTGCGAATATTGTTGTCTTGTGTCACACCCAGGTAGGCGAGCACCAAATCCTTGTAAAACCCCGACGCGTAAGCGGCCGCAGCCTTCTGATGGCTCTCGAGCGCCAGCTGGTCCTGCTCGGCGCGCGTGATTCCCCAGGTCTTCACCATGAGTTCGGTGCTTTCGCCCATGGACAACCCGGTGCGCGGCTCCGCGATTCCCGGCAGAACCGGCCGCAGGTCTCTTGGGCGCAGACCGAACCAGGGACCCGCGCGCTCGATCAGGGTCTTGCCCCGATAACTTTGCAGCAGGCGCTGCTGAAAGCTCCGGCGGTAGACCACCGGGGGATCGCTCACGGTATCGACTCCCGCCGCAATCGCGCAATCGATCTGGCCGAGGGCGATCTTGTTGCCGAGCAGGATCGCCGCCTCGAGGCTCGTGCCGCAGGCGCGTTGCAAATCGAGTCCCGGCGTCTCCGCCGCAAGCCCCGATCCCAGCACGGACTCGCGCGTCAGATTCCATTGACTCGAGTGCTTCATGACCGCGCCCGCGGCCACGTCGTCCAAGCGCTGCCCCTTCAGCCCGTAGCGGTCGACCACGCCGCGCAGCGAGGCGGTCAGCATCTCTTGATTGCCCACACCCCCGTAGGCCCCGTTACCGCGCACGAACGGAATGCGCACGCCGCCGACGATCGCGACGCGCCGCGGACTTGCTCCGACCAACATAGGCTGACTCCTGAAAGTTGAGCTATGGAATTATGAACCTAGTCTGACCCATGATGCGCCCACTGCGGCGGCGGTCATTAGTCAGACAGGCTCCCAGCCACCGGCTTATTATCGATCGATGGCCCTTATAATCGATCGATGACCCGATTTTCTCATACGGTTGTGCTCGGACTCGCGTTTTCGGGACTCGCCGCCTGCGGCGCGGCGCCTGCGCCGCCTCCCTCCCAAGCGGTCAATCCGGCCGCCCCCCGCGACGATTTGAGGCGGATCGTCGACCGGTATTGGGACGAGCACGTGCCCCCGGGCAATCCGCTGTCGCCGCAATTCCTGGCGGATTCCTTGAGCCTGGAACGCCGATTCCTCGCCGAAGTTCTTGCCGTTCCGCGCGCCGGCCTGGACGCGGATGCGGGGTTGACGTACGACATGTTCAAGAGACAGCTCGAGTTGGACATCGAAGGCTTCACCTATCCGGAGGAGCTCCTGCCGGTCAATCCATTCGATGGAATGCCGCTGCAATTCGCGCGCGCGGCCGCGGACACGCAGCAACACCCGCTCAGGACAGCCAAGGACTATGAGCGGTGGCTGGTGCGGATCGACGACAATGCGCGCTGGGCGAGACAGGCGATCGCGAACATGCGTGAGGGAATGCGGCGCGGCTACACCTCGCCGCGGGTACTGGTGGAGCGGACGCTGCCGTTGCTGCAAGGTCTCGGCGAGGACGGCTCCGCGAATGTGTTCTATGCGCCGCTGCGGACACCGGCAGAGACCATCAAGGAACCCGAGCGGACGCGCCTGACTTCGGACCTCACCGGCGCGGTCAAGGACAAGCTGCTGCCGGCCTATCGTGAATTGCATGCGTTCATTCAACGTGAGTATCTGCCCCGGGCGCGGATCAGCGTCGCCTTGTCGGCGCTGCCGCTGGGGCCCTCGTGGTACGCATTTCGAGTCAGGCGCGCGACCGGAGGCCGGCTGACGCCGGACGAAATCCATGGCATCGGCACGGGGGAGGTCGAGCGCATTCGAGCGCGCATGCTCGCCTTGCCGCCGGGAGCGCCGCTTCCGCCCAAGGCGGAGCTCCCGGACGCGTACCAGGAACTCAAGGCGCAAACTCTTGCGGCCTTGCCGACCCTGTTCTCCGCAGCTCCGCGCGCGGATTTCGAGATTCGAGCGTCCGCGCTCCCGGGCGACGCCTTGGCACCCCTGGCCTATCAAACGGCCGCGCCGGACGGAGGGTCCCCCGCGATCCTCTATGTGAACATGGACCGGAATGCGCCACGGTCCGCTGACGTTGCGGTCGCGGCTTTTCTTCAGGAAGCGATACCGGGACGCCACTATCAATCGGCGCTTCAGCTGGAGCGAGCCGACTTGCCCAAGTTCCGGCAATCCGGCGGTGACCCCGCCTTCGTCGACGGATGGGCTCTGTATGCGGCGACGCTCGGCGACGAACTCGGTTTGTACCGCGACGATGACGCAAAAAGAGGCGCACTCGTCGGCCAATTGAAATGCGCGGTCGCCCTGGTGGTGGACACGGGTTTGCACGCGCAGGATTGGACGCGCGCCCAGGCGGCCGACTATGTTCGCGCGCAGTTGGGCGTCGATGCGGCCGAGGCCGGTCTGATCACCGACCGATTCGTGGCGCTGCCCGGGGACGCGTTGGCGTGCAAGTTGGGTGAGCTCAAATTTCAGGCGCTGCTGGCCCAGGCCAGGCAGGTGCTGGGTGCGCGCTTCGATATCCGCGACTTTCATTCCGAGATCCTCAAGGACGGTGCCATGCCCCTGGATATTCTGGAGGCGAAAATGAAACGATGGATGGCGGCTCGGCGCTGATGCAGGCCGCTCGAAACAACCGCCAGGCGGCGATATTGGTCGAACAGATCCCGGTGTGCGGAGTCAGATCATCCAGTGCGCATTTTATTACTCGTCGTAGCCTTCTCGTTCGCCGTCCATACCGCCCATGCCGGCTCCGCCGCGCCTCCCGCGGATCTTGCGCAGGAATCCGCGCAGCACGGAGACATCGATGTCGCAGTGACGCTGGACGCAGGAGAACAGAGCGGCAGCGCGAGCGCGTCGGTCAGAATTCATGCGCGTCGCGAGGTGGTCTGGTCGCTGATCACCAGCTGCGCGGAAGCCTTGCAGATGATTCCCGGTCTCGTGGCCTGTGACGTGATGGAGACGGCGCAGGACCGGTCATGGCAGCGGATCCGGCATGTCATGAACTATTCCTGGTACGCGCCCAGACTCACGTATGAAATCCGCGCGTGGTATGACGAGCCGTCGCGCGTGTCGATCGAACGCATCTCGGGGGATTTGGCGCTCCTTCGGTGTTCATGGGTGTTGCAGAGCGACGGGGACCACACGCTCGCGCACTATTCGGTCCATCTGGTGCCGGGTTTTTGGGTGCCGCGCTGGCTCGAGCGCGCGGCCTTGCGGCGCGACTTGCCGGAAATCTTGCGTGCCCTGCGCACGCGTGCCGAATTCGTCCAGAAGCAGAAACCGGGATAGTACGCATGTTGAGCCGGATCATCCTCATCGCGTGGATTGTGCCGACGCTGGCGCTCTGCGCGTGCGGACGTGAGCCTGAGCCGGCGCGGGTCAAGCGGGTATTCCATCTGAACCCCTACGAAAAGGACTTCGGCTATTCCCAGGCCGTGCTGATCGACAAAACGCTGTATATTTCCGGCTCCGTGGCGGCGGATGAGAACGGGCGGCTGGTGGCGCCGGGCGATATGGCGGGGCAAATGCGCACCGCCTATTCCAATATACATCGCACGCTCGCCGCGCACGGGGCGGGCTTCGACGAGGTCGTCAAGGAGACGATCTATACGACCGACATGGACGCCTTGCTGAAGGCGTCCGACTTGCGGTTCGAGTATTACGACAAAGAGCGGCTGCCGACGACCTCATGGGTGCAGGTGCAGCGTTTGGTGGATCCAGGATTCCTCGTTGAAATCGAGGTCGTTGCCGAGCTGCCGTAGGAGCCCGTCTGACTCATGGGCGCCGTCACGTGGGTCTGCCGCAGTAGGCGCAGCATTAGTCAGACAGGTTCCTGAATCGAGGATCGAGGTGTGCGTAACGTGGTTGATAAGAAATTCGAGCGCCGCCTCGCAGGGCTCATCAATTCCGGTGAGCGAGGCGTGCTGCGCGGCGGCCGCAAGGGCGTCGAAAAGGAGTCGTTGCGGGTCTCACCCGCGGGCGGCATCGTGCAGACACCGCATCCCGCCGCCCTGGGCGCGCCCCTTACCAACGACAACATCACCACGGACTTCTCCGAGTCGCTGATCGAACTGGTCACCCCGCCGTTCGGCGAGACATGGGAATTGCTGCAGTACTTGTGCGACATCCACCAGTTCGTGTACCGCCATCTGCATGATGAACTGCTATGGGCGACGAGCATGCCGTGCGCTCTCGAGGGCGATGCAAGCATTCCGCTGGCGCAATTCGGCAGCTCGAACGTCGGCCGGATGAAGACCATCTATCGGCATGGTCTGGGGGTGCGCTACGGGCGCATCATGCAGGCGATTTCAGGCGTGCATTTCAATTATTCCTTCTCCCCGCGTCTGTGGGGCGTTCTCGAGGACATCAACCAGTCCCGCGAGCCGCAGCAGAGCTTCGTCTCCGCCCAATACTTCGGCGTGCTGCGCAACTACCGGCGCTACGGCTGGCTGGTGCTGTACCTGTTCGGCACGTCGCCGGCGGTGTCGAAGAGTTTCTTTGCGGGGCGCGAAACCACTCTGGGCCGGCTCGATGCGGACACTTTCTACGAGCCGTTCGGCACCTCTCTCCGCATGAGCGACCTGGGCTACCGCAACAAGAATCAAGCGACGGTGAACGTCTCGGTCAACAGCCTGGAAGAGTACGTGCGCGATCTCTCGCGGGCGATCAGCACGCCCTATCCGCCCTACGAGAAGATCGGCGTCAAGGTCGACGGCGAATACACCCAGCTCACCGCCAACATCCTGCAGATCGAGAACGAATATTACAGCTTCATCCGGCCGAAGCGGGTTGCGCGCTCCGGCGAGCGCCCGACCAAGGCCTTGCAACGGGCCGGAGTGGAGTACGTCGAGGTGCGTGCGCTGGATGTGAGCGCGTTCGATCCGGTCGGCGTCAATCAGAACAAACTGCGCTTCCTGGAAGCTTTTCTCGCGCTATGCCTGCTGCGGGAGAGCGCACCGATCGGGGAGGGCGAGCAGGCGAGCCTGGATGCCAACCACTTGCTGGTCGCCCGGCGCGGCCGCGAACCCAACCTCATGCTGAAGCGCGAGGGGCGTGATGTTCCCATGCGGGATTGGGCGCGCGAATTGCTCGACGCGATGCAGGGACTGTGCGAATTGCTGGATCACGGCGCGCCCGCGCGCCCGTACACGTCCGCCCTCGAACAGCAGCGCGCGAAAATCGACGATGTCGAGCGCACACCCTCGGCGCGGCTGCTGGCGGACATGCGGCAGAGCGGCGAAACATTCTTCCAGCTCGCGCAGCGAATGTCGAAATTGCACAAGGATTACTTTCTCGATCTGTATCCGCCGAACGAGCGCCGCCTGGCGGAATTCGCTGCCGCCGCACGAGAGTCGCACGAGGCGCAAGCTCGCATCGAGGCAGCCGACAAGACAGATTTCGACACCTATCTGGCTCAGTACCTGGCCGATTGAGACCGAGCGCATCGCGTGGGTCCGCGTTCCCTTGCCGCCGGTTCCATCGAGCGTGATCGTGAGGGGCATTATTTGACATAATCAAGTCCGGTGAGCGCGGTTTTTTACTCCAAAGAGTGGAGCACGTCATTGAGCGCTCAGCCTCAGGTGAGTACGGTCGGGATCAATGAACAGCGCCGATCGACTTCCCACGGCAGATCTGCCGGATTCTCCGCACGCCCGTCAATTGCGGGCGGGCTTCCCCTGGCTCACTTTCCATCCGGAACTCGAAACCGAATTCCGGCGCGCTCATTTCGACGAGAACCTGGTTCACACGCGCGTCAACATCTGCCTGGCCGTGGTCGTTGCCATTGCATTTTCCGCCATGGAATCGACGGTGCTCGGCCCCGAGCTCAACCGCGTTCCCAGCATGATTCACTTGCTGGTCATCATTCCGATACTGCTCATCGGACTCGCGTCGAGTTTCTCCGCGCAGCGTCATCGGATCTATCCGCCGCTTGCGGTGGCTGCATCGACCATCCTCGGCCTCGGCGTGGGTGCGATTCAGATCATCGCCACCCTCGACGGCATATCGATTCTGTTTCCCTGCGTGATGCTCACCATCATCTTCATTTACTTCATGACCGGGCTCGTTTTCTATCTTGCGGTCGCCGCGAATGCGCTGGTGATGTTCGGCTATCTTGCCGCGGGCATGGCACTGCAGTTGCCGGGCCGCGAGTTCGCCTACGATGCGATGGCCATGGTTGCCGCCAATGTGTTCGGTGCGTCCGTCGTCTACATGCACGAGAAAATCAGCCGCATGCGTTTTCTCGAAGCCTGCCTGCTGCGTGAGCTGGTGGCGCGGGACGGTCTCACGGGCATACAGAACCGCCGTATGTTCGACCAGCACATCGAGCGCGTCTGGCAGCAGGCCGTGCGCGAGGAGGAACGAGTGGCGGTGCTCCTCGCCGACATCGACTGCTTCAAGGACTACAACGACCGCTACGGACATCAGGCGGGCGACGAATGCCTGCGCGCCGTTGCGGTCTCGCTCAGCCAGTGTGCGCGAAGACCCCTGGATTTCGTGGCGCGTTATGGCGGCGAAGAGTTTGCGGTGGTGCTGTACGAAGCCAGCCGCGAATACGTCGCCGAGGTGCTGACGCGAATTCAGCGTTCCATCGCGGAGCTCAATATTCCCCACGACGCATCCCGGGTCGCCGGCCGGCTGACGCTGAGCATCGGCGCGGCCTTCATCCTGCCGAGCAGCTGCCGCACGCCCGAAGGGCTGGTCCAACTGGCCGACGAAGCCATGTACTGCGCCAAGGAACAGGGCAGGAACCGGGTCGTCGTCATGGAAGACGAATACAACACCTTGAGAACCGGCCGTTTCGAAAAACGCCGCGGGCAGCGCAACGTCTAGCCATCAACGATAAAAAGCTGGTAGGAGGCCCAGCCTCCGTGCCTGACAAAGCCAATCGTCCTATTCCCGCCGGTAGATCGCGATTTGCGCCTCTTCTCCGGCCCTTCTGCTGGCGCGGAACATGCCTTCCGAATTGAACTCCATGGCGATTTCGCCCTGGGGGTCGATCGCGATGACTCCTCCCTCGCCGCCCAGCTTGACGAGCTCCTCGAACACGACCTGGCGCACCGCCTCTCCCAAGGTGCGGCCGCCGAAGCGCATCCGCGCACAAATATCGTGCGCGACGGCGGCACGTATGAACATTTCCCCGTGTCCGGTGGCCGACACGGCGCAGGAACGGTCGTCCGCGTAGGTCCCCGCACCGATGATGGGCGAATCGCCGATGCGGTTGTAGCGCTTGCCCGTCATGCCTCCGGTGGAGGTCGCCGCAGCCAATCTCCCTTCCGCGTCGAGCGCGACCGCGCCCACCGTGCCTACATGGGAGATGGTCAGAGCCGAGAGGCCTTGGTCGCCGCTGCGGATGCGTTCGAGCTGCCGCCAACGCTCCGGGGTGTAAAAGTAGCTGCGCGGAACCAGCGCGAAGCCGCGGCTCAACGCGAATTCCTCGGCGCCGTCGCCGCTCAGCATGACGTATTCCGAATGCTCCATGACGGCGCGCGCCAGTTCGATCGGATTCCTGACATGGGTCACGCCGCACACCGCTCCGGCGTTGAGGGTTCTGCCGTCCATGATCGCGGCGTCCAGTTCGTTGCGGCCGTCGAGCGTGAACACCGATCCCAAGCCCGCGTTGAACGAGGGATTGTCCTCGAGGCTGACGATCGCGCGTGTAACTGCGTCGAGACTCGACCCGTGCGCCTCGAGCACGGCGTACCCCGCGTCGAGCGCCGCGGCCAGACCGGCACGGTATCTGAACTCTCTCTCGCCGCCCGATTCGGCGCGCGGCAGGGTCCCTGCGCCGCCATGAATTGCTAGCCCGAACATCTTACGATGAGTTCCTCTGGTCGCAGAGATGCCGCAAGGCTATCATCATTCGCGAATGAATCAATTTCCCGAGACGCGGGCCATCAAAAGCCTGCTCATCGCGAATCGCGGTGAAATAGCCATTCGCGTCATGCGTGCCGCCGCCGAGCTCGGCATTCGCACCATCGCCATTCACTCCCAGGAAGACCGGTTCTCGCTGCATCGGACCAAGGCCGATGAGAGCTACTTGGTGGGCGACGGCAAGGGGCCGATCGACGCCTATCTCGACATCGACGACATCATCCGTGTCGCGATCGAGGCGCGCGCCGACGCCGTTCATCCGGGTTACGGCTTCTTGTCCGAGAGTCCCGAATTCGCGGAAGCGTGTGCCGCCGCGAACATTCTCTTCGTCGGACCTCTGCCCGACACCATGCGGAGGCTGGGCAACAAGGTCGAAGCGCGCAATCTGGCCGTGGCCGCGGGGGTACCGGTGATGCCGGCGACGCCGCCGTTGCCCGCCGACGCCGACCAGGTGCGGGCCTTGGCGAGACAGGTCGGTTTCCCGGTGATGCTCAAGGCGAGCTGGGGCGGCGGCGGCCGCGGCATGCGCATCGTCGAGGACGACCGTGAGCTCATCGAGACCGTGGCGGCGGCGAGGCGCGAAGCCAAGGCGGCGTTCGGCAAGGATGAGGTTTACCTCGAGAAGCTCATCCGCCGGGCGCGCCACGTGGAAGTGCAGATCCTGGGCGACTCCCATGGCAGCTTGGTGCATCTGCATGAGCGGGACTGCACCGTGCAGCGCCGCAACCAAAAGGTCGTCGAACGCGCACCGGCGGCGTTTCTGGACGACGCCCAACGCGCCGAACTGTTCGAGGCGGCGCTCAAAATAGGCCGCGCCGTGGGCTATCGCGCCGCCGGCACCGTCGAGTTCCTGCAGGACGCCGACACCGGCAAGTTCTATTTCATCGAAGTCAACCCGCGCATTCAGGTGGAGCACACCGTCACCGAATGCGTGACCGGGATCGATCTGGTCAAGGCGCAAATCAGGATCGCCGGCGGCGCGCGGATAGGCACCCCGGAAAGCGGGGTACCTCGCCAGGAAGAGATCCGCGTCAACGGCCATGCATTGCAGTGCCGCGTCACGACCGAAGACTCCGAAAATAATTTCGTACCTGATTACGGCCGGCTCACCGCCTACCGCAGTCCGGCCGGATTCGGCATACGGCTCGATGCCGGGACCGCCTATGCGGGCGCCATCATCACACGCTTCTACGATTCGCTGCTGGTGAAGGTGACCGCCTGGTCGCCGACTCCCGAGGAGACCATTGCGCGCATGCACCGCGCGCTCTGGGAGTTTCGAATTCGCGGCGTGGTGACCAATTTGCGGTTCCTGGACCAGTTGATCATGCACCCGCGGTTCGCATCCGCGGACTACACCACCAAGTTCATCGATGAAACCCCGGAATTGTTCCAAAGCCACCGCAAGCGCGACCGGGCGACGCGGCTGTTGAGCTTCATCGGGGATGTGATCGTCAACGGCAATCCCGAGGTCGCGGGACGGGCCCGGCCGAAACAGGCCGTGTTTCCACGGCCGCCGCGCAGCGTCCTTGGGCGGCCGCCGGCCGGAACCAAGCAAAAGCTCGACGAACTGGGACCGGAAAAATTTGCCGGCTGGATGCTGGCGGAATCCCGCGTCCTGCTGACCGACACCAGCATGCGCGACGCGCATCAGTCGTTGCTGGCGACGCGGTTTCGTACCCATGACATGGCGGCAATTGCGCCCTACTACGCCGATTTGCTGCCGCAGCTCTTTTCCGTGGAGTGCTGGGGCGGCGCGACTTTCGACGTCGCCATGCGCTTCTTGAGGGAGGACCCCTGGGCGCGCCTCGCCGCGTTTCGCGAAGCCATGCCCAATCTCTTGCTGCAGATGCTGTTTCGATCGGCCAACGCCGTCGGCTACGCCAACTATCCGGACAATGTCGTGAGGCATTTCGTCGGACGCGCGGCGAATGCCGGCATCGACGTGTTCCGGGTATTCGATTGCCTGAATTGGGCCGACAACATGAAAGTCGCCATCGAGGCGGTCCGGGATACCGGCCGGCTCTGCGAGGCGGCGATCTGCTACACAGGCAACCTCACGGACCCCCGGGAGACCAAGTACGGCCTCGAGTACTACGTGAAGCTCGCCAAGGAATTGCGGGCGATGGGCGCTCACGTGCTCGCGATCAAGGACATGGGCGGACTTTGCCGGCCGCGGGCTGCGGCGGCGCTCGTCAAAGCGCTCAAGGAAGAAGTGGGGCTGCCGATTCATTTCCACACCCACGATACGAGCGGGATCGGGGCGGCCAGCGTGCTCGCCGCCGTCGACGCCGGCGTCGATGCGGTGGATGGCGCGATCGACGCCCTGTCCGGCCTTACCTCGCAGCCCAATCTGGGGTCCATCGTCGAGGCGCTCCGATTCGGTCCACGCGATCCGGGGCTCGATCCCGACAAATTGCGCATGATCTCCACCTACTGGGAACAAGTGCGCCGCGGCTATATTGCGTTCGAAAGCGACATCCGCGCGGGCGCCTCGGAGGTGTACGTGCACGGCATGCCGGGGGGGCAGTATACGAATCTGCGCGAGCAGGCGCGGTCGCTCGGACTCGACGATCATCGCTGGCCGGAAGTTGCACACGCCTATGCCGAGGTCAACGAGATGTTCGGCGACATCATCAAGGTCACGCCGACGTCCAAGGTCGTCGGCGACATGGCCATCACCATGGTCACGAGCGGCCTCACGCGCGAGGCAGTGCTCGACCCGGCGGTGGAAATCGCATTTCCCGACTCGGTGGTGCGTCTGTTTCGCGGGGAGCTTGGCCGACCGGTCGGCGGTTTCCCCGCGGATCTGCAGAAAAAAGTGCTGGGCGGCAAAGCTCCGCTCGACGTGCGGCCCGGCGAATTGCTGCCGCCCGCGGACCTCGAGGCGGAGCGCCGGCTTGCGGAATCCAACGTGGGCAGGGCGATTACCGAGGATGAACTCGCTTCGTATCTGATGTACCCCAAGGTATTCGCCGACTACGCGGCCGGCCGCAGCATGTTCGGCGATGTCAGCGCACTGCCGACGGCCGTGTTCTTTTACGGGATGGACCCGGGCCAGGAGATCAACATCGATCTGGAGCGCGGCAAGACACTGATCGTACGTTACGTTACCACCAGCGATCTGCATGAGGACGCCACGCGCACGGTATTCTTCGAGCTCAACGGCCAGCCCCGTCCCATTCGCGTCGCGGATCGCAGCCAGGTGGCGAAGCGGCCGCCGCGGCGCAAGGTTGAGCCGGGCAATACAGGCCACGTGGGCGCCCCCATGCCGGGCACGATTGCGACGGTCCCGGTGCAGGCCGGCCAAAAGCTCGCCAAGGGTGAGGCGTTGCTGACGCTGGAAGCGATGAAAATGGAAACCACGGTGCGTGCCGAGCGCGATGGAGTGATCAAGCAGATCTTGGTCAAACCCGGCCAGCAGGTCGACACCAAGGACTTATTGATCGTCTTCGAGTAATCGCCGCGTTCCGGCAGAATTCAATGCACCGGAAAGCTTGGAGGAGGCTGGATCGGGGAGGCATTTCCCGGAGCGTGAAAAACAGGACGTTTTTCCCGCAGCCTCCATGGGTGCGACGCATGCGTCGCACGGGTGGCCAAGGATGGCCACCCAGGGCTTGCGCGAAGCAGGGACTGCGCAGCGCAATGGATTTACGGCGGTCCGGGAAATGCCTCCCCGATCCAGCCTCCGTGCACGAGTAACCTTGCTTACTCTTCTCGCTGCCGTTGCGGGACGGTCACCTGGAGCCCATCCAGCTCCCCCGTGATCTGGATCTGGCAACTGAGACGGCTGTTGCCACGCGGTTCCCAGGCGATCTCCAGCATGGCTTCCTCCATTTCCTCGCGCGGCCCGAGCTTCGCGAGCCAGGAAGGATCGATGTACACATGACAGGTG
>WNFR01004224.1_pt1 | contig 14794 bp, 13 predicted proteins | sample 5400221 | NCBI WGS metagenome assembly WNFR01 (sample SAMN13153357, study PRJNA577476) | soil metagenome | isolation source: 40 cm soil under Madrone tree | place: USA:California | collected 2016-06-14 | reverse complement strand
GCCGGCGCCGGTGAGCTGCCGGACGGCGACGATCAAGCGGATCGCCGATACGATTCTCGGCGCGCTGGTGCGCGCGCTGCCCGGCAAGATGCCGGCGGCGAGCTCCGGCACGCTGCTGGTGATGGCGTTCGGCGGCCGCGACCCCGCGACCGGGCAGCCGTTCGTGGCCAGTGAGCTGGCGGCCGGCGGGATGGGGGCGCGGCCCGACAAGGACGGCATCGACGTCATCGAGACCGACGTCTCGAACTGCATGAACATCCCGGTCGAGTCCGTGGAAATGAATTTCCCGCTGCGCATCCCGCGCGCGCGGCTGTGGCTCGACTCGGGTGGGGCGGGACGCTTCCGCGGCGGCCTCGGCCTCGAAAAGGTCTTCGAGGCGACGACGACGGACGTGATGGTGTCACACCGCGGCGAGCGCTTCGGGTCCTCGCCCTGGGGCCTCGAGGGCGGGGCGCCCGGCGCCCGCGCCCACGCGCATATCGTGAGAGCGGACGGCACACGCGAGGCGTTGCCGTCCAAGAAGATGATCGTGCTGCACCCGGGCGACCAGCTCTGGGAGTACATCGCCGGTGGCGCCGGCTATGGCGATCCGCTGGAGCGCGACCCCGCGGCGGTCTTCGCCGACGTGCTGGACGGCAAGGTCTCGGCGGCGGTGGCGATCACGGCCTACGGCGTCGTGCTGACGCCGGATGGCACCTCGGTGGACGAAGTGAGGACGAAGGACCGCCGGGACGCGCCACGGCAAGAATCCGATCACCGGCGATGGTGACCATGCCCGCGTCGACAGGCCGCTATGCTGATCCGGGGAGACCTTTTCACGTGGCCGTTGACGCCGTGTGTACCATCTGAAAACCGACCCCTTCAGTCATCCGTAGGCATCGACGGACGTCGCGCAATGCTGTGAGGAGGTGCCTCATGCGACGCATGCTGACCGTCACTGGCATGATCGCCGTGGCCGCGGCGGGCCTCACCGCCGTGTGGGCAAGCACGTTCACGGCCGGACCGTTGACGCAAGTGTCCGGCGCGAGCCCGTTTGCCCACTGTACCGCAGACAACGTCGCCGGGCAGCCCGGCCTGCTGTTCCTCAACAGCGAGGTCGAGCCGCTGGTCGATGTGAACCCGACCGATCCTCGGAACATCGTCGGCGGCTATCAACAAGATCGGTGGTCGGGCGGCGGATCCCGAGGCCTGGTGGCCGGGGTCAGCCTTGACGCCGGCACGACGTGGACCAACGTCGTGATCCCGAAGATCACCCTCTGCTCGGGCGGGACCGTCGACAACGGTGGCGACTTCAAGCGCGCGACCGACCCGTGGCTTTCCTTCGCGCCCAATGGCGATCTCTATTTCATGAGCCTTTCCCTCGACATCGAGGCGCCGCCGGGTGCGCCGGGGGGCAACGGCAAGAACGCCATGTTCGTGAGCAAGTCCACCGACCGCGGCCTGACCTGGGGCGACCCCATCAAGCTCATCGAGGACACGAATCCCCGGTTCCTCAACGACAAGAATTCGATCACCGCCGATCCCGGCGAACCTCATTTCGTCTATGCCGTCTGGGATCGGCTGCAGCTGCCGGTGGGTTCCGTGCTCAATCCCGAGAACGTGATCGGCTTCGGTTTCAAGGGCCCGGCCATGCTCTCGCGGACGACAGACGCCGGCGCGAACTGGGAGCCCGCTCGCATCATCTTCGACCCGGGCGCCAACCAGCAGACCATCGGCAACCAGATCGTCGTGCTCCCGGACGGGACCCTCGTCGACTTCTTCAACCTGATCCGCAACCAGCCGCCACGGTTCGAGTTCACGCTTGCCCTCATCCGCTCGACCGACAGGGGCGCCACGTGGACTCACGGGCAGCCGATCCGGGCGGCCAGGATTTTCTCGAAGGCCGCCTTCGACCCGCAGGCGACCGGCGTCAGAGATCCCGACACGGGCGCGCGGGTTCGCACCGGCGACATCATTCCCGAAGTCGCGGTGGACCGGAGCCCGAGGAGCCGCGGCTACGGCAACCTCTACGCGGTCTGGCAGGACTCGCGGTTCAGCAACAATGGAGATTTCTCCACGCTGGACTTGCTCATCGACGAGGTCGCGTTCGCGCGGTCCATGGACGGCGGGTTGACATGGTCGACGCCGATCAAGATCAACCTCACTCCGACCAACATTCCGCTGAAGAACCGCCAGGCCTTCACACCGGCCGTCCGCGTGGCGGCCGACGGCACCATCGGCGTGACCTACTATGACTTTCGCAACAACACCACCGATCCGACGACGCTGCCGACCGACCTCTTCCTGGTCCATTCCCACGACCAGGGCCTGACATGGAAGAGCGAGACGCGCGTCACGCCCGCATCGTTCGACATGCGCAAAGCGCCGGTCGCGCGGGGCTTCTTCGTCGGCGACTACGAGGGCTTGGCGGCCGTCGGAAACTCCTTCCGGCCGTTCTTCGTCCAGACCGGCGCCGCCTGCACGCGCATCGACGCCAGCAACGTCTTCGAGTGCGATAACAACGTCTTCTCGACCACGGTCGGTCCCTGAGCGCTCACGGGGGAAGGGCGCACGACGCGTTCACACCAGCCCTGCTCGAATCGCCTCGGCGACGATTTCGGTGCGCGAGCGAACGCCGAAGCCCGCCGCGATCTTTTCGAGACGATCCTTGATGGTATGGGGACTGAGGTGAACTCGAGCGGCAATAGCCTTGTTCGTGAGCCCCGCGGCGACATACCGGACGATGGCGAGGTCGCGTTCGGAGAGCACCGCGGCACCAGGGCTCACGGTCTTCCCGTTGGCCGTCCTCACATTGGCAATCACCCTCGACGCGACCTTCGGATCGAGCACAGAATGCCCGGCATAGACCGCGCGAACGGTGCGCTTGATCTCGTCGAGCTCGACGTCCTTGATGAGGTAACCTTTCGCGCCGGCGGCCAGGGCCCCCAGGATGATGCCGTCCTGGGAGTACGCGGTGAGGACCACGACGGCCGTCGCCGGCGAAACCGCGAGCACGCGCCGGCAGACGTCGGCCCCATCGTCATCGCCCAGCTTGGCGTCCAACAGCACGACGTCAGGCCGCTCGCCCTCGGCCATGCGAACGGCGTCCAGGCCCGTCCCGGCCTCTCCGATGATCTCCATGTCCGGTTCGCGCTCCAGGACCTGTCGCAGACCGTGCCGAACGACTGTGTGATCGTCCACGATCAGGATGCGGATACGACCTTTCGCCGGCGGCCGCCGTCGGCCGCGATTCTGTGCGGCGGCGCTGTGCGTCGCACCCGGCGCAGAGTCCTGTCGTTCAAACATCGGACTCGGAGCCGTTCGTCACCGTCCAGCGTCTCCGCCGAGCGGAATGCGAGCCTGGCGCTTCTCGCAGAATCGCGCGCGCTGTCCCGCGTGCGGCCGGAGTCGACACGGGCGCGCCTCCCGCGACGGCTTCGGTGAATTGCAGGTAGGTGTCGATCGAGGCGACAACGACGTGGGCCTGCAGCGTGATCAGGTCGATCCCCATGAGAACGACGCGTACCCAGGCCTCGATCACGATCCCCTTGTCGAGCACGCGATCGAGAACCTCGGCGGTGTTGCTGTCCCCCGACATGCGCTCGATGCCCATTTCCCCATTCCTTTTCCTGCGCGATGGCGCACCACGTCCAGTGCGTACTACTACGTAGAATTTGCGTGGCCTGCAATAGGAAAACGTTTTCGTTCTGGCGATCGGCTCGGGCGTTGTAAGACTTGCCCTGCTCGGGGGTTCCATCTGGAGGTCCCAGATTCCCCGTCTTGGGGGTGGACGGCCTGGGCACGCGCGTGCTGTTGTAGCGGGCGCCGAGAGCTTCTGAAACGCGCGGTCAACCTACGACGGCACACGCTACGACGGCACACGCCCGCTACGACAGCACACTCGTGGTCGCCATTTCGACAGGAGGTTCGTGCTCATGATTCAGCGCCTGGAGAGGACCGACGTCGTCGAGATCCTCGAACGGATCTTCGACAAGGGCATCGTCGTCGACGCGTGGGCTCGTATCTCGCTGGCCGGGATCCACCTGGCGACGATCGAGGCCCGCATCGTCATGGCGTCGCTCGAGACGCACCTCGAGTACGTCACCGAGCTGAACGACGTCGTCGCGCCCCTCCGGTCGGCCCTCGATGGCAGCCAATCCCTGAGCGCCCGGGAGCGAGCCTCCCTGCGAATCGTGCACAAGGCCTTTGACGCGTGGAATTTCCGCGATGTCGACGGCTACACCGCGTTGCTCGACAACGGCTACATCGGCGAGACCCACCGAAATCCAACGCTGCTTCGTGGGCCCGAGGACGCCCGACGAGCCATGCAGGCCTACTTCGACACCTTCCCGGGCCATCACTTCACGATCGAAAGTGCCCTCGCTGCCGGCGACGATGTTCTCGTGAGCTGGCTGACAACGCCTCCCCAGCAGAGAGCCGACCACGGCGCCGATCTCGCCGCGCCGCCATCGCAGGTTCCCGGCTGTACGGTCACCCGGCTCCAGGGCCGGAGGATCGTCCATACGTGGAGCTACTGGGATACGCCGCATTGGTTGCAGCCGGCGGCAACCGCGAGGGACTAGGGCTGGACTTCTCGACGGCCGTCACCGGCGGGCTGCTTGAGCTCGGGGAGAGACCCGGCGTATCCGAGATACGTGGAGAACGAGGCGACGATCACGTGCGCCTCGACCGTCACGAGCTCGATGCCGACCAGAGAGAGGCGCACCCACGCGTCGATCACGATTCCCTTGTCGAGCACGCGGTCCAACACGTCGAGCAGGCTCGCGGTGTTGGCACTTCGCTCGACGCGCATAGGCAAACCTTTTCAGCCCGTCTTGACGTTCTGGGCCTGACATTGTCAGCAAACGAGGTGCCGGGCAACACCATGCTGGGAGAGGACACCCGCCGCAGGCGCCGTCGCTGTCACTGGGGTGACGAAATGACGTCGGCTCGTCATTTCGAGGCGAGAACGATCGGTCCGGTCGGCGCCGGCACCCCGCCCTCGGGCTCGACGGTGACGACGAAGACCCGGGCGGCGGCGCCTGTGGATGCCGGCGCGATGCGGAGGACGCCCCGGCCGGCCGCGTCGACGCCGAACAGACCGGCCGGGCGGGGCGTCCCTGCGACGATCGTCCACAGCGCGTAGGTCTTGCCGGCGGGCGTGGGCGGCAGCCCGGCCACGAACAGATGGCCGCCGCCGACGTCGTTCCAGATGATCCGCCCGCCGGCGGCCGGCGCCGGGCCCTGGGCCCGGAGATCAACGACTCGCGTGGCGGGGTCACGCAGCAGCTCGACGGCGCCGCGGTAGAGCGCCGCCTGCTCCCGCAGCGACGCCTCGTTGCGCGCGAGGCGCTCCTTGACGGCCGCCGTCTCGCGCGCCATCTGACCGAGCCTCGCCTCGTAGCGCACGGCGACCCACGTGCCCGTGAATCCGGCCGCCGCCGCGGCCACGACCGCCGTGGCCGCCGCCCACCTGAGCCAGGAGCGACGGTCGGCGCCACGGGCGCGTCCCACGCGGCGCACGAGCGCCTCGCGCGCCGCCGCGGGCGGCGCCTGCGGCGGTGTCGACAGCATCGCGCGCGCGAGCGCGTCCTGGGCTTCGCGGAGAGCAGCCTGACAGACCGCGCAGGTCGGCAGGTGCGCCTCGAACTGCGCGAGGTCGTCGCCGTCCAGCGCGCCGACCGCGTAGACGGCGGCCAGGGTCTCGAAGGGCTCGTGGCTCAAGGGGAGGTCACCACCTCGCGCAGCCGCGCGAGCGCCAGGCGGATGCGCGTCTTGACGGTGCCGAGCGGCTGCTCGAGCCGCTCCGCGATCTCGGTCTGCGTGAGGCCGGAATAATACGCGAGCTCGATGACTTCGCGCTGCGCCTCCGAGAGCTGCGCGAGGGCGCCGGCGACGAGCTGTCGATCCTCCGCACGCATCACGGCGTCGCCGCCGGGCGGCGGGGGCGGGCCGGCCGGGGCCGCCACGAACGTCTCGCCACGCCGCCGCACCGGGCGCACGCGGTCGATGGCACGCGTTCGCGCGCGCGTGATGATCCAGGCCTCCGGCGTGCCGCGCGACGGATCGTAGGCGGCGGCGCCGCGCCACGCCTCCCAGAAGACGTCTTGCAGCACCTCGACCGCATCCGCGCGCTCGCGCACGATGCGGAGGACGAATGGAAGCACCAGCGCCGCATAGCGGTCGTACAACTGCGCGAACGCGTCGCGATTGCCTGCCGCCATGGCCCTGATGAGTTCTCCCCCCGGCGTCGGCATGCCCGCCCCTCACTACCAGAGGCGATCCGGGTTGACAAGGCACGCGCCGCCTCCGGACGCCGGCCTCGTCCTCTATGAACGGGGCGCCCTCGGCGGTCCACGCGGTGATGCTATTCTTCGGCCGTGAAGTGGGTGTACGACGGTAGCGCCGCATTCGACGAGGCCTTCGATCGCGACGGCGAAGCGCGGGCCCACTATCGGGGCATCGTCAGCGTGCTGGAGTCATTCACGCAGGGCGAGGTCAGCCGGCGCGAGCGGCTGCAGAAGCTCGCGCTCATGGACCAGGGCATCACCTTCACGGTCTACGGCGAAAAGGAAGGGCTCGAGCGGATCTTCCCGTTCGACTTCGTGCCACGCATCGTCACCGCGCGCGAGTGGGAGCGCCTGGAGACGGGCCTCGTCCAGCGCGTCACCGCCCTCAACCTCTTCATCGCCGACGTGTACGGCGAGCAGAAGTGTCTTCGCGATCGCGTGCTGCCGCCGGCGCTGCTGCTCTCGCGCAGGGAGTACAAGCGCGAGCTGCTCGAGGTACGGCCGCCGGGCGGCGTCTACACGCACGTCGTTGGCACGGACCTGATCCGCGACGACCGCGGCGAGTTCCTGGTGCTGGAAGACAACTGCCGCTGTCCGAGCGGCGTCTCCTACGTGCTCGAGAACCGCAACCTCATGACGCGCGTGTTCCCCGAGCTGTTCGGCTCCTACCCCGTGCGTCCCATCAAGGACTATCCGAACCTCCTGCTCGACGCGCTGCTGCACGCCGCCCCCCGCACCGCCGAGAGCCCGGTGGCGGTCGTGCTCTCGCCCGGCATCCACAACTCGGCGTTCTTCGAGCACTCCTTCCTCGCGCGCGAGATGGGGACGACTCTCGTCGAGGGGGGCGACCTCGTCGTCGAGGACAACCACGTGTTCATGCGCACGACGCGCGGGCGGCAGCGCGTGGACGTCGTCTACCGCCGGATCGACGAGGACTTCCTCGACCCGCTCGTGTTCCGGCGCGACAGCCTGCTCGGCGTGCCGGGCCTGCTCAACGCGTACCGGCAGGGCAACGTGGCCATCGCCAACGCGCCGGGCGCCGGCGTGGCGGACGACAAGTCCGTCTACGCCTTCATGCCCGAGCTCATCAAGTACTACCTCGGGGAGGACGCGCGGCTCGGGCAGGTGCCGACGTACGTGGGATTCCGGCGCGAGGACTTCGCCTTCATGCGCGAGCACGCGGCGGAGCTGGTCATCAAGACCACCGGCGACTCCGGCGGCTACAACATGCTCATGGGCCCGTTCGCGACGCGCGCGGAGATCGACGCCTACGTCACGCGCATGCGCCGAGAGCCGACGAATTACATCGCCCAGCCGCTCGTCGACCTCTCCACGCACCCGACCTACGTCGACGGGCGCTTCGAGCCGCGCCGCATCGACCTGCGGCCCTTCATCCTCTACGGCGACACCGTGCGCGTCCTGCCCGGCGGACTGACGCGGGTGGCGCTGCGCAAGGGCTCCTACGTCGTGAATTCCTCGCAGGGCGGCGGCAGCAAGGATAGCTGGGTGCTCGCCCCGCGGCGCGGCGGCTGATGCTCTCCCGCGTCGCCGACGCCGTCTACTGGATGGGTCGCTACCTCGAGCGCGCGGAGAACATCACGCGCCTGCTGCTGGTGACCGACGACTTCGCCACCGAGACGCAGGGCTTCGCCGAGGACCTCGCGCAGGCAGCCTGGAAAGACGTGCTGGCCATCCTGCCCTTCGCCGAGCTGACGGCCCCCGTGTCGGCGTTCGCCCCGCTCTCCCTGCCCTATCTGCAGGCCTTCTTCGTGGACGGCCGTAACCCGTACTCCGTCCACTACTCGCTGCGCAAGGCGCGCGAGAACGCCCGCGCGGTGCGCGAGGCGCTCACCGTCGAGGTGTTCACGTCGATCAACGAGACGTTCCGCGGCGTGGAGGCGTACGGCGAGCGGCGCCCCGACGCGACCGGCCTGCGCGACGCGCTCGCCTCGACCCACAAGGGGCTGTTCGGCATCCTGGGCGCCATCGAGAACACGCTCACGCGCGACGAGGCGTGGCACTTCTTCAAGCTCGGCGAGGCGCTGGAGCGGATCTACCGCACCGCGCTGATCATGCGCGCCAAGCTGCCGGCGCTCACGGGCGGCGCGCGCACCGACGAGCCGCTCTACTACACGCAGTGGCGGAACCTTCTGCGCAGCGTCTCTTCGCTCGAGAACTATCGCCGGGCGCGCGGCGCGGGCATGGAGGCCGACCTCGTCGTCGCCTTCCTCCTGTTCGACGCGCACTCGCCGCGCTCACTGCGCGCGACGAGCGCCGCCATGAAGGACTGCCTCGACCGCATCGGCGGCAACGGCGAACTCTCGCCGGCGGCGCGGCTGGCCGGCAGGCTGCACGCGGATCTTGCCTACGACGACGAGCGCGCGGTGCGCCGCGCGTCGCTCGCCCTCCTCGACCGGGTGGTGGACGCGGTCACCCGCATGCACGAGGCCCTCACCGCGCAGTACTTCGTATCCTGACCATGCGGCTGGAGGTCGAGCACACTCTGGCGTTCGCATATGACGGCTACATCAGCGAATCGTTCCTCGAGCTGCGCGTGCAGCCGAAGACGACGCCGGCGCAGACGGTGCTCTCGTTCGGCCTCGCCGTCGGCCCGCGCGCGCGCGTCTACCGCTACGTGGACTGGAACGACAACGTCACCCACCACTTCACGATCACGAAGTTCCACGACCGCATCGAGGTGACGGCGACCTCGCTGGTCGAGACGCGGCCGGCGCCGGTCGTGCTCGCGGAGCTCGGCCCCACCGCGCGGTCCGACGAGCTGCCCTACCCGCTGCTCGACTTCCTCGCCTTCGATGGGCCCGTGCGGCTCACCCCCGCGCTGCGCGCCGCCCACGGGGCCCTCGGCCTGCCGCGCGGCGCGCCGCTCGGCGAGCTGGTCGCGACGATGAGCGGCGCGATGCGCGAGCGCTACGAGTACCAGAAGGACGTCACGCGCTACGACTCGACGACCGAGGATTTCCTCACGCTCGGCCGGGGCGTCTGCCAGGACTTCGCCCACCTGATGCTCGGCTGGCTCCGCCTCAGCAACATTCCGTGCCGCTACGTGAGCGGCTACCTGCACGTGGACCGCAAGAAGCGCGAGCCCTCGCAGAGTCACGCGTGGGTGGAGTTCCACGCGCCGTCGGCCGGCTGGGTGGCGTTCGATCCCACGCACGGGCGACCCGTGGACGAGCGCTATGTCATCGTCGGCCACGGCCGGCACTACGACGACGTGCCGCCCAACAAGGGCATCTATCGCGGAACGGCGCACGAGACGCTGACGGCCGAGATCTACACGCGGCCCGTCGCCGGCACGGCCATCCCGCGCGCCACCGACGACGTGCGCGCGATCGATCTGAAGACGTTCACGGCGGCGCCCGCGCGCCGGGCGGCGCCGTCGGCGGCGGAGGAGCAGGCCGAGCAGCAGCAACAGCAGCAGCAGTGACGGCCGACATGAGCAACCTCTTCGACGACGTGCCGCGAATGCTGGCGGCGGAGAAGATCGACGTGTTGCTCGAGACGCCCGGCGTGAGGCTGGAGCGCATCGTCTCAATGGGCCATGTCACCCCGGCCGGCGAATGGTTCGACCAGGATCGCGACGAGTGGGTGCTGGTGCTGCGCGGCCGCGCGCGCGTACGCTTCGAGAGCGAGCCGGAGCCGCGCGAGCTCGGCGTCGGCGACCACGTCCTCATTCCCGCCCACGCCCGGCATCGCGTGGAATGGACGGATCCCACCGCGCCGACCGTGTGGCTCGCGCTGCACTACGCTCGGGGCTGAAGCCCATCGCTCGGTTATTCCGCGTCGTCGTCGAAGAGCCGCAGCGCCGCTTCGGCGATGAGGTGGTGGCCCGCCTTGGTCGGGTGCGCGCCGTCCCAGAACAGGTAGCGGTTGGGGTGCCTGCACACCGCGTCCACGACCACGCCGAAGCTGAGGCACGCGTCCGTCACGTTGATCACACCGGTGTCGCCCTGCATGGCGACGATGTCATCGAAGACGGCCTTGACGTCGAAACGAACGAGCTGCAGGCCCGGGAGGCCACTCACCTGCATCACTGCCTCGTCGAGCGCAGCGTTGTACAGCATCCCCACCTGCGTCGCCGCGGCCTGCACCGGCGGACCGAGCGCGCGGATGAACGGCGCCAGGGCCGGGTCGGGGAGGTTGAGGATCACGACGTGTCTCGCGCCGGCGGCCCACAGGCCGTACACGTTCCCGGCCACCGTCGTCACCGCGGCCCGAATGATCTCCGCGGCGCCGGCAGGATCTGTCTGCCCGGTGATCAGGGCGTCGTCGAGGTCGTTCGCACCGATCCAGATCACGTACAGCGCGTTCGACGGCGCCTGGCCTCGAAAGTCTGTGAGGAACTGGTGCACTTGACTGCTCAGGTCGAAGTACGGGAAGTCGCGAGCGCCCGCACGCGCCCGGGCCCTGCCCACCGCGTAGTTCGTGAAGACGCCCGGCGCGCGCAGCGCGGGCTTGCCGCTCGTCGGCATGCCGAGTGCCCTGGTGAGCTGCTCCGCCCATGTCGGGCCGTTACTGAAGTGGTGGCCCCCGATGCCGTAGGGGAAATCCGGGAGGGGCGCGAACGGCGCCTGCGACGTCATCCCGAATGCGACGTAGTGATTGCCGGGGTCCGACAGGCTGTCGCCGAAGATCACGATCCGGTCGAACGATTCGGCGAGCCCGTTCGATACGGATGCGAGGAACACGACACAAAGCGCGACCGCGAAGACGATGGACGAACGGCGACGTGCCAGCTCGACTCTCATGGCGCCCTCCTTTTGGGACCAACTGCGTGGCGGACTCTTCGCTTGCACGCGGTTGTGATACACGGACGCGCGTCACGCGCGCGTCACCGCGCCGTCACGGTCGCGAACGGTCGACGGAGGGCACTCAACAACCGGTCGGTGCGAGGCCGAGGAGGGGACGTCAGGACACGATGAAGCGGGCGCTACCGATCAGACGCGCTCGACACCTCGCGCGGCGCCAGCTCCGGTGGCGCCTGCATTCCGATCGTCTGGCAGATCTCGAGCGCCGTCGCCTGATGCTCGCCGGCGGCGGCATGATCGCCGAGGAGTGTGTGGATGGTGGCCAGCCCGGCGTGACAGTGGGCGATGAGCGGCCGCATCGCGCGCTCCTCGGCGAGGAGGAGCGCGCCGCGATAGTGCTCGCGTGCGGCCGCGAGGTCACGTGAGGCGCCACGGGTCGCCACCGCGCCCAGCACACGCAACGCGACCGCCTCGAATCCTCGCTCGCCGCGCTCCCTGGCCGCCGCCAGCGCCCGGCTCGCACAGTCATGGGCGCGCACGACGTCGCCGTCGAGCAACCACGCTTCCGCCAGCTGGGTCAGCACCACGACGTACCACACGCGGTGGCCGTACGCGTCGAGCGCGTCCAGGGCCTGCTCGATGAGCCGGATACCCTCACGTGATCGCGCCGTGAGGCTGTAGACGTGACCGAGTGACGCCAGGATGTTCGGGGCGAGCGCCAGGAGACCGGCCTCTTCGCAGAGCGCCCGGCCGCGCTCCAGCATCGTGACGGCGTCGGCCGTCCGTCCCTCGACCGTGTACGCGAAAGCCAGCGTCCTGAGCGCGAAGACCAGCATATAGGGATGCTTCAGCGCCTCGGCAATGCGGACGCTCCTCGTCCCGGAGGCGCGGGCCTCCTCGAAGCGCCCCTGCTCGGTGAGCAGCGCCGTCAACCCGCTCTCGGCGAAGACCAGCGGCAGGCCATGGAGCCCCAGCCTCTCGCCCGCGGCGGCCTCGCCCAGCGCCTCGATGACGCGGCGGAAGCTCTCCTCGGCGGCGGCGAGGTCGCCCAGGATGAAACGGGCCGAACCGATGTAGAGCGTCGATGACGTCAGCAGCGGGAAGTCTCCGAGGGTTTTCGCCACCGTTGCCGCGTGCTCGAACAGCGGCAGCGCCTCGCGCGCCTGCCCCGTCACCCACAGGTATTGGCCAGTCTGGGAGGCCAGCAACGCCGAGCGGCGCGCGTCACCGAGCTTCCGCGCCGGTGCCTCGGCGTCGCCAAGCGCCTGGTAACTGCGTTTCACCTCCGCCACCGCATACCAGGAGGTGTGAAGCGCCAGCCCGATGTCCACGGCCTGCTCGAGGGCTCGCCGCGACTCCGGGAGGCGCCGGAGCGCGACCAATGCCTGCTCGAAGCACGCGGCCGCCTCCCGGTGCGCAGAGCGCTCCGCCGCTCGCGTGCCCGCCTCGGTCAGATAGATCACCGCGTGGTCCCAGAGCTCGCCGTCCCGGCAATGCGCGGCCAGCGCGGCGTAGTGCCGCTCCAGGTCGCCGGCGTAGACCGCTTCCATCGACGTGGCGATCACCCGGTGAAGCGTCGTGGTCTGGGCGGGAACGAGGGCCTGGCTCGCGACCTCGCGCAGGCGATCGTGCGTGAAGTCCAGGCGCTCGCCGACGCCGTGGAAGACGCGGCGCCGCACGAGCTCTTCGACCACTTCGGCCGCGGCGCGATCGCCGAGACCCGCGCAGTGCTGGAGCAGGCGGAAGTCGCACTCGCGGCCGATGAGGCTCGCGATCGAGACCACCCGGCGCGCCGGCTCGCTCAGGCGCTCCAGCCGCGCCATGACGATCTCGCGCACGCGCGTGGGCACCGACGCGCCCGCGTCACGCCCGGCCGGGGCGTCCCGCAGGGCGCGAACGGTCTCGAGGACGAGCAGCGGATTGCCGGAGCTGATTCGCCACACGTGCTCGTCGAGACGCGCCAGGGCGTCCGGATCCCGCTCGGCCCGGGCGAGCGACCGCGCCAGCGCCGTCGTCTCCGTGCGAGAGAGCGCCGCCAGCGGCACGGTCACGAGCCGCGCATGGTCGCGGAGCTCCTGCAGCGCCACGTCGAGCAAGGTGGCGCCGGTGAGGTGTTCGTCCCGCGTCGTGAGGACCAGGAGGATCGGACGGGAGTCGATCCGCCGGCCGAGGTACGCCGCGAGGCGCACCGTCAGCTCGTCGGCCCAGTGCACGTCCTCGAGCACGACGACGAGCGGCTGCCGCGCGGAGAGTCGCTCGAGGAGGCGTTCGACGGCCTGGAAGATGCGCGTCGCCTCCGCCGGCGTCGCCCGGCGCGCGCCACGGCTCTCGACCTCGGGAAGCACGCGCGCGAGCTCGCCGCGCCAGACCGGCTCCAGCCCCGCCAGGGCCCCGGGATCCGCCACGAGACCGGCGCGCAATGCATCCACCCACGGTCCGAACGCCAGAACCTGAGCGGTCTCGTACGCGCGGCCGACGATCGTCCGGGCATCGCGCTCGCGCGCCAGCGCCGCGATCTCGCTGACGAGCCGTGTCTTGCCCATTCCGGTCTCGCCGACGATCGACACCACGTGGCCTCGGCGCCCGCACGAGTGATCGAGCAGCTCACGGACGGTCGCGAGCTCCGCCTTGCGCCCTGCGAGCGGCGGATCGACGCCCAAGCGGTCGCTCTTCGGTAGCGCGCCGCGGACCCCGGCGCCGCTCGTCGAGCGCTCCGTGACCGCCGACGACGGGCGTGGCGTCTGGCTCGCCGCCAGGATGTCCCGATAGAGCTGTCGGGTTGCGGGCTCCGGCTCGACGTCGAGCTCGCGCTGCAGCACCTCGACGCATTCCTGGTACTGCCGGAGGGCGGCGGCCCGGCGGCCGCTGCGCGCATGGAGCTTCATCAGTGCGCGATGAACGCTCTCCTGCGTCGGATCCATGGCCAGCAGACGCAACGCGGTCTCGGTCGCCGCGTCCACCGGGCCTCGCTGGACCTGGTGCTCGAGAAGGCGCGTGAGGACGCCGACGGCGCGCGCGCGCAGACGCTCGCGCTCGCTCCGGAGATGATCCTCGAACGCGCTCTCGCGCACCCCGATGCCGAGCATGAGCTCGCCTTCGTACAGACCGGCCGCGCGCTTCAGAGTCTCCGGTGTTCCGTCGGCGGACAGCCGCTCGAACTTCACCACGTCGACCTCGATGGCGTCGGGATCGAGGGCGATGCGCTCGCCGTCCACGATCAGGGCGCGCGTCCTCGTGGGCGCCAGCGCGCGTCGCAGCTCGTGGAGCTCCTGCCGCAGGCTGTGACGCGCCTCCTCGTCACTCGAGTCGGGCCAGAGCAGGGCCATCAGCGCTTCCCGCGTGTAGCCGGGCCCAGGCCGCAGGGCGAGGAGCGCCAGCAGCGCCTGCCCCTTCTTGCGCGTCACCGCGATCCGCGGTCGCGCATCCGACTCCGCCCGGAAACCGCCGAGAAGAAAGATTTTCAGCCGCGCCACCCCGGTCCCCCTGTGCCGGGAATATAGCAGCTTCGCGCTGCTTGGAGCGGGTGGCCTGACGTGGCCGTGACGATCCAATGACGGCCGACGGTTTATAAGCTTGCGACATGCGAGGCATCCCGGTGATCATCCGGGGCCCGATACGAGGGCGGAGGGAACGATGACTGAGAGACGCGTTGTCGTCCAGGTGGCCGCGGCCATCGTCCTGCTCCTGGTCGCTCCCGGTGCGGCACTGGCGGCGCGTGGCCGCGCGCTGGAAGCGAGTGCCGACCTCCTCTTGGCGCTC
>WNFR01004221.1_pt1 | contig 14798 bp, 12 predicted proteins | sample 5400221 | NCBI WGS metagenome assembly WNFR01 (sample SAMN13153357, study PRJNA577476) | soil metagenome | isolation source: 40 cm soil under Madrone tree | place: USA:California | collected 2016-06-14 | reverse complement strand
CTGTGGCCGCGGGCGCGCGCGTGCTGATGCCCGTGCAGGATCTTTTCTGGGGCGCACGCTACGGAAAGATCCTCGATCCCTTCGGCCACGAATGGGGCATCAATCAACAGTTGAAAGAGCAGACCGACGACGAGACTCATGCCGCGGCCGAGGAGTTTCTTGCCAAGGGAAAATGATGGGAGCGCGGACATCCTGTCCGCCTGAGCGCGAAGCGCGAACAATCGTTCTTCATATGGCACGGACGTGTGATTGCCAAAGGCTGAGCGTGCTGACGCACGCTGACGGACAGGGATGTCCGCGCTCCTGGAACTAGGCCTCGGACAGCGACTTCGCTTCGATGAAGATGTGTTTGATCTCCGGGTGTTGAGCGCGAATCGTCTTTTCGAGTCGATTCACCGCTCCGGCAATTTCTTCCGCAGTCAAATGTTTCTTAAAACCCAAATCCAAAGTCAGTAGCACCTCGTCCGGACTGAAGTGCATTGTCAGCGAAGTTCTTACCTCCGCCACCGCCGCGTCGCTCCCGGCTATCGAACGAATGTCGGCGAGCACGGCGGGATCGACACCCTCGCCGATTAACAAGCCCTTGCTCTCGTACGCCAGGAAGCCCGCCACGACCGCGAGAATGGCGCCGATAATGATGGAAGCCACGCCATCCAGATAGGGATTTTGGAGGAGATGTCCCAGAAAAATTCCCAGGAACGCGACCAAGAGCCCCAGCAAGGCTGCCGTGTCTTCGAAGAGCACCGTGAAGGTCATCGGGTCTTTGCTCACCCGGATCGTCTTAAACACACCCTGTCCGCTCATCTCCTTGCGAAAGGCTTGCAACGCAAAGTAAAACGAAAAACTTTCGAAGACGATAGCGAAACTCAGCACCAGGTAATTCCAGGTCGGGTCGTGCAATTGCGCTTGAGAGAGATGAGTTACGCCTTCGTAAACCGACATGCCCCCGCCGAGGGCAAAGATCAAAATCGCTACCACAAGAGACCAGAAGTAGAGCTCTTTGCCATGGCCGAATGGATGATTGGCGTCAGGCGGCTTGCGGCTCTTACGGAAGCCGAGTAGCAGCAGCCCGCCGTTCCCTGTGTCGACAAGCGAATGGATGCCCTCTGAGAGCATCGCTGAGCTGCCGGTAAAAAAGGCGGCCACCAATTTAGTCGCGGCGATGGCCAGGTTGCCGGCGATCGCCGCGAAAATTGCTGTTCTGGATTCATTGCCCATGAAGGTCAGAATGTGGACCGAGCGTCTGTGCGCGGGAAAGACCATCCACGAAATCACACGAAGAGTCACGAAACGTAGATGTCATCTTCCTCCGACAATTGAATCAGGTGGTAAGCGCTGCACGCAGGAAATCAACCAGCGGCTTCGTCTCCTTGAACGCGCTGGCGACGAAGTTGGGAAATTCCTTGCTAATCACAAATTCGTCGTCGTGCAACTCCACGAAAGCCAGGAAGTTCTTGAGCTTCAGATATTCGATAGCTGGGTGATCTTTCAGAAATCCTTTGGGAGCCGTCTTCAGTTTTTGCCCATGAATCTCGCCAAAGCACTTCTGAAAACTCCTGGCTCTAAGAATTTTCAGAAACTCGTCCCAGTGGTTAGCAATCGCTGTCCTAATCTTTAGCAGCTCGCCCGGTTCCGGATTGTATTTTCCAGCCGCCAGAAAGCTGTGCCCGGGTTGGAGGTGGAAATAATAGCCAGGGACGGCCGACTTGCGGCCACCCGAGCTTAGATAAGCCCCGAAATTTGTCTTGTACGGTTTTTTTTCTTTTGAAAATCTGATGTCGCGATAAATTCTGAAAGTGCATGACTCTGGCAAGAGGCCGCCTATCTTTGGATCGAACTTCGAGATCCGGCCGATGAGATCCGCGACAAAATTCGCAAAGTCTTCCTTCGCTATTTCGAGATCAGGCTTGTGGGCTTGAAGCCATACACGATTGTTGTTCCGATCCAGGCGCTTCAGGAACGTGGTGGTTTCTTTAGTCAGCATGGTGCGGCAAAGATTAGCATAAGTCAGATGTTGACTCCCTCTCCCTCTGCGAGAGGGTGAGGGCCTGAGCCAGAAATCTGATCCAGCGTTGTCCTGGCTAGACACGACACGGCTTTCAAAAAAAGTACTTCGCGCTAAGCTTCGCACCCTCCCCTAACCCCTCCCAAAGGGAGGGGAACCAAACAGATTTGAATCTGGTGGCGAGACCTTTGTTGTTGTGCCGCTCCGTTCACCCATATAATTCCTTCGCCCCGGAATTTCACGCTCGCTCCAATAATCGAAATCACCGCAGAGAATCTTACTCAATGCCGGTTCGAACCACATCAGTCCACTGCCTGGTCGCTCTGCTGCTCCTCCTCCTTGTCACGGCCTCGAACGTCGTGGCCGCTGAGAGTTGGTCCACAAAACTCGATGGCAAAGTGCGTTTCTATCAATCAACAGATCTCGGAGTCCTGATAGTGGGCACCGAAAAATCTCTGTACGCTCTGGACGGCGAAACGGGTGACGTATTGTGGCGGCGCAAGCAAGCGAAGCTGGATGAGACCGACGTCGCGCCCGTTCCCGGCACGGACATGCTGCTGCTGAATCTCGAGTCGGGCAGCAAGACGCGGGTCGAAGCGCTTGATCTCATGACCGGCGAGCCCCTCTGGCGCAGCGACAAGGTCCGCGGCGCTGTGATGCAGATGGCGCTGGATCTGAGCGCGAACCTGCTGGCAGTCGTTCTGGTGCGCGATGCGAAAGGAAAAGCTAAAGACGGTTTCAAGCGTAAGCCGGTCATTCATGTGTTTGACATCAGCAGCGGAGAAGAGCTTTGGAAACGCGAGCTCGAAGGCGAGGTCGAGATGATGCCGGCGCGCTGGGGCGACGACGATGAAGTTCCCTATACGCTCGACAATTATCGCGCGCCGGCCTTTCTCGACAATCGTCTGTACGTTTTCTATGAGGGCTTGACCTCGCTTGACGCGCACACCGGACGCGAACGCCAGCGCGACAAGTTTCGCGTGAATGAAGAAGGGCTGGCCCTGACTGAATCCGAACCGGTCGCGGACGAGCGCAATGTCTACACGTCCGGCCGCGGCAAGGTGCGCGCCATCTCGCGCGTAAACGGCGAAGAGATTTGGTCAGCTAAGGATCTCGGCTCAGTTCCCGAGATGCTGTTAACTCGCGATGTTTTGTACGCGCGCACCGGCGGTCAATTCGCGCGGCTGGCGAATGGAGAGAATGTCGAGCGCGGGCCTTATGGAGTGAGCGCCATCGATCTGGAAAAGGGAAAAGTTCTGTGGCGTTACAAGGGCGCGGACAAAGGCATCACCAACCTGGTCATGCCCGATGCGAATACGCTGGTAATTGCCGATCACGACGACTTGATCATCATTGATGCGCGGACCGGAAAGCGCCGCGCGAAAATTTCGCATGGCATAGAAAAGGCGGCATTCGTGCTGTTAAATGAGCGCGGAGAGGCCGTAGTAGGTGGCAAGAATGAGATCGCTGCGTTTGATCTGCACACCGGCGCGAGTGTCTGGCGAGCGCGTCATAACCCGCCGGGGCGCGGTCTGCTGCGAACTGTAGCCGCGGTAACTGCGCGCGCGGCCGCTCTCTACTTTCGTTATGGCAGCACGGCGTCGACGGCTTTTCGCGGCGTGCAATTGCTCAATACATTGAACGGATTGCGCTCAGGCCTGGCCTTACATGCAGCGTTGCCCAGTCTGACCACGCTCGCGTCAAGCAAAGCGAGCGAATACCTGCGCAGCAACGCAGCTGAGTTCGCGCGCCAACAGGCTACGCAATATGCGCGCGATCGAATTTCGACCTTTGGAATACTTGCGCGAGCGCGGCAAGCCTCTGTCACGCGGCCGCGCGTGACTGTGGGGCGTTCGGCGGTTGAAGCGCATTCAGGGGATGTCGAAGATAAACTGCTGGACAGAATCGATCCCGCGCATCAGCTCGAACGGCTTTCTCGTTTCCTTCTGCGGACGAGACGGCTGGCCGCCTTGCGTGGAGACTGGATGTACTTCTACACGGAACTCGGGCGCGGAAACGGGTTGTTGGGAGTCAATGTCAACACTGGAGCCGGCGAGCGCTCGATTCGCATGAGCGCACCCGACGATCGCTTTATCAGCGATGAAGTGCTCCAGGTGGTTTTTGTCTCGCAGGACAATCGCATGCTGGCTTATGCGTTGGGCGGTCGGGAGTGAGGTTCGTATCACCTGCGTAAGCGGGTGGGTCAATCGTTCAGCTGCAAGTTGATGAGATAAGCACGAGCGCCCATGAACCGAAGAGTGCTAATGGTTACTTGGACACCAGGAAAGTTAGTGTAAAATTTCTGCAACGGATATGAGCATCGCCAATCTCGAGTTCACGCTTAGAAAATATTTAACCATGCCGGAGTTGGAAGCCGGATTGGACGACATTCGGCGCGCGCCGAAAGATGAAGGCGTTTTGGAATTGATTGTGCGCCGGCCCGAGATCAACGATCGCGAGATTCTGGAGGAAGCCGAGCTGCATCTGGTCGAAGGTTTGGTCGGTGATAGTTGGAAAAGACGGCGCAGCACGAGCACCTCGGACGGATCCCCTAATCCTCTGATGCAACTGAATATCATGAATTCGCGGGTGACGGCGCTGGTGGCCCAGGACAAGGATCGTTGGCAGCTGGCCGGCGACCAGCTCTATCTCGATATAGACTTGAGCGAAGATAACACGCCGGCGGGAACGCGCCTGTCTTTGGGTTCAGCGGTGATTGAAGTGACGCCGCCGCCACATCTCGGCTGTCAAAAATTTGTCGCGCGCTTCGGCCCGGACGCGATGAAGTTTGTGAATTCGCCGATAGGCAGACAGCTCCATCTTCGTGGCGTTAACGCGCGCGTGATCCAGGGCGGAATAATCCGGGCGGGCGATGTCGTGCGGAAAATCTAACCAACGAACCTGGGCGCGTGCTCAAGTCGAACCAACCCCGGGAAGTTTGTCGGGGAAGACAAAAGTGCGGCGGGCCCTCTCAGACTTTAGTGTCTCGTCCTGGTAATACGACTTCAGGATATTGTCCTTCCAATCAAAGAGGTCAGCGTTGGCTTCAACAAACTCCGGCCAGGTTTGGTCGGCCTCAATCGTTTGCATTCGTTCATTAATCAGGAAAACATAGGCCCAGGTGATCGTCTCGTGATAGAGATTCGGCTTTCCGTTAGCAGTGGCAAAACGTTTCAATCCGGCGGAAAATCTGTCGATGGTTTCCAGCACTGAATAATAGCGAAGGTAAAGCCAGACGACTTTGATATGATCGCGGTGATGAAAGTCTTCGCCCCGCAGCGTGCAATTCTCAAAGCTTGTGATGAATTCGGCGTCTGACATCATGGGATCACCATGCGATGTAGTGTGGTCAGTACCGGGAGCGGTAGCGACCGGGTCGCAGCACTCTAAACGGACCTGGTCGCGCGGACGAGACCCGGTCGCTACCGCTCCCGGTGCTGACCTCACCATCTCGGTCGCTCACTTTTCTCTGTGAAGACTGATCATTGTGCCCTGCATCGTGGCTACCAATTCTCGGCCTGCCTTGTCGTCAATGCCGAAAACATCCGCGCGCACTACGGTCAGAGTTCGTCCGGCTTTAATCACTTCCGCGCGGGTGACGAATTCGACGCCTTGCGCCGGCCGCAGCAGGTCCACCTTGAACTCAACGCTGAGAACATTCGAGCCGGCCGGCATCAGAGTAAAGGCAGCGTAACCACAAGCGGAATCGGCGATGGTCGCCACCACGCCGGCGTGCAGATAACCGTGCTGCTGGGCCAGATCAGCGCGATAAGGAAGCGTGATTTCAACCACTCCCGGCTCAACCAGCGAAAGCCGGGCGCCGATCAATTTCATGATTGGCTGTTGGGCAAAGCTGCCGGCGACGTCTTCGGCGAAAGATGGATTGAGTGGGTTCATGTGCGTAGGAGTTCAAGTTTACTGTCTTATTAAGTCGAAGACTCTCAGCGGCCGCAACTCTTCAGCTCCGTCAGGGGCGCGATATTTATAGTTCGCAATAGCCCTTAGATTTCCTAAGCTCCAGGGGAGCGACATACATTTCGCTCCTCTCGAGCTTGAATTCAAAAGAGCACCGGGAGCTATAAACATCTCGTGCCTAACGGCGCGATGGCTTGTGTCAGGAACAAATCCTACTTCAACGCCTGATCCAGCGACGAGCGATCATCCAGCAGAATCCATTCAATAATCGAAAGCGGCAGGCTCCCATTCTTAATCAAGTCGTCGTGAAACTGACCCAGACGGAAGTCTTTGCCCGCTTTGTCGCGATACTTGCCAAGCAGCCGCATGATCTGCCACTTGCCGGTCATGTAGGTGATCTTCTGCGTTGGGCTGGCGGCCGCACCCGCGGCTTCGCCTTCGGCTGCTTCGCGATCAAGTCCGCCGGCTTCCATGAAGTATTTCACCGCCTGTTCGAACGTCCAGCGGCCGGTGTGGAGATTCACATCGACGCCGATACGAGCGGCGCGATAACGCGCCAGGCGCAAAACCTGTCCCTGCGAAGCGGAATTCACCGGATACAAACCCGTGCGCATCAACATTTCTTCGCCGTAAAGCGCCCAGCCTTCGATGAAGATGTTGTCCGAATGCTGCCGGCGAATTTCGTTAGTCAGGTGGTTGGCGATCGACAGTTGCAGGAAGTGGCCCGGGATTCCTTCGTGACCAAGAATCGGCCGCGGGTCTTCGATGGCCGCGCGAATATAAAAGTTCCGGCTTTGCGGATTGTAAGTGGGAATGAAATAGAAGCCGCTCGCGTCTTTGTCGTAAACGCCAGGGGCATTCATGAACCCGCCGGGACTGGTCGGCTTAAAAGCTTCCGGCAGTTGCCGGATTTCAAAGCGGCCGAGATAAGCCGGCATCGTGACCAGGCGGTTCTCTTTCAGGAAGCCGATCATTTCGGCTTCACGGCTTTCGTATGCTTTCAAAAAGTCGTTCTGATCTTTGGGGATAACTTTTGCGCGCGCGGGATTTGGATCGGCGAGTGAAGGATCGGGCAACATCGATTCCAGGCCGCGATAACGCGCTAGTTCAGCCTGGCCCAGCATCTCGAGCTGTTTCGCGTCAATCGGCAGCAGATAAATATTCTTCAGCAGATAGTTGTAATTCTCCTCTCCCATGGGCTTGAACGGGACCATGCCGGGCAGGCGCTTTTCCAAAAAATCCGCAAAGCCGTGAATCGAAGCAAGGGCCGCGTCGCGCGCCTTGATCAGATCACTCTTTTCGGACGGCGGCAGATCTTTGGCCAGCGTCATCAGGCTGTCAGTGAAGAGGCTGTCGATCGATCGCGCCGAATCGATAGCCAGCTGCGCATAAAGCCGAACTGGTTTGTTGAGGTTCTGTTTGCCGTGCTCGATGACAAAAGGCATCTGTTTAAGCCTCGAGATGGCAGCGAGCGAGCGGTTGCGCGGCGTGTCGTAGTTTTTCTTGAGCAGAGAAAAAATGCCGTTGCTGCATTCGTTGACGTAAGTTTGCGGATCGGTCTCTTCAAAATCGATCACGCGATCAAAGAAGACGACGCTTTCCAGTTGAGAGAGAAACAAGAGCCAATCGATGCGATCATCCTTGCTCCACTTTTCCGTCTGCATCGCCCTTACTTTGGCGAGCACTTCTTTGACATGTAGTCGCCGTGCGAGCAGCGCGGACAGGCCGTAATCAGTCAGCTTGCTGTCCCAGGTATGCAGGCCGGCATCGCTGCTCGAAACCGGGTAATTTTGATTGCGCCAGTTGTAGTAATCATCCGCGAGTTTGCGCAGATCGGCGGGCGTCGAGGGTTGTTGTGCGATTGCACTAACCGAGCAAGCCATCATGAAGATCACTAAAAGCAGAATCAGCGGTTTCATTGAATCTCCTTCAATCAATGTCCGAGCGTTAGCAAAACCCAAAGCACAAAAGCCAAGACAGAAACTGCAAATAAAGGCACGCTAACCGCAATGCGCCATCCAGAGCGCCTACTTCGCAACATGAGGAAGAGGCCGGAGAAACCGGCAAAAACAGCCAGGAACTGAATTATCAAGCGTATCCAGTCTATGCGAATTTGCACGACCGCTGGATTGCGCACCAAGTAAGGCGCAAAGACGTTCTTAATGTTCTCTCGGGGAGGAGGGGTCAGAAGAAAATGATAACCGTCGTGAATTTTCATCGATGAGTCGCTATCGAAGTATTCCCAAGGTGGAAATACAATCATTAGCACGACCAAGGCCGCCCCACTGAGCAACACTTTCTTTTGTCTTGAATTCATCGGGGCCAATTCTGCCGCCCGCTAACGCGGGCTCAGATGATTCCTGAGGAACTTGATCCCTGGCCTTACGCGCTGGGGCTACTCATATATCGCGCCTCCGGCGCTCACTGAAGAGCTCGGGCATTTCGCTTCAGGCCGGCGAGTTTCGCTCGCTTCATCGCGCTGTGACGAAAGCGGGCGGCGTAAGCATCCGGAGTCAGTTCCAAGACTTCAGAGAGCGAAGCGTTGACGTTGCCTTCGCGCGGTTCGAAGCGCGATTCATCGGTGGCCGGCGTCATCTGGTTCCAGGGGCAAACATCCTGGCAAATGTCACAGCCGTAAAGCCAACCTTCCAGCTTAGTCGCGATCTCTTCATCAATCTCCGGCGCGCGCGATTCAATCGTCGCGTACGAGATGCACTTGCGAGAATCAACGACGTAGGGCTGAACGATAGCGCCGGTCGGGCAGGCCTCGAGACAGAGAGTGCATGAGCCGCACTGGTCGGCGACGTTCTCGTCCGTGTATTCGAGATCGAAATTCAGGAGCAACTCGCCAATGAAAACCCACGAACCATATTCCCCTGTGATTACATTGGAGTGCTTGCCCAGCCAGCCGAGACCGGCGCGCACCGCCCAGGCCTTGTCCATCGCCGGTTGAATGTCCACGCAGACCTTGCCTTCTGCGTCCGGCCAAAGCTCTTTGATCCAGGAGAGCAGTTGGCGCAGTTTGTCGCCGACCACCTCGTGATAATCGTCGCCCCAGGCATAGCGCGACACCTTGCCGGGATTGTCAGAATGTTCGTGGGCAGTGTAGTAGTTCAAAGCGACGACCACGACAGAGCGAGCACCGGGGAAAATCTCTTGCGGAGTGACCCGCTGCTCGGGATCGCGGGCCATCCATTTCATCTCGCCGTGAAAACCGCGACCCAGCCATTCTGAAAGACGCCCGCCCTCGGATGACAAAGCCTGAGCGCGCACAATTCCGATCTTGTGTAAGCCCAATTCACGTGCCTGCGACTTTATAAGCGCGGACCGGGCCGATAAGTCTTGGGGCGCATCACTCTGTGGCTGAAGACCGGGCATGACTTGTTTCAGAAAGCAGTTTCGCAGACTTTTCCGCAAAAGAAAATCGGGTGCGACCTGGTAAAGGTCACACCCGATTGATTAGGTAGAACTTGATGCTTGCTATCTTAGAACTTCAAGCGCAGCCCCAGTTGTATCTGGCGCGGGCTACCTGGGCTATTGGTTAGCAAGAGCGCGCCGGTAACGGGATCGCGCAAAGCCAGGAATGTCGGGTTTGACGGCGCAAGTGCGGCTCCCGTGTTCTCATTGATGCCGGGATTGCCGTAGTTTGTCGCGGTAGTCGAACCCAGGGTGATGTTTTTGAAGTTGAAAGCATTGAAGATCTCAACCGAGGGCGCCAATTCAAATTTTTCACCTAATTTGAAATTGCGCTGGATTCGAAGATCAAAAAACCGCAGCGACCGATTGCGATAAGAGTTGCGCTTTTGACTTACTCCCGGAGCAGTGTAAGGCCGGTCGTTGAAGTTGCCGGCATCCTGGTTAAGGTCGCCACTGGTAAAGCCGGGGCAGTTGCTCGCCGTAGTACACAGCCCAGCGGCGTTGCCTTGACGAGTGACCAGGAACGAATAATAGGCATTAGCCTGGGAAGCCGAGAGGAATGACGGCAGAACCAAACCCGTGGGCGCGATAATGCTGCTCACACTCACGTCAATGGGCGATCCGGAAAGGTAGCGGGCGGTCGTGCCCAGTTCAAATCCCCACGGCAGATTAAGCACCGAGCTAAAGGCCACTACGTGCCGCCGGTCGTTGGCGCCGTAATTGTATTCCGGAGCCAGGTTGTAGGCATTGTCATAAGACGCGAAGCTGGCGTTACGCTCGGTGGAGTCGTTGTCCTGATTCTTCGAGAGCGTGTAGAAGGCGTCAAACTGGCCGAACTTACGGCGAAACTGGGCACGAAATACAAGCGCCTGGTACTTCGATTTCGCCTGGTCATCACGCACCTGCACAAAGCCGTTATTACCGAAGGCGGCGATTGGCCGGTTTTGAGCACCGAGCACAGTCGACGAGACGATTCCGAAAAACGGTCGCATACTGAGATCGCCCGTACGAATGATCGGAGTCGGCAGGTCGTAATCGCGGTTGAAGTTCAGGCGCGTGGTCTTAACGTAGTCGTAGGTAGCGCCAACAGTCAGGCCCCGCACGATCTCACGTTCGAAACCGAAACCGAATTGAATTGAGCGCGGGTTCTTCAGTCTGTCTGCTGCGATGACCTGCAAGCCATTCAGCACATTGGGTGCAGTACCCCCGGCCGCGGAGATATTCGCCAGAATCGCATTTACCTGATCGATGCTCAGAATGGGCAACGAACCTAGGGGAAAATTGTTTAAGTTAATTCCGATGGACAGGAACTGCTTATAGACCGTGTTCAGGCTGGTGGGCAGACCCGATGAAGGCAGGGTCAACGTCACGTCGCCAAATGGAGTGCGGAAATTGTTCAACGGCGCGGCCAGCGTCAGGACCGGCGTGGCTGCATAATAGATGCCGGCGTAGGCGCGAATCACTCCCTTGCCGTTGTTCCAGGGATCCCAGGCAAAACCGCCGCGCGGGCCCCACTGATTCTTTTGACTGCGAATCACGCGGGGATCGACATTCCCGAGAGGTAGACTTGCATTGAGCACAGCATTAGTCACCGCGGCATTACTGGTGTCCGGTTGGGGCATTATCTGCGCTTCGTAGCGCAAGCCGAAATTGATCGTCAAATTGGGTCGTACGCGCCACGAATCCTGGGCGTAGCCCGCGTACTGTGGTGATGACAACGTCAGTAACCCATTGCCGATATTTCGGGCATAGCGCACGCGCGTGTCATCGAACCGATTGATCGGATCAAGCACCGCGGCACCCGATGCAGTGCTATTGGCGTTGGCCGTAGTGGTGTTGCCTCCCACAGAAAGAATTCTGAGAATCTGAGTGGTTTGGGCCGAGTCTGAACTTGAACTAGCCAGACCTGAGAAGCTAAATTGCCCGAACTGCCGGAAAGCAAATACCTGGCTCGCCTTCACGAAGTTATACTCTCCGCCGACCTTCCAGGTATGCGACCCACGAATCAGCGTTAGGTTATCACCGAACTGTACGCGGTAGTCGGATTCGGTAGTGGGCAGGAAATTAACGGTGCCGAAGTTGCCGTAGGACGCCTGAATCAGTGGCGAGATCTCATTCGCGAGACGGGGCCGGTTTTCTTTCGAGTACTGGCCGCGGAATTCGTTAATGGTGTTGGAACTAAAGAACGTCGTCAATTGCCCGACGAAAGTGTTTGAATTATCGCCCTCGGTGCCGTTGTTAGAGAGAGCGCTGTTTGTGGTCGGCGTCAGTGAAGTGCCTGCCGTGACCGCATTGAGTGCGGTGTTGACACTGTGGTTATAGCGGAGATTGAGCTGATTCTTCGAGTTGATATTGAAATCAAAGCGCGTCAGAAATACCTTGGCATCGTTGGTCTGTTTATAAGAGCCTTCCTTGCCTAACGAGAAATTAAGCGCCTCGTCAATCCCGGTTGGAATCGTGCCGCTGGTAATTCCGGCGATGTGCAGATTATTCAAGAGAACCGCGCGTGACTGGAGCAGCTTCTGTTGTTCGTAGGCAACGAAGAAGAAAGACTTGTCTTTACCACCGTAGTAGCTCTTTCCGCCCTCGCCGAAGTGAGGAATGGGGAGAGGTCCACCGACCGAGCCGCCAAATTGCTGCTGAGTCGGCGCCGCAATCTGGCTGAAAGCGTTCTTTGCCGCCAGACCTGTCGACCGATCCACATAAAAGCCACCGCCGTGAAAGTCATTGGTGCCTGACTTGGTTACAGCATTCACAATGCCGCCAGTTGATCGTCCGAACTCTGCGTTGTAACCGGTGGCGACCACCTGGAATTCCTTAATGGCGCCCTGCGGAATCGTAAAGGCTTGATTTGAGCGTTCGCCTCCGCGCAATCCGCCGAAGAACGGATTGTTGTAATCCGCGCCGTCGATCTGAACGTTGCCATTGATGCCGCGCTGTCCTGCCAGTGAGATTTGCCCGCGCGAAGGATCAATCTGGGCCGTTGGCGTCGCCAGCACGAAATCCTGAAAACGGCGACCATTGATTGGTAGTTGGCTGATTGAAGTCTCGTTGATGTTGGTGGTGGTCTGCACCTGCGTAGTTTCGACATTTGAGCCGGCGCTGACCAGCACCGTGCCGCTCACGCCCTGTACGCTCAGCGCGATGTCCGCAGTGAGAGCCGACCCTACTTCGACTTTATAACCAGTCTGAGTGGTCTTGCCGAATCCCGGCGCCGTGACCTCGATCGTATATTCTCCAGGAGGCAACGATACCGCGCGAAATTCGCCCTGATCACCAGCCGTTATGGTGCGACTCAGGCCCGTGGCGGGATTGGTAACGACAACCGTTGCTCCCGGCACTAGCTCCCCGTTAGCATTCTTAACCGTGCCGACGATTTGGCCGGTACTTGCCTGCGACTGCGCCATTGCACTCAACGCGCACATCGCGACGAGCACAAGAGAGGTAATAAAAAATTGTAGAGATTTAGACATAACAGGAGAACTCCTTGAGAAAATCAGAATTGTTGAGACCAGGTTGCGCGCGAGCCATCGGGCGCCGAATTATCTGAGACTTCCGAGAACGTCTTGGACTCCTTGTTCCGAAGGAAAAACTGCGAACAAGTGCAGCTGGCGGTTTCTATCATGACGTGTAGCAAAAGAGCAAGCCTAAAACAGCGATAGCTATGTGAAAAGTGCCTTAACAAAGCCGGCTATCGTGTCTCACGCTTGTAGCCAGCTTTTCGCAAGAGTTGTGCCTCGCCTCTCGCGGAATCAGTAATGTCGTTAAGGACGCAGTTTGTCGATAGTTATTCTTTGTTGCCGCATATGTTTCCGGAGACACGCGGACGAGAATTTGGATTTTCTATGAAAATCTAAAGAGCAGAATTCCCGGCCCCGAAGAGATGACCAGGAGATAGATCACTACGTTTGCATGCGTTAGTACTGAATATTGAATCCATGTCGCTTCTGTTAGGGGCGACAACAGAGCTTTTAAACTCGCTCACAAATGATCGCGATGCCTTGCCCGCCGCCGATGCATGCGGTTGCCAACCCATAGCGGCCACCTCGGCGGCGCAGCTCATGTAGCAAAGTCAGCACTAGACGAGTGCCCGTCGCCCCGAGCGGATGACCGAGAGCGATGGCCCCGCCATTGACGTTGGTCCTTTCGCGATCCAGACCAAGCTCCTGTTCTACCGCGAGGTACTGCGCCGCGAATGCTTCATTGACTTCAATCAAGTCGATATCCGAAAGTTTCAAACCGGCTTTGGCGAGTGCCTGCCGAGTTGCGGGTACCGGCCCAATGCCCATGATCTCAGGTTCGACGCCAGCATACGCCCAGCTAACGATTCGGCCCATTGGTTCCAGTTTTTTCGTTTTGATGAATTCTTCGCTGGCGATGATCAAGGCCGCGGCGCCGTCAACGATTCCTGAAGCGTTTCCAGCCGTGACAAATCCGTCCTTGCTAAAGGCCGGTCTCAGTTTCGCCAGTCCTGCCAAGGTTGTTTCAGGACGCAGGTGATCGTCCTGCTCAAAAAGCACAGTCTCCTTACGCGTCTTCACTTCTACCGGGACAATCTCTTCGGCAAAATATCCGGCGTCCACGGCGTGCTTGGCGGCCTGCTGTGAACGCAGTGCGTACTGATCCTGATCCTCGCGGGGGATTTCGAATTTGCGCGCCAGATTCTCAGCGGTGCCTGCCATAGGCGTATTGCAGTAAGTATCGAGCAGCGCGACCATCAGGCTGTCTTCAAGCTTTCCCTGCCCGAGAGCAAAACCAGATCGCGCGCCGCGAATCACGTGTGGCGCCTGCGACATTGATTCCATCCCGCCCACCAGACAAGCCCGAGCTTCGTCAAGCTGGATCATTTGCGCCGGTTCATTTCAGCGCCGATGTAAATAACCTGACCGAGCAGGAAATCTCGGTAGTGGAGAGTTTTCTGCGGCGGCGCTGGGACTTGAAAGACTATCCGCGACAGTGGATGGCCTGGCGCGTCGCCATGCCGATTCTTTTCAAGCTACGCCCGCGTTATGACTTGGCGACCTTCACCTACGAAGGTTTTCTGGAAGAGCTGCTGCATCGGTATCGCGAGAAGCATCGATTCACTGATTGAGGCGTTTATGAGTGCGCCGGGCGAAGCGACGACGGAGTTTTTGTTGGCAACTCCTCACGATTCAAAGCGGTGTCACGCTCCGCTTGCCACCGCACTCCAAATTGACCTCACTCCCGACGTTTGCTAGCCTTCTTCGTTTGCGATCCGGCTGAAATTTTTAACTGTGAAGGACTATCATTAAGTCATGTCTAAGGATGTCTTCGTTCTGGGTGGTAAGCGCACGCCAATGGGTGAGTATGTGGGCGCGCTCAAGGATGTTTCGGCGATTGAACTTGGGGCGATCGCCGCGCGCGCAGCTTTGGAAACCACCCGAGTGGCGCCGGACGAAATCGATCACACCGTCTTTGGCAACGCGTTGCAAACATCGGG
>WNFR01004216.1_pt1 | contig 14803 bp, 11 predicted proteins | sample 5400221 | NCBI WGS metagenome assembly WNFR01 (sample SAMN13153357, study PRJNA577476) | soil metagenome | isolation source: 40 cm soil under Madrone tree | place: USA:California | collected 2016-06-14 | reverse complement strand
AACGCTGAAACCTTCCAGCTTGATTAGCGTCGGCAGAAAACGATGCGCGCCGTTGAAGAATTTGACCCGCGAAATGCATTCCCGCTTGAATACCCGATAAGTGCAGCCCGCGTCGGAAATATTTTCGCCCGATAACTTGTTTCGCACCCAATTGGCGATTCGCGAGGACGCGATTCGCAGCCAACTGTCCCCCACGCCTCGCGATTCGACGCGCGTTCCGCAAACGCAATCGAAATTGCGCAACGCTTTCATCATCGCCGGCAAATCTTTCGGATCGTTTTGTAAATCGGCGTCGAGCGTCGCGATGTAACGGCCGCGCGCGATTTGCATGCCGGCCCAGCTCGCGGCCGATTCGCCGCAATTGAATTTGAAACGCTGCGCGCGCAGGCGCGGATCGGTCCCGCTCAATTCTTGCAGGACGCGCCAGGACTCATCGGTGCTGCAATCATCCGTGATCACGACTTCGTAATCCAAGCCGAGCGGATCAACGGCCGCGTGAATCGCGGCGAGCAGCGGACGAAGATTTTCCGCTTCGTTGTGGCACGGAATCACAACGCTCAGTTCCGGCGTTGTCATTTTTGTCCAAAGAATTCGAGGACGGCGTCGCAGACAAGATCGACATCTTCAAGCGGCAGATCGCCGTAGATCGGCAGCGAAAGAATTCGCGTCACTGCTTCTTCCGTCCTCGGCAGCCTCGGCAGATCGCGATACATTTTGACCATCGCAGGCTGCTGATGATTCGCGACCGGATAGTGAATTCCGGTGCCGATGCCTTTGCCCTTCAAGAATTCCGCGAGCTCGTCACGGCGCGGGGTTTCAATCACGTACATATGATAGACGTGCTTCGCCCACGGGCGCTCCGGCGGCGTTCGGATCACGCCTTCGAGCCGCTCATTGTAACGCGCCGCAATCGAGCGCCGATGATCGTTCAACTTGTCGATGTTGCGCAGCTCGACGCGCCCAATCGCGGCCTGCACTTCGTTGAAACGGAAATTGTAACCGACAAACTCGTGCACGTATTTCGAGCTCCGGCCGTGATCACGCAGCATCCGCAGCTTTTTCGCGAGTGCGACGTCGTTTGTTGTGATGCAACCGCCGTCACCCATGACAGTAAGATTTTTCGACGGGAAAAATGAAAACGCGCCCGCGACCGCGAGCGACCCGACGGTTTGGCCGCGATACTGCGCGCCAAAAGATTGCGCGCAATCTTCCACCACCCAGAGCCCGTGCTTTTTCGCGGCCAGAAAAATTCCGTCCAGGTTCGCCGGATGGCCGTAAAGATGGACCGGCAGAATTCCGACGGTGCGCTCGCTCATCGCGGCTTCGAGTTGATCGACGTCGATGCAGTAAGTCTCGTCGATGTCGATGAAGACCGGCTTCGCGCCGCGATGAACCATCGGTTCAATTGACGGAAACGCGGTGTGCGACGGGACCAGGATCTCATCGCCCGGACAGACGGCCATCGCCTGGTGCAACATCAATGCGCCGCTCGTCCAGTTCGAGCAAAGCACCGCTTCTTTCGTGCCGATGTAAGCGGCGAGCTCGGCTTCGAACGCTTCGCATTCCTTGGCCAGAATGTACCAGCCGGAATTCATCGCGCGCAGGCCTGCTTCGCGGACTTCGTCGTTCACGAAAACTTTCGATAGCGGAATTTTTTTCATCTCGCTCACGTTGGACTCAGTTGATGTCGATCCATTTTCCGGTGCGCGCCGATTCCAGCGCGGCCTCAACCACGCGAACTGCGTTCATTCCGTCCGCGCCATTCACCAGAGGCCGATTGCGCGTTTCGATCGCCTCGAGAAACGCCGCCAGCTCCGCGCGCAACGGTTCTTCCGGCGGAAACTCCAATTGATGCACTGCGCCTTCCATCGCTTTGATCTCGGCGCCCTCGATCGAATGATGGTTGTCGAAAGTTTTTATCTTGTACTGCGCGACATTGTAATCGCACACCGCGGAGGAATCGTGGCCGACGATTGTCAGTTCGCGCATTTTACCCGGCCGATGGTAGCCGGCCTCGACCGTCGCCAGAACGGGAGCCGCCCCCCCGAGATCGTATTCGAGAACGATCAACGATTCGTCATCCATCTGGCCGGTGCGTCCGAGAAAGTTTCGCATGATGGCGTGAACGCGGCGCGGCGAAGCGCCGAGGAGAAATTGAAACAGATCGATAAAATGGATGCCGTCGGCAAAAGTCACACCCGTGTCCTGCCGCGGGCGTTTGAAACCGCTGAAGTTTGCTCGCAACATTTTGATCTCACCGAAGCGGCCCTGCGCGATCGCTTCCTTCATCCAGACCGACGCCGGATCGAATCTGAAAATGTGGCCAACTTGCAAAACCAGTCCGTCGCGGTCGGCGATTTCGATCAGCTGCTTCGCATCGTCAGATTTCGCAGTGATTGGTTTTTCGACGAACACGTCCTTGCCCGCGCTGAGCAGATCCCGGCAAAGCTCAAAATGCGTTTGCGCCGGTGTGACCACGACTGCCGCGTCGATGATCGGGACCAGCGAGGCCGCGTCCGCGGCGCGATGCGTTTGCGGCACACCCGACGAACTCAACCGCGCCGGGTCGGTTTCCGCGACGTAGAGCTCGACCGGCATCGAGTGCAAAACGCGGAGGTGATTTGCGCCCCAGCGCCCGAGCCCGATGAGAAGAATTCGTTTCGCCTGTTGCATCTGTTACGCCTGACCAGCAAAGTCCGTCATTTACGCGTAGTGAGTGGTGGCCGCAATGAGATTCTCACGCAAGCTCCGGAAGCTATTTTCGCCCGAACTTTTCCTCAGCGCGTCCGAACATCTCAGCCGTTTAACCCATTCCGTCAATAAGTCGTGCATTTTGGACGATATCGATTGGCTGCAATTTAAAGACTTGCGCCACAAATACCCATGCCGGCCCGGCTCGCCGCAGATCAATCGTTTCGAAGACATCGTTTATTGGATCGACATCAACATCGAGCGTGCTCAAGACCTTTGGCTCGACCGTGCGCCGTCGTTGCGCATTCTCGATCTCGGCTCGGGCGCCGGTTATTTTCTCTACGTTTGCAAACACCTCGGCCACGACGTTCTCGGATTCGATACCGACCGCGAACCGCTCTTCGGCGCAACCACGGAACTTCTCGGCATGCGGCGCGTCATCGGTCGCATCGAACGGCAAATTTCCCTTCCCGATTTCGGCCAAGAGTTCGATCTCGTAACCGCGCACCGGATTTGTTTTCACCGGATTGGCAAGGTCCGCGACGGCGTTGAGTGGTCGGCTGACGATTGGAAATTCTTTATCGACGACGTGCGATCGAATTTGTTGAACGACAACGGCCGATTGCTGCTCGATTTCAATCCGCGTCCGGACGGCTCTTCGTTTTTCACGCCGGAATTGCGAAAAATTTTCAAATCGCAAGGCGCGCGCATTTTCCGCTCGAAAGCATTGTTTGGAAAAAATCGGAGCGCACGGCCGAGATTTAGGATGTAGCGGCGCCGATGTGTCGAAGCTAAAGAGTCGCAAAATGCTCTGGATTATTAGCGGTCCCACTTCGGTGGGCAAAAGCACTTTTATCCGAAGTGAACAATGTGTCGCGCTGACCGGATTACATCCGAAAACGTTGGTGATTAAACCCATGGATATGCCCGACCGCGTGGATCCGCGGTTGTTGGCGGACCGCGATTGTTTCCTTCATTACAATATGCTGCGGCCGGCTTCGCTTTTCGCGAAACACGAAGCCACTGAGACGGCCTCGCGGCGCGAATATCAAACGCGATCAACCCAGTTCATGGCCGACCCTTGGTGGAATGAGTTTTCCCGCCTGGCCGGAGATAAACAGAAAGGCGCGGTGGTCCTCGTGGCCAGTTTGGCTGCAATCGTGGAACGAGTGGGCGGCCGTCGCGGTTACAATATCGAGTACTGGACGTCGCTCTATGAGAAGCTGAACCTTCCGGACATTTACCGCGCCTGGTGTTCAGAATTGGAGCGGAATGAGATTCCCTTCATTTTTGTGGATGCAACTGGTTCGACGTATCCCGTTCTCGACGCCGCGGCTGCATTCCAGATTGTTGATCGAAGTGTGATGAACACCACTTATTCCAAGCAACAGATCGAGAAGATTCTGCAGGAAGAAAGTTTTGCCTACCACCGCATCAATCTTCCGTATGGGTTGCATACGCGCGGTCGCGACCGCAGCCGTACGCGGGACCTCATTTTCCGAGAATCGCTCACTGGCAAGAGCGTTTTGGATGTGGGTTCTGCCCTTGGCTATTTTTGTTTCGAGGCGGGGGCCAGAGGAGCAACCAGGGTCTTAGGGATTGAGCGGGATGAAGAACGATTTCGTCAAGCCTGTTTACTCAAGCAGATAATCGGCAGCCGCGTCGAATTTCTTCACCGCGACATTCTTCAGCATCCTCTCGACGAAAAGTTTGATTACGTTTGTCTTTTGAACGTTCTCCATCATTTGGACGAACCGATACGCGCGATTCATCTGCTCGCACCGCTCGCCAGGGAAATGCTTGTCATCGAATTTCCCACAATCGAGGACGCTAAGTTTCGCAAGACCACGCGAATTCGATTTCCAAAACATTACAATCGGCTGCCACTGATCGGCGTTAGCTCGAAAAAGGGAACGTCGAAGAAGACTGATGGCGGACAAACCTTCGTCTTCACTCCTGCCGCCCTTATCCGGATCCTCCAGGATCATCAGCCCCTTTTTCGTGCGGTGGAGATTATCGATTCGCCTGTTCGCGGTAGAAAGATCGCGCTTTGCCGACGGTGATTGGCGAATCTGTCTTCTGAGAAAAAGATTTTTTGTAACCAGCGGCGTTGAGTGGCGGTCTTAAGGGTTGATGATCCATGGTCTCGCAAGGTTAGGATCAGCCGCACTAACGGTTGCAGAGTTCGCAATCGTTCTCTTTGCGCTTCTTCTTTTGGGCGCGACGACCATTCCAGCGCTCGTTCGCAGTCGTAACCGGTAACTTGTCGCGCATCGGCTCGCGATTATGCTGCCGGATGCGCAAATTTCTCCTGTTGTTGTCGATCTTGTTCGTGACGACAAGCGATCGCGCGTTTGGCGATGAGGGAATGTGGCTCTACACCGCGCCGCCACTGAAGCAACTGAAGGAGAAATACAATTTCGAGCCGACAAAGGAATGGCTCGATCATTTGCAGAAATCGAGCGTGCGATTCAGCTCCGGCGGCAGCGGCTCGTTCATTTCGGCGAGCGGACTCGTGATCACGAACCACCACGTCGGCGCCGATGCGCTTCAGAAATTCTCCGACGAGCAGCACAATTATCTCCGCGATGGGTTTTATGCGCGCGATCGCGCCGCGGAAAAGAAATGCGTAGACCTCGAGCTGAACGTGCTGATGTCCATCGAGGACGTGACCGCGCGCGTGAACTCCTCGGTTAAATCCGGGATGACGAGCGAACAGGCCGCAGCCGCGCGTATGGCGGCGATCGCGGCAGTCGAGAAAGAGAGCAAAGACAAAACGGGGCTCCGTTCCAACGTCGTCACGCTTTATCAAGGCGGCATTTATCACTTGTATCGATTCAAACGCTACGACGACGTCCGCCTAGTCTTCGCGCCGGAGGAGAAGATCGCATTTTACGGCGGCGATCCTGACAACTTCGAATATCCGCGCTTCGATCTCGATATTTGTATTTTTCGCGCCTACGAAAACGAACAGCCGGCGAAGATCGAAAATTACCTGAAACTTAATCCGAATGGACCGAGCGACGGCGAACTCACTTTCGTGAGCGGTCATCCGGCGAAAACGGATCGCCAGTTCACGGTGGATGAGCTCGCCGATATGCGGGACCGCGAGCTGCCGCGGTTTCTGTCGCTTTTCAAGCGGCGCGAAGTTTTGCTCCACAGTTTTGCCGAGCGCTCGTTCGAAAACGCGCGCCGAGTCCGGGAAGATTATTTTGGCGTGACGAACAATCGAAAACGTTACGATGGCTACATCGCGGGCCTGCTTGATCCCGACATTTGGAAATCGCTGGTGGACCGCGAGCAGAAATTGCGCAGCGCGATCTCGGCGGACACAAAACTTACATCGACCACGGCTGCGTTTGGCCGAATCAAATTGGCGCAGCAGGAGATCGCTAAAAACATGCTCGTCTACAGTTATTTCGAGCAGGAGCGACCAAAGTTCGGGATTTATCGCCAGCCTCGCGCGTTTTACAGCACGCTCTTCAAATACGCGCGTCTGCTCGTGCGCGCCGCCGACGAACGCCCGAAGTCGAACAACGAGCGTTTCCAGGAGTTCCGCGACAGCAATCGCGAATCGCTCGAGCTGGAGCTCTTTTCCGCCGAACCGATTTACGATGATGTCGAATTACTGACGCTGACCGATTCGCTCACTGATTTCTGCGCCGCGTTCGGCGCGCAGCATCCGCTCGTTAAGATCGTGCTGGGCAACAAATCGCTGCACGATCGCGCGTTTGAGCTAATCAAGGGAACGCAGCTTCGCGATGTCGCATTTCGCAAAAAACTTTACGCTGGCGGCAAAGCGGCTCTCGATTCCGCGCACGATCCGATGATCGATCTAGCCCGCGCGATTGATGACACTGCGCGCAAGGCGAAGAAAACGTTCGAGACGCAAGAAGAAATCAAACATCAGGCTTATGGCGAGATCGCGAACGCGCGGTTCGCAGTTGAAGGAACAAGCAATTATCCCGACGCGACTTTCACGTTGCGGCTTTCTTACGGGACTGTCCGCGGTTACGAAGAGAACGGGAAACAGATTGCGCCGTTTACGAATTTTCAGGGATTGTTCGAGCGCTCGACTGAGCATCAAAACAAAGAGCCGTTCGAGTTGCCGCCGCGTTGGATCGACAAGAAGGACAAGCTGGCACTGAACACGAACTACAACTTCGCTTCAGATGCCGACATCATCGGCGGGAGCAGCGGCAGCCCGGTCGTGAACAAAGCCGGGGAGTTCGTTGGAATCATTTTCGACGGCAACATTCAATCGCTCGTGCTCGATTGCATTTACACCGACAAACAAGCTCGCGCGGTGAGCGTCGATTCCGCGGCGATCATCGAAGCTTTAAGAAATGTTTACGACGCGCAACCGTTGGTTGATGAGTTGTTGAACGCGAAGTAAACCACTACCTACTAAAGGCGGGACCATTGGTCCGGAAGTCTCGTTTCTCGATTGAAACCACCACCGAGCCCAGATCGATCGCCCACGTGCCTGAACGCTTGTTGACGTTGAAATCGTACAACGTGTCTTCGTCGACTCCGCTTCTTGTTGCGGTTTGAACGGCGACCCTTTCGGAGCGAATTGCCTCGATCTTCTTGATGTTGTGCGAAATGCCTCGCTCTTTGGCGATCGCTGCCTTGATTTGTGCAATATCGGAAGTTGAGAGGCGGTTCGCGTACTGGCCGGTAACGTCCCCACAACGCGCGCTTAAAACAAAAGCAACAAGCGCGAGCGGAATCGTTAGCAGAAGGCGAACACGCATACTATTCCAATTGTCCATTCAACATTATTGTCTAATGGCGGACGAGCAAGCGCTCGGACTTGGAAGTGCACAAGTCGGCACGGTTTAGCGCCCTTTGCCAAACAGCATCGTGTGGATCGTCTTGAGCACGATCATCGCATCGAGCTTCAATGAGTAGTGCCGGATGTAATAGAGATCGAACTGCAATTTCTCGATCGCGTCTTCGTCGCTCTGGCCGTACGGATAATTGACCTGTGCCCAACCGGTGATTCCCGGCTTCACCAGGTGGCGAAAATGATAAAACGGTATTTTATTTTCGTAGCGCTCGACACACTTGATCCATTCCGCGCGCGGACCGATCAGGCTCATGTCGCCCTTGAGCACGTTCCATAGTTGAGGGACCTCATCGACGCGCAACTTGCGCAGCCAGCGGCCCACGCTCGTCACGCGTTCGTCATTCTCACGCGTATAAAGGTCGGTTTCCTCATTCGCGTTGAGCGTCATCGTCCGAAATTTATAGGCCGTGAAGGGCTGACCTTCGCGGCCAACGCGGAGCTGGCCGAAAATCGCCGGGCCCTTGCTCGTTAGGCGAATCAAACACCAAATCAACACGATGAACGGGGAAGCAACAATCAACAACGCGCCCGAAGCGACGATATCGCAAAGCCGTTTGAGATAATGATAGGGAGACATGCGCGCCAACTGGAAACCCATCTGCAACGGCCACACCGGATCGATCGTGTGCATCGGGACGTGGCGCCAAAACGCTTCGTAAAACGATTCGAGTGTATAAACCCGCGTGCGCTGAAATTGCGTTCGTACAAGTCGCTCGATCAAATTCTGGCCGAGACGGTCGACGCTCTCAGCGAGGATCACGCCGCTGTGGCGTGCATCGAGATTCGCCAGCTTGGCTGCGATTCCACCTTCAATCCTCGGGGAATTTTCGCCGGCGATTGTCGATCCAACGCGCGCCGGATCGTCATCGACGAATTCCAGCCGCTGCTGGTTCGGCGAATGTTTGTAAGTTTCGTAGAACTGTCTCGCCAATTCGCCGCTGCCGATAACGAGAAACACGCGTTGCGCGGTCGAGGCTGCGATCGTTCGCCGCAAGACTCGCCGGTAGGTCAGAGAAACCGGAAGAAATAAGGCAAAACTAATCAAGAGCACAGCGCGACTGGGTTTCATCGATTCTTCGTAGGCAGCAGCCGAATAAATGATGAGCGCGCTCACCGCCGCCGCAGATGCAATCGCCAGGATGTGTTCGGCGGTGTAAGTCAAGCTGCGGGTCTCGGTATTTCGCGCGTAACCGCCAATGATGTAAAGCGCCTGCACGATCACCGCGACGGTGATGCAATCGACTAACACGAATTCAAATGGGCTAACGAAGAAGGCATCACGTCGCAGATAACCGACGATTGCATAAATCAACACCCAGCAAACGATGTCGCACGCGAGGTAAACCAACGCCGTCATCCAATCGTGATCACGGACAACGGCGCGAATTGCGGGCGTCACCTCACCTGACGCGCCGGCGTTCCTCGTGACCGCGGTACTTTCTTCCACTGGATAAAGAAGTCGGCCCGTTTGTTGTGCGTCTGAGGACTGCGTGGCAGGCATAGCGTAATCCGCGACTGAGCGCGAAACGATGAGCGTATAACAATCGCTAAATCGTGTCAGCCGGAAAGCCCTGGCGCAAATTGTCGATCTTGTTCAGCCTGTCACGCCGCTCGTAGGCGCTTTGGTGGAAATCTCGATATTGTTCTGGGCGAGAAAACTTTCCAGAGCGAACAAACACCATGAGCGGTACCAACTTTTCAGCGGAATCGGACTTTGCCGATTTATACGCTGAAAAATCTCGCCCCATTCCCCCGTCAACCATTCCTTAAATGGAAAGGCGAAACCCTGCTTGGGCCTGCCGCGGACCCACTCCGGGATTTCCGGTACCGCGGACAGCAACAGCTGCTTGCGTGACGCCAGTCGCAAACGCGCCGGAATTTTTTCCAAAGCGCCGATCAGCTTCAGGTCGACAAAGGGAACGCGCAATTCCAAGCTCCACGCCATGCTCATCACATCGCTGTCGCGCAAAAGCTGATTGCGCATGTAACGCGCGACTTCGAGATAGCTGACTTCGTCTTTGAGCGTTGGTTGGGCCGGAACAAAAAGCGATAACTGCGAATCTGCGTTTTCCAGTGTGCAACCAAATCGAGGCAGCAACTGTGCTACCTCTTTGGGAGTGAAAATTCCGCGCATTGCCCAATACGCGGCCGAGGTAATTGGCAGATCCGTCAGGAAATGGCCAAGCCGATTGGTTCGAGCGGAAGTAAATCGTTGCTGCAATAATTCGCCTACGCCCGTTTTGATCGGGTCGAGCAAACGGCTCGCGCGAACCATCAGCGGCACCATGCGAAAAGATCGATATCCGCCGAAAAGCTCGTCTCCACCCAGACCGGAAAGCACGACCTTAACTCCACGATCGTAGGCCAGCTTCGATACGCAGAAGGTATTGAAGCCGTCGATACTCGGCTGATCTGACTTTTCCAGAAAACTCGGGAGTAACGATTTGGCGGTGCTCGAATCCAGACGCCAATCCGAATGTTGCGTTCCAAGATGTTTGGCCGTTCTCGCCGCGATGTCGCCTTCGTTAAATTCCGGGTTGTCGAACGAAATACAAAATGTTCGCAGCGGCTCTTGCGTCCCGCGCGAAGCTAAAGCTGCGACGGTCGTGGAATCGATTCCGCCGCTCAGAAACACGCCGACCGGAACATCGCTGACCAAGTGCCGCTGAACTGAATCGGTCAATGCATCGCGCACGGCACGAATCGCGTCTGACTCGGTCATTGCCTCTTCGCCAAACTGCAAGTCCCAGAATTTGGTGATTCGCGTTTTGCCGGCGCGCCAAAGCATGTAACGCCCAGCCGGCAATGCGAACACGTTGTCGATCAAAGTGAGCGGTTCCGGCACGGCGCCGAACAGCAAGTAACCGTTGACCGCGGCGGGACAGAGTTGTCGCCCCACAAGTCCGGAGCGAATTAACGCGCGCACTTCGGATGCGAACACAAGCGCGCCCTCGTTTTCAAAATAGTAGAGCGGTTTAATGCCAAGCGCGCCGCGCGCAATGAAACACTCCTGTTCCAGTTCATCCCAAATCGCGATCGAGAACATTCCGGCAAACTCACGCACGCAGTCCGGACCGTAGCGCGCGTACATCCGAAGAATTATTTCCGTATCCGAACCTGAGTTGAACGTCTCGCCTTCGGTTTCGAGTTCCGCGCGGAGGTCTTTGAAATTGTAGATCTCGCCGTTAAACACGATCGTGTAACGGCCGTCATCCGTCGTCATGGGCTGATGCCCGGCCGGACTTAAGTCCTGAATTGCGAGTCGGGTGCTGGCGAGACCCGTTACGCCGTTCTTCGAGATGAAATGACCGCAGTCATCCGGCCCACGATGTTGTAGATCGCGCTCGAACTGCCGCATCCGCGACTCGAGACCATCGCGACTCAGCTTTGCGTTAATGATACCCGCTATTCCGCACATATTGAGGTTTCGGCTTTGAGCACTGGGCTGAGAACCTGGAAGAGAGACTGCTTAAACCGATCGTATCCGTAGGCTTCAATGACTCGTCGTCGGAGGGCGTCACCATCGAAGAGAACACGGTTCGGGTGCGTGCGGCGAAGAACTGCGATTAGCGCATCAGCAATGTCATCGACATTGTCAGGATCTATCAGTGCAGCCAGTTCCCCATTCAGCACCGGCTCGGTCGAACCATCCTTATTGCCGGCCAGCACCGGTTTGCCACAGGCGAGTGATTCAAGAAAAACAATACCGAAGCCTTCGCCCTTGCTCGGCATCGCGAACACGTCGCACAAATTATAATGACTTTGCAGCTCGTAGTCCGGAACGTAGCCGGCCAGCACGACACTTTCTCCAACCCCAAGTTCGCGGATTAATTGCTCAATCCGTAGACGGTCGCGTCCACGCCCGGCCAGGACATAGCGAACCGTGGGAAATTGTTCGCGCACCGTCAGCAAAGCGCGGAAAATCTGATCGTACCCCTTGTACCGTTCCGCTCCGGCGAGTCGAGTAATCGTGAGAATTACCGGTTGGTCGGCATTTATGCCGTAACGCTTGAGAAGATAATGTGGTCTTCGGCCTGGAAGAAATTGCTCCGGATCAAACGTGCACGGCAGAAGGTTGATTCTATCGGAGCTGATACCAAGCGTCGCGGCCATTCGTCGACGCGTGAAGTGACTGATTGCAAACAAGCGATTAGCCGAACGCAGCGCAGAGCGGGTCAGTCGACTCTTAATTTCCCACACCTCGACCCCGTACCCAATCGCAACAAACGGAACACGAAACAACTTTTGCAACCAATGTGCGACCGGCGCAAAATTTACGTGCCCGACGATGATCAAGTCGGGTCGCTCAGCAATTGTTCGCCGCAGCAACTCGTCCGCAAAGGCTAATGTCCGCAGTTTCGGGTTCCACCAGCCAAGCGGAGTAAAGCTGTCCGCCGGATCGGATCCTGGGTCGGGATAGGAGGTGTCGTTTTTCGAGAACACCGAGATATGCGCGTTTGGACAAACGTCACGCAATCCGCGAACCAGAAAACGCGAGAAAGTTTGGATACCTCCAATCGCCGACGCGTAATCGGGAACCCAGACATGGATCTTCATTGTCGATCCGATCCGAGCAGCAATTCTTTGGATAGCAAGGCTTCGGCGATTGTGCGTTGGAACACGTAAATCCAGCCGGGCCAGCCGTCGAGAATTAGGCCTTGCACAAACAGCGTGTAAAAAAACATCGCTGGCGCAGCAAAGAAAATCATCCGCCGTAGCTTATCCGCACCGCTGATTTCACGAAACGGCCGCGCATGCAGATGTGCCGCTTCGAGCTTTGCGTATCTCTTTTGCGCTGCGAGCCAGCGACTAAACGGTTTTCGATCGTCATGATAGATCTTGCCTCTAAGTTTCCCGACCATCCCATTCGTTCGCAATTTTTGCGTATGCCCATCGTCGAAATAGATGCAGCGTTGTTTGCGAAACAATACGACTCGCGCCGGATAAACCGATGCACGCAATGCTCGGCCATGAATTAAATATTCAAAGTCAACCTCGTAACCCGCGACTTCTTCAGGCCATGTTAACTGTCTGATTTCATTCGCTAGTCCCGCTGAAAGTTCGTAGTCAGCATCAAGCGATAGCACCCAGTCGGTTTCAACTTGCTCGAGCCCGAAATTCCATTGGTTGGCGTGCGTATCAAAGGCGCGTTGCACGATCATGACATTCGGATGCGCACGCCGCGCGATCTCGAGCGTTTCATCCGAACTAAAACTGTCGATGATCACCACCTTGTCGATCCAGGCAATCGCCGAAAGCGTCCGGCCGATGTTCTCCTGTTCGTCTTTTGTCAGTACGAGAGCAGTTAACAAGATCATGCCATTGGCAGCACGATTACCCGGTAATCACGGCAATACATGATCTTTTAGCAACTGGACGCCTTGCAGAGCGCAGCCCCAGAATGCCCAAAGCCACACGTATTGTCGCTTGGTCTGTCGAATCAAAAACAATAAGAGGAAAAACACAGACAACCCGACGAGGTATCTTTCGTAAAATACGGCCCCTCTAAAAATCTGAATGACGACTCCGGCTACGCATATCGCTTGCAACGAAAATTCACCGTAATTGCTGGCCAACGGTAAAATTATCTCAAAACACGCCATCAACCCTATTGCGATGCAGATCACCCAGACAGATGCGCACACAAATGGCTGATCAATCAACAAAGATACGGATCGCAGCGTACCGCCATACTGATCGGTATTCAGTGCCGAGACTGTAGGCTGCCACAGTAGGTAAAGACCAATTGCGACGCTGGTCGCAATGACGCAGCGAATCCGCTGCTGGGATACCACACACTGCGCGAGCACAAACGGCCAAAAATACAGGCCGAGAACCGCAAGCGTAAAAACGAAATGAGCCGGAGCAAAACCAAGGCCCACCGGATTCTGTCGCGCTTGAGCTAACGGCGAGGCGAAGCCATGCCAAATGAAAACGAGAGGCGCTCGCAACAGAAATGGCGCCGCCACGGCAAGTCCTAGTTTCCAATCGAAACGTTTACTGCACCAACAAACTAGGGCAATTCCGATCAATGGGTAGAGTAGATCGATTCGGATGTATGATGCAGCTGTGAAGGCTGCTGCCGCCAGACTCAGCCAGATGCCCTGCTTCGAGCGATCGTAGGTCGCAAATGCCGCGATCCCAATAAGCAAGAAAAACAACGCGGCTACGTCCGTCATGAACGTCAAACTCAGAATTACGAAGTAGGGCAGACAAACAACGGCAAGACTCTTTTGCTCGATGGCCAGTCCACGGGCCACGACGCCGTACGCGCAAATCATCAAAAACGAGAAGGCTAGCGCAAAAAGTCTCAGCGCCGGCAGGCTGAATCCTGCAAGCGATCCATAGCCGGCCGCAAGCGCGAAGAACAATGGGCCTTTCGCTTCGTAGTTTTCCGCACCCTCATAGTTGACGATGGTGTGCCAAGTTGGTTGTGCTGCTATGTGCTGAACGAAATGCTGGTGAGCCACTTCATCGTACTGCGGCGGGAAATTAAGCCCGGTATAAATGGCGATCACAGCGGGAACCGCAAAACCGATGGCACAATATTGAAAAATTTTACGGATAGAACTGTGTTCCACAGACGCCGAGCTCATGATTCGGTCAGGCAATGATCGCTTGGCGGTAAAGCGTTTTGAGCGCTGCACCGATCTTCACCGGGGATAAGTGTTCAGATGCGAAAGATTTCGCATTCGCTGCAAGTGAGTCGCGCGCCTGCTGATCTTGAAGGAGTCGCTTCAAGCTACTGCCAATCTCGGCAGCAGTTGGCTCAACAACGATTCCCGCATCCGCAGCTCTGATTTCATCTGCCAGCCCAACGGATTTTGTGACGATCGTGGGGACACCGCCTGCGATGGCTTCCGCAGCGGCGATCCCGAAATTCTCCGAATAAGATGGCAACACAAAGATTTCCGCAGCGGCGAATGCTCCCGCTTTGACTGCGCCGCTAAGATGGCTCGTCCAAATCACGCGATCATCAATCTGCAATTCTTTTGCTCGCGCCCTTAGTGTGTCCATGTAACGAGGTGAACCTTCACCGGCAATGACAAGCACAACGTCATTTAATCCGCGACAACCTTCGACAAAAGCTTCGAGCAAGAGCTCGATACCCTTTTTAGGATCGATCCGGGACAAGAATAGTATCACGCGGCGACCGGCCGCTTGCGGAAAACGCTTTATGAAATCCTCGGCGCTTCCGTTGGCGGTCTCGACCGGAAGCGGAATCACCACTGATCGGTGACAGTCGATTGCAGGACTGAT
>WNFR01004215.1_pt1 | contig 14806 bp, 15 predicted proteins | sample 5400221 | NCBI WGS metagenome assembly WNFR01 (sample SAMN13153357, study PRJNA577476) | soil metagenome | isolation source: 40 cm soil under Madrone tree | place: USA:California | collected 2016-06-14 | reverse complement strand
CCTTGTTCGATGAAATTCTTGATGCAGGCGCCGTATTTGCGGCCGAAGGCGCTGTCATAAGCGGCGCCATGGCCGCTGAAGTCTGGCGGGTCGGAGATGACGATTGCCTGGGCGCCCGACGCCGCGAAGGCTGAGCGCGCATCGTCCATGCGGCCGCCGACATCGTAGCTGTCGCCGGTGAAATTCACCACAACCAGCCGCGGACCCGGCTTGATGCCGGTGACGAGCTGATGCCACTCGGAGCGCGCCACCGAGATGTCACGCATGTTCTTCACTTCGCCATGGTGAGCGGCGGAAACCGAGATCACCCCATCGACCGGGGCACCGCGCATTGTGGCGGCCATCGATACCCATGCGCCGGCCGATTGCCCAGCCAGGATGACGCGGCGGTAGCCCATCGCCTTGGCCTGGCGAACCGCATCCGCCAGCGCGGTCGCATCGCCCGGCCAGTCGCGGATCCACTCGCGGTCGAAACGATAGAGATCGTAGCCCACGGCCGTGAAGTTGCTGACCTGAGCCTGCGGTGCCGACGACGTCGCGTCCCTGCCCGACATGTAGCCGTGGCTCCAGATGATCAGGCCGGCCGCTGCCTGCGGACCTTTGTTTTCCCAGTAGGGCTCCGGCCGCAGACGACCGATCGGTGGCAGGGCGGGCGGCGGCGCCGTTTTCCAGTCGCGCCCCACCAGCACGACGTTGTTGACGGCGTAGACGGTGCACGGGCTTTTGGCGCGTTCCTCACAGCGCTTCAACACGCTCTCGACCGCCCGTGCGGGATCCGCGCCGCTGGCGCCGGACCACGAATTTCCACGACCGTCCGGCGCCAGGGCAAAGGCGCGATGCGGTGCCAAGGTCTGATATTCGCCGTAGCTGCGCAGCGCGTCGGCGTTGAGCTGCTGTGACATGGCTGGCGACGCGGCTCCGGCAACTACCAGTACCGCCAGAAACCGCGCCGTTTTCTTCATGGCTCGAAAGCCGTCACTTGGGCGACAGCACCATGATCATCTGCCGGCCTTCCATGCGCGGCATCGATTCGACCTTCGTGGTCGGCTCCATCTCGGTGCGCACGCGGTTCAGCACCTGCAGGCCCAATTCGGCATGGACCATTTCGCGACCGCGGAAGCGCAGGGTGCACTTCACCTTGTCGCCTTCCTCGATGAAGCGTTTCATGGCGCGCATCTTCACTTCGTAATCGTGGTCGTCGATGTTCGGGCGCATCTTGATCTCTTTGACCTCGATGACCTTCTGGTGCTTACGCGCCTCGTGGGCCTTCTTCTGCGCTTCGTATTTGTATTTCCCGTAGTCGGAAATCTTGCACACCGGCGGCACGGCGTTGGGCGAAATCTCGATCAGGTCGAGATTGGCCTCCTGAGCCATTTCAAGCGCTTCGGTGGCAGTGACGACTCCGACCATCTCGCCGTTCTCGTCGATCAGTCGGACTTGCGGAGAACGAATCTCGGCATTGACGCGCGGACCCTCGCGGGTGGGCGCGGATTGTTGTGCAGGTCTGGCTATGGCTTCCTTCTCCTTTGTTAAAGCCCCCGTGAGGGCGGGCAGTGAAATCCGGCCGGCCGTTACGAGGGCGGCCGTGCCTCTGTAGAAAGTGTAGTGACGGCCGGGCCGAGTTCAAGCGTCTCCTGCTTGTCGCTGCCAAGCCGGCGGACGGCTACCGTGCGGGCCTCGACGTCGCGGCGTCCGACGGCGAGGATCAGCGGCGTGTGCGCGAGCGAGTGCTCGCGCACCTTGTAGTTGATCTTCTCGTTGCGCAGGTCGGTCTCGACCCGCATGCCGGCAGCGCGCAAGGCCGCCGCGACCTCGTTGGCGTAATCGTCGGCGTCGTTCACCACCGTGGCCACCACCGCCTGGACCGGCGCCAGCCACAGCGGGAAGCGGCCGGCATAGTTCTCGATCAGGATGCCAATCATGCGCTCGAAGCTGCCGAAGATGGCGCGATGCAGCATCACCGGTCGCTTGCGCGTCCCGTCCTCGGCCACATAGTGCGCATCCAGCCGCTCGGGCATCAAGAAGTCGACCTGCAGGGTTCCGCATTGCCACTCGCGGCCGATGGCATCGCGCAGCACGAATTCGAGCTTCGGGCCGTAGAAGGCGCCTTCGCCGGGGTTGAGTTTCAGATCCAGCCCGGCCGATTGTGAGGCCGATTTCAGCGCGCCCTCGGCCTGGTCCCAGACCGCGTCCGATCCGGCGCGCACCGGCGGGCGGTCCGAGAATTTCACGAAGTAGTTGGGGAAACCCAGGTCGCGATAGACTTCGCCCAGCAGTGCGCAGAAACGGATCGTCTCGGCCTCGATCTGGTCCTCGGTACAGAAGATATGCGCATCGTCCTGTGTGAAATTACGCACCCGCAGGATGCCGTGCAACGCGCCCGATGGCTCGAAGCGGTGGCATGAGCCGAACTCCGCCATGCGCAGCGGCAACTCGCGGTAGCTCCTGAGGCCCGTGTTGAAGATCTGGATATGACAGGGGCAGTTCATCGGCTTCAGGGCGAAGATGCGCTTCGTCGGATCATTTATGTAGTCGCGTAAACCGTCCTCGTTCTCGCTGAGATACATGTTCGCGCGGAAGTTCTCCCAATGGCCCGAAGCCTCCCACAGCTTGCGATCGACCAATTGTGGCGTCTTCACTTCCTGATAGCCGCCGCTCTCGAGCTTGCCCCGCAGATACGCCTCGAGCGTGCGCCAGAAGGTCCAGCCCTTGGGATGCCAGAACACCATGCCGGCCGCTTCCTCCTGCTGGTGGAAGAGACCCATATCGCGGCCGATGCGGCGATGATCGCGGCGCTCGGCCTCCTCGATGCGGTGCAGATGCTCCTTGAGGTCCTTGTCGGAGAAGAAGACCGTGCCATAGACGCGCTGGAGCTGCGCGTTCCTGGCGTCGCCGCGCCAGTAGGCGCCCGACACCTTCGTCAGCTTGAAGGCCTTGCCGAGCTTGCCCGTGCTGGGCAGATGGGGCCCGAGACACATGTCGAGCCAGTCGCCCTGGCGATAGACCGTGATCTCCTCGTCCTTGGGCAACTCATCCGCCCACTCCGCCTTGAACTTCTCGCCATGCTGGACGAAGTAGTCCTTGATACGGGCGCGGTCCCACACCTCGCGCGTGATCGGCAGGTTGCGGTCGACGATCTCGGCCATGCGCTGCTCGATCTTGGCGAAGTCCTCGGGCGAGAACGGTTCGGCGCGCACGAAGTCGTAGTAGAAGCCGTCGTCCGTCGAGGGGCCGAAGGTAATTTGCGTACCGGGATAGAGTTCCTGCACAGCCTGCGCAAGAACATGCGCCGCATCGTGGCGAAGCAATTCGAGCGCCTCGGGATCGCGCGACGTGACAATGCCGATTTTGGCATCGCGGTCGACAACCGTGCCGAGATCCTTCATCGCCCCGTCGACGCGGACCGCCAACGCCGCCTTGGCGAGGCCAGGACCGATCGAGGCGGCGATCTCGGCACCGCTCACGGGATGCTCGAACGAACGGACGCTGCCGTCCGGCAAAGAAATATTGATCATGGATACCACCTAAAAACCGTCGGAACTGCTGCCGTGCGGCCGGGAAGCGGCACAGCAGTGCGCGCCCGGCCGGATCAAGTTCGGACGGTGGTGGTCGCTGGAGCGGTGAAAAGCCGGCTATCCATGGGCTGGAGATAATTGCGGGGCGGCCGCGAGTCAAGCCGGCTTGGCAACCGGGCCGGGTGAGTTCATACCCTGCCGCGCGGTTTGAGGGGCGTTTGCAATGACCTACAGCGTGAAGGAAATCTTCAAAACACTTCAAGGCGAGGGCGCCCAGGCCGGACGCGCGGCCGTGTTTTGTCGTTTCGCTGGCTGCAATCTCTGGTCGGGCCGCGAAGAGGACCGGTCGACAGCTATCTGTTCGTTCTGCGACACCGATTTCGTCGGCACCGAGGACGGCGAAGGCGGCAAATTCGCCACGGCGGGGAACCTTGCCCTGTCGATCGAGCAGCGCTGGGGCAGCCAGACCGCTCAGCGTTTCGTGGTTTTCACCGGCGGCGAGCCTTTGCTGCAACTGGACCAGGCGCTGATCGACGCGGTTCATGCGCTGGGTTTCGAGATTGCCATCGAGACCAACGGGACCATCGCGGCGCCAACGGGCATCGACTGGATCTGCGTCAGTCCCAAGGCCGGCGCGCCGTGGAACCAGAAAGCGGGCAACGAGCTGAAGCTGGTCTATCCGCAGGACGGACTTAAGCCCGACGATGTGAGCGGCGTTGCCTTCGCGCATTATTGGCTGCAGCCAATGGATGGTCCGATGCGCGCCGAGAACACCGCGAGCGCGGTGCAATATTGCCTTGAGCATCCGCAGTGGCGGCTGAGCGTGCAGACGCACAAATATATCGGCGTCCGGTGATCGATTTCCCCAGCGGCCTGCTTCAGAGCGTATTCCGATCGCGTCTACTCATTTCCAAGCGCTGCGCAAAGGTCCCTCGCTCTGCTCCAGCGCGGAGGTTACTCCGCGCGAGATGACACCATTTTCCTCATCGACGCTTCGAGCAACGCACGGCGATTATCCTACCAAAATTGTCGTCTTGAGCAGAGCGAGGGACCTTTCCTCCGAGCGACCGGAGCGTACTTTTGGGGGAATGAGAAAGGTGAGACAGCGCCTGAAGCGTTCATTTCCTGGTGCCGCGCCAGCTGAAGGCGATCGTCATTCCGTCGCGTTGATAGGAGCCGGCGAGCGTTTGCGGGTCGACGACCTCGATCCGAAAGCGGCCCGTCACGGGGAAGTCCGACCCATCGTCTGGTTGGGCGAACTTGCCGGTCCACACATTCTGGTTATAGCCGACGGAGCCGTGCAGCACGGCATCGGGTCCCTTCATCGACCAGTAACCGTCGAAGCGACCCCCGTCGGCATTTTCGTCGAACTGGATCGTGATCGTGCCGTGACAGGGGCAGTTGGCGTCCGGGGGACCGTCCCAGGTGAAAGCCCAGGTTCCGAGCAGGTCCTGCGATGAGCCCGTCGGCGGACCGATAAACTGCCCGGTCGGTCCACCCGACGGCGCGCGCGGCACCTGGCTCTGCGCCGGGACAGCCGCGGCGACGCCCGCGAGAAGAAGAACAGCAAGCAGCGCGCGACTCGATCCGAGCGTCATGATGTCTTCTCCGACAGCCGCTGATAGATCTCGACCAGTTTGCTGTTCGACTCGGCCAGCGCATAGCGGGTGCGCACATGGTCTTGCGCGGCGCGGGCGAGTTCGGCGCGGCGCGGAGCAGAAAGCGACAGTGCCGTCTCCAGCGCTTGGGCCATCTCCGCGGCGTTGCCGGCCGGCGCGAGCCAACCGGTGACGCCGGCGCGCATCGTCTCGGCTGCGCCGCCGCCATCCTCGGCCACCACAGGGCGACCCATGGCCTGCGCTTCGATCATGGTACGGCTAAAGCCCTCGCGCGGACCGCCCAGGGCCACCACCACATCGGCCAGCATATAGGCCGCCGGCATGTCGTCGACATAAGGGCCGATCTGCATGCGGCCGCCCAGGCCCGCCGCCTCGATCGCGCGCTCCACTTCCTTCTCGAACGGGGTCGATTGACCGGTGGCGCCGAGCAGCAGGCAGAAGACATCGTCGCGGCCCAGCAGCCGGATCGCCTCGACCAGCAGTTTCTGGCCGCGTCTTCGGTGAAGCGGGTGGGACAGAGGATCACGTGGCTGCCGTCGGGCACCCGCAGCTCGGTCGCGAGCCTGATCAGCCGGTCGGCCCGCACCACCGCCGGGTCGAAGCGGTCCAAATTCACGCCAGGCGAAATCGTGACGAGTTTCTCGGCCAAAGCGGGGAAGCGCGCCACCGCGTCGCTCGCCACGTGCTCCGACACCGCGATCACCGCGTCCGCTCGCGTCTGGCGACCTTCGATGAAACGGTCTTTTGCGCCTTCAGCCATAAAGGGCGCGTGCAAAGTGGCGATCCACTTGGCGCCGAGCCGTCGCGCCACGGCACGCGCCACCCACGCTGTCGCCGGGGACCGCGCCTGCACCACTGTTACGCCCGCATCGCGCAAGCCCGCGCTCAGCTTGGCCGGAAGGATGAGCCGCGCCATCAAGGGACTACGTCCCTCCGGTATTTCGACGTGCAGGCTGCGCTGGCGCAGCAGGACAGGCACCATCACCCCGTTGGGTGATGCGACGATCGACGCGCCATCGGCAGCGATCGCGGCTTGCGCGGCTTCAAGCGTGGCGCGGGCGAGGCCACCACCGGCAAGGCTGGGGACGATTTGAAGAAGTGTGAGCGCGGGCACTACTACTATGCTCTGATCATGACGGTGCATTCCGTCCAAGGCGACGCAGGTAACATGAGATGAGCGACAGCGGTAGAGTCCAGCACCTGGCGCGGCCCGACGGCAATCGCATTGCGTTTGCAAAGGTCGAGGGTCGCACGCCGACCGTCGTCTTTCTTGGCGGATTCCGTTCCGACATGACAGGCACCAAGGCGATCGCGCTCGACGACTGGGCGCGCCGCGCCGGCTACGCCTTCCTGCGCTTCGATTATCTCGGTCACGGCCAGTCGTCGGGCCGCTTCGAGGACGGTACGATCGGCCGCTGGCTTGGCGATTCGCTTGCCGCCATCGACGCCTTGACCGCCGGCAAACTGGTGCTGGTTGGTTCGAGCATGGGAGGCTGGCTGTCGCTCCTGGCGGCGCGGGCGCGGCCCGAGCGGCTGGCCGGGCTGGTGCTGATCGCCGCCGCGCCCGATTTCACCGAGGAGATGCTGCTCAAGGAATTGTCGCCGGCCGATCGCGCGATCCTGGAACGCGACGGCAGGCTGGAGCGACCGTCGCAATATTCTTCCGAGCCGTCGGTCTTTACCTGGCGGCTGATCGAGGAAGGCCGCCGTCATCTGGTGCTGAAAGACAAGCTCGCGCTGCCCTGTGCGGTGCGGCTGATGCACGGTCAGAGCGATCCTGACGTGCCTTGGGAATATTCCCTGCGCATCGCCGCCCATCTCGAGGCTCCCGAGGTGGTCACGACCCTGATCAAAGGCGGCGACCATCGTCTCAGCACGCCGGCCGACATTGCGCGCCTGATCGCGACGGTCGAAGAGTTGGTTCGTTAGGTCGAGGACAGGATCGCCCGCAAGCCCTCGCGGTAGGTCGGGTAGCGCAGCACCACGCCGAGTTCGCGCTTGATACGCTCATTCCTGACGCGCCTGTTCTCGGCGTAGAAAGAGCGCGCCATGTCGCCCAGCGTCGGGGCGGCCTGCTCCCAGGGAATGGCGGGCGGCACCGGCAGGCCGAGCAATTCGCAGGCAAAGGCCACGAGTTCTCCGCTTGCTGCCGGCAGATCGTCGGCGACATTGTAGATCGCGCCTGGCCTGGCGCGGCTCATTGCGGTCAACACGGTGGTGGCAATGTCGGCGACATGGATGCGCGAGAAGAGCTGTTCCGGCTTGTCGATGCGCCGAGCGGTGCCAGCCTTGACCTGATCGATGGCGCTGCGGCCGGGACCGTAGATTCCGGGCAACCGGAAGATATCGACCTGTGCGCCGGTTTTTGCGCCGAGCGCCTGCCAGGCGCGCTCGGCTTCCAGTCTTTGCGTGCTGCGCGGACGGGTCGGGCGGGGAGGTGTGGTTTCATCGACCCAGCCCCCCGCCGCGTCGCCGTAGACGCCGGTGGTCGAGAGATAGCCCAGCCAGCGCGCTTGGCCGAGTTCGGTGCCGCACGCCCTGAGCGCCGGGTCGCCGGCCTCGCTGGGCGCGGCGGTGCAGAGGATATGCGAAACGTCGGCAAGGGAGCCGGCGGGCAGCGGCGCCGTTCCGTCGAACACGAGCGCATCAATGCCGCCTGTCGTGAGGCGCGCTGCCTTCTCCGCCGTCCGGCAGGTGCCGGCGATGCGCCAGCCCGCCGCTTGCGCTGCCCGGGCGATTTCAAGACCGCTATAGCCCAGGCCAAAGATGAAAAGACGCGATGTCATCTTGTCAGGATCGCTCCGGCGCGCTTCTTTTCAGCCATGTCGTATCGTCGCAATACCCATCTCCCTGTCCTTATCCTGGCTCTTTTCACCGCCGGGCCCGCCGCGGCGCAATTTGCGGACTCCGGTGCGCAGCTTAAACGCTACAACGAGTGCATGGCGTTGGCGCGGACCGAACCCATGCGTGCCCTGCCTATGGCCGAGAAATGGATGGCCGAGGGCAGCAGTCTGGGCGCGCGCCATTGCGTGGCGCTGGCGATGTTCCTGTCCGGTCGGGCTCAGCAGGCAGCGGCCCAACTCGAGGCGATCGCACGCGACATGGGCGTCGACCGTCCGGGTTTGCGCGCCGAATTGTGGGGGCAGGCGGGGCAGGCCTGGATGGAGGCAGGGTTGGCGGAAAGAGCGGCTGCCGCGCAGAGCATGGCCATCGACCTCAAGCCCAAGGATGCCGAGCTGCGGGTCGATCGTGGCTTGAGCTACGCCGCCATGCAGGCCTGGCCGCGCGCCATCGTGGATTTCGACCAGGCGCTCCAGTTGCAGCCCAACGATGTCGAGGTCCTGGTGTTGCGCGCCGCCGCCTGGCGCAACGCCAAGGACTCCGCCAAGGCGTTGGCCGATGCCGAACGGGCGCTGCGGCTGGCGCCGGAACATTCCGAGGCGCTGCTCGAACGCGGCTTTGCCCATCTGGCGCGCGGCGAAAAGCCTGCCGCCAATGCCGATTTCAACAAGGTCCTGAAGATCGTACCGCCCGGTTCGGACGCCGCGCAACGCGCCGAAGCCGGCCTGCGCGGTGACCTGCCGACGCCGCCTCCCGCGCCGCCTCCGGTGCAGACTGCGCCTGCGCCGGCTGCGCCCGCGAAAAAGCCGCGATGATCCTGCACCACGCTTCCGCCTCTTTCGCGGCTGATGTAAAAGTGAGGCCAATGTATCGAATCGTTTTCTTGCTGGCTGTTTTTGCCGCCGGCACTGCTGTGGCCCAGACGCCGCCCGCGCGCGCCCCCGCCCAGCCCCAACAGCCCTCGGTTTTCTATCCCGCGCCGCCGCCCGACCAGGCGCCGCAGGTTCAACAAGGCGCGCCGCTCAAAGACCTGACCTCACCGCTTGCCGGCAGCCAGACCAAGATCACGCGCACCGAAATCAATTCCGACACCGAGGCACAGCTCCTGGCCGGGGCCAACAAGCTTGTCTGGGGCCGCTACGCCAAGATCAAGGGCGCCAAGCCCGGCGATGTCGTGGTGACCAAGGACAACGGCCTGTGGACGATAAAGGGCAAGCTCGATTCGGTGGCTCCGGGCACCGAGGGCGATTGGGCGGCCATCGACGGGCTCGTCGAACGCATCTCTGCGGGTCATGTGCAGATTCGCGGCGAGGTGGCGTTCCGCGTTGCCAAGGTGCAGCAGGGAACGCCGTGCAAGGTAGGCGGCACGCTCAACTTCCGCCGCTCCGGCAAATCCCAGGTCTGGCGACTGGTCGAAGGTGACAATCCCTGCGATGGCACGCAGGAAATGTTCGATATCCAGTTCGAAAAGCCGCAAGCCGAGAAGAAGCCGGTACCCGCCCAACGCCCGCCGAAGACTCCGCCTAAGCAGCCCTGAGCGTGGCGATGGCCTGGCGGGCGAGGGCGTCGACCCGGTCGTTCTCGGCATGGCCGCTATGGCCCTTGACCCAGATCCATTCGACCTGATGCGGCACGCGCGCGGCATCGAGGCGCTGCCATAGATCGACGTTCTTCACCGGCTTCTTGTCGGATGTCTTCCAGCCGTTCTTCTTCCAGCCATGGATCCATTTGGTGACGCCGTCGCGCACATAGGTGCTGTCGGTATACAGCCGGACCTTGCACGGCCGCTTCAGCGCCTCGAGGGCGGAGATCGCGGCCATCAGTTCCATGCGGTTGTTGGTGGTTACGGGCTCCGCGCCGCTCATTTCGCGCTCGCGCTCGCCGATGCGCAACAGGGCGCCCCAGCCGCCGGGCCCGGGATTGCCGCTGCAGGCGCCGTCAGTGTAGGCGTCGACCGTCGGGATCTCGCTCACAGGCCGTAATCCGCCAAGGAACGCACACCGCGATGAAAGCGCAGGCGGGCTAGATATTCCAGCGGATCCTTTCGGCTGACCAGGGCTGTCGACGGCGTATGGATCCAGTCATAGAGGCGCGTGAGCAGAAACCGCAGCGCCGCGCCGCGCGCCAGCAGCGGCAATGCCGCGCGCTCGGCCGCGCTCAACGGGCGGAATTCGTCGTAGGCGGAGATCAAAGCGCGCGCCTTGGTGACGTTGCACGACCGATCGGGTTCGAAACACCAGGCGTTAAGACAAACCGCCACGTCGTAGGCGAGGTAGTCGTTGCAGGCGAAGTAGAAATCGATCAGGCCCGACAGTTTTTCGTGCAGGAAGAACACATTATCGGGGAACAGATCGGCATGGATCACGCCCGACGGCAATTGCCTGGGCCAGTTGGCCTCGAGGAAATCCATCTCTGCCTGCAGTTCGCTCGCGAGGCCCGGCGTCACTTCGTCGGCATGACGGCGCGAGCCGTCGAACAGCGGCCGCCAGCCAGCGACCGAAAGCGCGTTGGGGCGCTTCAGCGCAAAGCCGTCGCCGGCCAGATGCAGCTGGGCGAGCGCGCGGCCCACCGGACCGCAATGCTGCACGCCGATGCGGTGCGGCCACAGACCGTGCAGGAAAGTGGTGATGGCGGCGGGCTTGCCGGCGAGTGTGCGCACCGCTTTGCCGTCGCGGCCATGGATCGGCTTGGGGCAATTGATGCCGCGCTCGGCGAGATGGTCCATCAGGCCGAGGAAGAACGGCAGGTCCTTCGGGTCCACGCGCTTTTCGTAGAGCGTGAGGAAGTATTGCCCTTCGGTCGTGGTCAACAGGAAGTTGGAATTCTCGACCCCCTCGGCGACGCCCTTTAGCGCCTCGGCCTCGCCAATGTCGTAGTCCGCGAGGAAGGCGTCCAGCTCGGCGTCGCCCACTTCCGTGTAAACTGCCATCACGCCACCAGAGAGCGCGGCAGCTTGAATACAACGCTTTCCTCGGTCGTGCGGATTTCCTCGACCGTTACCTCATAGCGCTCGTGACAAGCCTCGATCAGCTCGTCGACCAGGAGCTCGGGCGCCGAGGCGCCGGCGGTGATGCCCAGCCGCCCGGAGCCTTCGAGCCATTGCCAATCCATTTCGGCCGCGCGCTGCACCAGCCGGGCTCTGGGGCAACCATTGTTGGCCGCGACCTCGACCAGGCGCATGGAATTGGAGGAATTGGGCGCGCCGATCACGACCATGATGTCGCAGCTCTGAGCGATCGCCTTCACCGCGGCCTGGCGGTTGGTCGTGGCATAGCAGATGTCCTCCATTTTAGGGCCCTGGATGGCGGGAAACCGCCGGCGCAGCGCGCTCACGATAGCGATGGTGTCGTCAACCGACAGCGTCGTCTGCGTGGCATAGGCGAGATTGCTCGGGTCGGGCACGGTCACCGTCTCGGCCTGGGCCACGTCCTCGACCAGAACGATCGAGCCGGGCGGCAATTGGCCCATGGTGCCAATCACTTCCGGATGGCCGGCATGGCCGATCAGAACGATGGTGCGTCCAGATTCGCTGTGGCGCTCCGCTTCGCGATGGACTTTGGAGACCAGCGGGCAGGTGGCGTCGACATAGATCAGGTTGCGTCGGCTCGCTTCTTCCGGGACCGACTTGGGTACGCCATGGGCCGAGAATACGACGGGCCGATCGCCCGGCACTTCGTCCAGCTCTTCGACGAAAATCGCGCCCTTGGCCTCGAGGCTTTCGACCACGAAGCGATTGTGCACGATTTCATGGCGCACATAGACCGGCCGACCGTAGCGCTCGATGGCGCGCTCAACGATTTGGATTGCGCGATCCACCCCGGCGCAAAAGCCGCGCGGACTGGCGAGCAGGATGGTAAGAGGCTTTTTGATCACGGTCATAGGGGGAACGCTGGACACCGCGACCCGCTCGCTTGCGGGCCTGCGGGCCATTGCCTAGTCTCCGGCTGCAACGGAATGGTGCGGCACCGTAACAAAGCCGCCGCAGCGAGGAAAGCAACATGACCCAGCCAGTGGTCGCGGCTAAAGCGCCCGCGAAAGTGGCTCTTGAGACCGGCAAGGACTATTGGTGGTGCGCCTGTGGCTTGAGCAAGAGCCAGCCGTTTTGCGATGGCTCGCACAAGGGAAGCGGCCTGACCCCGATGAAATACACTGCCGACAAAACCGCCGATTATTGGCTTTGCGCCTGCAAACAGAGTGCAAAGGCGCCGCTTTGCGATGGTACACATAAGACCCTGACATGAAAAAATTGAAAATTCTCGCGCCTGCGCTGCTGGCATTCGCCGTCGCCGGCTGCGGTGGCAAGTCCGCAAAGGAAGACATTGCGTCCAATTATTGCCCGACGCCTCTCACGGTGAAGGACGCGTCGCACCTCACGCACTTCAAGGACGGCCCAGGCCGCGATCCGCGAGACATCGTGTTCGAGGCGGATATCGGCAATGCCAGCGCGTCTTGCTCAATCAGCAAGAACCAGTTGCAGGTCGATCTGAACGTGCGGGTCTCAGCCGTGGCCGGTCCGTCGGTGGAGGCCGGCGAGACACGGGTGCCGTATTTCGTGCGCGTGATCGGCCCCAGCGGCGGAGTGGTGCAAGGCCAGGATTTCGTTGCCACGTACCGGCTGTCATCAGCCAATCCACGCGGCGCTTCCAACGAAGAGCTGACCTTTCGGCTGACCTACAGCCAACCCAGCGATCTCGGTGGCTATCGCGTGGCCATCGGGCTGAAGCCGACCCAAGAGGAACTCGATTACAACAGGCGCGCCGTCGCCCGTTGATGGGGTGACTCCCTAGAGAAACCCGGTCGAAAGCCAGGGGATGGCTGCCACCGCCAGCAATCCGATCACCAGGGCGCTGAGATAGGGCCAGATCCGGCGCATGCCGGCGTCGGGCGATACCTGGCCGATGGCGCAGGCGGCATAGTAGCCGACCCCCAGAGGCGGTGCGAAGAGGCCGACGCCCATCGCCAGGATCACCACCATCGCATAGTGGACCTCGTTCACGCCGGCCGCGCGCGCGATCGGAAAGAGCAGCGGTCCGAACAGCACGATCGCCGGAATCCCTTCGAGCACGCTGCCCAGCACGATGAAGGCCACGATCGAGATCATCAGGAAGCCGAAGCGCCCGCCCGGCACGCTCGCCATGGCGTGCGCAAGGTCGCGCGAAAAGCCCGATTGGGTCAGCGCCCAGGCCATCCCCGTGGCGGTGCCGATGATCAGCAGGATGGCGCCCGACAGAGCCGCGGTTTCCAGCAGCATGGGATAGAGACGGCGCCAGTCGAACTGCCGGTAGACCAGCAGCCCCATGACCACGGCATAGGCAATGCCGATGGTCGATACTTCGGTCGCCGTCGCGACGCCCTCGACCACGGCGGAGCGGATGACGAAAGGCAGCAGCAGTGAGGGAAACGCGATCGCCAGGGTCCGCCAGATCTCCTTGGCGGTCGCCCGCTCGCCCACCGCCTCGCCGCGCGAGCGCCACCAGGCCACCACGCCGAGCGCGATCGCTAGTACCAGCCCCGGCAGCAGGCCGCCGGTGAAGAGGGCGGCGATCGACACGCCGGTGACCGAGCCGATGGTGATCAGCACCAGGCTGGGCGGAATCGTCTCGCTCATCGCGCCGGACGCCGACAGGATCGAGACCATCTCGCCGTCATTCGAGCCGCGCCGCTTCATCTCGGGAAACAGCACCGGCGCCACCGCCGCCATGTCGGCGGCCTTCGAGCCGGAGATGCCGGAGACCAGATACATCGCGCCCAGCAGCACGTAGTAGAGCCCGCCGCGCACATGGCCGAGCAAGCCCGCCAGGAAGGCCACCATGGCACGGGCCATGCCGGTCATGTCGATCAGCAACCCCAGGAATACGAACAATGGCACCGCCAGCAGCACCAGCCCGCTCATGCCCTCATCCATGCGCGACACCACGATGGTGAGCGGCACCTTGGTGACGCACATCAGGAAGGCGAGCGTGGCCGTTCCGAAGGCAAAGCCGATGGGCACGCCCAGCAGCACACCCACCGCCAGGAGGCCGGCAAAAAAGAAGGCAAGGTTCCAGTTGCCGATCGCCGTCAACACGGGGGCCGCGAGATGCAACCCGGCTGCGACCGCGGCCAGCACGGCCAGCACTGAAAGCAGCGGCTGCCAGCGAAACCGCAGCATTCGCAACAGGCAGGAGAGCAGCATGATCGCAGAGCCGACCGGAATGGCGCCGGCGCGCACGATGTTCGACCAGCCGAGCGCCGGGGTCTCGATAAACCACTCGTCGGCGGCATAATCGCAGGCATAGGGCAGCAGGATCGCCAGGAAAACGGCCGGCACTGCCACGGCCAGGATATCGGCATATTCGCGCGATCGTGCCGACATGCCACTGACCACGGCGGTGAGGCGCATATGCTGCATGCGCTGCAGCGCCACCACCGCGCCCAGCATGGCGAGCCACAGGAACAGGATCGAGGCCAGTTCGTCGCTCCACACGAAGGGATGATGGAACACGAAGCGGCTGACCACGCCTGCCAGCAGAACGCAGATCTCGACCAGGACCAGCGCCGCCGTGGGCAGTTCCACGGCATGGCGCAACACCGTCTCGACGCGGGCGATCGTGCCGTCCGTCGCCGGGCCGCTGTCAGGCGTGTTCATGGCTATTCAAGCCAAGCGATCAGGCCAGGCTGCCAACGGATTTCTCGAGCACTCCCCAGGCCTCGCAGGGGATTCGCATATTGGAATTCGTGATGATTTGCAGTGACTTGCGGTCTATTTGCGCAATTCTCCCGGGGCCCCCTCGGAGAGAAGGAACATGTCCAAATTCAAACGCCTGCGTGAGGTGTTTTCGGCCATCGAGG
>WNFR01005620.1_pt1 | contig 14809 bp, 10 predicted proteins | sample 5400221 | NCBI WGS metagenome assembly WNFR01 (sample SAMN13153357, study PRJNA577476) | soil metagenome | isolation source: 40 cm soil under Madrone tree | place: USA:California | collected 2016-06-14 | reverse complement strand
AATGTTCTGTTGACCACGCATTTGGCGGAGTCGAGTGAGGAGATGGAGATGTTCCGCAACGCGTCGGGGCCGCTCTACGAATTCCTGAAGGGGATCGGACGGCCAATGGATGACTGCGGGAATGAGACGCCGCTGGAGCTGTTCTTGCATTTGATTGGTAGAGCCGGTTCACCGAGCCGCCCGCGGGCGATTGAGGTCAATCGCGCCTACCTGTCTTGGATCATCGTGCATCTAAATGAAGTTGCAGAGAGCGACTTCGAGCTGCTGGAAAGGTCAAAGAGACAATTCCACGTTGTGCATTCCCCGCGCAGTCACGATTATTTCAAACACAGCCAATTCTCTTTCGAGCGGCTGCACTCTCTGGGATTCAACATTTGTCTGGCCACCGATAGTCTCGCGAGTAACAAGACTCTGAGCTTATTCGCCGAGATGCGCGCGTTTCAGCGCAGCGAGCCTGGGATTTCGCCGGATGAAATTCTGAAAATGGTAACGGTCAATCCTGCGATGGCCTTGCATCAGGAAAACGTAATCGGACGAATTCGGCCAGGATTTTGCGCTGATCTCGTAGCGGTTCAATGCAGTGAACGCGACAATCCTTTCGAGCAAATCGTGGGGTTCGACGGCTTGATCGACTGGATAATGGTGAACGGAAAGCTGTAGTGCCGGCGACACGCGTGCGCCGAATTGCTTGATGCCTGCGCGCCGCGCCCGTAAACTCGGCGTATGGCCGGACTAGGAATGCAGCAGACACAGAGTCTTGCCCTGCACCAAGTTCTCTCGCCGCAGCTGCAACAAAGCCTGCTCATTCTCCAGACTCCGCTGCTCGAATTGCGCAACCTCGTTCAACAGGAAATGGAAACAAATCCAGTGCTCGAGGAATTATCAGACCAGCTTGGCGCGGACGAACGCAGCGAGGCTGAACCCTCCGCAGACGACAATTTCAAAGACGAATTCCAGAAGCTGGCGAGTCTGGATGAGGAATGGCGCGATTATATGGCGCAGTCGGCCAGCTACAGTTCGGACGGACCTCGCAGTTCAAGGGAAGCGCAAGATAAGCGCCAGTTCCTTTTCGATTCGATTCCCGTGCAGGAAACGCTTCAACAAAATTTGATCGGACAACTGAATCAGAGCGTGCTCAGTGCCGGCGATCGCAAAGCTGCGGAACTAATTATTGGCAACATCGATGATAACGGATTTCTCCAAAGCACGCCGGAGGAAATGTCGCTGAACTCGGGAATCCCAAGGGAAGATTTCGAGAAGATGCTGAGGCTGATTCAAAGTTTTTATCCGGCGGGCGTCGGCGCGCGTGATTTGCGCGAGTGTTTGCTCATTCAACTGCAGCGAGATGGAAGAGAACATGGCCTCGAATACAAAATCGTGTCCGAGCACATGGAAGACTTGGGGAGGCGACGCTTTCCGGAGATCGCGCGCCGGATGGGAATTAGCGTCGAGGACGTGCAAAAGGCTGCGGGCAACATCGCGCGGCTGAATCCTCGGCCAGGCCAGGTTTTCGCTGCGGCGCCGCAAAACTATGTGTTGCCAGACGTAGTAGTGGAAAAGGTGGATGGCGAGTATCAGATCATCTTAAACAATGAGCAGATTCCGCATCTGCGAATCAGTAATCTGTACAAGGACATCATCGCGTCGGGCAATACCCAGGGCGGCGAAGTCAAAGATTACATTCGCGACAAAATCCGGAGCGGGAAATTCCTTATCCGCTCGATCCATCAACGCCAGCAAACAATTTTCAACATCGCGCAGCAGATCGTTTTGCGGCAGCGCGATTTCCTGGACCATGGCCCGTCACATCTGAAGCCGATGACCATGGGAGAAGTTGCCGATACCGTGGGCGTGCACGAGACCACGGTGAGCCGCGCTGTCTCCGGCAAATACATGGCTACGCCGCAGGGGATTTTCGAGATGAAGTACTTTTTCACGTCGGGTTATCAAACCGCGACCGGTGAATCGCTGAGCAACATCAGCGTGAAAGAAGCAATTCTCGGCCTCGTGAAACACGAGAGTGGCGGCGCGCCGTTGAGCGATCACGAGATCGTCGAAATTCTCGCCGAACGCGGCATTCCGATCGCCCGGCGCACCGTGGCCAAGTACCGCACGGAGCTGAATATTCTTCCGAGCCACATGAGGCGAAAGTATTAGGCGACGGAAAACTGTAGCGGCGGTTGTGCCAACCGCCGAATCAAAAAAAGACAGCTGCTTTGCACAAGGCCTCTCCGATTATTCTTTCGAAATCTGTGTTTAATCTGTGTCTATGCTTCGGCGTTGCTCAGCACGGCGTCTGTGGCTAGATAGTTATTGATGAATCCCTCTCTTCGTGCCGCCGTCATCGCCGAATGGCGCGGTTTGCCTGAGAGAAAAATGCAAGCCGACCGGTGGCAGTCGCCGGCACAGGTAGTTCCAAAACTGATGCAGCGCTTGGGACTTCGCGAGCGTCTGCACGAAACAGAAGTAATCGATGCCTGGTCAAAGATCGTCGGCGACTTCATCGCCGCCCACTCGGCTCCAGTAGCATTGCGCGAAGGCATTCTCTACGTTCGCGTGCTCCAACCAGCTTTGCATTACGAGCTCGAGCAGATTTCAAAGTCTGAAATCCTGCGAAAATTGAAACAACGCTTTGGCGGAAAGACCATTCGCGACATCCGATTCCGCGTGGGCTGATTTGAAGAATCTGTGGCACGAAGCCGGGCAGGGCGTTGATCGCCGTCAGCAAATGGGACAAAGCCGAATCCCGCAAGCAAATTGGTATGATTATCCGGAATACTACGACATCGCCTTCCAGGCACGCACCTCGCCCGAGGCCGACTTCATGGAGGCTGCAGGTCGCAAATATTGCGGATTCGAGGTCCGTCGGTTCCTGGAGCCAGCCTGCGGTAGTGGCCGACTGATCACCGAGTTGGCTGTCCGAGGGTACCAAGTAACCGGCTTCGATGTAAGCCAGCCAGCGCTGAGCTATCTTCGACGGCGGCTCACGCGGCGGCGCCTTTATGCTGACACGTTCGCGGCCGAGATGTCCGATTTCCGGGTCGGTCGATCGGCTGATGTGGCCTACTGCCTTATTAATACGTTTCGACACTTGCTGATCGAGCAGGCGGCATGCGCGCATCTAGAATGTATCGCCAGAAGTCTTCGTCCGGGCGGCATTTATGTGCTCGGTATGGATCTATTGCCGTTGCCCGCCGACAGACGCGAGTCAGAGCGCTGGACGCGAAAGCGAGGAAAGACGAAGGTGACCGTAACGCAGCGAGTGCTACGCAAGGATTTGCGGCGCCGGATCGAGCACCGTCAGGTCTCGCTTGTGGCGCGCCGCGGATGGAAAGAACTTCGCCTGCGGAGCGAATTTCAGTTGCGCACGTACACACCACGGCAATTTCGGCGACTGCTCGCTTCGGTTCCGTCGCTGGAACTGTGCGATGTTTACGATTTCCGGTGCGACATCGACCAGCCACTCGTTCTAAATGATAAAATCACTTACGGTGTATTCGTGTTAAGGCGACGACTGCTATCATAGCTCGCATGGGTTGAACGAGCTCGCATGAGCAATCATCCTCACACTTATTACGTTCGAACCGCCAGACGGTTCCGCAAAAGGCGCTATCTGTTAGTCAAAAACCTACTGCCGACGCCCATTTTGGAGTATTTGAAAGTGTATTATGCCATTCTTATGGCCAACAACAGATTTTGGAAGGACCGCGCCTGTCCGTCATCATTGTCTCTCGGTGGCGACGCGGGGTTAGACGCGGTCTTGCAATGGGTCCAACCGGAGGTCAGTCGACTGGTTGGATTCGATGTGGTGCCGACTTTCTCCTATACGCGGCAATATGCGAAAGGGGAAGCGCTGGCCCGACACATAGATCGTGCTGCTTGCGAAGTTTCGGTAACTATATCAGTCCAGATTCCAGAAGGGGCTGGACCGTCGGTTGTGCATCTGAAAGCTCCTAAATTGAAGAAAACCAAAGTTGAAATGTTCGAGGGCGACGGATGTGTTTACGCTGGAACAGAGGTTGAACATTGGAGAGAACGATTTCGCATCGGCGGATACATTCAGTTGTTTCTGCACTTTATTGCAAAGAGCAGTCGTAATTATCCTAAATTGATGTTCGACAGGCGGGAATGTCTTGGTGCCCCGTTCGAGAAGCGCCGACTGAGGCGAACAGTAAAAAAGGCGTGACATTACAAACGCATCAAATCAAACTTCTCGTGTGACTATGAAAAATGCTTCTGAACAAGAACCACTTTACCCGGGTCCGGGCGTCGGCAGAAAAGCACGGCCTAAACCACGGAAGGCGGGTCCGAAGCCTAGCAAGCCGAAGCCGCGCCGCCGCCGACGCTGAGTCAAAGCGGCGTGTAGCATCGGATCGCGAAACGATCCGGGAGTGGTGACAGAGCCTGGCGGAGCAATCTGAGACCGGGTTTCGGCCGTGACTCTGCACAAGTCTGGCGTTGGCGAACCCGAAATCGGGGCCGGATTATTTCAGCGCGGACGAAGCGAGGAGTTTTTGGAATCGTGGATCATCCCGCAACGGATCAAACATTGGATCCAGCCGGAGCAGCGCCAGCGTAACCGGGGCGTTGTTAGCCAATGGACCTGCATACGGTATGACGAGTAACTTCTGTAAAGCGGCGATGGCGCGGTCGGGTTCTCCCATACGTGCTGCCACACGCGCAAGGATCTCGAGTGAGACCGGGCCTCGCATCGCATCCTTCTCAATTGGATTCGCGGCCATCGCGCGCTCCGACAGAGCTAACGCCCTTGCCTTGTCACCGAGACCCATCATGGTCAGCGCTAGATCACCAAGAAGACTGTAGTTGTCCGGCTGTTCTTTGAGAAAAGGTTCCAGTTCGTTGCGCGCCTGCCGCCAAGTCGCTTGGGCGCCAGCGTGATCGCCAGCAACCTCTTGCGCCCAGCCCAACCAAAAGCGCAGCTCGCCGTTAAGGAAGCCTAGGGTTGGATCGGGCGTGCCAAGTATTTCCTTCAGCCGAGGGATGATTTCCGCGGGCCGACGCTCCAAAATCGTTTGGTAAACTTGTGCCTCTAAGGCTTGGGTGTCGGCAGCGTTCAGCTGTAGCGGACCGACCAGTGCGGATGCTCGTGTCAGGTCGCCCTCCGCTTGTGCAATGCTTGCTTTTAGCGCGAAAGCATCCACGTCCTCTGGTGTAATATCGAGCACCTGCTCAAGCTTCCGCAGCGCTTCGGGAAAACGGCGAAGAGAAATATAGGAATATGCATGCTCACCAAGTAGGTAAGCGTCGCGCGGATCGAGCCGCTCGGCTTCGTTGAAGTATTCCTCGCTCTTGTCCCACTTGCCTTGCCTGCGCGTGACCTTCGCCAGCGCTTCAGGAATCCGGCTGTTATTTGGCAGGAACTGACGTGCTTGCTCAAAATAACGGATCGCACTGTCATAATCCTTTAGACAAGCATAGTGGTAAAATCCTTTGGCCAGCACAGCCTCTCCGAGATTAGCCTGAAGAGTAAAGGCGGTCTCGGCCGCCTGCCTTGCCTCTTCACGTAGGGCGATCGTTGGTTGAAGATTCTGTGCGATGTAGCCCCGGGCCTCTACCATTGACAGCAGCGCCCAAGCAAGCGCAAACTGCGGGTCCAACCGCACAGCCTCTCTGAAATGTTTCTGCGCGCCAAGAGAGTTGGCCGGTGTGGTTTGCGCTCTCAGATAATAAGCCAGGCCACGAAGGTAGGCATCGTAAGCCTCGACGTTGTCTGTTGGTCTTGCTGCGATAACTTGCTTTTCCTGACCTGTGAGTTTCGCTCGCAACTGATCGGCGATGGCTTTTGCCACCTCGCTCTCGACCGAAAAGATGTCGGTCAGTTTGCGATCAAATGTGTCGGCCCAAAGATGGGAATCACTGGCTGCTTTGATCAGCTGCACGTTCACGCGCACTGCGTCCCCGCTCTTTTGCACGCTGCCTTCCAAAATGTGAGCGACTCCGAGTTGCCTGGCGATCTCAGGAAGGTTTTCCGGCGCGCTTTTGTAATGCTGCGTGGATGTGCGCGAGATGACCTTCAGGTCAGCGATCTTCGATAAGCGCGTCAGAATCTCGTCCTGGATACCATCAGCAAAGTAGGCGTTCGCTTTGTCTTCGCTCCGGTTTTCAAAGGGTAAAACAGCGATCGATTTTTCCGGAATTGCAGCCGCCTGTGGAACTGGTTTGGCATGCCGCTTAAACGTTCCGAAGTAAAAGCCAGCAAGCGAGAGAACGCAGAGTGCTGCGATGCCACCGACAAGCAGCGCTTTCCTGTTTGAGCTCTTACCACGAGGCCTGCTTATTCTTGTCTGCCCTGAGGCAAGCTGTAGCCGTTGCGCAACCTCTGCTGCGGATTGCGGACGCTGCGACGGGTCTTTTGCCAAACACGCTGCGACCGTGTCGTCCCAAACCGCTGCAACGGACGCCGGCTCGATGTCCAATTCTTTGCGCCGCTCCGTCATCGAAGGAGCAACCCGCTCGCAAATCTGCCGATCGATATTGCCCGAATAAAACGGCGGTTTGCTTGTGAGCAATTCGTAGATGCTCGCGCCTAACGAGTAGATGTCGTCCAACTGAGTACAGCGCGCGCCATTTAGCTGTTGCGGACTCATATAAATGAGCGTGCCACTTCGGCCTTCCTCCACAGTCAGCCGGCTGACTGAATCGCCGAGACTGCGGGCTATACCAAAGTCCGAGACCTTTAGATCGCCGCGTTGATTCACCATCAGGTTCGCGGGCTTCAAGTCACAATGGATGACGTTCGCGCGATTGTGCGCATAATCGAGCGCATCGCAAAGCTGGCTTATCCAAGTAGCGATCTCGTCCGGCTCAAAGACTCTTTGGTCTTTTTCAGCTCGAAGGTTCGATAGCGTTTCGCCATCGATATACTCCATCGAAATGCAGCCGGAGCGTTCGTCGTGTATGAAGTCGTGAATGCGGACGATGTGGGGATGAGTCAGTTCGAGACAGCGCTTTGCCTCGCGTCTGAGCTGATCAAACAACGCATGATCGCGAATCATCAAGTCGGGAAGAAATTTCAGCGCGACATCGCGTTCCAATTCCTCGTCGCGCGCAAGCCAGACAATCCCCATCCCACCTCGTCCGAGGACCTTGACCAGCATGTAACGGCCAAAGACTTTTTGTCTGCTGGCGAACTCACGCGACGTTGCGCCTATGACATCGCCTGCGCGCTGGTTACTCACTTTGAGCAATTATACATCATTAAGGTAGGACGGAAGTCAAAACCTAGAAGGGCTACTCTTACAACCCTTGTTCAAGTTCGCATGCGCGGGTGCCTCGTCATTTGGGAGACTTTGCGTCCACTATCACTTCTTCCTAGACTCTTTCTGCGTGAGCGCTCCTCAAGAACAAGCTGCCGGTTGGAAGCAGGCGCGATGTCGGTTCGCCGCAGTGTGACTATGCCCCGCAGCTGGAAGATTGCTCGCCTTCGTAGCCATTATTTGTTGGCCGATTTGTCTTTGGGCAAACCTATGAGTTTTTCGAAGCGCGGGTTGCCCCGGAGCCCATCGAACATTGGATCGAGCCGGAGCAGAGCGGGCGTAAGCGGCACGCCTGAAGCCAGCGCTCCATCGTATGGTATCGAAAGTAGTTTCTGTAAAGCGGCGATGGCGCGAGTGGGCTCTCCCATGCGCGCCGCGACTCGTGCGACGAATTCAATCGGCACCGGGCCGTCTATCGCGTCTTTTTCTATTGTAATCGCGGCCATGGCCCGGTCCGACAGAGCCAAAGCGGCGGCCTTATCACCAAGGCCCATATTGGTCAGCGCGAGATCTCCAATGAGGGAATAGTTCTCCGGCTGTTCTTTGAGGAAAGGTTCCAGTTCGCTACGAGCCTTTCTCCAACTTTCCTGGGCAGCGCTACGGTCCCCGGCGACTTCCTGGGCCCAGCCTAACCAAAAGCGTAGTTCGCCATTGTAGAAACCCAACGCCGGATTGGGCTTGGCCAATATTTCCTTTAACCGGGGAATGATTGGTGCGGGGCGGCGCTCCAGAATGGCTTGGTAAACTTGTGTTTCCAACGCCTGTGTGAGGTCAGCGGTCGGGCGGAGCGGAGCTAGAAGCGCAGCAGCACGCGGCAGATCGCCTTGGGCTTGTGCAATAGCCGCCTTTAGCGCGATCGTATCAATGTCGTCCGGGGCAATATCGAGGACTTTATCAAGCCTTCGAAGGGCTTCCGGGAAACGACGACGTTCGACATCCGAAAGCGCGTGCTGCGTGAGAAGGTTAGCATTGCGCGGGTCGAGCCGCTCGGCTTCATTGAAATACGACTCGCTCCGATCCCACTGACCCCGCCTGCGTGCCACATAGGCGAGCAATTCAGAAATCCGGCTACTATTCGGCAGAACGCGACGCGCTTGCTCAAAGTAATCCACAGCGGTTCCGTAATCTTTGAGACAAGCGTAATGGTAATATCCCTTCGCCAATACCGCCTCGCCAAGGTTCGGCTGAAGAGTGAGAGCGGTGTCAGCTGCCTGCTGCGCCTCTTCACGAAGGGCGACTGTTGGCTGAAGCTTGAGTGAGAGATAGCCTACCGCATCGACATATGAGAGCCGCGCCCAAGCGAGGGCGAACTTCGGGTCCAACCGCACCGCTTCTCTCAGATATTTCTGCGCGCCAAGGGTGGCGGCGGAAGTGATTGCGGCCTTGAGACTGTAAGCCAAACCCCGTAGATAAGCATCATATGCCTCAGGATTGTCTGTCGGTTTGGCATTGATGACTTGCTCTTCCTGCCCGGTGAGTTTTGCTTGCAGTTGATCAGCTATAGCCTTGGCCACTTCGGTCTCGACCGAAAAGATGTCGGTCAGTTTTCGATCAAAGGTATCGGCCCAAAGGTGCGAATCATTGGCCGCTTTGATTAGCTGCACATTTACGCGCACAGCGTCGCCGCTTTTTTGCACACTGCCTTCCAAAATGTGAGCCACGCCAAGTTGCCGGGCAATCTCGGACAGGTTTTCAGGCGCGCTTTTGTACTGCTGCGTGGACGTACGCGAGATCACCTTCAGATCGGCGATCTTCGACAGGCGTGTCAGAATCTCGTCCTGAATTCCATCGGCAAAGTAGGCATTCGCCTTGTCTTCGCTGCGGTTTTCAAAGGGCAAAACGGCGATCGATTTTTCCGGAATCGCCAGTGCATGTGACAGCGATGCCGCGTGCCGGTTAGAAGCTCCAAAATACACGCCAGCGAACACGAGCGCGGAAGCCGCCAGTATGCTACCGATTAACAGCGGTTTCCTCTTTGCAGCCTTGGCAGGGGTCGCGCTTATTCTCGCCTGCCCTGATGGAAGCGGGAGCCGTTGTGCAACCTCAACTGCCGATTGCGGACGTCGCGAGGGATCTTTTGCCAGGCACGCTGCCACCGCATCTTCCCAAACCGGCGGAACGAACGCCGGCTCGATGTCCAATTCTTTGCGCCGCTCGGTCATCGAAGGAGCGACTCGCTCGCAAATCTGCCGATCGATGTTGCCCGAATAGAACGGCGGCTTGCTCGTAAGCAATTCGTAGATGCTCGCGCCTAACGAATAGATGTCATCCAAATGCGTACAGCGTTCGCCGTTTAGCTGTTGCGGGCTCATATAAATGAGCGTGCCGCTTCGACCTTGCTCCAGCGTTAACCGGCTTACCGAATCCGTCAGACTGCGGGCTATACCAAAGTCCGTTACTTTTAGGTCGCCGCGTTGATTCACCATCAGGTTTGCTGGTTTCAAGTCGCAATGGATGACGTTCGCGCGCGTATGCGCATAATCGAGTGCATCGCAAAGCTGACTTATCCAGGTAGCGATCTCATCCGGCTCGAAGAGCCTTTGCTCTTTCTCAGCTCGCAAGTTCGATAGCGTTTCGCCGTCGATGTACTCCATCGAGATGCCGCCGGAACGTTCGTCATGCACGAAGTCATGAATCCGGACGACGTGTGGATGCGTCAGTTCGAGACAGCGCTTAGTTTCGCGTCTGAGCTGATCAAACGCCGAACGATCGTGAATCATCAGGTCAGGAAGAAATTTCAACGCGACATCGCGCTCCAGTTCTTCATCGCGTGCTAGCCAGACAATTCCCATTCCGCCTCGCCCGAGGGCCTTGACCAGTGTGTAGCGGCCAAAGACCTTTTGTCCGCTCGCAAACTCATGCGAAGTCGCGCCTATCACATCGCCTGCGCGTTCGTTACTCACTTTGACAACATATCCGTGATTAAGAAGGAGAGAAAGGTTAAACCCGGGAGCGTCGGCTCCGTGACGCCTCTTGGGGTCCGTGCGGGTTGGCAAGCGCTCGCCTCCATGGAAAACGCTTTGCGTCTACCAATGCTTTGTAATCTTTGTAGTTGGAACAAGCACGTTTTCAGCCTTTCTGAGGTCTGTTACATCCTAGCATTTTGAGTATTACTCGCTGTCTCAGGATATTTGAGGTTGCTGGATTGCGCGCACATCGGTCATGATAAATCTGTGGCGCCAAAAAAAAGCCTATCAGTAGAATACTCGTTTCGGAGAATACACTTACCTTAAAGGAATGTACGTTCATAATTGATCTTTATGATCGCTATTCCGACCTATCAACTAGGAGAGATTATAGCCGCCGGCCCCTTCTCCATTATTACACGCTTCGAGAGGTAGATAGCGAGTCAGCTAGCTGGCTGTATGGTGTAACCCTGCGATGCAAAGCAAAGATCGAGGTCGATCTTAGTACCCCGCAACTTTTTGTCGAATCATTCTTCGTCGCGTGTTTGTTGGCCGGGGATTCACATATCGCGCATGGCTGACATGAGCGAAGAGAACATGGGCGTTGGGTCCCGAATCACACCCCCAACGAGGTTATACCGACGAGAGAGCCGATCAAGCCACCGAAGGCACCAATCAAGCCACCTTGAAAAAAGAAAAGGAAGTAGTTCGGCGAGGCGAGAACTTCGGTGATTAATGAAACCTGGAATAGAAGTCTCTCGCCTCTCTTATCTGAGAAAGGAGTTCGGCGAGGATAGTGCCTTGCTGCGCCGCTGCTGCTGGTGACCAGACTTTTCGGGCCTGACGTGTGGTGAAATAGCTTCGCTTGTTCCACGTTTTATCGCCATAGGCGTAATGTATAACGTCGCGATCCACCATCGCATCGGGCCAATAGTTGTGATTCATGATGTGGGTCAACGTTACCCTTAAACCCAGCTTCACAACCGCCAGACCGAACGCGTGCATCTGATCTTCCCAGTGCCGCGGCGAGAACGCGTCAATCGCTTGCAGCCACGCGTCGGCCAACGGTTTGGCAGCAGCCACCGGAATGACGTAAGGAACTCCGCAACACAACTCTTCCTTCTGTCGATCGAGCATCTCCAGTCTGATTCCGATTTCCTTTGCGGCTCCTCGTACCGGTTTCCGGTCATACTTCACATATCCATAGTACTCACCGGAAAGACTCTCAGAAAAATCGAGTTGGCCCACGAAGATCATGTCGGGATCACAGAGCACGATGAATTCGTCCTTCGCTGAGCACAACTCCGCTGCGTGCAGCAATGTGCCTGCGGTGTTCCTGGGAGGGTAGTCGTCGCCATTCGATGTTATGCGATAGCTCGGGGCGCGTCTGACAATCGCGCCGGCGTCAGCGATCTCCTGAAAGTCACGACGCCACTTTGAGCCGCAATCATGAACAATGACTATTGGTGAACGATTCAGGCGGCTGACACAGGAGAAATAGAACAGTTTGGCCTGCCATGCCAGGTAGGGACTGTTCTCTGCGGATACAACGATTCGATAACGACGTGCCAGACGTGCCATCAGTTGAGTTCCATCACCGGCGAATATTGACACATCATTTCGCGCAACAGTATAAGAGTCGGGGTCTGCCTGGTGGTGCGCCGCGCACCGAAGGAACTTCGCCTGCGGCACGGATTTCAGTTGCGCACGTACACCGCAAGGCAATTTCGACGGCTGCTCGCTTCGGTTTCATTGCTGGAAGTGTACAACACCTACGATTTCCGATACGATTGGGCATCCGTTCGCACTATTCGCCGAACTGAGTCTTTTTGCTTCCCCCTCTGCGCTGCGTCCTTACCGTCCTAGTTCCGCGTATGTGGGTATCCTCTAATCGCCGTGCATTACAAGCTCGAAAAGGTTTGCAAGACTGAAATCCTGCGAAAACTGAAACAGCGCTTCGGCGGCAAAATTATCCGCGACGCTCGCTTTCGCGTGAGCTGAAAGCGCAGCCGCGGCCTAGCGGCTTTGCTTTACAACGATCGCTTCTTTCTGCTAAAGCTGCGACAGGGGAACGCCTTGCGAGAAACAAAGACGGGACATCAATCATAATATCTATGGCGCGAAAAAAGCCTATAAGTAGGCTCCTCGTTTCAGGGCATACGCTTAGCACAAAGGAATGCGCGTTCCTAATTGATCTTTACGATCGCTATTCCGAGCTATCAGACAGTAGAGATTATAATCGTCGACCCCTTCTGCATTATTACACGGTTCGAGAAGTGGACAGCGAGTCAGCTAGCCGGGTGTATGGTGTAAGCCTGCGATGCAAAAAAAAGATCGAGGTCGATCTTCGTAGCCCGGAATTATTTGTCGAATCGTTCTTCGTCGCGTGTCTATTGTCCGGGGACAACTTCACGGGAGGTGAATTGGTTTTTCCGGATCGTGATGTAGTTATCATCCCGAAGCCCGGTTTATTGGTTGCGTTTCCTAGTAATCATAAATTTGTGCATGCAGTCCGAAAGGTTCTTTCTGGAAAACGATACTCTGTGCTGGTCTGGTTTACGGTGGACCCGGCAAAAGCCATGCAGGTTTGAACTCTTTCAAGAGCAATGGCAAAAACGCGCATCCTGGTAGCAAACTGCTATGATTATCCACAGTATTACGACATTGCTTTCCAGACCTACACTCAGCGGGAGGCCGACTTCATCGATGCCGCATGCCGAAAATATTGTCCCTTTGTCGCCCGCCGTCTCGTGGAGCCGGCCTGCGGCACTGGCCGACTAGTCACCGGATTAGCCGCTCGGGGTTACCAAATGATCGGATTCGATCTCAGCGAACCAGCGTTGCGCTACCTTCGACGGCGGCTTGCACGGCGGCTGCTCGATGCTGAGACATTCCAGGCTGAGATGTCCAATTTTCGCCTCGCTCGACCGGTCGATGCGGCCTACTGCACTTTCAACACGTTTCGTCACTTGTTGTCAGAGCAAGCGGCGCGGGCGCACTTGAAATGTATCGCCGACAGCCTTCGTCCCGGCGGCATCTATATCCTCGGCCTGCACCTGCTGCCACTGGACGGCAAAGAAGAGAACGTTTGGCACTGGACGGAGCAGCGACGAGAAACAAAAGTGACGATAACGCTGCGCTCGCTACGCATCCATCTCCGCAGCCGGACCGAGAATCTTCGGGTGTGCATGCTGGTGCGTCGGGGGTCGAAGGAACTAAGCTTGTGGTACGAATTTCAATTCCGCACGTATACCGCAAGGCAATTTCGGAGGCTGCTCGATTCGGTTTCGTCATTGGAACTGTGCGACGTCTACGATTTCCGTTATGACATTAGGCAGCCAATCGCCCTGAATGATGAAATGGCTTACCAGGTTTTCGTTTTAAGGCGACTGCGATCGTAGTCTCTTATGCGTTTAAAACCTCCTAATTTCGAAGAAACCCGGTCGAAATGTTCGAGGGCGAGATGTCTGTCTCGCTGGAACCGAGCTTGAACCTGGAGAAAACGATTTCGAATCGTGAGATATGTTCGAAGTGTTTCCGTAGTTTATTGCGAAGCGCGGTTGTAATGATCGTAATGGGCTACGTTGAATGAAATCGAAATCTCGAATCAGACACGAGGTTTTCAGACTGCCGTGAACCAAAGTTTCTTCGGGCTGTCGAATGAATTCAGGTAGCTGATCGTTATTTCTTCACCGGCAGCAATGAATTTTGTCGCTATAAAGTCAATTGCGTTTCGACTACGATTCCTGTGATATGAAGCATTCGGCTGGTCGGAATGATTGTACAGCGAACCGTAGCCGAGTGCGATTGCAACTACACCACAATCATCAGACCAGCCGTATATGCACTGGTACAACGGCGTCGCTTCAAGCGCAGCCCTATGTTGCGGTTCAAGCGGTATGACAGGACACGATTCGATCAGCTCATCGCAGCTAATCGGTTGAATTGCAAACACGCCGCGCCCACGACCGAGTGACGGTTTAACTTCAACCTTGCATCCTTTCACGCCAGCAGCACGCTCACGGTGTTTTGTCCCATTTTTCGCGGATAGCTCACATAGTCAGGGTGACGGCCACCGTCATGTAGATTTTCTATGTTGGCAGCATTTCATCCTTAGTCCTGGCCGTGCGAATCTATTGCCATCGCCTACGCCTTATTGCTGCGACGGGACGACAATGTCTCGGCGCAAGCTCGGAGAAAAGCAAACATTAAAAAGGGGGGCTTGACATTAAATTCAGAATTAGTCATACCCCTGTGCATGATACCAATCCAACCACCCGTCCCACCGGAACCGCCACCGCCACCGCCACCACCACCATCGTCTTAAACGCGGTCGCCTCCCCAATTCTCGCGCTGACGAACTATAAATTCGGGCGGGATCACTTCGGCGCGGGCGACGCGACGAGTTTTTGGAAGCGCGGGTCATTTCTGAGCGGGTCGAACATCGGATCGAGTCGGAACAGCGCAGGAGTGAGCGGCATGTATTTGTCCAGCGCGCCCTCGCCCGGCATCGAGAGTAGTTGCTGTAAGGCGGCAATGGCGCGGTCGGGCTCTCCCATCTGCGCCGCAACCCGAGCGAGGATCTCAATCGGACCGGCACCGCTCACCGCGTCTTTCTCAATCGGC
>WNFR01020420.1_pt1 | contig 14816 bp, 17 predicted proteins | sample 5400221 | NCBI WGS metagenome assembly WNFR01 (sample SAMN13153357, study PRJNA577476) | soil metagenome | isolation source: 40 cm soil under Madrone tree | place: USA:California | collected 2016-06-14 | reverse complement strand
TAGGGCATGCACAGATCTCACAGCCAGGCAGGTGGCCGAAATATCCCCCTCTCCGCCGGTGGGGCGGAGAGGGTTGGGGTGAGGTGGGGGATCTCCGCGTTCCGAACAGCGGCGCCGCCCACCTCACCCTCCCGTCGCTGCCGCGCCGGGTCCCTCCCTCTCCCCCCGCAAGTGGGCGGAGAGGGGCACGACCCTCGCGAAAGATCGGTGCCAGCCGAAATGTGTGCATGCACTAGCGCGAAAGCGGGGGTCCAGGGAATTGTCGCAGCGCTTGGGCCCCTGGATTCCCGCTTTCGCGGGAATGACAAATAGCTTATCGAGGCTTCAACAACGGAGAAGTACGATGAGGAGACTACAGAGGGTTATGCTGGCGGTCAGCGCGAGCGCGGCGGCGGGCCTCGGTATCACCGGCAGCGCAGTCGCCGAGCAAAAGGAGGTGATAGTCGGGCAAATGTGCGACCGCACTGGGCCGACGCAAATCAATGGCGTCGTTCTGTGCCCGGCGAGCCATGACTATTACAATCTGATCAACACGAAGGGCGGGATCGAGGGCTACCAGATCAAATCGGAGGAGCTCGACCACGAGTACAAGGTGCCGCAAGCGGTCGAGGCCTACCAGCGCATGAAGGGGGACGGTGCGGTGTCGATAATGGCCTACGGCACGCCGCAGGTGCAGGCCCTCAACCAGAAATTCGCCGAGGACAAGATCCCGGGAACCTCGCCGGGCTTCGGGATTGCCGCCTCGGCGGACGGCAAGCGCTTTCCCTATCTGTTTCCGATCGCCGCGACCTACTGGTCGCAGGGCGCCGGTGCGATCCAGTTCGTAAAGGACAAGTTGGGCGGCAGCCTCGACGGGAAGAAGATCGCCTACATCTTTTATGACAACCCGGCCGGCCGCGAGCCGATCCCGGTCATCGAAGATCTGCAGAAGCAAGAAAAATTCGAGCTGCGGACGTTCGCCGTGCCGCCGCCCGGGGTCGAGATCGGCGCGCAAGTGCTCGACATCACGCAGCGCTATCGTCCCGATTTTGTGATTGCGCATCTGTTTGGCCGGTCGCCCTCGGCAGCGATCAAGGAATTCAAGCGCAACGGCTACCCACTGTCGAAGATGATGGGTCTCGTCTGGGCCTCGGCCGAGGCCGATATCCTGGCAGCCGGCGGCTTCGCGGTGGCAGAAGGCTACCACACGCTGCAATTCGCCGGCGCCGGCGACGACTATCCCGTTCGCCAGGAAATCAAGGCGATGTACAAGGCGCAAGGCAAGGAGCCGCCAAAGGAGATGGACGACACGGTGGTCTACAACCGCGGCATCCTCTGGGCGGCCGTCCATGTCGAGGCGATGCGCAACGCCCTCAAATCGACCGGCGGCCAGAAACTTACGGGCGAGGACGTCAAGAAGGGCTTCGAGCAGATCCACGACTTCAACCTCGGCGGCCTGGTTCCGCCTCTCAAGGTGACTGCAGCCGACCATGAGGGCGGCGGATGGGTCCAGGTCTTCCAGGTCAAGGGCGGCAAACTCGTTAAGGAGACCGACTGGTTCCGCGCCTATCCGGAGGTGGTTGCACAGGCCGTCGCAAAAGCAGAGTAGAATACGCGCCCTCCCCCCGCTTGCGGGGAGAGGGAGGGAGGTGAGGGGCATTCGCACGGGGGACGAGGACCAAATAGAGCCTAAAATGCTGGCGCTGAACAACATTGAAGTTGTCTATGACGGCGTGATCCTGGTGCTGAAGGGGGTTTCGCTGTTTGCCGAGGAGGGTCGCATTACAACCCTCCTGGGGGCCAATGGCGCCGGCAAGACTACGACCTTGAAGGCGATATCGGGCCTGTTGCACAGCGAACGCGGACAGGTGACCAAGGGTACGGTCGAGCTCGACGGCGAGCGGCTCGACCGGCTCCAGGCCCCCGACGTCGTCAAGCGCGGTGTGACTCAGGTCTTCGAGGGAAGGCGGGTTTTCGAGAACTTGACCGTCGAGGAGAATCTGATCGCCGGTGCCCACACCCGCCGCGATCAGGCGACCGTGCTCGCCGGCATCGAGCTCGTCTACCGCTCGTTCCCGGTGCTCAAGGAGCGCCGCCACAATCAGTCGGGGTACCTCTCGGGCGGCGAGCAGCAGATGCTGGTGATCGGCCGGGCACTGATGTCGGACCCCAGAGTGATCCTGCTCGACGAACCCTCCTTGGGTTTGGCGCCGCAGCTGGTCGAGGAGATCTTTGGCATCATCCGGCGGCTCCGCGACGAGCGGAACTTGACCGTGCTGCTGGTCGAGCAGAACGCAGCGCTCGCGCTCGACATCGCCGACCATGGCTATGTGATGGAGAACGGCCGGATTGTCCTCGAAGGCCCGGCCGAGACGTTGCGCCAAAACTCCGACATCAAGGAGTTCTATCTTGGGTTGAACGAGGTCGGCGCACGCAAATCCTACCGCGACGTCAAACACTACAAGCGGCGCAAGCGCTGGCTGTCGTGAGCTGGAAAGCCGCCTGTCGGTACGCAGTCTCGGACGGCGTCCCGCGGCGCTCGCTCTGGGTGGCACTGATCGTCGGCACGATCCTTAATCTGATCAACCAGGGGGACCTATTGCTTTCTGGACAGCGTCTGGATTGCACCAAACTGCTCCTGACCTACGTTGTGCCGTATATGGTGAGCACCTACGGGGCCGTGTCATTCCGCCTGCATGCCGCGCGGACCACTGCCACGCACCCGACCTGACGAGACGGAGGACCCCGCATGGCTGCAGCCCTTCCCCGCATCACGGTGATCGGCACCGGCGGCACGATCTCCTCACTCGGAGCGTCGAGTCTCGATGTGCTGGATTATCCCGATTTCGGGCAGAAGCTCACCTGCGAGGCGCTGCTCGACCGGTTTCCCGAGACCCGGCTCGTCGCCGACCCGATGCCCGTGACCTTCCGCCAAGTCGGCAGCACCGACATCGGTCCCAAGGATTGGATCGAGATCCGGACGCTGATCCACCGCATCGCACGCGAGGAGCCGGCGATCGCCGGCTTTGTCATCCCCCACGGCACCGCTACGCTCGAAGAGACCGCGTTCTTTCTCAACCTCACTCTCGCGATCGCGCAGCCGGTGGTGCTGGTTGGAGCGCAGCGCCCGGCCAGTGCGCTCGGCACCGATGCCGGGATCAACCTGGTCAATGCACTCCGGGTCGCCGGGTCGCCGGCGGCCCGCGGCAAGGGCGTGCTCGTCGTGCTCAACGACGAAATCCACGCCGCGCGTGACGTCGTCAAGACTTCGACCTACCGGCTGCAGACGTTCCGCTCGACCGATTTCGGCGCGCTCGGCCATGTCGACGGGGATGGCGTGCACTTCTACCGTGCCCCGTTGCGGGCGCACATGCCCGACACCCCCTTTGCGCGCGTCGATCTGAGCGTGCTGCCGAGGGTCGACATCGTCTATTCCCATGCCGGCGCCGATGGCGCACTGGTCGACGCCGCGGTCGCTGTGGGCGCCCGCGGGATCATCTCGGCTGGGTTTGCACCGGGTAGTCCGACACCCGAGCAACGCGCCAGCTTCGAGCGTGCGGCCAAATCCGGTGTCGTCATCGTCCAGTGTAGCCGCGCGTCAGGCCGCGTCGCCTCGCGCCGCCGCCTGCGCGAAAGCGGCGTCGTCGCCGGCGACGATTTCAGCCCGCAAAAGGCCCGCATCCTCCTGATGCTGGCGCTGCTGACGACAAGCGATATCGCAGCCATCCAGGAGGCGTACTGGACCTACTGAGTAGAGGGTCCGCCCCCCTTAGCCGTTAGCTCACTCATACCAGCACTAATACGGCTTTCGGACGACCGCAGCCCCGTTGGGTCCGACGCATCCCGCTCGGTACACCCCGTTGGCGCAAGACACGGAAGATTTGGCTCGGGGTGGCTTTCGGACGACCGCGGCTCCATTGGGTCCAACGCATCCCGCTCGGTAGACCCCATTGGCGCACGCGGCAGCATGGCTCTGTTGGGCGAGAGCGAACGTACCAAGTGCAACCATAACGGCGAGCGCAACGTGTTTCATTCAAACCACCTCAGGTTCGGCCGCCTAGCGGATGCCGGATGCGACCCTCACACAGCACAATTTTCAGATTAGTCGAGATCATATGGCGATGCTTGCGCCCTACCGCGAGTACCCGCGGCGATCAGTTTCTCGGCCAAGGGCTGGAACAGCTGTACGACATCGAACTCGCCGCGGCGCAACGCCGCCGTGATGTCGGCCATCGTTTGATTGATCGTCGCGACGCGCTTGCCGAAAAGGTCGGCGAAGGTAAAAGTGGGCCGCGGCTTCCTGCCGATCAGAAAGAACGGGTCGCGGGTCACGGCCTCGCGAGAGCAATCGAGATGGTCAGGATCTTACAGCGCCGTTATCCGGCGGCTTGAGGTCAGAGATCTTGGCTAACGATCACCGACCGATCCTGCAAATCAGCGATCTTTAGCGCTTCTGCGAAGATCCTCTGATACTGCCCATCTCCCGACAGGGCTTGCATGGCTTGACCGTAAGTTGCCCAGTCTGGAAATAGTATCGCTGCATAGACTTGGCCGGTGTACTCACCAGAGTGACAGTAACCCAATCGTACGGCAATCGCACCCTGGCTCTTCAAAAGAGGCGCGATCTCCTTCGCTATCGGCAAGGCGTCTTCCAGTTTTCCTTTCCAACGAGACACAGCAGTTATTGCCATCGTCTAGCTCTCCCTCTTGTCACATCTGCGTTTTGTTTTTTAGCGTTCTAAATCGGATGTGATTCGGCTGATGACTGGCGAAAACCGCCCTGTCGCAAACGTGCCCGTTCAAGATGATTACCTTCAGCCGGCGAAAGACTACAGGGTCGTAGATCAAGTGTCGAGGGTCGCCGAGGGCTATAGGGCCGGCGGTCCTTGCGGACCGATATCCTACGATCGTCTCGTAAAGGTTTCGGCTCGCAAGATCCGCTCAGCGGCGTCGGCGAACACCTGTGCGCCGAGCACGATGTCCTCTTCCTTGCTGTCCTCGGACCAATGATGACTTATGCCCCGGAGGCTAGGGATGAACATCATCCCCGCCGGCATCCGGTAAGACAGCACGGCCGCGTCGTGACCCGCCGCGCTCGGCATCCGCAGATGCAGGCGCGGCGCGTGCCGCTCGGCCGCGGCTTCGATCTGTTCCTGAAAGCCGGGATCCATCGGACGGGGCTCGGTGCGCACGATCGTCTCGATCTCGCAGGCGCACGGCCCTGCGCGATCAGCCTCGTTGACGAGTTCGTGCAAGTTCCTTTCGAAAGCAGCAAGCCGGTCGATGTCAGCGTCGCGGAACTGGACCAGCATCTCGGCGCGGCCCGGAACAACCGAGGGCGCGTTCGGCTCGAGCAGTATGCGCCCGATCGTCCACACCGTCCGTGGGCCGGCGATCTCGGGAAAGCGGTCGTGGATGCGGGTCGCGAGCCGAACCATCGATACGCCGGCATCCTTGCGCCGCACCATGCGCGTCGTGCCGGCATGGTTCTGCTCGCCGATCAACGAGACCCGGTAATTCCAGATTCCGACGATCGTCTCGACGACGCCGATACGCAGCCCGCTGGTGTCGAGCGTGTCGCCCTGCTCGATATGCGCTTCGAGATAGCCGATGTAGCGCTTGGGATCGACCCGCTCCGGCGGCCGTCCGGCAAAGCCGGCGCGCTCGAGCGCCTGGCGCAAGGGCGTGCCGTCATCGCGTCCCCGCGTCTGGTCGATTTCTTCTTCGGGGAGCGCGTCGGTGAACGAGCGGCTGCCGAGATAGTTGCCATAATGGCCTTCCTCGTCGGCCCAGGCAGCGACCTCGATGCCGAACGCCGCACAGTTCGGATCGGCGGCAAAGGCCCGGGCGAGCTCGAGCCCGTAGATCACCCCCAACGACCCGTCGAGCCAGCCGCCGTAGGGCTGCGTTTCGCTATGCGAGCCGACAAGGAGCCGCTGTCGCGCCGAAGGATTGCGGCCGATGACATTGCCGATCCCGTCGATCACCGTGTCGAGCCCGGCCTCGCCAAGCTTCTCGGCCAACCAGTGGCGCGACTCCACATCGATGGGCGAGTAAGTCGGACGGTGGACCCCGGTCTTATAGCGGCCGAATTCGGCGAGCCGCTCTCCATCGATGGTCGGCATGTTCTCGGTCCTTTTGGCGCCCGTGGCGATTGGTTGAAGACTAGCCTAGGATCCCCAGTGACGGAAACTGCCTTCGGATGACCGGCATGCCCGACCGCACCTCCCCTCGTGTCGCGCTTCTCGGCTTCTCGATCGAGTGCAACAAGTTCGCGCCACCGGCCACGAAGGCGCATTTTCTTGCCCGCACTTATCTGGAAGGCGACGCCATCCTCGAAGACGCCCGATCGCCGACCCCGACAATGTTGCCGGAGACGCCGGGGTTTGTGGAGGCGATGGACGCCTCGGGGCCGTGGACCCCGGTCGGTGTGGCGCTGGCGATGACCGAACCGAACGGGCCGGTCGAGCACGAATTTTTTGTCGAGCTTCTGGACACCATCAGCCGCCGTCTCAAAAACGCGCTGCCGGTCGACGCTGCCTACATCTGTTCCCACGGCGCAGGCCTGACGACTGAGGAGGACGATCCCGACGGGGTTCTGTTCGAGAGGGTGCGCGAGATCGTCGGCCCCGGCGTGCCAATCGCCGCAACCCTGGACCTGCATGCCAACGTCTCGGAGCGCATGGTGCGGTCGATCGATGTCTTCATCGGCTACCGGACCAACCCGCATCTCGATATGCGCGAGCGCGGCACCGAGGCGGCCGCGGCGATCCGAGAGATGCTAGGTGGCGTCAAGCCGCAGCGCGCCTTCATCCGTCTGCCGATAGTGCCTCCAACCGTGACGATGCTGACTGTCGCTGGGCCTTACGCCGAGATGATCGATCTCGGCCAACGCCGCATGACCCCGGAAATTATGAATGTCTCGGTCATGGGCGGCTTCGCCTTCGCCGATACAGCCAAGAACGGTCTCACCATAGTCGTGACCGCGCGCCATGACAAACGCGCCGCCGAAACCTTGGCCCGCGAGATCGCCGAACTCGGCTGGGCTAACCGGGCCCGCTTTTATCCGCAACTGACCTCGCTCGACGAAGCGGTCGAAAAAGCGCTGGAGGTCGGCCGCGATCCGTCACTGCCGGCCTTCGCCTTTGCCGATGTTGCGGACAATCCGGGCGGCGGCGGTCGTGGCAACACGACTTTCCTGCTGCGGGCATTCTACGAGGCTGGAGTGCCTGGCGCGCTGCTCGGCGTCTTCTACGACCCCGATCTTGCCACCGAGGCGCATCGGCACGGGGTCGGCGCGTCTTTCCAAGCCCGGTTCAACCGGTCGGAGACCACCCGCTTCTCCGAGCCTTACACCGCCCCCGCAACGGTTGTCGCGCTGACCGACGGACATTGCGTCGGGCGCCGGGGCATCTATGCCGGACTGCGGCTCGAGCTCGGGCCCTGCGCCGCCCTGCGGGTCGGCGGGGTGACGATCGTGGTGATCTCCCACCGCGTGCAATGCGCCGACCCGATCTTCTTCGAGATGATGGGGCTCGACATCGGCCGGGCGCGTTCGGTCGTGGTCAAATCGCGAGGGCATTTCCGCGGCGGCTTCGACGAGTTCTTCGGCCCGGAGCAGATCATCGAGGTCGATCTCCCGGGGCTGACCTCGCCGATGCTGAACCGCTTCGATTGGAAGCGCCTGCCCCGCCCGGTCATCCCCCTCGATGACAACGTCGAATGGGTCCGACGCTAGTGCTTAGGCGCGTTCAGAAGGTACGGGGAGGTATTCGAGTTTTGGCGAGGATCGCGGGGGCGGATTTGGTCCAGACGAAGGGTTTGGGATTGGCATTCTGCTCGGCAAGATAAGCGTTGGTGGCGGCCTGCAAGTCTGCGATCGAGCGGAGGACGCAGCGACGGATGCGCTGGCGGGTCATCTTGGAAAGGAAATTCTCGACGGCATACCGCCGCGACGCGGAGGTCGGGGTGAAGTGGGAGGTCCAGCGCGGACCAAGGAGGTCCAGTGGGCGATTGGCTTTTGCTGAAGGCGTGGGGACGCGGGCGGCAGTTCGATATGGGCCGGTTGCGCAACCCCGGCCGTCGGACCGGCTGCTGGAACGGGCCGATCAAAACGAGCGACTTCGGCCGGCGGCTCTGGCTCGTCGAAGCGGCCTCCTGCACCCGGCGCGCCGCGGCCGTAATGTCTCGGCACCGGGCCGGATGGTACTTCAACTGTGAGGAGGCACTCCGCTGCAGATTCGTGCCATATGCAGCTGAGAGCGATGGCCCCCGCAAGTTATCGTTGTAGTTGGCGGTCTCGGCAGCTTGACGCACTTGCCGCTGGGGCTCAGGCTGGCCTTTCGCGACGCTGGAGGTCAGAACCGTGAAGCTGATGTGGTTTCACCTGATGCCCTATACCGAGCTGCCGGACGATTTTCGCGACAAGCATCCTTCGGTGTGGGTCGACATTCACTCCTCGCTGTTCGACCCGCGGCGCGCCCATCACATGTACAACGACTTCATGGACGAGCTCGAATTCGCCGCCGAGTGCGGGTTCGATGCGATTTGCGTCAACGAGCATCATTCGAACGGCTATGGTCTGATGCCCTCGCCCAATCTGGTCGCGTCGGCCCTCGCCCGCCGCACCTCCGATGCGGCGCTTTGCATCCTTGGCAACTCACTGGCGCTCTACAATCCGCCGACCCGGGTCGCTGAAGAGTTCGCGATGATCGACTGCATCTCGGGCGGCCGCCTGATCGCGGGGTTCCCGGTCGGTTCGCCGATGGACACCTGCTACGCCTACGGTCAAAACCCGAGCATGCTGCGCGAGCGCTATCACGAAGCGCATGATCTCGTGCTGAGGGCGTGGACTGAGCAGGACACCTTTGCGTTCAACGGCCGCTTCAACCAGCAGCGTTATGTCAATATCTGGCCGCGGCCCATACAGAAGCCGCATCCGCCGATCTGGATCCCGGGCGGCGGCTCGGTCGAGACCTGGCAATGGTGCGCCGAGATGGATTATGTCTACTGCTATCTGTCCTATTACGGCTACAAGGCCGGCCAGTCGACGATGAGCGGGTTCTGGGAGGAGATGGACCGGCTCGGCAAGGACCGGAATCCGTATCATGCCGGTTTTCTGCAGTTCGTCGGTGTCGCCGAGACCCGCGAGGAGGCCTACCGGCTCTATCGCGAGCCGGCCGAGTATTTCTACGGCCGCTGTCTGCATGTCGACCCGCGTTTTGCCGGCCCGCCCGGCTACGCGACCGAGGAGACCCAGCGCCGCGGCATCCAGAGCCAGGTGGCGCAGGCCGCGCAGCTATCCCGCTACGAATCGAAGTTTCAGATGCTGGCGCGCGAAATGGACGCGATTGTCGACAAGGGCTACGTCATCATCGGCTCGCCGGACGAGGTCGCCGCCCAATTGCAGGAAGTGGCGAAGAACCTCAATGTCGGTCACCTGATGCTGCTCTTACAGTTCGGCAACATGAGCAAGGATCTGGTCAAGTACAACACGCAGCTGTTCGCCGAGAGGGTGATGCCGCAACTAACCGATGTCCATTCGGAATGGGAGGACCGGTGGTGGCCAAAACCGATGGACCGGTCGGCGCGGGCGCCGCTCCAGCTGCTCCACCCGTCGGTGCTCGCCGTCGAATAACGCCTCAGCGGGAGCAAAGCCATGCCGTCGATCTTCAATGCGCGGGATGCTGGCAATTACGAAAGGCTGATGGGGCGGTGGAGCCGGCGCCTGGCGCCCCTCTTCATCGCGCACGCCGGCTCAGCGGATGGCGAGAATGTGCTCGAGGTTGGCTGCGGCACCGGCAGTCTGACCTTTGCGTTGGCGCAGGCTGCCGAGCTCGCCGGTCTGACTGCGATCGACCATTCCGAAATCTATCTGGCCGCCGCGCAGGCCAAGAACCACGATGGGCGCATCCGCCTCGAACAAGGCGATGGCTGCGCGCTGCGCTTTCCCGATGCCGGGTTCGACCGGACATTGTCGATGCTCGTGCTGCCCTCGGTCGTCCCGCAACCCGAGCTGATGGTCGCCGAGATGCGGCGCGTTACTCGTCCGGGCGGCGTAGTCGCCGCGGCCTTCTGGGATTCGCCCGGCGGTAGCCCCAGTCAGCGCATGTTGTGGGACACCGCCGCGGCCCTCGACGAAGCGGCAGCGGAGGCGCGCGACCGCACGATGTCGCGGCCGATCTATGCGCCGGGCGCGCTTGCACGGATGTGGGCCGAGGCCGGTCTCGTCGAAATCGACCAGCGGTCGCTGATGATTCGGATGGATTTCACGGATTTCGCGGATTACTGGGGGCCGTTCGCGAGCGGCGAAGGGGCGCTCGGGGCCTATGTGTCAACTCTAAGCGACATCCAGCGCCATCGCCTAGAGCACCATCTGCTGGGGGCCTATCTCACCGGCCGTCCCGACGGGGAACGCTCATTCGTCGCAGTCGCCCTATCCTGCCGCGGCGTCGTGCCCCGCTAACGCGCGCGGCAATAGCGCCGGCCGACAATCCGAAGATGGTCGCGGCAATGCCGTCCACGCCCGTCTGTGGGCTCGCTGCTACTCGGCCGCGATAGGCCGGATCGCAAGCTCCGGCTTTGAAAAGACGCGGTCGTGCTGTAGCGACGGGACCATGCGGCGCGCCTTGGCGATCGCGTCCACCTCGATCCGCGCGCTGACGATGCCGACGCCTTCTCCGGCATCGGCGAGCACCTCGCCCCATGGGTCGACGATCAGCGAATGACCGTAGGTCCGCCTTCCCTCGGCATGCTCGCCCCACTGCGCCGGGGCGAACACGAAGCAACCGTTTTCGATCGCCCGCGCCCGCATCAGCACATGCCAATGAGCCTTTCCGGTCGGCACCGTAAAGGCGGAAGGAATCGCCAGGAAATCGGCGCCGGCCTGAGCCAAGGTCCGATAGAGCTGCGGAAACCGCAAATCATAGCAGACCGTCATCCCGAGGACGCCCCACGGCGTCTCGGCCAGAACGGTCTGTCCGCCCGGGCGGAACGCGTTGCTTTCGCGGTAGCTTTCGCCGCCGGCGAGATCGACATCGAACATGTGGATCTTGTCGTAGCGGGCGACGACGGCTCCGTCGGGATTGACGAGGTACGAGCGGTTGGCGAGCCGGCGTTCGTTTTCAGGTGTCCCCGGCTCGCGCGAGAGATCGACGGCCAGCGAACCGATCAGCAGCCAAACCCCGGTCTCCCGCGCGACCTCGCACAGGGCGGCGAGCACGGGATGGTTCGCCTCGTCGCGTGCCTTCTCGCGCCGCAGTTTGCCGATCGGCTCCGTAAGGCCGGTGTTCTCGGGGGTGAGGACAAAATCGGCACCCCCGTCACGCGCCCGGCGGACGAGATCCGAAACGACGCGGATGTTCGGCTCGTAATCCCGAGCGGAGGTAAATTGGATGCAGGAGGCGATGAAAGCGCTGCTCATTTCGTGCTCCCGAGCTTTGCATCGAGCTCGCCGGCGCGGTCGAGCGCGACCAGCTCGTCGGAACCGCCAATATGCTCGCCATTGATAAAGATTTGCGGAACCGAGGTGCGCCCGCCGGCACGCCGCATCATTTCGTTCCGCCGCGCCGGTTCCTCGATGATGTCGATCTCGGTGTAAGCGACGCCTTTGCGTTCCAACAGGGCGCGAGCGCGCGAGCAATATGGGCAGAACATTGTTGTGTAAAGCTCGACCTCGGCCATCGCCGTCGATACTCCGAGATGAAAATTTGGCGGTACTTCAGCTAAGAAGGGAACCTCTCGGTGCCAAGCGCGTGCGGCGATTATGACCCAACCCGCAGCGCCCGCGCCAGGGTCAAGACGCCGATTGAGGCGGCTCCAGCGCGCCTCAGCACACGAGCGCACTCCTCGACGGTCGCGCCAGTCGTCATGACGTCATCGACGATCACCACCCGCTTGCCCGCGACGCTGCGACCCGCCCGCATCGCAAAGGCGCTACGTACGTTGCGCTCGCGCGCCGCCGGCCCGAGGTGGCCTTGCGCCGAGGTACGGCGGCGGCGAATCAGCCAATCGGGCGCGACATCGGGGCCGCCCGCCGAGCGGATCGCCTGCGCGAGCAGTGCCGCCTGGTTGTAGCGGCGCCGAAAGAGCCGGGTCCAGTGCAGCGGCACCGGGACGAGCAGATCGGCGCCGGCGAGGACCTCCCTCCCGGCGCGGTGCATCCAGCGCCCGAACGCGCCAGCCAAATGGGTGCGGTCGCCATGCTTCAACCCGAGCACGAGCCGGCGGCTGTTCTTGTCGTAACGGAGCACCGCGCGCGCCCGATCCCAGCTCCGCCGCTCGCGGGCGCAGGCGCCGCACAGCGCATCCTCGCCCATCGGATGCGGAAAGGGCAGGCCGCAAGCCACGCACCACGGCGGCGCAAAGAAGGTGATGCCTGCCCAACAGCGGCCGCACAGCGCATCCGGCTCGTCGACCATTTCACCGCAAGCGAGGCACGCGGCGGCTGCGTCGACTTCCTCCACACAGAGGTGGCGGACAGGCTCATCGACCGCCTCGACGATGTCCCACGGCCATTCCGCGTGGCCCTCGATCTCGGCGCGCATAACGGCGCGTTGCTGCACACGCTGGAGCGCCGGCCAGGGATCGAACGGGTGGTTGCCGTCGATTCCTCCCTCGCTTTTCTCGCGCAGCTCGACGGGATCCGGGTGGCCGCCGACCCCGATCTCGTCCCGTTTGGCGACGGCACCTTCGACCTCGCGGTCAGCGCCCTTGCGCTGCATTGGGCAGGCGATTTGCCTGGTGCTCTGATCCAGCTCCGCCGGGCTCTCAAACCCGCCGGTCTGTTTCTCGCGGCGATGCTCGGCGGCAACACGCTCGTCGAGCTGCGCACCGTGCTGCTCGAGGCCGAGCTGATCGAGGAGGGAGGTGCGAGTCCACGCGTATCGCCGGCCGCCGAACTCGCCGATGTCGCAGCCCTGCTGTTGCGCACGGGGTTCGCCATGCCGGTCGCCGATGCCGAGAACATTACCGTGACCTACCGCGATGCGCTCGCGCTGATGCGCGACCTGCGCGGCATGGGGGAAACCAATGCGCTTGCGGCGCGCCGCCGCACTCCGCTCCGCCGCGCCACCCTCGCTCGCGCCGCCGCGCTCTATGCCGAGCGGTTCGGCCTCCCCGATGGCCACGTCCCCGCAACGTTCGAGATCCTTTTCCTGACCGGCTGGGCGCCATGATGGTCGCACCCGGCATCGGCCAAATCCGCGCCGCGGCGGAGCGGATCGGTGGGTTTGTCCGGCGGACGCCACTGCTCGCAGCGGCACCTGCCCGGGAGCATTCCGAACTTGTGCGCGGCTTGCTGCTCAAGCTCGAGGCGCTGCAAGTCACCGGCTCGTTCAAGGCTCGCGGCGCCATCAACGCTGTCCTCGCCTTGGCCCCGGAGAGGTTGCAGCGGGGCATCGTCACCGCGTCGGGCGGCAATCACGGGCTCGCCGTTGCCTATGCCGGCTGGGCAGCGGGGGTGCCGGCGACCATCTTCCTGCCGCGCTCGGTGGCCGCCGACAAAGTCGCCAAGCTCGATGCCTGGGGTGCTCGCGTGGTGATATCGGGGGAGGTCTGGGACGACAGCAACCGGGCAGCCCTGCAATGCGCAAAGGCCCAAAGCCTCGCCTATATCCACCCCTTCGCCGATCCTGATGTCATCGCTGGTCAGGCAACGATCGCCCTCGAAATCCTAGAGCAGGACCCTGATCTCGACACGCTGCTGGTCGCCATCGGCGGCGGCGGTCTGATTTCCGGCATCGCGATCGCGGCCAAAGCGCTGAAGCCCGCCATCCGCATCATCGGGGTCGAGCCGACAGGCGCGCCGACCCTGCATGACAGCATCGCCGGAGGCCGCCTCGTCGAGCTCGCCAGCCTGCACACGGCTGCGGTCACCTTGGCGCCGCGCCGCAGCGAGGACTTGAACTTCACGATCATCAAAGAAACAGTCGAAGAGATCGTGCTAGTCGAGGACGCGGAGATGCGCGAAGCAGCCCAATGGCTGTGGCGTGAGGTCGGAATAGCCGTCGAGCTGAGTGGAGCCGCCGCGGTCGCCGCGCTGCTCGCCGGTCATTACAGGGCGAGAGCAGGCGACCGCCTCTGCGCGGTTGTTTGCGGTGCCGGAACCGATGGTTTCGAACGAGCCTGATTGCGCCCGGTACCTCTCCCGCAGGTGCGGGAATGGGTGGATCCAGTCCGCCAGGGCTGGGTGGGTGACGGCGAAGATGGCGCCAGACTACAGCAGGTCGCGCAGCATCGCGATGAGTGGCTTGTCGGCTGGCGGCATCGGGTAGTCGCCTAGCTGCGCCGGGCGCACCCAGGAGAGGCGCTGGCCCTCGCGCGCAACCGGTATTCCCGACCATTTGCGGCAGACATAGAGCGGCATCAGCAAATGGAAGTCGGGGTAGGAATATGACGCGAAGGTGAGGGGCGCGAGACAACTCGCGGCGACGTCGATGCCGAGCTCCTCGGCGAGTTCGCGTATCAGCGCCCTTTCCGGGGTCTCGCCCGGGTTGACCTTGCCGCCCGGAAATTCCCATAAGCCGGCCAATACCTTGCCCGCCGGGCGTTCGGCAAGCAATACCCGCCCATCGGCGTCAACCATCGCCACCGCCGAGACCAGCACGATATAGGGTTCAGCTGCGGTAGCTGGCATTGATGTCGATGTAGCCGTGGGTCAGATCACAGGTCCACACGGTTGCCTTGCCTCCGCCGATCCCGATATCGACGGAGATGGTGATCTCGCGGCCTTTCATGTATTCGGCGACCGGAGCCTCGTCAAACCCGGGTACTGGGCCACCCCCCGCGGCGATCTGGATCCCGCCGATCGCAATCGTCAGCCGGTCAGAATCGACCCT
>WNFR01004390.1_pt1 | contig 14816 bp, 14 predicted proteins | sample 5400221 | NCBI WGS metagenome assembly WNFR01 (sample SAMN13153357, study PRJNA577476) | soil metagenome | isolation source: 40 cm soil under Madrone tree | place: USA:California | collected 2016-06-14 | reverse complement strand
GGGCCGGATTCGGATCGGGCGCATCGGGCACCGTGTTCGGTGCCCGCGGCACCAGCACCCTGTTTTCGAAATTGACGGCGGTGTTTGCGGCGATGTTCTTTGCCACCAGTTTGACGCTGGCGTATCTTGGCGCCCGCCCCACCGCCGAGCCAACCAGCGTGTTGGAGCGCGCGGCCCAGGCGACGCAGCCACCCGCACCTGCGCCGGCCGCACCGAATCCCGACGCACCTGCGAAGTAATCGGTTGGTGATGGTATTTTGTTGCCGGCGCGGTGCTTGTGACCGCTGCCGTGTCAGTGACAGGGTTTTTCTTCAAGCCGACGTGGCGAAATTGGTAGACGCGCTAGTTTGAGGGGCTAGTGGGGCAACCTGTGCCGGTTCGAGTCCGGCCGTCGGCACCATCACTTTTTATGTTCGCGGTAATCCTTTACGCAACGCAACACGCTTGCGCCTGATACAATCGTGGTCAATTGACGTGGTCGGACGCTGATGATGCTGCGACAGTACTTGCCGATATTGATCTTCATGGGATTAGCCAGTGTTCTGGGGCTCGCGTTATTCACCCTAGGCTGGATCCTGGGTCCGCGCCGTCCGGACGCAGAGAAGCTGTCCCCCTACGAATGCGGCTTCGAGGCGTTCGAGGATTCGCGGGTGCGCTTCGACGTCCGCTACTACCTGGTCGCCATCATTTTCATCGTGTTCGATCTCGAGATCGCGTTCTTCTTTCCGTGGGCCGTCTCGCTCAAGGTGACCGGCGCCTTCGGCCTGCTGGCCATGCTGATTTTTGCCTTGGTTCTGGTCGTCGCCTTGGTCTACGACTACAAGAAAGGGGCGCTTGAATGGGATTAGAGGCCGTGTCCGCCGACACCGGGACGGTGCGCGGCTTCGAAGTGACCACCGTCGACAAGCTGATCAACTGGGCTCGCACCGGTTCGCTGTGGCCGATGACCTTCGGACTGGCCTGCTGTGCCGTGGAAATGATGCATGCCGGCGCGGCGCGCTACGACCTCGATCGCTTCGGGGTGGTGTTTCGCCCGAGCCCGCGCCAATCCGACGTGATGATCGTGGCCGGAACATTGGTGAACAAAATGGCCCCTGCCTTGCGCAAGGTGTATGACCAGATGACCGAGCCGCGCTGGGTGATTTCCATGGGCTCGTGCGCGAACGGCGGCGGCTACTATCATTACTCGTACGCCGTCGTGCGCGGCTGCGATCGGATCGTGCCGGTCGATGTCTATGTTCCGGGCTGCCCGCCGACCGCTGAAGCGCTGCTCTATGGCATCATTCAGCTGCAGAACAAGATCAAGCGGAACAAGGCGATCATCCGGTGAGCGCGTCTCCCAGCGACGCGGCGGTTGTGGCAGAGCCAACCCGCCTCGAGAACCTTAGGCTGGCCGTCGCGCGGGCGCTGCCCGGGCAATTGCAGAGCGTCGTCAATCACACGGGCGAATTGACCTACGAAGTCGCGGCGGACCGGTTGCTGGAAGCGGCGAGGGTGTTGCGCGATGCTCCCGGATTGAAATTCGAGATGTGCATGGACGTATGCGGCGTCGATTACCTCGAGCACGGCCGCGCCGAATGGAAGACACAGGACGCCACCTCGTCGGGGTTCAGCCGCGGCGTCGCGCGCGGCGCCGCGCTCGATGCGCCCGTGGCCGCGGGGCGGCGCTTTGCCGTCGTGTACCACCTCCTCTCGGTCTCGCTCAACCAACGCCTGCGCCTGCGCGTGTTCTGCGCCGACGACGCCGAACCCATGGTGGATTCGGTGACGGGCATCTGGGCGGGCGTCGATTGGTTCGAGCGCGAGGCCTTCGACATGTTCGGAATTTTGTTCAAGGGCCACCCGGATCTGCGCCGCTTGCTGACCGACTACGGCTTCATCGGGCATCCGTTTCGCAAGGATTTTCCGCTGTCGGGCAATGTTGAAGTCCGCTATGACCCCGAAAAGGGCCGCGTCGTATACCAACCCGTGAGCATCGATCCGCGCGTGCTCGTGCCCAAGGTGATCCGCCACGACAATCGCTACGATCCCGCGTTGACCAACGCTCCCGTGGCTGCTGCGGGGAAGCCCAATGCCTGAGATTCGCAACTACACGATGAACTTCGGACCCCAGCACCCGGCAGCGCATGGCGTGCTGCGCCTGGTTCTGGAAATGGACGGCGAGGTGATTCAGAAGGCCGACCCGCACGTGGGGCTCCTGCACCGCGGGACGGAGAAGCTCGCCGAGAGCAAGCCCTTCAACCAATCGATCGGCTACATGGATCGGCTGGATTACGTGTCGATGATGTGCAACGAGCACGCCTATGTCATGGCGATCGAGAAGCTGCTGGGGATGGAGCCGCCGCTGCGCGCGCAATATATCCGCGTGATGTTCGACGAGATCACGCGAATCCTGAATCATCTGATGTGGCTGGGAGCGCACGGTCTCGACATCGGCGCCATGACGGTATTCCTGTACTGCTTCCGCGAGCGCGAAGATCTGATGGACTGCTACGAAGCGGTGTCCGGCACCCGCATGCATGCGACCTACTATCGGCCGGGCGGCGTGTACCGGGATTTGCCCGAGGCGATGCCCAAGTACCAGTATTCGGAGTGGCGCAGCAAGAAGGACGTGGACCGGCTGAACGAGCGCCGCTCCGGCGGCTTGCTCGATTTCATCGGGGACTTCGTCAAGCGCTTTCCGGCCTGCGTCGACGAATACGAAACCCTGCTCACCGACAACCGCATCTGGAAGCAGCGCACCGTGAACATCGGGGTGGTCACCCCGGAGCGTGCCATGCAGCTGGGATTTTCGGGCCCCATGCTGCGCGGCTCCGGGATCGAATGGGATTTGCGAAAGAAGCAGCCCTACGACGTGTACGACCGCATGGACTTCGACATCCCCGTGGGAGTCAACGGCGATTGCTACGATCGCTACCTGGTGCGCGTGGAGGAATTGCGCCAATCGACGCGCATCGTCGACCAGTGCGTGGCGTGGCTCAGGGCGAATCCGGGCCCCGTCATGATCGATGACCGCAAAGTCCGGCCGCCGCGGCGCGAAGAGATGAAGGGCGACATGGAATCATTGATCCATCATTTCAAGCTCATGACGGAAGGCTACTGCGTGCCGGAGGGCGAGACATACGCCGCCGTCGAAGCGCCGAAGGGCGAGCTCGGGGTGTATCTGGTCTCCGACGGAGCCAACAAACCCTACCGCCTGAAGGTGCGCGCGCCCGGCTTCGCGCATCTCGCGTCGCTCGATGAAATGGTGCGCGGACACATGCTCGCCGACGTGGTGGCGGTGATCGGAACTCAGGACATCGTGTTCGGCGAGATCGATCGATGAGCGTGCAATTGTCCGCGCACGTGCGCGAAGAAATCGATCATTGGGTGGCGAAGTTTCCGCCCGACCGCAAGCGTTCCGCGGTGATTTCCGCCCTGCACGCCGCGCAACACGAGAACAATGGATACTTGACGACGGATCTCATGGATGCGGTGGCCGCCTATCTGGGGCTCGCGCCCATCCAGGTGTACGAAGTGGCGACGTTCTATTCCATGTTCGAGACCAAGCCCGTGGGCCGGCATCACATCTCGGTGTGCACCAATATCTCCTGCATGCTGCGCGGCTCGCAGGAAGTGGTGGATCATGTCGAGAGGAAACTGGGGATCAAGACGGGCGAGAGCACGCCGGACGGGCGCATCTATTTGAAGCGCGAAGAGGAGTGCCTGGCGGCATGCACCGGCGCACCCATGATGATGGTCGACCACGTGTTCCACGAGAACCTGACCCCCGAAACGATCGACAAAATCCTGGATGAACTGACATGAGCCTCGTTCACGGGGCAAGGGCGTAGCTGTGGAGTACGAGCAGAACCTGGTGTTGTTCGAAGCGCTCAAGCACGAGCGCCCATGGACGCTGCAGGGCTACCGCGAATTCGGCGGTTATCAGGCCTGGGAAAGGATTCTGCGCGAGCAGACCCCGCGCGAGAAAATCATCGACGAAGTCAAGGCGTCGGGGCTGCGCGGCAGAGGCGGCGCCGCATTTCCGACGGGCGTGAAATGGAGCTTCATGCCGCGCACCTCGCCGGTTCAGAAGTATGCGGTATGCAATTCGGACGAATCCGAGCCCGGCACCTGCCATGATCGCGACATTCTGCGGTACAACCCGCACTCCGTCATCGAGGGCATGGCCATCGGCGGCTATGCGATGACGGCGACCGTCGGCTACAACTACATCCGCGGCGAATTCCTGGGCGAGCCCATTCCGCGCTTCGAAAGCGCGCTGGCCGAAGCCTATGCGGCGGGACTGCTCGGCAAGAACATTCTCGGCAGCGGGGTGGATTTCGATCTGCACATGTTCATCGGCGCCGGTGCCTACATCTGCGGCGAGGAAACGGCGCTGCTCGAATCGCTCGAAGGCAAACCGGGCAAGCCCCGTTTCAAGCCGCCGTTCCCGGCCAACTTCGGTTTGTTCGGCAAGCCCACCACCATCAACAACACCCAGAGCTTTGCGTCGGTACCGACCATCATGCGCAAAGGGGCCGCGTGGTTTGCGGGCTTGGGGCCGGTCAATTCCGGCGGCACCGCGATTTTCTCGGTCTCGGGCCATGTGACCAAGCCCGGCAACTTCGAGCTGCCCATGGGCATTCCGTTCAAGGATCTGATGGATCTTTGCGGCGGCGTCTGGAAGGGCCGCAAGCTCAAGGCGGTCATTCCCGGGGGCTCATCTTGCATGGTGGTCCCCGCGGAGGTCATGTGGACCGTCAACATGGACTACGACTCGCTGAAGAAGGCGGGGTCCTCGTTCGGCACCGGCGCCGTCATCGTCATGGACGAGGCCACTTGCATGGTGCGCGCCCTGGAGCGCCTGGCGCGATTCTATATGTCCGAGTCCTGCGGTCAGTGCACACCCTGCCGCGAAGGCACGGGCTGGCTCGACCGCATGCTGAAGCGAATCATCGCGGGCCAGGGCAGAAGCGAGGATCTGGGGCTGCTGCTGGATGTCGCCAACCGCATCGAGGGCCACACCATCTGCGCGCTGGGCGATGCGGCTGCGTGGCCCGTGCAGAGCTTCCTTAAGCACTTCAAGCATGAGTTTCAATACATGATCGAGCACAAGGGCCGCTCGATCGTCGAAGGGCAGCCGCAGGCCGCGGCGGCATAGGTAGCGCAAGTCATATGAGCGAGGATTCGGTCAATATCGAGGTCAATGGCGTGCCGCTGAAGGCCCGCAAAGGTCAGATGATCATGCAGGCCACGGATCCGGCCAATATCTACATTCCGCGCTTTTGCTACCACGACAAGCTCACCGTGGCCGCCAATTGCCGCATGTGCCTGGTGGAGGTGGAGAAGGCGCCGAAACCGCTGCCGGCCTGTGCCACTCCGGTGATGGAAGGCATGAAGGTGTTCACCAAGTCGCCGAAAGCCGTGGCCGCACAGCGGGCGACCATGGAATTCCTGCTCATCAATCACCCCCTCGATTGCCCGATCTGCGATCAGGGCGGCGAGTGCGAGCTGCAGGATCTGGCCCTGGGCTACGGGCGTGACATTTCCCGTTTCAACGAACGCAAGCGCGTGGTCAAGGACAAGAATCTAGGGCCGCTGGTATCGACCGACATGACCCGCTGCATTCATTGCACGCGCTGCATTCGCTTCGGCCAGGAAATCCAGGGCTATCCGCAGATGGGCACCACGGGCCGCGGCGAAAACATGGAGGTGGGCACGTACATCGAGCACAGCGTCGATCACGAGCTCTCGGCCAACATCATCGATCTATGTCCGGTCGGCGCGCTCAACAACAAGCCCTTCCGCTATCACGCCCGCTCCTGGGAGATGACGCAGCACGCACTGGTGTCGCCGCATGACGCTTTCGGCACCAATATCCATGCCCATGTGCTGCGCGGGAAGCTGATGCGCATGGTGCCGCGCGAAAACGAAGAGATCAACGAAACCTGGATGGCCGACCGGGATCGCTTCGGCTTCGAAGGCATGTACGCGGCCGATCGGGTGTCGGAGCCCATGCTGCGCATCGACGGCGTGCTCCAAGCCGTCGACTGGGAGGTCGCGCTCACTGCGGCGGCGGAAGGGTTGCAGAAAATCATCGGCACCCACGGCGGGGCCGCCGCGGGATTCCTGGGCGCGCCGATGGCCACCGTCGAGGAGTTGTACCTGTTGGCGCAAATTGCGCGCGGATTGCGCAGCGCCAATATCGATCATCGATTGCGTCAGCTGGATTTTCGCGCTCAAGGGAGTGACGCGCCGTTCCCCAATCTCGGGCTCAAGATCGCCGACGTCGAACGCCTCGACGGGGTGCTGGTGATCGGCTCGAATCTGCGGCATGAAATGCCCTTGCTTGCGCACCGCATACGCAAGGCCGCCGTGAGGCACGCCGGCGCGAAGGTCGCTTTCCTCAATCCGCGCCGCTTCGATTACATGTTTCCCGTGGCGGCCTACGCCCTGGCCGAAACCGACCTGGTCGGCGAACTCGCGGCGGTGGTGCGCGCCGCGGCGGCGGCCGTCGACAAGCCGGTGCCGGCGGGCGTGGCGGCCGCTGAAGTCAACGATGATCACCGGGCCATCGTCAGCGCGCTGACGAACGGGTCTCGACGCGCCGTCATCCTCGGGACCCTGGCGCAGAGACACCCGGGCTACTCGGAGCTCAAGACGCTGTCGGCGATGCTGGCGGAGCTGTGCGCTGCCGGCGTGGGCTGCATCACCGAGGGCGCCAATGCAGCGGGGGCGTATCTGGCGGGCGCGGTGCCGCATCGGGAGCCCGGCGGCGCCCCGGCCGCCACGGTGGGTCTGTCGGCGCGCGCCATGCTGGAGTCGGCCCTCAAGGCCTATGTATTGTTCGGCGGCATCGATCCAGCGTCCGACTTCTCGGTGGGGGCGGAGGCATTGGGATCGGCGGAGCTGGTGGTCGCGATCACCACGCATCTGCCCGAGAGTTTGCGCTCCTCGGTGCACGTGGTGCTGCCCATCGGATCCTTCGCCGAAACCTCGGGCACCTACGTCAATGCCGAGGGCCGCTGGCAAAGCTGGACGGGCGCGGCAAAGCTGCCGGGCGAGAGCCGGCCGGGCTGGAAGGTGTTGCGAGTCCTTGCAAACTTGCTGAATTTGCACGGCGTCGACTATGTGAGCTCCGAGGAGATTCGCGAGGCCTTGAAGGTGCTGTGCGGAACTCGCGTCGAGGCGTCGAGCAACGGTCTCGCGGCGGCGGGCGCGGCGAGCCAGACCCTTGAACAGAGGCCGCCGGGCTCATGGGTGGATATTCCCCCGTATCAGGTCGATGCCCTGGTGCGCGGTTCCGAGGCGCTGTCGAAAACCAAGGACGGGCGTTTGGCCCGCACCGTAATCTGAATGTGGGAGTGGAGCCCCATTCGCGACTGGCTTTCCGGCGTCATCACGCCGTACTGGACCTTTCCCCTGCTGACGTTGGTGCAGGCAACGATGGTTACCATCGGTCTCATTCTGACCATGGCGTTCTACACTCTGGCGGAACGCAAGATCATCGGCTGGATTCAGGCGCGCCGGGGGCCCAACCGCGTCAATCTGCTGGGAATTCCCGGCCTGGCGCAGCCGTTCGCGGACGTGTTCAAGCTGCTGACCAAGGAAATTCTGATCCCGGCCGACGCGAACGGGTTCCTGTTTCGCCTGGCGCCCTTCCTGGCGTTGGTCCCATCGCTCGCGATCTGGGCGGTGATTCCCTTCGCGCCCGACCGCACCTTCGCCAATATCGATGCCGGACTTCTGTATGTCCTGGCGCTCACCTCCATGGGCGTGTACGGCATCATCCTCGCCGGCTGGGCGGCGAACTCCAAGTACGCCTTCCTGGGCGCGATGCGCTCGGCCGCGCAGATCGTTGCCTATGAGATCGCGATGGGCTTCGCCATGGTCGGCGTGCTGATGGCGTCGGGGAGCCTCAATATCGGCGACATCATCCGCGCGCAGCACGGATTGTTCGGCTGGAACTGGACCTGGCTGTTCCCCCTGATGCTGGTGTACTTCATCTCGGGCGTCGCCGAAACGAATCGCGCGCCCTTCGACGTCGCCGAGGGTGAATCGGAAATCGTCGCCGGGTTCCATGTCGACTACTCAGGCATGGCCTTCGCGCTCTTTTTCATCGCCGAATACGTCAACATGATCCTGATCTCGGCCCTCACCGTGATCTTCTTCTTCGGCGGCTGGCTGTCGCCGTTCGACGGCTGGCTGCCGGACGACTCGTGGCTGGCCCAGCCCAGCTTCTTCTGGTTCGGTCTGAAAACGCTGTTCCCCATGTTCAGCTTTCTGTGGTTGCGCGCGACATTTCCGCGCTATCGCTACGACCAGATCATGCGCTTGGGCTGGAAGGCCTTGATTCCGGTCACCTTGGTCTGGCTCATGGTCGAGGGCTTCATGGTTTATTTCCATGTGGGACCGTGGAAGGGGCATCTCTAATGCAGGGCATCGGCAATTTCCTCAAGACTTTCCTGCTCTGGGAGCTGCTGCAGGGGCTGTGGGTCACCTTGAAAGGGCTGTTCGCGCCCAAGGTGACCATCAACTATCCGGAGGAGAAGACTCCGCAGAGCAACCGCTTTCGCGGGCTGCACGCTCTGCGCCGCTATCCGAACGGCGAGGAGCGCTGCATTGCCTGCAAGCTCTGCGAAGCGGTGTGTCCGGCGCTCGCCATCACCATCGAGTCGGATGTGAGCGCCGACGGGACGCGCCGCACCACGCGCTACGACATCGATCTCTTCAAGTGCATCTACTGCGGCTTTTGCGAAGAAGCCTGTCCGGTCGATGCCATCGTGGAGACGCGGCTGCACGAATACCACATGGAGAATCGCGGCGAGAACATCATGAGCAAGGATAAGCTGCTCGGCATCGGTGAACGCTACGAAGCCATGATCGCCGCGGATCGCGCCGCCGACGCACGGTACCGCTGATGTTTCCGACCATCCTGTTCTTCATCTTCGCCGCTACGCTGGTCGCAGCCGCGCTCGGCGTCATCCTGGCCCGAAACCCCGTGTACTCGGCGCTGCTCCTGGTGCTGTGCTTCTTCTTGAGCGCCGTGATCTGGCTGCTGCTGGACGCGGAGTTCCTGGGGATCGTGCTGGTGCTGGTATACGTCGGCGCCGTGATGGTGCTGTTCCTGTTCGTGGTCATGATGCTCGATGTCAACCTAGAGGAACTGCGCGCGGGCTTGGCGAACTATTGGCCGCTGGCGGTCGCGGTCGCGGGCTTCGTGGTCTTTGCCATCGTCAACGTCATCGTGGTCAAGCACCTGGGCGGCATGAGCATGAGAACCGCGCCGCCGCTGGCCGACGGCTACTCCAATACGCGGGATCTGGGCACGGCCTTGTTCACCCGCTATGCCTATCCCGCGCAGATCGCCGCGGTGATTCTGCTGGTGGCGAGCGTCGCCGCCATCGTGCTGACCCTGCGCCGGCGCAAGGGCGGCAAGCCGCAGAACATCGCGCAGCAGGTCGCCGTGCGCGCGAAGGACCGCGTTCGAATCGTCAAAATGGCCTCCGAGAAAAGACCATGATCACGCTCAACCATGTGCTGACACTCTCCGGGATCCTGTTCGCGATTGCGGTCGCCGGCGTATTCCTGAACCGCAAGAACATCATCGTGCTCCTGATGTGCATAGAGCTCATGTTGCTCGCCGTCAATTTCAACTTCGTGGCCTTTTCACGCTATCTGGGCGACATCGGTGGCCAGATTTTCGTGTTCTTCATATTGACCGTGGCGGCGGCCGAATCCGCCATCGGCCTCGCGATCCTGGTCGTGGTGTTCCGCGAGCGCCGCAGCATCGAAGTCGAAGATCTCGACACGCTGCAAGGCTGAGGGACCCGCCAAATGCAGCCGATTTATCTCACGATCGCCTTCGCGCCGCTGGCAGCGGCCGTCATCGCCGGCTTGTTCGGCAAGAGCATCGGCAAGGCCGGTGCGCACGGTGTCACCATTCTGGCCGTGGGACTTTCCTGCGTCCTGTCGTTCTACGTGCTGTATCGGATACTGTTCGAGCGGCAGGCGCCGTACAACGGCACGGTCTATACCTGGCTGGTGAGCGACGGCGTCCACATGGAGGTGGGATTCCTGATCGACCGCCTGTCCGCGATGATGATGGTGGTGGTGACCTTCGTGTCGCTGATGGTGCACATCTACACCATCGGCTACATGGACGAAGATCCGGGTTACCAGCGCTTCTTCAGCTACATCTCGCTGTTCACGTTCTCGATGTTGATGCTGGTGATGTCGAACAATTTCGTGCAGTTGTTCTTCGGCTGGGAAGCCGTGGGCGTTGTGTCCTACCTCCTGATCGGATTCTGGTACACGCGGCCGTCGGCGATCTTCGCCAATTTGAAGGCGTTCCTGGTCAACCGGGTCGGCGATTTCGGCTTCGTGCTGGGCATTGCCGCCGTGCTGCGCTATACGGGGTCGCTGGACTACGCGACGGTGTTTGCGAACGCCGGGCAGATCGCGGCAGCGCAGATTCACGTCGGCGGCACCGTCGTCTGGCCGGCGATCACATTCACCTGCATTTGCCTGTTCGTCGGGGCCATGGGCAAGTCTGCGCAGGTGCCCCTGCACGTGTGGCTGCCCGATTCCATGGAAGGGCCCACGCCGATTTCGGCATTGATCCACGCCGCGACCATGGTGACCGCCGGCATCTTCATGGTGGCCCGCATGTCGCCGCTGTTCGAGCTGTCCGAGACGGCGTTGTCGGTGGTATTGATCATTGGAGCGACCACGGCGTTCTTCATGGGGCTGCTCGGCATCGTGAATAACGACATCAAGCGCGTGGTGGCGTATTCGACTTTGTCCCAGCTGGGCTACATGACCGTGGCGCTCGGCGTGTCGGCCTACGGTGCGGGCATTTTCCACCTCATGACGCATGCGTTCTTCAAGGCGCTGCTGTTCCTGGCGGCGGGCTCGGTGATCATGGCCATGCATCATGAGCAGGACATGCGCAAGATGGGCGGCCTGAAGAGGTACATGCCGATCACCTATTGGACCTGCTTGGTGGGTTCGCTGGCCCTGATCGGTTTCCCGGGGACGGCGGGTTTCTTCTCCAAGGACGCGCTGATCGATGCGGTCTCGATGTCGCATCGGGTGGGTTCCGGGTACGCCTATTTCTGTGTGCTGACCGGTGTATTCATCACCGCCCTGTACACGTTCCGGATGTTCTTCATGACTTTCCACGGCGAGCCGCGCATGGATCACCACACCCAGGAGCATCTTCACGAGAGTCCCTGGGTGGTGTGGGTGCCGCTGGTCATGCTCGCCATCCCTTCGGCATTGATCGGGTGGTTCACGGTCAAGCCCATGCTGTTCGGCGGCTACTTCGACGGAGCCATTCATGTGCTCCCGGCCAACGACGTGCTCGGGCGCCTCGGAGAGGAATTTCAAGGTCCCGGCGCCTTCGTGTTATCGGCATTCGGCGCGCTGCCGATCTGGCTCGCCGGGCTGGGAGTCTTCACGGCATGGTGGTTTTTTCTCAAGAATCCGGCTCTCGCCGATTCGGCGGCGCGCCGGTTCAAAGGGCTGTACACGATATTGGTCGATAAATACGGTTTCGATTGGTTCAATGAGCACGTGATCATGGTGGCTGCGCGGCGCCTGGGCGGCGGCTTGTGGCGGTTCGGCGATCAGATCTTGATCGACGACGGTCTCGTCAACGGGAGTGCGCGCACGGTGGGCTGGCTGGGTTCGGTGATGCGCTACGCGCAGTCGGGGTATCTCTACCACTATGCGTTCGCGATGATCTTGGGATTGGCCTCCTTGCTACTGTGGATCCTATGGCGGACATGATGTTCGACGGACGCCTCCTGTCGGTATTGATCTGGCTGCCGATCGTCGGCGGTTTTGCCGTGCTGGCGTTGGGGGACCGCGAGGAAGGGGCGAAGTGGCTGTCCTTGATCGCCAGCGGCCTGGAGCTGGTGTTCAGCGTGCCCCTGTATGCGTCGTTCAAGACGGGGACTGCCGCGATGCAGTTCGTGGAGCGCGCGCCGTGGATTTCGACCATTCATTCGGAGTACTACATCGGGGTGGACGGCATTTCGATGCCGCTGATCCTGCTCACCACCTTCACCACCGTGCTCATCGTGATCGCGAGCTGGACGAACATCGAAAAGCGCGTGGTGCAGTACTTCGCCGCCTTCCTGATATTGGAAGGCTTGATGATCGGCGTTTTCTCGGCCTTGGACGGGGCGCTGTTCTACGTGTTCTGGGAGGCCATGCTCATCCCGATGTTCATCATCATCGGCGTCTGGGGCGGCCCGCGGCGGGTGTACGCCACGATCAAATTCTTCCTGTACACCTTCATCGGTTCGCTCCTGATGCTGGTCGCGCTGATTTACATGTACTTGAAGTCGGGGAGCTACGAGCTCGCGGCGTTCCAGCGCCTGCCGCTGACGCTCAGCGAGCAGACGTTCATCTTCCTGGCCTTCTTTGCCGCGTTTGCGGTGAAGGTGCCGATGTGGCCGGTGCACACCTGGCTGCCGGATGCCCACGTGGAAGCGCCGACCGGCGGGTCGGTGGTGCTGGCGGCCATCATGCTGAAGATGGGCGGGTACGGCTTCCTGAGGTTCTCCCTGCCGATCGCGCCCGACGCGAGCCGCCAGCTCGACTGGATGATCATCGCGCTGTCGTTGATCGCCGTGGTGTACATCGGTTTCGTGGCGCTCGCACAGCGCGACATGAAGAAGCTGATCGCGTACTCGTCGATCGCGCACATGGGCTTCGTCACGCTGGGGATGTTCATCGGCTTTCAGATCGTGGCCCACACGGCCAGAACCAGCGGCATCGAATTGGGGATCGACGGCGCCGTGGTGCAAATGCTGTCGCATGGCCTGGTGTCGGGTGCGATGTTCTTGTGCGTCGGCGTCATGTACGACCGGGTCCACAGCCGCGAGATCGGCGCCTATGGCGGGGTCATCAATACCATGCCGAAGTTCGCCGCCTTCATGGTGCTGTTTGCGCTGGCGAATTCGGGTCTGCCCGGCACCTCCGGATTCATCGGCGAATTCATGGTCATCCTGGCGTCCTTCAAGGCGAATGTCTGGTACGCGTTCCTGGCCGCCACCATCCTGGTTCTCGGCGCCGCCTACACTTTGTGGCTGGTCAAACGCGTCATCTACGGCGAGATCGCCAACGACAAGGTGGCGGCGCTCAAGGATCTCAACGGCCGCGAGTTCTGGGTCCTCGGCGCGCTGGCCGTGGCGGTCCTCGTGGTCGGACTGTGGCCCGCTCCGCTGCTCGATGTGATGCGGGCGTCCACGCAGCAATTAGCCCAGCAGCTGCTGGTCTCGAAGATCGCCCCTTAAGGTTCACTCATGAACTCCCTCGCCCCATTCAGTGCCAGCCAGTTCAACAGCGGATTGCTCTACGCGTGCCCGGAGATTTTTCTCGGGTTGGCGGCGTGCGCGATATTGATGCTGGACTTGTTGCTGACCGATGCTCAGCGGCGCTGGACCGGCGTGTTGGCGGTGATCAGCCTGATCGTCACCGCCATCCTGGTATGCCTGCAGCCCTTGCCCGCGAAGATCGTGGCGCTCGGCGGGCTGTTCGAGTTGGATCGGATGGCATTGGTGCTGAAAGTCGTCACGCTGGTCACGGTGGCCGTGGTCTTCGTATATTCCACCGATTACCTTCGGTGGCGCGCGATTCTCAAGGGGGAGTACTACGTGCTGGGGTTGTTCGCCACCCTGGGCGCCATGGTGCTCATTTCCGCGGGCAGCCTGATCACCCTGTACCTGGGCCTGGAATTGATGTCGCTGTGCCTGTACGCCATGGTGGCCTTCGACCGGGAGTCCGGCATCGCGGCCGAATCCGCCATCAAGTACTTCGTGCTGGGATCCATGGCATCCGGAACACTGCTGTACGGCATGTCCATCATCTATGGAGTGACGGGAAACCTGGAACTCGCGGCGATCGCCGGCGCCGTGAACAACGGATTGGGCGGCAACGTCGGTTTGGTGTTCGGCATCGCCTTCCTCATCGTCGGCGTGGGGTTCAAGTTCGGTGCCGTGCCGTTTCACATGTGGATACCGGACGTGTATGACGGCTCACCGACCAGCGTGACCGTGTTCATCGGCACCGCATCGAAGCTGGCGGCATTCGCGCTGGCCATGCGTTTGCTGCCGGAGGCTTTGGCGGGTTCGCAGGGAGACTGGAGCCAGATGCTGGTGGTGCTCTCCGTGCTGTCGATGGCCATCGGCAACATCGTCGCCATCGCACAGAGCAACATCAAACGCATGCTGGCCTATTCGACCATTTCGCACGTGGGATACATCCTGCTCGGCATCCTCTCGGGGACGGCGCAGGGCTATCAGGCTGCGATGTTCTACATGATCAGCTACGTCGTCGTGGCCGCGGGAGCTTTCGGCATGATTCTGCTGCTGGCCCGGGAGGGATTCGAGGCCGACAAGATCGTGGATTTCCGCGGACTCAATGCGCGCAGCCCCTGGTTCGCCGGCATGATGGCGATACTGATGTTCAGCCTGGCGGGGCTGCCGCCGTTCATCGGGTTCTGGGCCAAGCTCGGCGTCATCCAGGCGGTTCTCGGCGTGAACTACACCTGGCTCGCCGTGGTGGCGGTGCTGTTCTCCGTGGTCGGCGCGTTCTTCTATCTGCGCATCGTGAAGTTGATGTATTTCGACGAGCCGACCGACACGGCAGTCATCGGAGGATCGGCGATCATGCGGACGATACTCAGCGCGAATGCGTTGCTGGTGTTCGGGCTGGGAGTGATACCCGGCACCCTGCTACAGCTTTGCCAGCGAGCCTTGCAGTAGCAGGGATCTGACCGACGGGCGAGGCAGGGGCGGGCGCCTTGCCGAAAGCTCCCTGGT
>WNFR01004211.1_pt1 | contig 14819 bp, 14 predicted proteins | sample 5400221 | NCBI WGS metagenome assembly WNFR01 (sample SAMN13153357, study PRJNA577476) | soil metagenome | isolation source: 40 cm soil under Madrone tree | place: USA:California | collected 2016-06-14 | reverse complement strand
AATCTGGAGATTGACTCACCCGAAATGGCCTGCTTGGTTCTACACAAGAAGGCGCTAATAGGTGCAGCCTTTGGAATCCAACGACACCCATCACCTGCGAACCATTTTGGTCGACCTCACGCCGGTCCTTCCCGGCGGAGAAAACGGCGGCGCTAAGGTGTTCGTGTTGGAACTGTTGCGTCGTCTCGCGGAGTTCGCGCCTCAGACGCAATTCGTCCTGCTGACGCAGGCGACCGCGCACGATGAACTCGCCGCGCTCGACGGCCCGAATGTCCGGCGCCTGATGGTGCTCGACTCAAGCAGGCCACCTGTTTTGCCGTCCCTTGGAAAAAGAATCTTTTCCCGCGGTTCGGCTCATTTGCCGGCGCGACTGAGACGGATAGCTGGGCGGTTAGCTTATTCCTTGCCGACACTGTCAAAGCCCAGCAGGTCGCGGTCCCTGATGCAGGATCTCAAAGTCGATCTGCTATTTTGCCCTTTCACGGCACCAACCTATTTCGAGCCAAATGTTCCAACCGTCTGCGTCATTTACGACCTGCAGTATAAAGCCTATCCGGAATTCTTTGCGGCGGAAGATGTCGCACACCGCGACCGCACCTTCGCCGAGGCCGCACGCAAGTCCACCACATTGGTCGCCATTTCCGACTTCTCGCGAGAGGCCGCAATCGCCGAAGGAAAGCTAGATCCCGCCCACATCAAGACCATCCACCTGCACATTTCTCAGCACAGTTTGCGCAATGCAAAGCGGGACGAGACCATTCTCGACCGGCTTCAACTGGTGACGAGGCGATACCTGATCTACCCTGCGAATTTCTGGAAGCACAAAAATCACGAGATGCTGCTGACGGCATTCGGGCTAGCGCGCCGCAGCGGGCTGGCCGACGATATCCGTCTCGTCTGTACCGGCGCGCCCGGTGCCCGGCAACAATGGCTAAAGCAGGCGGCGCGCGGCCTTGGTTTGGAAAACCACGTTCTGTTTCCGGGCTATCTCGCAAATGCCGAGCTTCTGGCGCTGATTTCCAATAGCTGTGGAGTGATCTTTCCGTCCCTGTACGAAGGCTTTGGCCTGCCCATCGTCGAGGCCATGGCGACCGGCGTGCCGGTCGCATGTAGTAACGTCACTTCGCTGCCGGAAGTGGCGGGAGACGCCGCGATTCTGTTCAATCCGCGCGTCCCTGAAGACATCGCCCAAGCGATTCTCTCTCTCGCGCAAGATAAGGAGCTCTCTGCGCGGTTGGTGCAGGCCGGCAACTTACGCGCAGCCGAATTCTCAAATTCACGGTTAATGGCTCAACAATACTGGGAGATTTTTGAGCAGGCCAAACGTAAGGGAATCCAATCCAACATTCTTTTGGGAGTGCATGCGGACGGATGGATGCGTTCAAATGTGAAGTTGCAGGTTGCCCCTTCACAGCAGCGTCGCACTCTAAATCTCGAAATAGTTCTTCCTAACTGGGCACCGATCTCCAGGGTGACTGCGCTCGTCCAGCAGGACCGAGACACGAAAGGTAAAGTCACTCTCCTGCGGGGTCACCATGGGGTTGTCTCAATCCAACTTCCTTTAGCCGGTGGATACTTTGACATCGGTTTTACCGCTTGCTTCGTTCCTGCGCTGACCGCGCTCGGTGACGATCAGCGGGAGCTTTCGGCGATGTTGACAAAATGTACGATCGCAAGCCTTGACGGTCAGAGCATTGTGTTGTTTCCAGAAAATATGCCCACATGAAAGTCAGCGTTGTGACTCCCTCCTTCAATCAGGGGCAATTCATCCAGCGCACGCTTGAGAGCGTCGCCACGCAGACCGGCGCCGCGATCGAACACGTCGTGTTCGACGGCGGCAGCACCGACGACACTGTTGATGTGCTCAAGCGTTTCGGCCACGGCATCAAATGGGTCTCGGAAAAGGACAAGGGACAGACCGACGCGGTCAACAAGGGAATCCGCGCCACCGACGGCGACATCATCGGCTGGCTGAATTCGGACGACGTTTATTATCCGGGCGCGATTGCGCACGTCATCGCATTCTTCGAAACCCATCCGGACGTCGATGTGGTTTACGGCATGGCCGACCACATCGATCTCAGCGATTACGCCTTCGAGGCCTATCCTACCGAACCCTGGAACTTTCCGCGCCTCATGGACACGTGTTTCATTTGCCAACCCGCAACATTCTTTCGCAGACGCGTTGTCGATCAGCACGGTCTGCTCGATGAGAAACTTCGCTTCTGCATGGACTATGAGTACTGGCTGAGATTGGCAAAGGCCGGCGTGCACTTCGCCTACACGGAGAAGAAGTTGGCTGGCTCGCGGCTATACGCGGAAAATAAGACATTAGGATCTCGCGTTAAAGTGCATGCGGAAATCAATGACATGCACAAGACGCTGTTCGGCAAAGTGCCTGATCGCTGGTTATGGAATTATACCCATGCCGTCGTCGAGGAGAAGCTCGATCGTTCAAGATCACCGCGCTTGTTCGACCTGTACATGCTGATCGTAGCGATGAAAGCAGCTTTGCATTGGAATGGGCGATTTGCACCGGAGATGAAAACTAGTCTTATTGACCTCTGGCGCCGGTTCCGAAATCGGTCCGGCCGACATTGATTCGGCCGTCGAACTATCCTAAAAGGCCGAAAATACGACATTCTGTCGGATTTTCATGTCCCCGCCGCGAGTAACGCTTCGGACTGGCGAAACATCCGTCGCCTACATCAAGAGATTTTCATTTCATGTCCAAAAAAACGGCATTGATTACCGGCGTTACCGGCCAGGATGGCGCTTATCTGGCCGAACTGCTGTTGACCAAGGGCTATTCAGTTCACGGCATTAAACGCCGGACGTCACTCATCAACACCGATCGCATCGATCACCTCTACCACGACCCTCACGAGAAGGGGCTCGACTTTACGCTGCATCACGGCGACCTGACGGATTCATCGAGCCTGATCCGGATTGTCGAGCAAGTTCAACCAGACGAGATCTACAATCTTGCAGCGCAGAGTCACGTCGCCGTGTCGTTCGAGGAGCCCGAATACACAGCAAATTCCGACGCGCTTGGTCCACTGCGCATTCTCGAAGCCGTGCGCATCCTGGGACTGGAGAAGAAGTCCCGATTCTATCAGGCATCCACCTCGGAACTCTATGGCCTAGTGCAGGAAACGCCGCAGAAGGAAACCACGCCGTTCTATCCACGCTCGCCCTACGCCGTTGCCAAGCTTTATGCGTATTGGATCACCGTAAATTATCGCGAAGCCTACGGAATTTAATCGTGCAACGGAATCCTGTTCAATCATGAATCGCCACTCCGCGGCGAGACGTTCGTCACCCGGAAGATTACGCGCGCGCTGGCGCGCATCAAGCTTGGACTTCAGGAGCGCGTTCATCTCGGCAATCTCGATGCCAAGCGCGATTGGGGACATGCACGGGATTATGTCGAGATGCAGTGGCTGATGCTGCAGCAAGAGACACCCGAGGACTTCGTGATTGCCACGGGCGAGCAGCATTCGGTACGCGATTTCGTCAATTTTGCCGCCGAGGAAGTCGGCATCAGGATCAGATGGGAGGGCAACGGCGTCTATGAGAAGGGCTACAATGTCGAAACCGGGCATTGCATCGTCGCGATCGACCCGCGCTATTTTCGCCCCACCGAAGTCGAAACATTGCTCGGCGACGCATCCAAAGCCAGGCTGAAACTGGGTTGGGTGCCGCGTACATCTTTTCGGGAACTCGTAAGCGAGATGATGCGCGAAGATCTGAAACTTGCTGAGCGCGACGAACTTGTGAAGCGGCACGGCTTTCGATTCTTCAATCGTCACGAATAGTCATCAGAGCACAACGAAAGCCGAACAGGGATCGAGAAAAAGCTATATCATTGGCAGAAGGGCCGAGCGGATGACTTGCGGCCAGTTGATGGCAACGGCGCCTACCAGTCCAACCTTAGCCGACTTCAGAACGAATACGGCCGACAGCCTTGCGCATACTTCACGCCTACAAGATCTATCGGCCGGACATTGAGGGTGGAATACCCGCGGTCATGTCCAGTCTCGCGAATGCGTCGGATCAGAATGTTAGTCATTCAATTCTGACCGCACGCCGCTTCGGTCTGGCACGCCGATACCAACTAGAGGGCATACCGGTCGAAGCTGTATCATCGCTTGGCACTTTACTTTCAACACCGCTCGCGCCGAATTATATTCCGATGTTTGTGAAGCGCGTACGATCGATCGATATCGTCGTTCACCACGCACCGCTCCCGCTGAACGATGTAGCGATCCTGCTTGGCTTGCCCAGCAACGTCGCACTCATCGTTTACTGGCACGCCGACATCATCGGCTATCCGTTACTCAAACGGCTGGTTACACCGCTTATCCGCCGCGTACTGACCCGAGCTGATAGAATCGTGGTATCGGGTCACCCGATGATCGACAATTCGGAATTTCTCAGACCACACGCGGAAAACTGCGCGGTGCTTCCCTACGGCATAGATCTCGCCTATTGGCGCACAATGGATGCAGGCGAGCGCAATATCGCAGACGAGATTCGGCGACGGCAACCGCGCCACATCGTGACGGTCGGCCGCCTTGTCGGTTACAAGGGCTACGATGTGCTTATCCGCGCAATGCAAACCATCGACGGTCACGCCACCATCATCGGCGAAGGTCCGCTGCTCGCGGAGTTGCAACAATTGGCCGTCGGACTTGGCGTTTCCGATCGAATCCGTTTTACCGGCCGCCTGACCCGCAGCGAGATCAAGCAGATTTTCTATTCTGCGCAGGTCTTTGCATTTCCCTCTGTCACCGAAGCCGAGGCGTTCGGAATTGTCCAAATTGAGGCGATGGCCGCAGGCTTACCCATCGTCAATACCAATCTAGCCACTACTGTCCCCCTCGTGGCGCGGCACGACCTAGAAGCCTTGACCGTCCCTCCAAATGACCCGCAAGCTTTGTCTCAGGCCTTGAATCGCATTCTCGACGAGCCCGTGCTGGCAAAAAGACTTGGAGCGGCTGGACGGGAACGAGCCTTGAACGAATTCGACCAACTCGTTTTCCGGAGACGCATGGCCGAGACCTATGAAGCCGCCGCGCGGACACGTAGAAATCGCGTAACGCCTAGAGCTTAGGCTTAACGTTCCATCGACCCTGCCGGACGCGGACCGCCGCCCCTCCGTTACGCGCACAATCTCAAGTGCTAGGATACGTTCCAGCAATTATTGGGGCGGAACGGAAATAGTCGCTGGCATCCTCAGCATGTGATGGCGTGCCCATTCACCTGTTCAATCCTGTTGAACCCAAGGTTGCGAGGGCCCATCGGGCCGCGTCGCAATCCAGTTTCGACCAACAGCGTGATTCAGAGCGGCTCCGCAAGGTTCCGCGGGGCTGTAAGAAACGTTTCTTTCACCTATCAAATAGGCTACGTACTCGCTATGGGGACACCACCCAATCTGTTGGAATATTCGATACATGACAACGGCGCTAGACGACCCTCACAAAGTCCATTACCTCGTGACACGGGGTGGCACCGGCTTCGCCCTCGTGGCGGCATTTTCCGATTTGAGAAACGGACTGGGTCTTTGGCCACTCTGGCTGCGGCTGGGCTGGAACGATATTCTGCTGCGCTATCGTCGCTCGATGCTGGGTCCATTCTGGCTAACCGCGAGCATGGCCATCATGGTCATATCGCTCGGCGTGCTTTACGCCGAATTGTTCAAAACGCCGATCGACGATTTCTTGCCCTATTTGTGCGTCGGTTTGCTGGTGTGGAATCTCGTGTCCAGCTTTCTGACCGAGGGCGGCGCACTTTTCACTGGCGTGGAATCCTACATCAAACAAATTAGATTGCCCTACTCTGTTTATGTTTTTCGATCGAGTTGGAGCAAGCTGATAATTTTTGCCCATAATCTCGTAATCTATTTCGGCATCCTGCTTTATTTTGGAATTTGGCCGGGCGCCGTGGCGCTGCTGGCCATTCCAGGTCTCTTGCTTCTCCTGCTAAACGGGGCCGCCGCCACGCTTTTCATCGGCATGGTGTCCGCACGGTTTCGAGACGTGCCGCAATTGATCAACTCGGTGGTTCAGATCGTGTTTTTCCTGACACCGATCATGTGGAAGCCGGAGTTGCTCCGCAGCCGGACCTACATTGCGGACTCCAATCCGTTTTACCATTTATTGGAAATCGTGCGCGCGCCATTGCTCGGCAGCCTACCCTCGGCCATGAGCTATATTGCCGTGCTACTGATTACGTTGATCAACATCGTCATCGTCGGCGCATTCTTTGCGCGGTTCCGATCGCGCATTTCCTACTGGGTCTGAGATCGATGGCAACCAGCTCAATCAATCACAAGAGCGAGCTATCGCTCGAAAACGTCAGCGTATCCTTTCCAATTTACCACGGGGGCTCTCGATCGCTGAAGAAAAGCTTGCTGTTTCGCGGCTCCGGCGGACAACTCGCGAGCGACGCCAGTCATCGTATTGTTGTTCAAGCGCTACGAAACGTATCACTTGAATTTCAGACCGGCGATCGCGTCGCTCTTATTGGTGCCAACGGTGCCGGAAAGACGACGTTGTTGCGGGCGATGGCCGGTATTTATGAGCCGGTGACGGGCGTGGTGAAAAGTCTCGGTCGAATCTCGCCTATGTTCGACATCAGCCTCGGGATCGATGGCGAGATCAGTGGCTACGACAATATACGCTTGCGCGGATTGATCCTCGGCCTGTCCGCAAACGAGATCGAAGACCGGATGTCGGATATTGTCGAATTTACCGAGCTTGGCGACTATCTCGACATTCCGGTGCGCACCTATTCGTCAGGTATGATGACGCGGCTGACGTTCGCGGTTGCCACCTGTTTCGCTCCCGAAATTGTTTTGATGGACGAGTGGATTGTCGCAGGCGATGCGGCTTTTTTAGCGAAGGCACAGCAACGGATCGAGACGTTCGTGAAAAACGCCGGCATCTTAGTCCTTGCATCCCACAGCAGCGAAATTTGCCGAGAATGGTGCAACAAGGCGGTCTGGATGGAACGCGGCGAAGTAAAGTTGCACGGAGATATCGAGAGTGTCCTTGATAGTTACAACAAACGCCCGTGAAATACCCGCTTGAATCCACTTCCCGTTATTCGCATCTCACTTTCATAAGACAGATACCTCTCGTCGCCTGAATGAATGCCGTCGGTCAGATACGGTTCAATGCCCGGCACAACGCGCCGATATGAAGCAATTGACCGAAGTCGCCGGTGTCGATTTTCACCCTCAGTTGATTCAGTGTGAGGAACTCAGATCGAATTTCCTCCGACGTGTCCGGCTGCGTAGCCTCGATGGACTGAACCCGACATGCAAACACATGGAAGCGGTTGGTATGAGTTGCCGGATTCGGGCTGAAACTTCCGCATGCGCGCCATTGGCTGCCAAGAATACCCGTTTCCTCAAGGAGCTCCCGCTTCGCTGCCTCCAACGGTTCTTCCCCTGCTTCGACGACGCCTCCCGGCAATTCCAGCATCAGCCTAGAGGCACCATGACGGTACTGCGTAACCACACAGACTCGGTCAGCCTGATCGAGACATATCGTGTGGGCCCAGTCCGGATAGCGCAGGACGTAATAGGGGGAGATGCTTATGCCGCTGGGCGTTGTGCAGTCGTCGGCCCGCAGATCAATCCAGTTGTCCTTGATGATTGTGGTTGAACGGTTCACCGTCCATGGTCCGATTTGCGGAGATTCTTTCATTCCCACTCCAAAGCCTTAAGTCGACATGCCGCCTTTTAATGCGTGAAATTGAAGCGTGATCAGCATATGGCCCGAGATCACTTGAACTTCGGACGAAACTCGCGAGGGTTCCAGCCAAAGTCCTGTATCGCCGGCGTGGGGTCGAAAATCATGTCCTTCGCCATGCGATGGCCCATGGCGGCATTGACATTCGCCATGAACGGCCTTGCCAACATAAACGCAGTCCGCCAGAGCATCGGCGGGACCGCAATAACGCGCCGAGGCTTGTGCAGTCCGTCAAAAATGCGTCCAACCATTTCACGATAAGTTATCGTGTCCTTGCCTGGAATTGCATAAATCTTGTTGGCTGCAACGGGGCTGGCTGCGGCCGCAATTGCGCCGATCGCTACATCCTCCGCATGGACCGGCTGACGCAAGCCTGATCCAGTACCGGCCAGCGGCATGAAACCGACCCTCTCAATCAGCCGTGCCAATCGCGTAATGTTCGCATCCCGCCCCTCGTCATAGATGACCGTCGGGCGTAGCACTGTCCATGGGATCCGAAGCTCCTGACATGTCGCTATTAATTCTTGTTCGGCTTCAGCCCACAATCGCACGCTCTCCCGCTCGGCCGCGTTATCCGAGTTTATTTTTGTGACGATGCTAGTCGATGAGAGTGCAACAACGCGTGTTAACAGCGGGCTGTTAAGACGTGGCAGCGCGTTGGAGAGCAACCCAACGTGGGCCGTGCAATAGAGCGTCGTAGCCGGCGGCAGTTTGAGGATAGCAGGCTCGGCAAGATCGCCCTTCAACCACCCGACGCCTGTCGCACTGCTGCGCGTAGAGCGTGACAGGGCAATCGGCCTTTCGCCGGCTCGTACAAGTTGATCAATAATATGGCCACCAACGATTCCGGTAGCGCCTATGACGAGACTGGTCATCGCATCATCCAGCAAGGCGAGGCGTCCGGAACCGGTCCCTCGGCAAGCCCCTCGGACGCAAAGCCGGCGAATTCCACTCCTTGCGTTGATCGCCGCCCGACAGTAAGAAATTGCCTGAATGATAGCAGTCCTGCTCAGATCCGGAATAGCCCAGCAACTGAGGCGATTTTTGCCTCAGCCGCCGATGTGGTCGTTTCAACAGCATGCGCCTAAGCCCCTTAGGCTCAATTCGGTTCGAGAACTGCCGGCACTTACCAATCCCCCACCCCGGATCGCAATCGTAACGCCGAGCTACAACCAGCGCAAATATCTGGAAGCAACGGTGGCAAGCGTTCTGGGGCAGAATTACCCTGCCCTTTCTTATCATGTTCAGGACGGCGCCTCGCAGGATGGAACTGTCGATCTCCTGAATGCGTATGGTGGGCAACTCAGCTGGCGTAGCGAACCTGACAGCGGCCAAGCCAACGCTATAAATGCCGGCTTCAAGACTGCCGCTGACAATTGCGACATCATGGCCTATCTGAACAGCGACGATACACTGCTCCCCGATGCGCTCTCCTACGTTGCACATGTTTTTCAGACGCGGCCAGACGTCGACATCGTCTACGGACATCGAATATTCATCGATCGGGACGGATCGGAAATTGGGCGGGCGGTCTTTCCGCCTCACGATGCCAATGCTCTCCTTTACGTCGGATACGTTCCGCAAGAGACAATGTTCTGGCGCCGCCACGTATGGGATCGGATAGGACCCATCGACGAAACCTTTCGGTTTGCGCTGGACTGGGACTTCATGTTGCGGGCACAACAGGCAGGGTTCAAGATGGTCCGCCTTCCGCGCTTCCTCGGATGCTTCCGGATTCACGCAGAACAAAAAACCTCGGCAATGATTGATGTCGGACAGGAAGAGATGCAGCTTCTTCGCCGAAGACATCTTGGACACACTCCGACGCAGCCTGAAATCTACCGCGCGGCGATGCCATTTTTGACACTCCAACTTTGCTATCATTGGATGTACCGGCTGAAGATCTTGAACTATTAGAAGCCGCGAGCTGGATTTCCACAGCTTCTTCAGATTAGAAAGAGGCCCAATCTCATGAGTTGCGCAAATGAAAATACTCGTTGGTATTTTTGACTGATGGCCGCCCTCGTCAGTTCTAGCCGAAGTACAGGATTGAGCGATATCATCACGCCCGAAAAGCTCAGTTCCAAGCGCCGCATTCATACGGTGCTACTGATCACATTATTTGCCATTGAAGCATCGATTTTTTATGTGCATGTCGTACGCGACATAACGCCGTTCTATCCTTCAAATTTTGACCAATTGTCTTATTATTTGGCCACGTACGATTTGATCGGCGCCTCTCACACTAGAGGCCTGAGTGTCTTCGTCGAAGAATTGCTCCAGCCCACCAGCGCCACTGGCACCACTTTCGTTTTGCAAGGCGCCCTGCTGTCCCTCATCGGCGGTGTGAATCGCACGGCGATACTAAGCGTCAATCTGGTTTATTTTCTCGCCCTGCAATTCATATTCTTTGTCGTCATCCGAAGCCGCACCGGTCGTACCGATCTCGCCTGGATCGGAATGGCCCTCCTGCTATCATTGTCCACGCTATTCAATGGTGCGGGGGGCATCTACGACTATCGGATTGATTTTTCGGCATTTTGCCTTTACGGCATCTGGACCTGTCTCCTCATCTGGTCCGGCTCGTTTCTTCGGACGAACCGAGCACTAGTTGTCGCGGCGGTCGGCATACTGTTGGTCTATTCGCGTTTTTTTACGATTATTTATGTAGGCGGGGTACTGGGCACGCTGTTGGCAATCAACACGTATGGAATCTGGCGGAATCCTTCGCCATACCGAACTGCTGTGGCGACACGACGCATTCGCAACATATTGCTGTCAGGTACGATCATCGCGGTTATTTGCGGAGCGCGATTATTCCTCTCAAGAGCCGCGATATACGACTATTACGTGGTAGGACATGTGCTCGGCGAGGAGAAATTTATTCGCGCGCATGAATTAGGCATCTACACTGTCGCGGGTCATCTATTCTACTATCCGAAATCAATCCTCGAGAAGCATGTCGGACTGCTCACGCTCTTGATGGCCGGCGCACTCGCGGGATGGTCACTGTGGAGCGACCGCGTGACAACAAGCGAGTTGTTCACACGACCGCGTCGATTCCAGCAGGAGTTCATAACCCTCGGCCTCGCGATCCTGATTCCGGTCGCGTTCCTGACGATCAACGTGTCGAAGTCGCCGGTGGTCGGCGGAATCGTCGCGGTTCCGATTGTGCTCGCGATGGTTCTGTTCGGCGCGGCTGTCTGGCCGCGCCGGGGGCCGCTGGAGCTGGCGCCGTCATGGGCGAGAATGCTCCCTGCCCTTGCAATGGCAATCGCCCTCACCGCCTTTGTTTCGAAGGGGCTATCCTCGAAGCATCTCCCGGCCCGGGCCGATCTCGAACGCATCACAATTTTGAACAAAACAATCGCGAGCTATGCGGCGGACAACAACCTCACCCAGCTGACCATGTCATCGGATCGTGTCGTTGACTACCTGAATGCCGGTACGCCTAAATTGTTTAGCATTGAAATACTTCACCGGAACTTGAACATTGATCCGCGGTTCGGTCATGGCATCTACGGCATTTTTGCCACTGCACGCGAAGATGCATTGCGGCTTTTTGCGGATAGCGATGTCATCGTGCTCACCGATGCCGTCACTGACCGATCGTACCCTTACCCGATGAACACAAAAATCAAAGAATACTGGGACGAGTTGTGGCAATGGACAAACCAGAATCGTGCTTTGCTATTTTCGACGGAAATCTACGGCATTCCCTACCGGGTTTTCGTGCGACCACTCCCAGCTGGAAGACCTCCATTGGAGAGACCATCGACCGGTGACTAGCCGCGACGGTGCCAGACCACCACCCCCAGATTGGATGGTACCACTCGCAGCCGATTTGGCAGGCGGCCCCGTCTGGCGTCCGCCTAGCCCCCTGTTATAATTCGAAGGAAGAAAAAACTTAGGTGCCACTCGCATGAAAGTCGGCAATCGGCCCAAAAGAACAACCGGAGAATTGATGGCCCTCATCAATCAGCGCCGAGCGGATTGGTGGCCGGCCGAGTTCCGGCTTACGATAGACAGATCTGCCGAGCACGATTGGATTGCCGTTGTGGATACACAAGCGGGCGATTTCAATGGAAATCGGGGTGCTGATTTTTCAAACAGCCTTGCGCAAGTTGTAGCTGAACTCAGGCTCCGCAACGCCTGGGCTGGGCACTAGGAGAAGTTCCTGTCGGCTGTCGATGCAATCGCAAATGCGCCAAGACCAAGTTTCAGGGCGCTAACACATCAGCCTACTAGCCCTGAATCGCGCTTACCTCGACCACAAACTGATGGATTTCCCGGATGATCTTGCTGCGAAAGCCTTGTTGCTCGAGAACGCTTGCTATCTTGGAGGGCAATTCGGCGAAAAGTATCTCGTGATTTGGGCAAGTAAGTGACAGACCGGCTAAGTCATCGCTCCATGCGCGAACGCCGCCGTCCTCAACATGCGCAATTCTTATGGTAACGATTCTCAGTTGATCATTCATCGTGCTAGTTCCCAGATCTGCGCCGAGCCATGCGCTAATAAGGTGACTCCTTGTTTTCGTCAGTGATTCCATACTATTTCCTAGAGCAGCAAAAAAGTGAGATCTTGAAAAGAACCCTCCCCACTCCTGTCCAACCGGATTGCCCTCGGCGTTTTTCGGTATTCCAGAACAAATAAGGGAGTCAATGCAGCGTCATCAAGAATCGCACCACCAGGGATTGGAGGCATTTTGATCTCTCCAGGTGTGTTGGCGCTACCGAGGTCCCACAAGTCGGTGGCATGGGAGCGGGCCGCCGATATCCTTGCCGTTCTAACTGCGGCTGCGCTTCCTTGGTCTACGTCCCTGGTCGGAATCTTCGTTGTCGGATGGCTGGTGGTGCTCGTCCCTACGATCGAACTCAGAAGGTTCCTGTTAATTGTCAGACGTCCCATTTGCACGTTGCCAATTATCTTTTTCGCGCTCGCGGTGGTAGGAACCCTATGGTCCGAAGCCCCGTGGAGCGCTCGCCTCTACGCGATAAACCCGACCGCAAAACTGCTAGTACTGCCAGCGCTGATCTACCATTTTCATCGCTCAAATCGTGGAGCGTGGGTATTCATAGCCTTTCTAGCATCCTGTATGCTGTTATTGGTAATGTCCTGGATCGTCGCTTTGGAGCCTCGGCTGACAATAAAGCCAATCGCGGAATACGGAGTTCCGGTCAAGAATTACATCGACCAAAGTCAAGAGTTTGCACTTTGCGCTGTAGCACTTGTCTATCTGAGCGTGAAATTTCTGGATCAACGGAGGTTTTTAGCCGGAACGCTGATCGCCTCGCTTGCATTGAGTTTCGTAATCAACATGGCATTTGTGGTTGTCTCGCGGACGGCTCTTTTCACGACGCCCTTGGTGCTGATCATATTTTCACTTCTTCAGCTGAAACGCAGAGGTATTGTTCTCGCAGTATGCATTTCGGCGACCTTGATCGGCGCTGCCTGGTTCGCATCTCCCGCTCTTCGGGAACGCGCAGGCAGCATTGTCTCTCAGTACGATCTCTATCAGCAGTCGAATGAGGCTACATCTGTTGGTTTGCGACTAGAATTTTGGCGGAAGTCGCTGCAATTCCTCTCCGAAGCGCCGTTGTTCGGGCATGGGACCGGCTCAACGCGTGGTCTTTTCCTTCAAGCAGCAAGGGGACAAACTGGCGCCGCAGGCGAAGTAATCGGCAATCCTCACAATCAAACATTGAATGTTGCCGTCCAGTGGGGCGCTCTGGGTATTCTGGTACTTTACTCAATGTGGATAGTCCACCTGTTGCTGTTTCGCGGCAGCGATTTGGGAAGCTCCATCGGCCTGCTGGTGGTAATTCAAAATGTCATGAGCTCACTGTTCAACTCGCATCTGTTCGACTTCCACGAGGGGTGGATGTACGTCCTGGGCGTCGGCGTTGCTGGTGGAATGGTGATGAAGGCAGAGCTCGGCTCGACGCTGTAGGTTGGATACAAAAATCGCCTTCATATGGAGGCTGATGTGATTCAACTGATATCGAACGGATTGAATTTGTCCGATCCGGGGTGCACCATGTGCAGTGCGGCACTTTTCAGTTCCGCCACTGCGTTTAGCACGCGGCGTACCAACCCTCGGGAAACGAAATAAGCGGCCAAGCCAGCTCGCTGGTTGCTAACCGGCGTGCGCAAGGGGCTGGCGGAGCTTGGATATGTCGAGGGCCAAAATTTTCGCTTCGAGATCCCAACGAGATTCGTGACCCGATCATGTTCCGGGAGTTTGGCCTACCCATGCTTTGGAGCGGCGGCAATAGACGTGAGGGCAGCCGGTAAGCGCCAATCCTAAAATCTAAAAAGGAGGCGGGGGCAGTCCCCAAGCCCAGCGATACATATATTTCGCCCCCCAAATCATATATCTCGCCCCCCACCTCACCGTCTCATCACCTGCCCAAAATTCCACGATGATGATGAACGCGAATATGCTGGCAATTTCGATAATCTTTCGCCGGGTGGAACGCTTTGGACGGATGGTTTCCACGGTAATCACCATTCTTGCGGACGTGGACCCCACCATCAATTGATCCGCGCGGCAAGCCGGCGAAATTCCCAGTCTGTTTTATTGGTCGATGCCCCCCTGATCACAGCGGCGGCCCAAGGGTTGGCAGCCAAATTGGAATTAGGTTTGCCGCATACCCGACAAGTATCGCATTGCATCGACCGAATATCGTCTTGCACTTGTGGGGCCTCCGCGTCGAGCAAGCCGCCCGTGCTTTGGTGCGCTTGCGGCCGAGCGGGGTTTGGCGGAGACCCGTTATCCAACTTCTGTCAAGAAGCCGTTGCGTTACCAAGGGAGGCTGTGGTCAAAAAAGGTTAGCCGACGTGGCAATGGAGCCCCAAATGCGCTATCAGCGCTCCGGATATTCGCAAAAAAATCCGGGCCCTTCGACTATTGGTCACTGAATGACGCCGCTGACAAATTTGAACTCGCGCAACCTGCTAATCGCCATTCATGACGCGGTTGCGACGACGCTTGCGGTCCTCGCCAGCTTCTATTTGCGATTTGAAGGTGATCTTTTAGCCGATCGCCTGCCGCTTCT